>Ga0326728_10006837_pt1 | contig 30194 bp, 28 predicted proteins | sample MB3enrmetagenome_FD_207602 | JGI IMG/M metagenome (GOLD analysis project Ga0326728, IMG submission 207602) | Lab enriched peat soil microbial communities from McLean, Ithaca, NY, United States - MB31MN | ecosystem: Environmental > Terrestrial > Soil > Wetlands > Peat | place: USA: New York...
TTCCGCGCCGCGCTTGCGTGATTTTTGCGCCAGCGTGCAAGCCGCCATAGTCGAGGTCCTGGTGGCCAAAACCGTGCGCGCGGCGGAACGGCTCGGCGTCCGGTGCGTCACCGCTTCCGGAGGGGTCATCTGCAACAGCGCGTTGCGCAAGGAATTGGCCTCCGCCTGCCAGCAAGCCGGGCTGAACTTGCGTCTGGCCGGGATAAAATACTCCACCGATAACGCCGTGATGATTGGCATACTGGCCGAACGAAAATTCAACTCGGGGAATTTTCAGACATCGCTCGACGCTGAAATTGAACCGGGTTGGGCCTTGTAGCGACATGCGGACCTGAACCAACTAAAAGATTCTTTTGGCCAGAGGGGCGGCGCCAATAATCATTCCCATGAGCAAACCGGCGGCGTGGCAGACATTGGCCACGCCGGGAATTACATTGAGGAGACAGAGAAAAAACCAAACAAGCATCATGGCGAGGGTCGTGGGCGACAGATGGAGTCCCGAGGCCGGATCGCATTGGCCGCGCAGCCAAATATATCCCAACAATCCATAGAGGACTCCCGACATGCCTCCAAATCCCGGTCCACTGTAAAAGTATTGACCCAAATTGGAGCCGATGCCAATTGTCACGACCAGGAGAATCAGGACTTTCGCGCCTCGACGACTTTCGACCAATAAGCCCATGTCCCGCAACATGAGCATATTAAACACGATATGCAACAAATTGTAATGAATGAAGATGGGAGTGATCAGACGCCAGATTTCTCCCTGGCGAACTTCGGGCAGGTTGCGGTGAATTCCTTGACTGATGGATAATAAGCCGACGATGGGCGATGCCGGATTCAAAATGTTAAGCAGAGTCACGGCAACGGAGACAAGAATGAGAGTCAGGGTCGCCGGGCCAACGGCCGATGAAACCCATATCCGATCCCGGGTGTGAACCCGTTCGTCAAATCTGGCTTTTTCGCGCCGTTTGCGCTCATCCACGACGGCGGCATTTTGACTCGCATGCTGAAATCTGTTGTCGCCGGGGTTGTGAAGATAGTTGGACAACGCCTGCCGGCCGGCTTCGATTTGGTCCTCGGAATAAACCCATATCGCCCAACCCTCCCCATCCGGTTCAACCAAATTCCTGATGTCGAGAGACACCAGGTAGTCCGCCAAAGTCTTCGCGCTCGATTCATTTTTCAAATGGCCAATCAGCCGCATAAAGTCGCTTCCACCATCTCCCATCTGTTGAGGAAATACAGCAAAATTCGGAACAAAATTCGGAACAGATCAAATGAATCCCCCAAAACTCGCACTGGCAAATTCCCCGATCTTTGCTACTTTGTCTTCGTCAGGGACGATGCCGCGCGGAATTCGGGAGCGGTGATGACCCGATAACGCGAAGCAACATCAATTAAGTTTTAATGAGACGTCGATTATTCTTATTGGCCAGTCCCCTCGTTCTGGCGCTGGCTTTCACCCTCCATGGCGCGCAGGCCGCGTTGCCCGCGGAGCAAAAGCCGCCCCTGGCCTCGGCAGATTCGACCGACGCCAACATCGCCCAGGTTGAGGCGGACCTGCTTCAAACCTGGCAGTATTCCCAGCATCCCTTTGACCAGGAGATTTCCGGCAGGTTTTGGGAACGCTACCTTGAGACCCTGGATTATTCTCACATTTATTTCCTGCAATCCGACATCAACGAATTCGAGGCCTGCCGCACCAATTTGCATGTGCTGACTCTGCAAGATCACGACCTGAGTCCATGCTGGGTCATTTTCTCCCGTTTCATGCAGCGCGCCAACGAGCGCATCAATTATGTGACCAATCTGCTGGCCACGATGAAATTCGATTTCAACGGTCATGACCGATTTATCGTCAACCGCCACACCCTGCCCTATGCCAAAGACATGAGCGAAGCGAAGGAATTCTGGCGGCAGGAACTGCGTTGCCAGTATCTGGAGCAACTGCTCGGCGCCCAAGGCATTGAGTTTGCAGGCACCGTCGGTCCTGTCAGGGGAGACCTCGGGATTGTGGTTGCGCGCAATAAAGCGCGTCCTTCGGATTTCCAGTATTTTCCCACCCGATTATTGGGCAAAGACGGGCGCCCCATCGGCTCGGTGGAAATCAGCACCAATGGATCGAACGCCACGGTTCGTTTGCCATGGCGCGGGGGCACGAACTTGAGCAGGACAACCAACAGCTTTTTTTCCGCCAGCGGGGCCAAAATGGGGGAAATTCGCTTTCATCCCGTTGCGCCGGTTTTGTCCACAAATCAGGCCGCGGCCGCGGCACAGGACGCTGGCGCGGCGACCAACTATGCCGCCGTGATTCACCTCGAGGAGACGAACCTGGCCGCCATTAACAAGACTTTGACCACTCGCTATGTTCAGATGCTGGACAACTATAAGGACTTGGAAAATGACCGGGTGTTTGAAATGTACATGAATGCCCTGGCCCGCGCCTATGATCCGCATTCCGAATATATGGGGCACTTGGAGGCGGAAAATTTCGACATTCAAATGAAGCTGTCGCTCTTTGGCATCGGCGCGGTTCTGACCAAGGAAAAGAACTACTGCAAAATCTTGGAGCTTAAGGAAGGGCCGGCCAAAAGGAGCGGACAAATCAAACCGGACGACCGCATTGTGGCGGTGGCGCAAAGCAACGCCGAACCGGTCGATGTCGTGGGAATGCCGCTGGACAAAATTGTCGAGATGATTCGCGGCCCCAAAGGCACGCAAGTCACATTGACCATCATCCCGGTGGATGCGGCGGAAACAGTTCACAAGGAAGTGACGTTGATCCGCGACGAAATCAAACTCGAGGAACGGGAGCCCAAAGCGTGGCTCTACGAGCTTCCTTCCACGAACGGTCCGGCTTTGAAGCTGGGCGTCATTGACCTGTCCTCCTTTTACGCGGACAACAATCACCCGGAGGTGAACACCACAGCCAATGCCACGCAATTGATCAACCGGCTGAAGCAGGAGAAGGTGGACGGCATCATTCTGGATTTGCGGCGCAATGGAGGCGGCTATCTTGAGGAAGCGATTAAACTAACGGGGCTGTTTGATCCCAAAGGCCCGGTGGTCCAAACCAAGGATCCCAATGGCGAGATTGTGGCGGACCCCTCTCCTGAGCCGGGTCCCCTTTATGATGGTCCGCTGATCGTCCTGACCAGTGTCTTCAGCGCGTCGGCTTCGGAAATTTTGGCCGGAGCATTGCAGGACTACGGACGCGCTTTGATCGTCGGGGATCATTCGACCTTTGGCAAGGGCACCGTGCAAACCATGCAGCCGCTTTCCTCCTGGTTGGACATAAAACATCTGCCGTACAGCCATGATCCCGGCAAGCTAAAGGTGACCATCAAGAAATTCTATCGCGCGGGCGGCGTTTCCACCCAGCTTCAGGGAGTGCTTTCGGATATTGAGCTGCCTTCCATTGACGATGCCGCCGACGTCGGCGAACGCTCCCTGCCCGATGCCTTGCCGTGCGATTCCGTGACCAGCGCCGACCATGTGGAACAGCTCCAGCTCAACCGCGTCAAACCCTGGCTGGCGGAATTGCAGGCGCGCTCCCGGCAACGGATTGCGAAGGACAGGGAGTTCAGCTATGTGCGCGAAGACATCGCAGAGTTCCGCAAGGAGCAGGCGGACAAGAGCCTCTCCTTGAACGAAGCGGAGCGGGTGGCCGAGCAGAAGGCTGAAACCGCCCGCGCGGAAGCCAGGAAAAAGGAACGGCTGTCCCGCAAGAAGCCGAATGAAAAGGTTTACGAGATTACTTTGAAAAACGTTGATTTGGCGCAGTTGCAGCCGCCAGCCGGCAAAACCAATGCCGCGGCCGCCGCAAAGAACGATGCCGGACTGAATGCCAGCGGGGACGAAACGCCCGGGGAAGAACCGGCCATTGATCCGACGCTGGATGAAACCAGGCGGATTTTGACAGACTATATCGAACTGCTGAAAAAAGGGCCGGTCATTTCTCAGGCGCCGTGATATAATTGTGACAATGGACAATGGATAATTGACAATGGATAATGGTTGGGTTTGCCGCGAAGAATGGCAAGATTGATAGATAGGTCCAAAAAATCGGCAACATCGGCTACATCCTTGATAGTCAACGACTTAAGTGGCAACAAAATCGGCAACAGACCAGCAACAAGCCCGTTACGTTAACGATAAAGCCAGCTTGGACTGGTTGGACGGTTTAATGACCATCGGTGTTTTAAGAATTTGACCACCGATGGCACGGATTTCAGGGATGCCCGGAACGATTATGGAAAACGGGGTGAACCGCGAAATGGGTTCGCCGCCAAGAGGCGCAAGAGACGCAAAACTGACCTGACAGATCATGGAAAACCGGGGAAACTGCGAAATATTCGGACAACGCGAACAGATTTTGGCTTTGGAATTCGGCTTTTGGCGGATCACAACCGTTGTCAATCAGGCACTTACGAAAGTTCGACCCGTCACGTTGCAGGATCGTCGGTCACGCAGCCGCCAGCACGCGCACATGGGCGATCTCGCCGCTTTGGGTGGAGCGGACTTGATTGGGCATCAGGGTGACGACCGCAATGGTGTCGCCGTCCAGGGACGTGAATTCGACCTCGTAGCCCGCTGCGCCACGATGCACCAGCACCACTGTGCCGATGTCGCCCGCGCTCAAGCCATGCTCCGGCAAGTCGCACGTCAGAATGACATCATCCAGTTCGTTGATCATATTTGCATTCTTAAATCTCGCAGAAATTCACGCGGTTTGGAATTGGAGCTCCTTGAGGTTAAGGCCGGGGGCGCGCTTGGAGAGGTTGAGCATCTCGACGCCGACCACCTGATTTTGCGCGTTGAAGTCCAACACGACGCCTGGGGACACTTCCTCGGACTCTGGAGTCCAATTTCGCTCGCGCTGGCCTTCGCGCTCCGCACCCTTTCCGCACGACGAAAAGGAAAATGAGGTAAAACCGACTTGCCGGGCATCCTTGAATCTGCCATCGTTCGGATTCGGAACATCGAAGTTCAACAATTTTGGATGGTTTTGCACTCTTCACCGCCTTGGCACACTGGCTGAGGGATTGCCAGAGTGTCGGGATCAGACACGCAAAATGAGCCAAGACCCAGTGAATCGCGGGGAGACGAAACAGCCCACGATGCTGGCCGCGCGGTTGCACGGCCCGGCAGACTTGCGCATCGAAAGGGTGCCGCGCCCCGGCCCGCCGGGAAAAACCCAGGCGCTTTTGCGCGTCAAGATCACAGGTATATGCGGGAGCGATCTTCATACCTACCAGGATGCCCGGATTGGCGATACGCCGGTGACTTCACCCCTTATTCTGGGGCATGAATTCTCCGGCGTGGTCAACGCCGCCGGCCCGGACGCGCTGGATGGCAACGGTCAGCGGCTGGAGCCGGGAACGCGCGTGGCGGTGGACCCCGCCCAGCCCTGCCTCCATTGTGATCTCTGCCAGCAAGGCCATCCCAACCTCTGCCGGAATCTTCGCTTTTGCAGCAACCACCCCTACGACGGCAGTTTGAGCGAATGGATGCTCATACCGGCGCGCTGCTGTTTCCCGGTCCCGAAAGCCATCAGCGACATCCAGGCGGCTTTGCTGGAACCCTTGGGCGTCGGCCTTCATGCCGTTGATCTGGCCAAGTTGCGCGCGGCCCACAGCGTGGCCATCCTAGGCGCCGGTTCCATCGGCCTGTTCATCCTCCAAGTCGCCAAACTAGCCGGCGCGGACCCGATTTTCCTCACCGATAAATTCCCCTGGCGGCTCAAACTGGCCCAACGATTCGGCGCCCTCGCCATCAACTGCGACCAGGAAGACCCCGTCGCGCGCATTTACAAGGAAACCGCCGGGCGCGGCGTGGACGCAGCCATCGAAGCGGCCTGGGCCGATCACTCCGTCCAGCAAGCCGCCGAAATGACGCGCCCCGGCGGACGTGTCGTGCTCGTGGGCATCCCCTCCGACGACCGCTTGGCGATGAAACATTCCACCGCCCGCCGCAAAGGGCTGACCATCAAATTGTGCCGGCGGATGAAACACACCTACCCGCGCGCCATCCGGCTGGTGGAGCGAGGCCGCGTGGATTTCCGCGGCCTGGTCAGCCATCGTTTTCCCTTGCGCTGCGCCGACAAGGCGTTTGTGCTGAACGCTGCCTACCGCGACCAAGTTGTCAAAATCATCATCGAATCTTGAACCTCGATATTGCTTATGAGCGCAACCTTTGTCGTCGGCCCTGCGGCCCCTCGACATTGACGACCCCCAACCCGCCATCACAATCATGTTGCCGGACGAGGATTGAATTCCCTCCATAAAAATCGTGCCCCGCTCTTACGCGGGGCATTTTACTTTTCTGGGCCTCGCGTCGGCCCAGGCCCGCGCGAGAGGGCAATTGCCCTCTCGACTCCGCTATTCTATAGCGCTGGATTTTGCACTCCCCGCCCTTTCCCAAACATGGTCCACGCCGCACGGAGGGACTCCTTTTTGCATTTCAATAAACCGAAGCTCTCAAACCGATCATAAAGGCGGTTTCTGAAGGAAAACGCACTCTGGTTTTGGCTTGGCAACGTCGCGTTCAGGAAGAAACGTAAATTGAATCATCAAAGGTGAAAGTGAAAGGGTCGGTCCTCGGAAATTGGTATTGGTTCATTTTGCTTGCCAATTTTCTAGGACTGACCCTTTCAGGACTGACCCTTTCATGCCAATTTTCTAGGACTGACCCTTTCATGCCAATTTTCTAGGACTGACCCTTTCAGGACTGACCCTTTCACTTTCATCGGTCATATCCGTCCCATGGGCGAAAAATGAATCATAAGCCGAGCTTTGTTCCGGGGTGGAGGGGGTGGCCGGCGAGTAACTCGGCAGCGGTCATCTTCCGTCCGCCTTCCAGTTGCAATTCATGGATGCGCAAGGCCCCCTGGCCACAGGCCACTACCAGCCCCGTTTTGTCCGCTTGCAAAATCTCCCCGGGCGCGCCGCGGCGGTTGTCTTCGATGGTGGCGCGGAAGATTTTCAACAAACGTCGGGCGGAATTTTCGGACAGGCCCGTAAAGGCGCCCGGCCACGGAGTGAAGGCGCGCACCTGATTCCATAACGTTCGCGCGGGCCGCGTCCAATCCAGGCGGCCATCCTCCTTGGTAATTTTTCGGGCGTAGCTGGCCGCTGATTCGAGCTGCGGCTGGGGGATGATGCCGCCGCTGGTGTATTCCAGAATTGTCGGCACGAGCAATTCCGCGCCCAGAACGGCGAGGCGTTCGTGCAACGTGGCGGAATTGTCTTCGGGAAGAATCGGGACAGACCGGCGGCTCAAAATATCGCCTGTGTCCAATCTCGCCGCTATTTTCATGATGGTTACGCCTGTTTCCGCCTCGTCGTTCAGAATGGCCCACTCAATGGGAGCGGCCCCGCGATATTTGGGCAAAAGCGAAGCGTGGACATTGACGCCGCCAAAGCGCGGCAGATCGAGCATCGCTTGGGGAAGCATCTGGCCATAGGCGGCCACGACCAGCAAATCCGGACGCAACGCGGCCAGTTGGGCAAGAAAATCAGGATCACAGGCGCGCCCGGGCTGCCAGACGGGAAGTCCGGCGCGGGTGGCAACCTTCTTGACAGGCGAAGGCTGAAGGTTCAAGCCGCGGCCTTTGGGGCGGTCCGGCTGGGTCACGACGCCGGGGATCTCGAAGTGAGGAGAGTCCAACAAAGCCCTTAAACTGGCACAGGCCAGTTCGGCCGTCCCCATGAACACGATTCGCAAGGGCATCAGGAGAAGGGTTTTTCGATGGTGGCGGGGGGCATGGCCGTCAGGGGCCTTGGGTCATAGAGTGTCCTTGTGCCGAATCTGCACTTCCAGGACTTCGACGAAGGGAATCATCTCGTCGGCAGTGGCGTTGTCATGGAACACCTGCAAGTAGAGTTCGGCGGGGGTGATGCGTGTAATTCTTCGGCCCGTAAAATCACCGCGTTGCGATTTGATGTGAATGACCATGTCTCTCTCGGCTTCACTCGGAACCAGCCGGAAGAACCCGGCGAGCTTGGTCTCAAAGAAGCGGCGATTGAAGGAAAATTCGCCGCGCCGGAAGACGATGGGTTCCGGCAGGACGGGCGCCGTTTCCGGCGCCAATGGAGCGGCGGGCTGCCGCGCGGGGCCTGTTCCCCGAGCTGTCAAAGAGGGGCGCCCTCCTGACCCCGCCGCTGCCCCCTCTTCAGGCGGGGCCGCCATGACCTCAGCCGGCGGCGGGGTGCTGCGGAACCGGGTTTGCGGTTCTTCCTGCGCTTCAATCGGTCCGCCTCGAGGCGGCATGGCAATGAAGATAATGGGGCTGAGCACGCCCAAAAGAGGGACGGCTGCGAGACCACAAACGGTTGGCAAAGGCTGGCGGCGGTAAATGGCCACCTCATAAGCGGCGAATAAATTCGCGCCATACAAAATCAGGAGAATGGTCAATCCGACCGGGCTGGCCAGAAGAGCGGTCAAACCCAGGTGGGTTGTTGGCCGATCCGGAATTTGAATCGGTTTGACAATGATTTCCTTGCGTTGGGCCTTTTCCTGGGGAAGTTCTTCGATGTAGGGTTCGAGCAGCGCCTTTTCGCGCTCGGTCGTGGCCCTGGCCAGCAATGCCCGGAGGGAATCCTGCGTCAGCTTGTCCCACGCTATCCGGCCAAGATCGGTTCCGTCGGCGGTTTGAAAGACCACACCGTTCTCGTTTTCTGAAATGGGGTCGCCTTCGATCTTGGTGCCATCGGTCAAAGTGTATAAGCCGGCTGAAGCCGTGATGGACACAAAAGCCAATAAGCAAAAGAGAAATGAACCAACCCTCTGCATGTATGGGTGTTGCATAACAAATGGGCGCTGGCAAGGAAAGCTCATTGTTCAGGAACCCAAATGGCGGCTTAAATCCTCCACCGTCCAGTTGGCCCGGGCTTGGGAAAGGCGGTCGGCAGCCGCGCCGTGTTGCCAGACGGCGTATCGAATGGAGGTGAGGGGATCGTTCTGCCAATCCGGTTGGGCCAGCAATCCGGCCAGGTATCCGCTCAGCAGGTCGCCGCTTCCTCCCTGCGCCAAGTAGGGATTGCCTGAACTGTTGACAAAAACCTTGCCGGTGGCGCGCCCGACGAGCGTTTGATGCCCTTTGAGCACGACGAAACAACCGCCCCATCGCTTCGATAATTCCCGCAACGCCAGAACCCGATCCGCCTGGACACTCGCGGCTGAACTGCCAAGCATCCGCCCCGCTTCGCCCGGATGCGGGGTCATCACTCGAATGACACCCGGAGGCGTCGGGCCGGGCGGCAACCAATCGAGCGCGCTGGCGTCGGCAACCACTGGCAACGGCGTCTTCCGCCAATGTGCCCGCATCTCCTCTTTCATTGTGTCGGATAATTCCGGCGCGGCCAGCCCGGGGCCAAATAATATGGCGCTGCAAGATTTTGGCAGCGGCTGGCCAGCCTGCCAGGCATGGACCATGACCGATTGGCATTGCGCGGCGACCGGCACATAAACAGATTCCTGCGGAAAAACCGTGATCAAACCGGGCCGCGCGCGCAATGCCCCCTGCCCTGCCAGGACCGCCGCCCCGTGATAACCGAAACTGCCCGCGTAAATGGCCAGATGTCCAAAAGTCCCTTTGTTGCCCGCCACCGGACGGCGCGGCGGCATACGGGCAAAATCAGTCTTGACAGTCCAATTCAATTCGCCGTCCAACGGGCACGGAACCAGCCCCACGTCGGACAGGACTTCCAACCGCCCGACCAATGGCGCCGCCTTGAGCAAGCCGCGTTTGGGCGCTCCGACGGTCAGAGTGACGTCCGCGGTGATGGCCGCTCCTTCCACGCCGCCAGTGTCGGCATTCAACCCGGAGGGAACATCCACCGCGAGAATGGGGAGCTTTGCGCCATTGACAGCCTCGATCAGCTTCCGCCAGTGGGCGTCGAGGGGCCGGTCCAAACCGATGCCGAACAAACCATCCACAATCCACGAAAAGCCGCCGCCGCCAACCGCCTCCAAAAATTTTTCCAGGCCCTGAGCCGGGTCAACCACATCGAGAAGAAGCGCACCGCGCTCCGGGTCGAGGTGCTTTCGCGCGGCGCGGACATCGTCGCCGTTGTGGCCTTTGCCGGCCAGGAACAGGATCATTTCACCCGGCTTGGCCAGTTGCTCCAGGCGGCGGGCAATGGCGCGGCCCACATTGGCAATGACTTCGGCCGCAGTCGTGCCCGCGGCCCACGAGGCCTTTTCCCACTCGCGCATTTGAGCGACTGAAATGACTGGAAGCGGCATGTCAGAATGGGCGCAAGCCCGATTTCGCAAGGTACTCATATCGGTTTATAACGATAAAGCCGAAAACCGTGGTTTGAGAAGGTTTGATTTTGGCGTGAAAAAATATGTTTCAAAATGCCTTGATTTACCTTGATTTGGCTTGATTTGGCTTGATTTGGCTTGATTTACCTTGATTTACCTTGATTTTTTGGCAGCAGAACAAGCCCACAGATTCACGCAGATTTTCACAGATCAAATTCATAATGAGGGGTGGAATGTATTTTTATTTTTTGGTCGAACCAGGTCGAACCAGGTCGAACCAGATTGGTGCCCTAATTTAACCGGATCTAATCTGTAAGTCGTTGATTTTCATAACTTTAGCATTTCGATAGCCGCGCCAAAGCCGTTTCGGCGACGGCGGGAGTCTTTCCCCAAGTCGGTTTGATTCACTTTGACTGAGTTTGACTGGATGGATGGGCAAATTGAGCCTGTCTCGATTTGACCACCACGACCACCACTACGAAGGATGATTGAGGAGCGCCATCGTTTTATCGCGCCACAGCAGCGCACAGGCGGATCTAGTTGCGGGGCGGTGCGCCGCGCGCCACCCTTTGCTTTCGATATATTGACGCGTAGAATGTCGCCTTGCGGGAAAGGACAACGGGCAAAGATGTGTTTGGCGGGACGCCAAACACCGGCGCGCGGGACGCACGCGCTCCGCTCTTCCCTCGTGTTTCTTTCTTTCCGACATGGCCTTAATGGGTCATTCATTAAATGAACTATGCAGTTAACATATTCGTTTGTCAATGGATTTTTGAAAGAATTTTTCAAACAACTGTGATTTTTGGCGAAGACAAGTTTAAGGGCTTTATCAGCAGAGACTTATGAAAGTTTTTAACCACAGGGGCGAAGAAAAGAGTTTTTAACCGCGAAATACGCGAAATACGCGAACCGATTGAAGCGGGCTGCATAATGGCCGCGAAAGAACTCAAAAAGCGCAAAGACGGAGGCGTGAGTTTTTGTTTTTGGCTTCTATGCGTTCATTTGCGGCTGCGCGTGTCTTTCCTTTTTCGCGTGGTTGGCGTGGTTCGCGGTTTAAAGAATCCGTCTCAGGCGCCTGCCTTTTGTCCATAAAGTTAACTGTGCGTTTCGTCTTCGCAGGCCTTGGCGGCGGTGGACTTGTCGCGCCGTCTTGTCCGCCGAAGCGGCCCCGGCCAAGAAGGAAGCCGCTGAGGGGAAGGCGGATTTGTTGGTGGCCGGGGCGGCCGGGGCGGCATTCTGGCATGAAAGTGAAGTAGTCGGCCAGCAAATGAGCGAACAGAATGAACAAATAGTCGTTGCCGAGGACCCTTTCATTTGCACCGCGTCTAATTTTAGACATAATCCAAAATGAAATCGTTCACTGGCGCTGATTTCTTATTGTCACGGGTGGGCAATTTTGTTATAAGTGCTCCATGAGTGGTTTCCTTTCCAGGGTATGTGGATTGGCCTGCAACACGCGCGAAGGGCGAGGGAATGGTTGTTTGCCCGAACTTCAACTCTTAACCAAGGAATTCTATGTCACGCCCCATCACTGAACCATTCTGGTCCGCCGACAAAGTGGACCAGATTGTGGCTCGGAAAAAATCCCGTCTCGTCGGTCTCCTCGTGCTGCTGGCCGGCATTTCGCTGCAAAGCCGGGCAGCGTATATTGACAGCTTCGCCGTGGGTCCACAGAGCTTCTACATTGGTCCCGGGGACGCTTCTGCTGGCGGCTCGGTATCGGGCCTCGATACCAATCAGGTCATCTGGGGCGCCCGGAGTTTTACCATTTACGCGGACCAATATGGCAGCGGATACCGGCCGCTCGATGAAGGAAGCATTTCGGTGACGGTCAGTGGTTCCGCCCCGGGATCATGCAACGCTCAAGTGGCGGAGGCGGCTATGCCACCTGAATCCCCATATTACCCCTGGATCTATCTGGCTTATCAGTCCAGCAGTTTCGCCGCGGATTGGTCTGCCTTTGACCGGATTGTAATTACCTTCACCGCTCCCCCGACGACTGACATGAGTATTCAGACGGAGGTCACTACGGACGTTACTACGTGGTATGCGGAGACATCCGTGGCGGCCGGCGATTATTCGGAGACCATCCTCTTTAGTGATCTGAATCCAACCAATACTGTGTTTACGGGAAGCAATGTTTCGTATTGCTCGTTCAGCTTTAATCCTCCCATGCAGGAATCATTTGTCATCGGGGACATTCAAGTCACCGGGACTGCTGCGCCGCTCTTGCCGTGTCTAAACGCGGTCAGTTGCGAGGGTGGTGTGACGCTGGCCTGGCCCACGAATGCCACGGGGTTTGTTCTTCAGCAGACAACGAATTGGGCGCTGAGTTTCATCGCAGTCACCAACAGTCCCGTCGTGGTGGGAACCAATTATTCCGTGACGCTGCCGTGCGCCTGCCCGGCGGAGTTTTTCCGTCTGATGCACAGTCCGTAGTCTGTCCGCCTTGTCTCGTCGTCCGACTTTTCAGAAATCCGGCGCACCATTCATTTCTTCTGTAAACGGGTCCTGCGCAATCGCAGATTTGTAGTTTTGAAGAACCGCCGTCGCCGCATCCAACTTCGCTGCATCTACTTCCGCCGCAAGGGCTACGGCGGACAAGACGGCTACGGCGGACGAGGCGGCTTTGGCGCGACAAGGGGAAGCAAGCTCATAAATCACGTTTTCCATCTGGTCTGTTCTTTTGCGGCCATTCCGCCTTGCTTTTGCCTCAGATTCGAGGTAAACAATAATCATGAGCGTTACTGGAAAAATTGTTAATGGCCTGGTCGTCCTGCCACCCGGAATCAAGTTGCCGGAGGGCGCGATCGTCAAGGTTGAGACGATTGAACTCACCGCCCACGCTGATCCCCTGGTGGCCGCGGTGGAGAAGTTAGCCAAACGCCGCCCCCATTTGCCCCGCGATTATGCCCTAAACCATGGCCACTACATTCGGGGTGAGCCCAAGAAATGAGAGCCGTTTTTGCCGACACGTATTATTTCCTGGCACTGCTCGACTCCGCCGAGGCGCGCCATGCGCAAGCTGCCGAAGCCGCCCGAGATCCAGAACTCCGACTTGTAACCACCGAATGGGTGCTGGCGGAATTCGGCGACGCTTATTGCCATCCGAATGACCGGGCAGATTTTGTGTCATTGTATCGTTCTTTGGCCAGTCATCCGCGCGTCAAAATCATTCCCGCAGAGACACGCCTGTTTCAACGTGGCGTTGATTTCTTTGAACAACGTCCCGACAAGAACTGGTCTTTGACCGACTGTTTATCTTTCGTTTCCATGCGCGATGAAGGAATCACCGAAGCTCTGACCGGCGACAAACATTTCGAGCAGGCAGGTTTTACCGCATTGCTGAAATAACTCCGGGCAACAACGGAGAATTTTCTTCAACTGTGAAAAATCAAGGCGTTCCAGCGCCCCGCCGGGGCGCAAAGTACCCACTGCGTTTTCCCCTGGGGCGGCGCTGAGAGCTTGCCCCAGGCTAATTTCCTTTGCTCCTTCGGGGCGAGTCAAAGCCAGATTTGCGCCCTATTGAAAATAGATTTTCAACTTTGCGCTTGCGAAGGAACTGCAAACCTTCAACTTTTGGCTTTGCCTTTGAACTTTGATCCGCAAATGATCCGGGCCGCACTGGCGGAAGACATCGGCTCGGGCGATGTGACGACCCTCGCCACTGTGCCGGCTGATGCCGTGGCGACCGCTGTCATGGTGGCGCGGGAACCACTGGTGGTTTGCGGGTTGCCAGTGGCGGAAGCGATTTTCAGGGAGGTTTCCGCAGGCTTGAATCTGGCATTGACCGCCGTGGACGGCCAGCGCGTGGCAAAAGGCCAGGCCCTGTTAAATATTCAGGGTCTGGCCCGCGCCATTCTCACCGGCGAGCGGGTGGCGCTCAATTTCGTGCAACGCTTGTCGGGCGTGGCGACGTTGACGGCGCGGTTTGTCGAAGCGGTGGCCGGGACTGGCGCGCAAATCCTCGACACCCGCAAGACCACCCCCGGCTGGCGGCATCTGGAAAAATATGCGGTGCAATGCGGCGGCGGCGTCAATCATCGCATGGGCTTGTTTGACCGCATTTTAATCAAGGACAATCACCTGGCGGCGTTGCGCGGCGAACCGCCCAACGCCATCGAGGCGGCGGTGCGGCGGGCGCGCGCGCAATTTCCACACCTGGCCGTGGAGATCGAAGCCGACACGCTCGAACAGGCCGGGCAGGCTTGCCGAGCCGGGGCCGATGTGATCTTGCTGGATAACATGTCCAACCAGGACCTGCGGGCGGCGGTCCGGTTGATTGATGGACGGGCCAAGACCGAGGCCAGCGGCGGCGTCACTTTGGCGACGGTCCGGGCCATAGCCGAGACGGGGGTGGATTTCATTTCCGTGGGCGCGCTGACACATTCCGCGCCGGCGGCGGACATTGCGCTGGATTTCCAAACATGATCACGACGGACATGACAATGGACGCCCATATTCTCTCCACCTTGCGCGGAGCGCCGTGGGGCGTTTCGGGAGGGGAGCTGGCGCGCCAACTGGGCGTCAGCCGCGCGGCGGTTTGGGCGCACATTGAGGATCTGCGCGCCATTGGCTACGACATCGAAGCCAGCCCGCACCTGGGCTACCGCCTGTTGAGCGTGCCGGATGTGCTGCACGCCGATGACATGTATTCGCGCCTGGGGCGGACGCGGGTCATTGGCCGGGAAATCCAGGTCTTCGAGGAAACCACTTCAACGAACGATGTCATGGCCCGCCTGGCGCGGGGCGGCGTGAAAGAGGGGGTGGTTATTTTTGCCGAATCACAAAGCAAGGGGCGGGGGCGGCTGGGCCGCCGCTGGATTTCACCGGCGCGCAAAGGGCTTTGGTTTTCGGTGTTGTTGCGGCCGGACATCGCGCCGCAGGCGGCGACGCAATTGACGATAGCTGCCGCCACGGCGCTGGCCCGCGCCATCACCCTGCAAACCGGCATTGTCCCGGAGATCAAGTGGCCCAACGACCTTTTGATTCGGGGCAAAAAGATGGCCGGCATTCTGACGGAAATGAGCGCGGAACTGGACCATTTGAAGGAGGTCATTCTGGGCATCGGCATTGACGTCAACCAGGAGGCGAACGAAATGCCCGCGGCGCTGCGCAAAACGGCGACGTCAATAAGAATTGAGTCCGGCCAGATGGTGGATCGCGCCGGCCTGGCCGTGGCGATCCTGCGCGAACTGGATCGCGATTACGAACGGATCAAGCGCGGGGAATTCGACGTCATTGCCGAGCAATGGCAGGAGCATTGCAGCACGATTGACTCGCAGGTGAGCATCCGTGTCGGCGACCGGGTGATTCGCGGGCGGGCGGAATCGCTGGATGCGGACGGGGCGCTGCTGCTGCGCGGGCCGCACGGGCATTTGGAGCGCATCACCGGCGGCGATGTGACGATGGAAAAGTAATCCGCCTTCGCCGCGGCGGCTACGGCGCGACGAGTCCGCCTTCGCATCGGACACTTACTCCTTCGCCTGGGCGCTGCGGAGGACCAGACGGCGCGGCATTTTTCGCGCAGCGAAAAATGGTGGGCGATGAGGGATTCGAACCCCCGACCTTCACCGTGTAAAGGTGCTGCGCTACCACTGCGCTAATCGCCCCAACCTTCCCAATCTATGCTTTACTGCCGGAATTGCGAGACAAATCCGGGGAAAGTAAGAATTAAGAAGGCAGAATTAAGAAGTTGGCCGGATCGAGTCAGTGTTTTCTTAATTCATAATTCTTACTTCTTAATTTTCTTTAACCTCCCCTGCGAATCCCTGCTGGCGCAAGGCCTCGTAGAGAACCAGCGCCACGCAATTGGACAAATTGAGCGACCGGACCCCGGCATGAAACATGGGAATGCGCAGCCACCGATCGCGGTGTTCCTCGAGGATCTTTTTCGGCAGACCGGCGGTTTCGCGGCCAAAAACCAGGTAGTCGCCGGGCTGATATTCCGCTTGCGCATAATGCCGAGTTCCGTGCGATTCGATCAGCCAGAGGCGCGCGCCGGCGGGCAGTTGCTTTTGAAAGGCCGGCCAGCCGGACCAGCGATGCCAGGCCAGATGTTCCCAATAGTCCAGACCGGCGCGCTTGAGCCGCCTGTCATCGAGCTTGAACCCAAACGGCTCGATCAAATGCAAAGTGGAGCGGGTCGCGGCGCAGAGCCGGGCGACGTTGCCCGTGTTGGGCGGAATTTCCGGCTCAAGCAGGACGATGTTCATCTGTCAATAAAACACCTTCCACAACACCAACCCGTGGGCGGGGGCGGTCATGCCCGCGGCGCGGCGGTCTTTGCGGCGCAAAATGTTTTTGATCTCCCGCGGCGCGATCTTCCCCTGCCCCGCCTGCGCCAGGGTGCCGACAATCCCCCGGCACATTTTGTAGAGAAAACCATCGCCCTCGATGACAAAGGTCAGGAGCGGGCCGTTGCGCCGGATGTCGCACCGCCGCAAAGTGCGCACGGTTGATTTCATTTCATAGTTGCGGGTCGCGGCCAATGATTTGAAGTCGTGCTTTCCGACGAACAGTTTGGCGGCGGCGCGCATGGCGCTGAGATCGAGGGGCCGGGGGACATGCCAGGCCTGGCGGCGCAGGAGCGGGTTCATGGCCGGCCCGTTCCAAAGCAGGTAGCGATACTGTTTGCCCCTGGCGTCGAAGCGCGCGTCGAAACCGGCGCGGCAACGCGCCACGGCCATGACGCGAATGTCCTTGGGCAGATGAGCATTGACGGCCACAGCCATCCTGGCGGCGGGCATTTTGATCTGGTGGTCCGGAATTTCCACTTGCGCGGCCATGCCCAGGGCATGCACCCCGGCATCCGTGCGGCTGGCACTGTGCAGACGCGAGGCGCCGGGGAAGATTTTGGCGATGGCCTCCTCGACCCGCTGCTGGACTCCCACTCCGGTCTTTTGCGCCTGCCAGCCCGCGTAACCGGTTCCGTCATAGGCAATGATGAGCTTGAATTTCACCTGCTGAGGCTGTCCAAATAACTTTGCAGCATAATGGCGGCGGCGATTTGGTCCACTTTGGTTTTCCGTTTTTCGCGCCGCAGGCCGGTTTCGATCAGAAAGCGGCCGGCTTGCACCGTGGTCAGCCGCTCGTCCCATGTTTTGACGGGGATGGCGAAGGCGCCCCGCAGACGGTCCGCAAATTGCCTGGCCCTGGCCGCCGCCGGGCCATAGGAGCCATTCATGTTGCGCGGGATGCCGACGAGGATTTCCCCGACCTCCCTGCTGTCAATAATATCTTCCAGGCGCTTCAGGAACTCTTCCAGCGGTTCGGCGGCCAGAAACTCGAGGGGCTGCGCGATGATGGCCGTCTCGTCGCTGATGGCCACGCCGATTCGCTTGGTTCCGTGATCGAGGGCGAGAATGCGCATAGCGGGCGCCATTAGAGGGATTTCATCACGCGGGCCGCCGCGCCGACCGTTTTGGCGATGTCCGCCGCGGCATGGGCGGTGGAGAGGAACCCGGCTTCAAATTGTGAGGGCGCAAAATAAATGCCTTCGCGCAACATGCCGTGGAAGAATTTGCTGAAACGCGCGCGGTCGCTTTTCATGGCATCGGCCAGATTATGCACCGGCTGGCCGGTGAAATAGGCGCAGAACATGGAACCGATGCGGTTGAATTGCACGGGAATTTTGGCCGACTTGGCGGCGCTTTTCATCCCTGTTTCCAGGGCGGCGCCTGATTCTTCCAAGGCGGCGTAAGCGTTGGTGGAGGAGAGTTCCTTGATGGCCGCCACTCCGGCCGCCATGGCCAGTGGATTGCCGCTCAAAGTGCCTGCCTGATAGACCGGCCCCAGCGGCGCGAGCAAGTCCATTATTTCGGCGCGCCCGCCAAATGCGCCGACCGGCAGGCCGCCGCCGATGATCTTTCCCAAACAAGTCAGATCAGGCCGGATGCCGAAACGGCCCTGCGCTCCACCCAAGGCCAGACGGAACCCGGTCATGACCTCATCAAAAATGAGCAACGCGCCATCGGCGGCGGTGAGGTCGCGCAGAAATTCCAGGAAGCCCGGCTTGGGCAAATACAAACCGGCGTTGCCCGGGACCGGTTCGACAATGATGCCGGCGATTTGCCGCGGATTGGCGGCAAAGGCGGCGCGCACCGCCTCGGGTTCGTTAAAGGGCACGACAATCGTGTGCTGGGTGAAGGCGGCGGGCACACCGGCGCTGTCGGGATGGCCAAAGGTCAGCGCGCCTGAACCGGCCTTGACCAAAAGTGAATCGGCATGGCCGTGGTAACAGCCGTCAAATTTGATGATCTTGTCGCGCCGGGCAAAGCCTCGCGCCAATCGAATGGCGGACATGCAGGCTTCCGTTCCCGAATTGCACATGCGCACTTTTTCCAGGCCCGGCACGGCGGCGCAGATCAAGCGCGCCATTTCGACTTCCAACGGATTGGGAATGCCGAAGCTGGTCCCCTGCCCCGCCGCGTTCTGAATGGCTTGAATGATCTTGGGATTGGCATGGCCCAGAATGGCCGGCCCCCACGTCCCGACGTAGTCCACAAGTTCATTGCCATCGACATCGAAGACATGAGCGCCTTTGGCTTTGTTGACGAAAAAGGGATGGCCGCCGACGGCGCGAAAGGCCCGCACCGGCGAATTCACCCCGCCTGGAATGTATCGCAAGGCCTCCGCAAACAGCTCTTCAGATTTGGCGCTTGTCATCATGTAAAATCCCATAGTGTGCTGACCAGGGAGAATTGACAATTGATAATGGATAATGGACAATTTTTTTTATGGAGAACTCGATCATAGTCCAAACGCGCTGGTACCACTTCGTCGCCTACTTCTTCGGCGGCGCCTTCCTGATCAACAGCGTTCCTCACCTCGTCGCCGGGGTCTCGGGAAGCCCGTTCCAAACGCCGTTCGCGTCGCCTCCCGGCCAGGGGCTGTCGTCGTCCACGGTGAACGTGCTGTGGGGCGCGTTAAATCTTTTGGTGGCATACCTGCTGCTTCTACGCGCGGGGAATTTCGAGTTGCGGCAGCCAAAGCACGTGGTCCCCTTCGGCCTCGGCGTGTTGATCATGGCCCTCATGCTGGCGCGCGCGCTCGGGCGCCTGCACGGCGGGCTTCTCTGATGCCAAGGTCCTATAAGTATCCGCACTCCGTCAGCGCCTGTGGCGCGGGCCGGACAGCGTGACGCTCTGTCCGATGGCCGGAACTTTGAAGGGTTGGTAGGGCTGGTAGGATCGCGTTTGCCAGTCGAACCGGAGCCAGTGAAAATCGGGCGAATCCAGCGAGGTGTCGAACCGGAATGCAACCCGGGACGGCAAATCCGATGCATCCGATTCCAAGACTTCTACCGTGAGGCCGTTCAGGTCATACCGGTCGCCTTTTTTGCATTTGGGTTCGCCCAGGAGCAGGTTACCAGTCCTGCGGGCGTAGGCGCCATGGAACGGACCAACATTGTCGCAGGAGAATATGTCCGGCGCTTGGGATTGAATCACCAGGGTTTTGTCATCGGTCCGCTGGACGTCGAAGCTCGTGCAACCCGGCACCAGCGCCCGCAAGGTCTTGGGCAGTGGCTGGCGGTGATACGCCTTGTAAAAAGGTGCATAAGCCAACGCGATCCAGAAGCAGGGTTCGTTGACGACGATCACATTTTCGTTCTCGATGTTGGGCCAATCACCGAGATCATTGAGGCGGCTAAACCGGTGGAAAAGGAAAGGGGTGGCTTTAACTGCTGCGACTCTTCCGGCGGCCGCTCCCGGAACATGCGCCAGAATCAGCAGCACACAGGCAATCCATGCCAGGATTCGGTATGGCAAGCATTCAGGCAGCCAGCTTTGCCGGGTGATCAGATCGCCGATAAAGGAGGCGATCAGTCCAAAGGCCCCCACTGCGACAAAACTGAGATTCTTGCTCGTCGGCACTACGGTTGCCGCAGGAATGGCTGCAAAAACCATGACGGCAAACCAAAAGGCAGCGATTTTGTTCCTGCGCAGGAGTGGAAGAAACACGATCAACGCCGCAACAACCGAGACGCAATAAAAGGCGATGACCTTCGACTGCAACGACGGATTCATCGCGAGCAATAAATCCGGCGGCAGGCTGGTAAGCTGGCCTCCGAGCAGGCTCATTGCCCTGGGGACTACTTCCCTCGCAAACGACAGCGGTTCGTGGGCAGGATCAATGTAAAGGCCCATATGGGACACACCGGAGCCGGAGAGTGCATAGACGGTCCGCCACAGAACGATGATCAGGATCGAAGGCAAAATCGTCAGCGCCCGGTTGCGAAAAGAACCCGGCTCGAGCACCAGGGCATACGCGAGAATGAAGGCAAACGTGGAAACTCCGCCTTCATCCGCGAAAAGGGAAAGCGCCAGGAACAGCACGGATAACACGCATCCGGAACGGGACTTTGCGGCACGCCATTGATGATGTTCATAAAGACACAACAGACCGAAGAAAAGCGACAGAAAGAAGCCGCGGTTGGCGACGAACGCCACCGGGAAGTAGGTGTTGACATCGAGCAGGAACAACAGCGCCGCGAATCCCGCGACCCATCCCGCACCCATCAATTTCCGATAAATGATAGTGACGAGAAACACGATGGCAGCGAACCAGGCGATGTTGTGGGCGTGCATCAGCATGGGCGAGTCGGGAAAGAGCCGGTAATCAAGCCAGTGGGTGAAAGCGGTAACCGGCCGCCAAAGGGCCCATCTAAAATTGTCCGGCGTCCACCACGGAAGAGTGCCGTAGTTTTTCATCAACGCCAGGCTTTGCGGATCCCGGCTGAAGCCGAAAAGGTCGCGGAGAACGGTCGGGAAAGAGCCGGAATCCACGGGGCTGCCTGTCTGGTGCATTCGCGGCGGCAATTGGCTGGGCTTGAGTTCGACGGCCCGCTGCACCAGATCGTCTGTCCCCAAACCGATCTTCAAGGCGGGCAACATTACCAGTATTGCTACGATCGCAAGAACTGCGGGAAGATAACGATGCTCAAGAAATCTCTTCGAGAAATCCAACGCCCGGGTTCCTGTTCCGTTCGTTTTCATTCCCTGGTCATTGGTGCTTTGACGTTGGACATTCTTCCGGCGTGTCAGTTACGCCTCCCGGTAGCGCTGCGCGATGGGAAAACGCCGCCCCACCCCGAATGCTTTGGTGGTCACTTTCAGGCCGGGGGCGGCTTGACGGCGTTTGTATTCGTTCACGTCTATCAAGTGAATGACTTGCTTGACTGTCTCCTGCGCAAAACCAAGCCGGACGATTTCGGCCAGGGACCGGCCTTGGACAACGTACTGATCGAGAATGGCATCGAGAATCTCGTAGGGCGGCAGGCTGTCCTGATCGGTTTGATTGAGACGCAATTCCGCCGAAGGGGCTTTGGTCAGGGAAGCCTGGGGAATGATTTCGCGGGCGCGGTTGATCCAATTGGCCAGGCGATAGACCATCGTTTTAGGCACATCACTGATTACGGCCAAGCCGCCGCACATGTCGCCGTAAAGAGTGCAATAGCCGACGGCCAATTCGCTTTTGTTGCCGGTGGTAAGAAGCAAGGAACCGAACTTGTTGGACAACGCCATGAGAATGACCCCGCGCAATCGCGCCTGGATATTTTCCTCCGTGGTGTCTTCGGCGCGGCCGGCGAAAAGGGGTTGCAACTGCCGCCGCACCGATTCAAACGGCGGTTGAATGGGAATGACATCATAACGAATGCCCAGGCGCTCCGCCAAAAGGCGCGCGTCATCCAAACTGCCCCTGGACGAGAATTGCGAAGGCAGCGATATGCCGTGAACGTGCTCCGGCCCGAGCGCGGCGACGGCCAGACAGGCCACGACGGAAGAATCAATGCCGCCGCTCAGTCCAAGCACGGCGGATTTGAAGCCGCACTTTTGGAAATAGTCGCGCAGTCCAAGAACCAGGGCGTCATGGACGTTCTCTTCGTCCGTGGCGTTTGGCCCGGCAACGGGCTGGGCCGTCTCCGTATCCGCCACCACGAAGTCTTCCGCGAATGACCTGGCCCTGGCAATCAACCGGCCCTCCCCATTGAACAGCAAACTGCCGCCGTCAAAAAGCAATTCGTCGTTGCCGCCAACCAGATTGCAGAAGGCCACGGGCCGGCGCGATTTGAGGGCGAGGCTGGCCAGCATGTCAAAGCGGAGTTTTTCCTTGCCCACGCACCACGGGGAAGCGGAGAGGTTGAAGAGACACCCGGCCCCGGCGGAAAGGAGAGTGGCAATCGGATTGGCCCGATAACGCCGTTGCGGCCAGAAATCCTCATCGTTCCATATATCCTCGCAAATCGTCACGCCGCAGACCGAACCGGCAATAGTCACGGGGAGGTTTTCCCGCGCCGGCTCGAAATAGCGGTCTTCATCGAAGACATCATAGGTGGGCAGCAAAGTCTTGACGCGAGTGGCGGCGATTTTCCCATGGTGCAAAAGGGCGGCCTCGTTGGTGACGTCGCGCCCCGGCCGGTTCTTGTTTTCGCCGACGAACCCGACCAGCATGGCCGTTTCCGCGCTGGCCGCGGCGAGGCGATGAAGGAGGGCAAGATTTTCGGCAACGAAATCTTTCTTGAGCAACAGATCGCGCGGCGGATAGCCGGTCGTCGTCAATTCAGGAAACAGCACGACATCGGCCTTTGCCGCCCGGGCGCGCCGGGCGCCTTCCATGATTTTGGCCTCATTGCCGGCCAGGTCGCCGACGGTGGTATTGATTTGGGCCAAGGCGATTCTCATCTTCATCCTCAAGGAAGAACCGGCCTAGCGGCGCCGACTGAAAAATGTTTCCGGCAGGCTGCCGAACTCAGTTCGCACCCAGGTGCCGGGGGCAATGTGATGGCGCAGAAACCAGCCTTGATTGACTTCCAAAACGTACTGCACATCGTCCGAAGCGGCCACGACGGCATTGGTATCCTGCGGTTTCAAATCGTTTATTTCCATAATACTGCCCTCCGGGTTGATATAGGCGGCGGAAAGCGGCAGGGGGCAATTTTTCATCCAAAATGAAGCCTGCGTCGGCCTGCCAAAGACAAACAACATGCCGGCGTTTTCGGCCAAATTGGTGCGGAACATCATGCCCGTTTGCACCTGTTCGGCAGTCAAAGCCAGTTCGGTCACCAATTCCTCCGCCCCCAGCCAGAGGCGGATGGTCTTCAACTGGGGCTGGGCCTTCGTCGGCAAGGCGGGCTGGAGCGGCTGCGTCGGCGCGGCCACAATGGGCGGCGCGGGGGATTTTTTTCCGCACCCGGCAAAAGAGGCGGCCAGAATCAACAGGATCAGCGCGAACCATCTCATGCCGCGAGAATGCGCGAAGCCCGGCCCAATTTCAATGAAACTATTTGGCGGCGGCCTGGAGGCGGTCCAGAATCTCCATGTTGCGTTGCGTCTCGGCCAGGCTCAGGCGCGGCGGGCGCTTTTGCAAAATGGCGTCGGCAAAATCTTCCACTTCAAGGCGATAACGGTCGCTTTGCGCCACCTCAATTTCGCGGCGTTCCTCTCCGGTGGTTAACGTCAACACGCCCGGGTTGTCGAAGAACGTGTCGGGGATTTCCAACGCGCCGCGCGTTCCGACAATTTCCGAGCAAATCCGTTTCTGGGCGTTGAATCCGCAGTTCAACGAGGCGATCACCCCGGACGGATACTTGAGCAGCGCGGAATAAATCATGTCCACGCCGTCTTGGCGCACGCATTGCGCGGAAATACTGTCCGGCAGCGCCCCGCCCGGTTGGCCGCGGGTGATTTCATCCATCACCATGCCGGTGAAATTGACCGGGTAGCAGCCGACATCATAAAGAGAGCCGCCGCCCAGTTCGGGTTTGAACTTGATCGAGGCCGGATTGGCGAGCAAAAAGCGGAAAGTCGAGCCGATGAATTTGATTTCGCCGAACGCGCCGCCGCGCAGCACTTCGAGGACCCGGCGGGTGCGGTCGGTGTAACGATACATAAAGGCTTCCATCAGCAGCACATGGCTGGCGGCGCAAGCGGCGGTCATTTCGCGGCACTGGGCCGCGTCCAAGGCGAGCGGTTTTTCGCACAGGACGTGCTTGCCGTGTTCGGCGGCCCGGATCGTCCATTCCCGATGCAGTGAGTTGGGCAGCGGGATATAGACCGCATCCACGGCCGGATCGCGCAGCAGCTCATCGTAGCCAAGATGGACCGCCCGGGTGGGAAATTGGACGCGGCACTCAGCCAATTTGGATTCGTGACGCGACGCCACGGCGTGCAGCACGGAATTGGAGGACCGTTGGATCGCCGGCATGAGCGATTCCCGCGCAATGCGCGCGCAGCCGAGGACGCCCCACCGGATTTTTCGCTGGCCAGTCGTCATGGAATCAGCAGAATGCCGCACCGCACATGTTTCGTCAATCCACTCTGCGGCATTGCCTGGCGAGGGGCGAGGGGTCAACCCATAGTTTGAATTGACCCCCAAACTTGACCCCCAGACTTGCCTTCGGCTCGAACCCAAGGCAAACGCATCTAAATCTTGGCCTTTCTCATTAACACCGCGGCTTTAGCCCGGTGTCAAGGAGGCGTAAGGCGAACCACAGCCGTTTTAACGGCTTACCGTCGTTCAAGAAACCCTCTCCTTGGGGAGAGGGTTTGGGTGAGGGAGAGCCATCTTTTAGTGTGTGGGAAGCCCGGACTTCAAGCAGGCTTTGCTGGAACGGTTGCATGGAGAAAATCAAATGAATCAAGACCCATGGGCATAGCTATGGTACGACCCCTTTGAGAAGGATCACGCCTTCGGCTCGAACCCAGGGCAAACGCATCTAAATCTTGGCGTTTCTCATTAACACCGCGGCTTTAGCCCGGTGTCGAGGAGGCGCAAGGCGAACTCCAGCCGTTTTAACGGCTTACCGTCGTTGAGGGTGCCAGCATATTCCACTCTCATTTTACGAGGCATGGCAGCAACTCTACAAAATCCCTCATCGAACACAACTAAAATGAACCAAACTGATTCTGCTGAAAAACCTCAAATGGTCAAAAAGTAACAGTTGAAAACACCACCAAAACAGTCCGGTCACTCCAGAAAAATCGCCCACAACCGATCCTGGAACGTTCTATACTTGACTCTATTTTAGATTTTTTTGATGGTTTTTCAAAACAGGGGGTTTTTTCAGCAAAATCCAAACTATGGATTGACCCCTAATTCTGCCGACCCCCGGGATTGAGCCGGGCTTTTGACACCTAAAAACTGCATAAACTGCGCCACGTCGCGCCGGTAGGCGTCACGGGTGTTTGCGTTTTGAATGTCGGCAAACCATTCGACTTCGGGCGGCACTTCCGGCAGCCGTTTGAACGCTTCCGCGCTCAAGAGCGTTTCCCCGGAACCCGAAACGACGATTTCCTCCATGCTCCATTCCCAAACGGAACCCCCTACCGTGGCAAGCTGAAAGGTCCATAACCCATTTTATGGACGATTAGTCATAGACCACCGAATGTGCATCGCGCATCACAAATGTGAACTTGTTCGAGCCTCTGCTTCGGCTTACCTTACCTGCATGAGCGGCGGTCCTATCCTAATATTGGACAAATGCGCGCTTCAGGCCTTGTCACTTGCTGAGGTCAAAGCGTTACCGCGCTGCTTTACGATAAATGTGCCGCCAATCCTGACGCTTGAGGTTCAAAGCGATTTGAAGAAAAAGAAGGGTCTTGGAAAGCACGGCGACTCGCAAATGGAGGTGCAAACGCTCGCGGATAAACTAATCGGGTTGTTTGATCACGACAACAACGTGCATTACCGTCCGATGTTGCAGGCCGAACTAGTTGGCCACTCCGTTGAAATGCGAGGGGTGCCTGTAATTCAACAGGCCTTCAAAAAAGTCCCCACTGGCAACGGTACATACGGAATTCTCATCGAAGAACACCCAGATCGGTCTCGCTACCGCCGATGGTCTGAGCGCCAATTCACGCCCGAAGAGCAGCAGCAGGCTGCACAATGGCGTGAATGGAGCAAGAAACTGAACATCGAAGGATTGCTGCCTCAGCTGCGGAAGAGAGCCGAATCGCTAGGAAAGTCAACGACATTGGCTGAGGCGTTGCAAATCGCTGACAAGCTTTTGTCGGCAACGCCGCAAGATCAGTTCGTAGGGGTTCCTTTGCGCTTATGTTCGTTCAGCAGACACATTAAGGAGGCCACCGCTAACCGTTGGTACCGAACGCAGTTCAAGACGCTCGACTACTTTGTCCCTTATGGCAAATTCGTGCTGCGGGTAATTCTATTATACAGTATAGGCTTAGCTAACGGATTGATCACGCCTAAGCCGACCAACGTGGTTGACCTGGAGTATTTGTTCTACCTGCCGTTCTGTGTGGTGTTCTCTTCTGGCGATAAATTCGTGATCCAAATGGCAAAAGCCCTTATGACGCAAAAGCAGCACTTCATCAGCAGGGACGAACTCAAGGCCGACATGAAAGCCGTGGCAGATTACGACGAAGCCGATGCCGAGCAGCGATCGATCTTGGCTGAATCATACAAAAGCCATCCTAACGGCATCTTCACTCATCCGATGTGGAGCACAATGAATCAACTTCCCTGGGAACGACCCAAACGTACTCTGGCTGGGCCAGAGTCGGCACTCGCATACCAAAAGGCCATCCAAATTATGGAGGCCCTTAACAAATTCAAAGATGACCAGGAAGAGTCTCGGTGAACTTCTCACGAAGACACCACACTACCAAGGCCGCACAAGATAGCTTATGTATAATCCACAGAGAGCAGACGAAGACAGTAGGATGAACATTGCTGTATATATAATTGAATTGTTGAGCCGCAGCAGGAACATTAAATCACCGTTATGAAACCACAAATTGCCACCTTAGAGTGGGAGGGGTTTGATACCTTGAAACCCACACTGTCGGCTTCGTTAGAAGCGTTGGAAATGGCGATTTCCATCGGCGCATCGCAGAGTAATTTTGAGGCGGCAACCTCGCTCTGTATGGAAACTCGAAACGCTTGGGCGGTCTTTTACGATGAAGCGCTGCGTCACCCTGGAAATTTAGGCCCTCACACGATTCGCCTCCGGCATCTTCTAATGGATGCCCTCTCTGAGGTTTCGACGGTGAAAAACTTCAGAGACGACGATCCGTCTGATCGCGATATTGTTAAACGATACGCCGCGAGTATTCAACAGCGCCTTCGATTACTCGATGCGTTCGCATCAGGCGGCTTATCGGCGGTAGACAAGCAGCTTCAAACAATACTTGCATCAATTGTGGGTGATCAAACCGCACCTGAACAACAGGTATCAGTGCGTCAGGCTAAGTTTGCATACCTAAGCAATCGGCATCTCAAATGGTTGATAAAAGACCCTTCGCGCTTGACTCAACTGTCACCGAGAGAATTTGAGGAGTTTGTTGCGGAACGATTAGTGGCGATGGGCTTTGAAGCGAAGTTCGTTACGAATACGAATTCACCTGACGGCGGAATTGATATCATCGCGTGGCCCAAATTGCCTGTACCATTCCCATTTCTTCTTGCGACTCAGGTAAAACACCATCGAGCAAAGCGCCCGACTGGTGTTGGGCAAGTCCGAGACTTTCTCGGAACTATGAAACTCCATGAGGGTGTTTTCGCAATGGGATTGATGGTAACAAATACGACTTTTACCGCAAACGCCAAGTGGTTTGCGGCGAATTCACATTCAATAATTCGGCTTAAAGATTTCCACGATTTATGCAAGTGGATGAGCGGCAATTTTATCCCGCTGGATCAATGGTGCGATTTTCCAAAGCGTATCGAGATCTCCAAAGGCATTTTTGTTGATATTCCAGAAAGGGAGCTATGGACTCCGACAGGAGATGCTAAAGCGATTCAGGCTGTTCGGAATGTGATATAACTTGCCAGGATTCAACCGCCCGGTGACAAGGTGCTAAAGTGCAAGTATGAATTCGTCAAAGGGGTCGTACCACAGCTTTGTCCATTTTTCTTTATTCATTTGATTGTCTCCATGCAACAGTTCCAGCAAAGCCTGCTTGAAGTCCGGGCTTCCCACACACTACCCGCTCCTCCGACTCCATTGCAGAAAGGGGTCGGAAAGGGGTCGGAAAGGGGTCGGTTCCTTGCATGTCCACATTTTGTCGGCCGCACCCCGCCCGCTCTGTCCAGCAACAAATCCGAAAAGAGGCCGGAACGCACAATGAACTTTATGGCCTAAAGGCGGACGGATGAACCGGATTCATTTAAACCGCGAACCACGCCAACTACGCGTAAAAGGGAAGACACGTTCAGCCACAAAAGAACGCACAGAACACAAAAAATGAAAATTCACGCCCCCGTCTTTGCGCTCTTTTCCATCCTCCGTAGCAGCTACTGCGGAGGACGGGGAGTTCCTTCGCGGCCATTATGCAGCCCCCTTCCCCGAAAGCTTTCGTGGTTCGCGTATTCCGAGTATTTCGCGGTTCAAAAACTCTTTTCTTTGTCCCCGTGGTCATTTGACCTTTGATAAATCATTGCAATACAGCGTGTTACAACCATTTGCAAAAAAAATCACAACTTTTCCGAAAAATCTTTCAAAAATCTGTTGACGAATAAATGTGTTAACTGTAATGTTCGTCTAATGAATGACACATTAAGGCCATGAAGGAAAGGCAGAATTATGAAGGATGAAGGAAAGGGGAGCGCGGACGTCTCGCCCGCCGTGTTTGGCGTCCCGCCAAACACATCTCCATCCGGCACCCACTCTACGCATCAATATGTCAAAGACCTGTTGTGGAAAACAGAGGGAGAGTGCGGCGCGAGACGCCCCGCACCACGACCGGGACGGTCGCGGTCCTCAATCCTCCCCCTTGCTGCGCCCAGTCAAAGCCAGTCAAAGTCAGTCAAAGTGAATCAAAGTGATTCTGTTGGTCAAGCTGGCGGTCAGAATCGTATGTAAATCCATAACAATGAACAACTTGCAAAATAAACAGCTTCGGTCGGGTTAAACCATGTTAAACTTAGTTAAGTATGGTCAAAAAGAGCCAATCCGCTTCGGATTTCGGACTCGCTTGGCGTCTTAGAGGGAAAAATTATCAAATGCCAAAAATGCCAAAATCCGTGCAATTCAGGCCTGAACCCGAAGGAATCCGACGCAATTACTGCAAAGAAATTGGCAAAATATGAGAAGTCTGGCAGAGTCGGGACATTGTAGTTTCGACAAAATTTTACGAATGACGCTGATGAAATTCATCACGAAGAATGCATGCCCATGATACTATGAGCCAAACCACCCAATTCTTGTTGTCGCAGGCGGATATTCCCAAGCAATGGTACAATCTGCTGGCCGATTTTCCCGAACCGCTTCCGCCGCCGCTGCATCCGGGCACGCGCCAGCCAGTGTCGCCGGACATGATGACGCAGCTTTTTCCCGAGAACCTGGTGAGGCAGGAAATGTGCCCGGACCGGTGGGTGGAAATCCCGGAACCGGTGCGCGAAGTCTATGCGCTGTGGCGGCCGACGCCGCTGTTGCGGGCGGCACGGTTGGAGCGGGCGCTGAAAACGCCGGCGCACATCTACTACAAGTATGAAGGCGCCAGTCCCGCGGGCAGCCACAAGCCCAACACTTCGGTTGCGCAGGCTTACTTCAACAAGGCTGAGGGCACGAAGAGGCTGGCGACGGAAACGGGCGCGGGCCAATGGGGATCGGCGCTCGCCCTGGCCTGCCAGTTGTTTGGACTGGAGTGCAACGTCTATATGGTCAAGGTCAGCTACCAGCAGAAGCCGTATCGCCGGCTGCTGATGAACACCTGGGGGGCGACGGTTCATGCCAGTCCGAGCGATCAGACCAAATACGGCCGCAAAGTGCTGGCCGAAGACCCGAACTGTCCCGGAAGCCTGGGCATGGCCATCAGCGAAGCGATCGAGGACACCGTGACGCATCCGCACACGAAGTATTCGCTGGGCAGCGTGCTGAACCACGTTTGCCTGCACCAGACGGTGATCGGGCAGGAAGCGATCCGGCAGATGGAAATGGCGGGCGAGGAACCGGATTCCAT
>Ga0326728_10006838_pt1 | contig 30184 bp, 28 predicted proteins | sample MB3enrmetagenome_FD_207602 | JGI IMG/M metagenome (GOLD analysis project Ga0326728, IMG submission 207602) | Lab enriched peat soil microbial communities from McLean, Ithaca, NY, United States - MB31MN | ecosystem: Environmental > Terrestrial > Soil > Wetlands > Peat | place: USA: New York...
AAACATCAAGCGGGGAATCTTGCTCCTTAAACAGAGCAAAGGCAGAATGAATTTAGGCGTGGCTTTTCCTGTGGCCAAACGAATTGTGGAAGCGTTGAGGCAGAAGACAGGATCGAAAAAGATTGAATGGGCAGGCTCCCTTCGAAGGATGAAGGAGAGTATTGGAGACATTGACATTTTAGCTACCGGCCCGGATAAGGAGAAGATCGTTCACGCATTTACCCATCTTCCGGAGGTCAAAGAGGTCTTGGCCTCTGGACAGACCAAGGCCTCTGTCATTGTGGAAGGAGGAACACAGATTGACCTTCGTGTGGTAGAAGAAGATTCCTACGGTGCAGCGCTTCAGTATTTCACCGGATCAAAAGGGCACAACATTCATCTGAGAGGAATCGCTAAGGCCAAAGGAATCAAGATTAACGAATACGGGGTATTTAAGGGAAAGAGGAAGATTGGGGGAAAGGACGAAAAGGATATTTATCGTGCTTTGGGAATGGATTGGATGGAGCCGGAACTACGGGAAGATCGCGGAGAGGTCGAAGCCGCACAAAAAGGTCGCCTCCCCAAATTGGTTCAGGAATCCGACATCAAGGGAGATCTTCATGTCCACTCCAATTGGAGCGACGGATTGGTTTCGATTGAAGAGGTTGCCAGAGCCGCCCAGAGGAGGGGCTACCAGTATATCGCCATCACGGATCATTCAAAATCTCTTAGGATTGCTCATGGCCTTGATGAGTCGCGATTAAAGAAACAGATGGAGGAGATTGACCGGGTGAATGAAAAGCTGAGAGGCTTCCAAATTCTTAAAGGGACAGAAGTCGATATTCTTGCCGAGGGAAGATTAGACTACCCCGAAAAGGTGCTAGAAAAATTTGATATGGTCGTTGCGTCGATCCACAGCGGGTTTAAACAAGACCGGGCTAAGATGACGAAAAGAATCATCCAGGCGTTTGAAGATCCGTATCTCCACATCTTTGCTCATCCCACCGGCAGGCTGTTGGGCGCCAGAGACCCTTATGAAGTTGAGATGAATGAATTGATGGAGGCTGCGAAGAAATTCGGAAAGGTATTGGAAATCAATGCCTACTTCGAACGTCTCGATTTGGATGACATCCATTGTCGGAAAGCAAAGGAGATGGGTATTCAGGTTGCCATCAGCACGGATTCCCACCACCCGGATCAAATGTGGATGATGAGCCTCGGAGTGGCTGTGGCAAAGCGTGGATGGCTTGAGAAAAAAGATGTCCTCAACACACTTTCCCTCAAAGAAATTTTGAAATGGTGCCATCACAAAAGATGAATCTCAAAGCGCATGGGGTAAGAAGAATGCCAGTCAGAACCAGTGGAAGAGCTGCTTAATATCCTCGACATATTCCGGAAATGGAGCAGGAGTAAAGGAGACGAAAAAAGCGAGAAAAACAAAGCCCCCGAGTAACCTCCTTTTCCAATCAAGGGGTGTTTGATCATCCATTGGGGGCGGATGCCGGAATCCAAAGAGGATGATGAGGATGAGAAGGAGGAACCATCCTGGGTTGTAAAATACGGTGATAAAAGCCATTACGACAATGGCAATGAGGAAGATAATCCGGCTCCTCTTTCCAAAGAGGCCGTAGGCGATATGGCCTCCGTCTAACTGTCCGATGGGGAGAAGATTGAGTGAAGTGACAAAAAGGCCCACCCATCCCGCAAATCCAATTGGGTGGAGAACAATCTCATAATTTTCTGAGATCTGTCCCAAAACCAAACGCTGGATAGAGGAAAAGAGGAGAGGGTCTGCCAGGCGGAGCGCTCCTTCCTTAATGTGTGAGGCAGGGACCACAGTCGAGAGTTTTAAACCGATTACAATTGCAGGGATACTGAGAATGAGACTGATCAAAGGGCCAGCCACGCCGGTGTCGAAAAGGGCCTTTCGGGAAGAGACGGTGCTTTCCATGCGAATTACTGCACCCAAAGTCCCGAAAGGTGGAAGGGGGAAGGGCAAGAAAAAGGGCAACGTCGCCCTTATCCCATATCTTCGCGACATCAAATAATGGCCCATTTCGTGTCCAAAGAGGATGAGGATAACTGCAAAAGAATAAACAGGGCCTCCAACGAAACACGTGGAGGCCACTGTTAGAATGAAAAGAACAATATGAAGTGTATATCTTCGCATCAAAAATGATTATTTCTTTTTCTTATGACGATCCCGGTCTAATTGTTTTTTGTGTTTGTGTTTTCGCATCTTCTTCCGGCGCTTCTTAACAACGCTTCCCATGATCTCGCCTCCTTTCTATCTTATACATATTGTAATTCAGGCAACACGTTTCCCCCTCCCTCTCCCGCTCAATATCCCTCCACTTCAATCTACAATCACGTTGGTCTGAGTTCTCAGGACACCATTAAGTCCCTGAAGTTTGGTGACGATGAAATCGCCAAGGATATTGATGTCCGGAGCCTCTACGAGAACGATGACATCATAAGGACCCGTCGTCGCATTGGCCCGCTTCACTCCCTGTATCTTCGAGGCTCCCTTCGCCACATCCCTGGCAGCCCCTGCCGTGCACTCGATAAAGACATAAGCTGATATCGGCATACAACCACCTCCTTCTGAGAAGAGAGATTATATCAAACCCGGTCCGATTTCAAGTTCAAAAACTTAGATATATAATCCCTCAGCTATGATCGCAGATCCGATCCCACTCTTTCATTTGACTTTACTCAACTCTTTCTCATCGATGTGGAAACTGTGTTGGTCCGTTGGAAAGGCCCCTTGCAACACTTCCTCTCTGTATGATTCAAAGGCCTTTAGGATCAGTTCGCTCAGGTTGACATATTTTTTTGCAAATTTGGGCGTGAAACGATCGAAAAGGCCCAGCATATCATGGACGACCAATACCTGCCCGTCGCAATGAACACCCGCACCGATTCCAATGGTTGGAACTTTCAGGCGCTCTGTTACCCTTTTTGAAATGGGTGCGGGGACGGCTTCGAGGAGAACAGAGAAGGCCCCGGCGTCTTCAAGTGATAAGGCGTCATCAATGATCTTCTGTGCAGCCTGTGCATCCTTGCCTTGAACCTTAAATCCCCCAAGCATTGAAATGGTCTGAGGCGTCAGCCCGATATGTCCCATCACCGGGATGCCAGCCTTAACAATCGCCCTCACAATTTCCTTGACGCTGGCGCCTCCTTCCAATTTCACAGCATCGGCTTTTCCCTCTTTCATGAATCGGCCGGCATTGAGGATGGCATCCCTTTCGGAAGTGTTATAGGACATAAAGGGCATATCGCCGATGATCAGAGCATATTTTGCCCCGCGGGTCACGGCCTTAGTGTGGTGAATCATTTCATCCATGGTGACCGGAAGGGTATTCTCATAGCCCAGTACAGTCATCCCCAAGGAGTCTCCCACCAGAATGATCTCAATCCCAGCCCGATCTTCGAGCAGGGCCATGGGATAGTCGTAGGCCGTTAGCATGCTGATCTTCTTTCCTTCTTTCTTCATCGTCTGAACATCCACCGGCGTGATTTTCTTTCGGTCCATGTTCTCCCCCTTCAGTGATGGTGATTGGTGATAGTGACGGGCGTTAAACCATCACCATCACAATCACATTCACCAGTTTCTTAGAAGCTCTTTTCTATAGCTTTCACCAGATCGGTCACGGCCTGATTAAAAGGAACAGGGATCCCTAATGGCTGAGCTTCTCTGACCACGGCTCCATTGATGGCGTCGATTTCAGTTTTCCGTCTGTGGTCAAAATCCTGACCCATCGAAGAGCGGTTTTCTCTCGTTGCCTCTGCTGCCTTCCGAACTTTTTCAATCGGATCTTCTTCGACGTAGGCCCCTTTTCTCCTGGCGACCTCTGCCGCTTCAAGCACCAGTTTCTCCATCAGCCTTGCGGTCTCAGGATAATCCAGGAGTTGGCCATTCTTAAATCCGGTCAAAGCGGTCAAGGCATTGATCCCTACGTTGACCAACAGTTTCCTCCACACCTGGTCATGGATATTCGGGGAAACTTCCGTCTCGATCCCTGCCTTACAAAACATTTGGGCAATTCGAATGGCGCGCTCAGTGATTCGATGATCCAGTTCTCCGATGAACGTTTTCCCCCATCCAGCATGGCGAACATGGCCTGGCCTTATCAGCGTCGCCCCATGACCTGTGATTCCCAGCATGACCTTCTTTCGATCGATCTTGTTACAAATCGCTTCCTCATTCCCAAGGCCATTCTGTAAGGTAAGGAATATCGTATCTTCCTTCTCAAGGGCCAGAGAATCTGAAACCGCTTTTTCAGTATCATAGGTTTTGACAAAAAAGATGACCACGTCAGCTTTTCCGACGGAGGTCACGTCAGGAGTGGCCTTCATTGGAATGATTTGCGGCCCCCCTTTCTCTTCAAGCGTGAGGCCGACAGAGCAGATCGTTTCAACTTGTTCCTTTTTGTAACCGACCAACCAAAGGTTCTCTCCCGCACGGATGAGGAGTCCGCCGAAGAGGCTTCCCATGGCTCCCGGACCGATCATTACTATCTTCATGGTTTTCCTTCAAATCGTTGCAGATGAAAGTTAACCGAGGCCTGTTGAAAAATCAAGATCTTAAGCCGTCACGGAGTTCAAGACTTTCAGATGATGAGGAGAAAGAAAGGTGATCGGCGGATCCTCACCATTTTTGAATCTTAGATGACTTTGAGAAATTTTACGATGATTAAGATCAGCAAGAATACCAGGTAGAACCGCAGGAAGTAAAGTGCGATTTTTGTCATACGGGTCATTTTCACACGAGGCATTGTATTCTCCTTAGACCTTCACCCGGGTGACAAGATCCTTCATGATATCATTGAAATGGATCACTCCCAGGATGTGGTCTCGTTCATCGACAACAGGAATCATTCGATAGTGATACTTAGCGAACATTTCAGCCAGATCCTCCCTTACATCATTTTCCTCTGCCACGACAGCCGGGGGAACCATGATTTCTCCTAAAGTCATCTGATCCGAAGAGAGCAGTAATTCACGTAAATCGACCACGCCGACAAGCGTTTGGTCTTCCGCACTGATCACATAGATATATGAGATTGCATCCGGTTCGACGCCAGAGCGTCTTATTTTTTCGAGGATCTCTCCAACCTTCGCGTTCTTGTGGGTGGTCATGAAATTTGATGACATAATGTCCTTGGCTTTGGCTTCACGGTCCGAGAGAATGGCCTGTACGCGCTCGGCCTGCTCTGGTTTTAGCAATTCCATTAAATTTGTCATCTGCTCATGCGGTAAAACAGAGAAGAGATCTGCCAGTTGTGGAATCGTCATTTCAGATAGAATGGTATGGGCTTTTTCCTTCCGTAAATTGGCGATGATCTGTCGTTGTGCTCTGGGTTCCGCCTCTACCAGGGCCTCCGCAGCCTTTTCCGAATCAAGGGCTGAAAAGAGAGCTTGCTGTTCCTTGCCGGAAAGTTCTTCAAGGGCGTCCGCTAGGTCCTCGCCGGGCATCTGCAAGACCTGTTTGCGGGTGACGGAGAGCGTCACCTTGTCCGTGGAGACGGCGTCTTCTACAGAGAGGGGCTGAACATATTTCCATGAGATAAGCTGATCTTTAACCCATCGGATTCCTCCCAATCCCCACCTGCGTAAGAACCCATTGAAGGAAATATCAACGTGGACGATGAACAATTGCCCCTTGGACTCCAGCAGATGGACATCGTTGACAACCTCAATGCGCCGACCATCCATGTCGAGGATCGTGCGACCCATCAAGTGTTTGTCCACAAGTATCCAACCCGGTTGATCGACAAAGGAAGGATAAGTGTTCCCGTTTGTAGGGGGTTGCACAAAGATGGCATCGTCTTCGATCCTCATGACCTTTGCCCAGGGTATAAACTCGGTAGGGTTGCGCCATCCATGCTCGATATAGATTCCTACGGCTTCAGGATAAGGTTCGGTGAGAGCGAATACCAGATCAGTCAGTTTCCCGATCCGATCCTTAATCTTTCCTGCACAAATTGGACGCTTGATCAGTTCTGAAAAATAAAGGAATCGGTAGCTCCCAGGACCACTTCCCGGACTGGGTGTTTTTGAAGTATTCACAGCAGGTGCCATCATCTCGACCTCTCTATGGGTTATTTAAAAAGACTTGGGAAAAGGGTACTGATACCCAAAAGGGTTGACATCAATGCCACGATAATAACAATGGTCCAATTTGCATAGTTTTCCCAGGCGGTGTTGGTATGCTCACCCATACACGACTCGTCATTCAAAAGAAGGAGCAAAAAGACAAGTGCCGCAGGCAAAAGAGTGACCGCCACCACCTGTACGAACATCGTGATCGTGACCAAAGGAGCACCCGGGATCAAAACCACCAGGCCCGATGTGATCAGCATGATCAAGTAGATCAGATAGAACCATGGTGCCTCCCTCACCTTCAAATTCAAGGAGTGAGCCCATCCAAAGACCTCACCTACAGCCCATGAAGAAGATAAGGAGATGCACAATGCCCCGAGGAATCCGGCATCAAAAAGCCCGATGGCGAAAAGCTTACGTGCCAGTTCACCATGTCCGGATGATAAAAGAGGTACAATGGCTTCAGCTGTTTGTTTGGCATCCTCAATCGTGATAGGTGGGCGATGATAGTAAAAGACAGCAGCCGTGGCAATGATGATGAAGACAGCCACCACACACGTTAGAAAGGAACCAACGAGGGTGTCCATTTGGCCGAATTTGACATCATGATAATCTAACCCTTTGTCCACAACAGCGCTTTGTTGAAAGAAGATCATCCAAGGTGCAATGGTCGTGCCGATATTGGCCATCAGGATGAAAATCAGGTCTCCGGTGAGCCCAAATGGCAGATCGGGATGATAGAAACCTCGGAGTGCCACGCTCCAACTCGGCGCGCTTGGGATTTCCATAGCCCAGAGGGCAGCAGGGATATAGACAAAATTAAAGATGCAGAAGAAGAGAGCAATTTTCTCGAAGGTCCAATATTGTCCTGAAATAACGACTGCGAACAGGATGACGGTCACAGTGGCAAAGGTGAGCCAGGGGGGTATACCAAGAAGGCTCATTGCAGCAGTCATTCCGATGTACTCGGTAATCAAGGTTAACCAGTTGACAATGCCCAAGTCAATAAGAGAAAACCAACCCCAGAAGGGCCCGAAACCATCGAAGATCGCTTCGGCATGGCCACGTTTTGTAACAGCCCCTAAACGCACCGTCATCTCTTGGACATAATAAGCCATGGGGAAAAGAGGAATAAACATCCAGAGAAGTGAAAAACCAAACTTGGAGCCCGTGACGGCATAAGTGGATATGCCTCCTGCGTCGTTATCCGCTACCATAACAATGATTCCGGGTCCAAGGACCGACAAGAAAATGATCAATTGTCGGCGGAAACGGGTCAAAAGATGGATACTCTTACTGATCCAGTACATAGGCCGTCCTCGTAGCCAAGCAATAAACGCGCCATTTCTTGGCAAAGAGTTGTTGCTGAGCGTTCAGTGAAGCTGGATAAAAGACAGGATATTTCTTTGAGGGTGAGATGCATGGCACAATTCCGTTCCCTGCCAGGGCTGGTCCCGGAAATGCGCCAAGAAAGGTTAAACAGTTACTTTGTCGACCATCATCTCCGGGCTTCGATTCTTTTGTGCTTCACCAGCGCAGGTCAAGTTGTAGAACTCAACCCTGTTACCTGGAGGTTCCATTTCTTCAGACTTGATTTCTTCCCCTTCTCTTTTCGTGATCAGAATCATTGACTTACTCTTAGTATATTCGAACAAAGATTGTCAAGGAGAAAATGCAAAAATATGTAATTTCCCAATCGTTGTCAAATCGAAAGGGTTCTCAATTCCCCAGCGGTCATCTCTTGCAAAGTCGTCTTGATTAATTTTAACAGATCGGCTTCCAAATCTCTTGGAGAATGGATTTGTAGGAAAAGGCATTTGAGTTTTCCCAACCCTTTGCTTTCCATGAATTGCTGAAACTTCTTTTCCACTTCAGGAGGGTCGACCTTCGTCAAGTGGGCCAGGACCCCGCGGATCTCTTCCTGGCCGTAGCGCTCTATGATATCATGTTCTCGCAATCGGATTTGGGATTGAAGGTGGTCGAGGGAGACAGAATCTCCGTTAATTAAGAAAAGGGTGAGGGCTCGACTTCCAGTCATATCACGTCTTTCCTGGCCGACTTCTTCTGGGGTGGGTTGATAATCCAATTCCGTTAAGATCCTCAGATCTTTTGTGAAAGTGACCTGGTTTTCCTCGGAGTGAAACCATTCGAAGGATCCCTTGGGATGGTCCACTCTGGGTGCATGCTCTTTCAGCCTCTTCATGGCTTCCATCTGAACCATCGTATATTCGAATTTGGAGTAGCAATTTTTCGTAATGAACCCGAATTCCATGATCTCTTTGTCGCGCAGGGCGTCCCGGCGATAGTACTGCCGATATTTGCCTTGAAGAAGTTGCTCGATGGCCTTAATCTCTGTCAGTCGATTTCGAATCTCCTTGTACATCTCCCGGATGTCGTTGGCAATTCCGGCGGGCATATGTTTTTCCGGACTGGCCATCCGACACATCTCCTGAAAGTCCTCGATCGACTCCTTCAGGTAATGATGGTTGTTTTCGATGGTCCTTTCTAAACTCTTCACATATCGTTGAGCCCGGTCTTGTTCCATCGCTCATCCCGAACCCATTCTATTCCACTTCGTCTTTTTAGAGAAGGAGAAGCTTTTCCCGCGACGAGAGGAGATGCTTCCGAACGGGGTCATCGGCAGGTGGCATCGCCAATTTTTCCAACTCCCCGAGGGTCACCCATCGAAGGTCCTGACATGCGATGGGTCTGGGGGGGCCTTTCTCAACCCGACAGCGATAGATCAGGAGAAGAACCGGATATTCCGGATAGGAATAAAAGACCGCATCAAAAATCATCCCCACCTCCACCTCAACCTCCAATTCCTCCGCTAACTCTCTTCGCAACGCCTCCCTGGGCTCCTCCCCTTCCTTCACCTTGCCTCCTGGAAATTCCCAAAGGAGTGCACGGGATGAACCCTTCTTCCTCTGGGTGACGAGAATTTTGCCTTGTTCGATGATCAAGGCGGCGGTGACGACCACGGTCTTCATCTCACCCCTCGATGCGATTCCTGCCGCGTTTCTTCGCCCGATAGAGGGCATGATCCGCCTCACGGATCAAATCCGTGAGACTGGAGATAGAGGGGGAAAAGGTGGCTATCCCCACGCTTACCGTCAGATGCTTATTGGGTTGGGCACTGTCATTGGGAAAACGAGTATCCGCCACATTTCTTCTCACCCTCTCTGCAATCTCTATAGCCTTTTCTCTTCCTGCATTGATTAAGATGGCGGAGAATTCCTCTCCCCCATAGCGCGCGACGATGTCGGTCTGCCGGACACCCCGCTGGATAAGAATCGAAACGGCCTTCAACACCTGATCTCCGGCTAAATGGCCGTTCGCATCGTTGTAATTCTTAAAGTAGTCGATGTCGATCATGAGAAGGGAGAGGGGGGTGGAATAACGTTTTTGACGTTCCACTTCCAGGGTCAGTTGTTCGATAAAAAAACGGTGGTTGTAAATACCGGTCAGGTCGTCCGTGTAAGAGAGATGCAACGCCTCCTCTCTCATCAACTCGATCTCCTTCAATTTCTCTTTGTAGAGGTCCCTGATCACCTGGAGTTCTCGGGCGTACAGATCTCGCTCTCGAATCTTTTCTGTGAGCTCTTTCCTCCGCCTTTCAAACTCCTCTTCGATCTCGACCCTCTCTCTCAGGTCTTTTAGCATCACGAAAAAGGCATCTTCTCTGTGGACCCCGAAGACCTCGACAGGAATCCGTTCTCCCATTCGACTGATAATCCGTGCCCGGAATCTAACCTCTTGCCCTCGTCCCATTGCCTTAAACCCTTCTCGGATCTTGCCGAGGTCTTCGAGGGGAATCACATCTATAAACGTCCTCTGCTGAAGTTCCTCCGGAGGATATCCCAATAGTTCCATCCCCTTTGGGTTGACCTTTAGAAAGTCTCCCGCTCCGTTGAGGATGAAAACTGCTTCTGGGATAACTTCCAGGACGGATCTCCGGAGACGCATCTCTCTCTCCAGCGTCTCCACATTCGTCCGGATCTCTTTAAGAGAAAAAGATTTCATCTCCCCATCCGAGGAACCGCAGGGGACATAGAGCAATGCGCATAGCAAAAAGGGTCTTAGCGCTACACTTCGTGCCTGCCAACCGTAGACGGACACGATGCACTGTGCGATTTGTCACCTCTGTCCTATGGCAAATTCATTACTAAGAAACAATGCGATCACATCATTTCCTGGACTTCTCTTTCGATTTTCTTCAAAACCCTTGGATCATAAGGGACGACCTTTTTTAATGAAGGCTCCAGTGGGTTTTCCGGGTTGAAGTTCTGGAGGACGAATCTTTGTCCCGCCCTCAACCGGACCCCGAGGGTCCGGATATCTTCTTCGCCGTGGAGCCCCGGAACAACCGTCATTCGAAATTCATATTCCACCTTCCCCTTTTTCAGGATTTCGATCGAGTCCAAAATGGGTTTCAGGTTGACGGGAAGACCAATGGAGCGCGAATAACGAAAAGGTTCCAAGGGCGCCTTCACGTCCATTGAGATAAAATCCGTTTCCCCCCCCTCAATCAATTCTTCTAACATCGTAGGGTTTGAACCATTCGTATCCAGCTTGACCGAAAATCCGTGCCGTTTTATTTTCCCGACCAGAAGAGGAAGGTCAGCATGGAGCGTAGGCTCTCCCCCTGTGAGGCAAACCCCATCGATCCAATTCCTCAAAGAATGGAGGCGAGCGAGAATATCTTCCAGTGGAAGGGTAGCATACTGCTCGGGATGGAAAACAAGGGAATGATTGTGGCAATAAGGACAGCGGAAATTACAGCGGGGGAGGAAAAGCACCGAGCAGATCTTCCCCTGCCAGTCAGAGAAGGAGGTCTCCAAGAATCCTTTGATCTCGATCATTTTCTTGAATCATAGAAGTGATAGTGATTGTGAAAAGTGACAGTGAAATAGAAAATAAGATCATGGGCCAAAGTAATCTCCAACACCCGTCACCACCACTATCACCATTAACCTCTGTATAAATGCTGCTTCACTTCCTGGAGAGTTGGGACAACCCCTCTCCAGCTGATTACCTCCCTCTCCTCCTCGTCCTCGATGACGATGGAAGGGGTGGAGCGGATGCTGTAAAAAGAAGCCTCGGCCAGACCGTCGATCGTGTCCAAATCGTAATTCAACACGGACACCCCTTCCTTTTTTAACTCCTTTCCAATCTCCTTGACAGCAGGGCATTTCGGGCATTTCGCTTTCGTAAAAATTTTTATGAATCCCATTTCCTCCTCCTTAACGCTCTGCACTTAGCGCTATGCGCATAGCGTAAAAATTATTATCCTGCTTCCACTGCCATTCCCTCATCCTTTTCTGCAAAGAAGGCCTGGTTCCGATACCGGTCTCGAAGTTCTCCAAGCTTCCCTTTATTCCAGCTGGAAAGCTTCGTGAAATAACCGGTGATCCGTGTAATGCCGTCCACGTCCTCAGCCCCGCAGTAAGCACAAGATGAACGAAGGCCCCGGCTCGTCCGGTGGCAGCGATTGCAGGCGGTAAACTCTGGAGAAAAAGCAATCTGGTCATTTTGGGTCAGTTGAAAAGTTTTGGTCACAAAATTGGCCAGCGATGACTTCGAAGGTCTTGCCTCGCCCAGCCAGATATGGGTCAATGCGCCAGCCTCGATCAAGGGATGGAAAAGGCCTTCTTGTCTGACACGCTCGATTGGGTTCAGCACGGAAGAATTGTTCAAGTAGGTCGAATTCGTGTAATAGACCTCTCCTTTTGAGATATCGCCTTTTACAATATGTCCCGATTTGGGAGAGTGAAATTTGAGGTCTAATTTGGCAAATCGGTAGGCTGTGGATTCTGCGGGAGTCTGTTCCAAGACAAAACGCATCCCATAGCGCTGGCTGAACCTGTCCACCAATAATTTCATGTGGGCAATCACCTTGAGGCCGAATTTAAAGGCCTGCTTGGATTGGTGCATCTCCTGCCCGGTATGAATTTGGACGAGCTCATTAAGCCCCACCATACCCACCAGAAAGCTGGCACGGCCCATCCTCAAATAGGGAGATCCGTCCCGTTCCATGGCCAGCAATGCCAAGGGTCCCTTTTCCCCTAAGGAGAGAAGTTTTTCAATAAAGAGTTTCTTCTCCAGATGGGCCTTCACCGCCATCTCAATGAACTCAGCGGTTTTAGAGAAGAGCTTAGCGTCATCCCCTTTCGCCAGGTAAGCGATTCTTGGAAGATTGAGCGTCACGTTCTGGAGGGCGCAATATCGCATCTTCCATGGGTGCTTGGCATCTTCAAGGTCTGCCTGGTCCAATTTAAAGCTGAGACGACAGCATTCTGAGATCTTGGCCGTCTCCCCACGGTCGAAGACGAAATAGGTATTCCCCTTTTCAGAAGCGACATCACAGATGTGGTAAAGAAAATCCGTATGACCGGGGGTTTGAAAGAATTTCTCTGTAATGTGAACCAGCGGTTTCGGGAAGAAGAAGGGTCTCCCCGATCCATCTCCTTCTTGATAGACATCGAAGAGCGCCTTCGCAAAACGTTGGGACTCTTCCAGGTATTCGCTGTAAGTCTTTCCTGTGGATTTCCCACCCGGTCCGATGGCCGGAACATTTTCAAAATGTTTGGGGATCTCCCAATAAAGATTGAGGTCCGTGAAGATGGCCTGCCCACCCCTGGCCACGGCTTGTTGGGAAAACTCGAAGATCATCATCTGTGCCAGTTGTTCCATCTCTCGGTCCGACATCCCGACCAGATAGGGTGCGAAAAAGAGATTGATAGAATCCCAACCAATCGCGCCAGCAAAATGACTCTGAAGGGCTGCTGCGAATTTCACCATGTGAGCGAGCAACACTTCCGGATGCTTGGCAGGCTTTGCCATGGCGATCGAGTTGGGAAGGCTCAGGCCGAAGCGCTTGATGTATTCAAGGGATTGGCCGCCGCAATAGGGACGGTCGATAAATCCCAGATCGTGGAGATGAATATCCCCGCGCATGTGGGCATCGGCAATTTCCTGCGAGAAAACAGTGAGCAGGGCGTATTCCTTCTTGATCCTCTCGGCTAAAGTGAGGTTGGTGGCTTCTGGCCCGTGAGGGACATTGGCATTTTCTTTATTGGGATGGAGGATAAGCTGATCGACATCATAGAGAGGCATTCCAAGGCGGGTATGCATCTTGCGGGCCTGCTCGAGTCCTCTTTCGACCAGTTTGGTGTCCACGAGCTCACGGATGAGAGGGGCAGTGATCATCTTGATCTTAGAGGTGGCGATCAACTCCTCCACTTCCCGGGCGATCTCCTTCGCCGTATCGAAATCCACGTAGGTCTCACGCATGAGGGCGTCAACAATCCTCTGCCGATCCCAGCCCAGCATCGCTTCGTCCGAGGTGCGGACGAAGAGGGCCATATCCGTGGTTTCCACTTCTTCTTTGAACTCTTGACGATCCCCTTTCATCTCGATGACGCTTGCCATTGGCGATCACCTCTTAGTTTAGGATAGACGGTTAGAAAGATATCCAGAAGGGCTATATTTAGTGTGATCTAACATCTTTACTACAATATATTGTTATTTGTCAATAAAAAAGTTAATTTCTGAAAAAAATTTTTCAATGAAGTTCTTCAACTATTTAACCCCGGACGATCAGTTATTTTTCCCATTGTTATTGGATGGGGGGGCCTTTTGGAATGGTCTTAAAGGTGTCAGCAGCAAGCGCTTGATGACTCCCCAGGAGGGTTCCTCGATGCTTTTGAGGGGGATGGCCTCAATCTTTGGGTTATCCAGACTTCCCTTCACCTCGTAGAAATAGGAGATGAAACCCTTGTCCTCGCCCGTGAAAATATAACCCGCAATGGGGACGCTTCTTAATATCGTATCAATCGTCACCAGAGGATGAACGCCGATCCTCACGTCAATTGAGTTATTCCCCAGGTCGATCTTGCCAAGAAGAGTGATTCTCATGGCGTCACTATCCACCAGAAAATCGTCTGTCGTGGCCACCCCGTCCTTCACATGAAAGTTCGCCAGGATCTGATGAAAAGGGAGTCCTTTCGTTGCCAAATCCGGGAGCCTTCCTTTGAGCAACTGCGAAACGTTCAGGATAGAGAAAATTTTGGAGAGGATGTTAAACTTTTCAATGACACCGTTCTCGATCTCAAACCTCAACCCCCCGTTGAGGGATTCCTTCATTTTTTGGAAATCCTCCCCTTCGCCTCTCAACTCCACCTTATCGATGTGAACCCTTCCGGTGACGATGACCCTTTCCTCTTCCCCTTTCTGGAAAAGGGTTCGAATGAAAGCCTTGGCTTCCATATTGGAGAAACGGGGCTTGATTTCAAAGCTTATTCCCTTTTCCGCCGGTTTTATCCATCCCTCACCCCAGAAATCCCCTCCATCCGATTTGAATTGGACAGGACGGATAAACAATACCCCACCGACCGTCTTGATTTCTCCCTCCAGGTCTTGAAAATGAAGGCTGCGATATTTCCCTTTATTGACCCGTATCTTGCCATCGATCGACCAATCGGAAAGCCAATCCCTCATCGTTTCAAAGGAGATGGGGGAGATTCCCTCTTTTTTCGGAAAGAGCGGATCGAGGTCCAGTTCCGGAGAGGAGATCTGAAAGGAAAGCCGCCTGCCCTCCGCCAAGCCTGAGTCTTTTCCGACCTTCTGCGAAGAAATAGGGGAGGAAGACGAACCGCGGAAGAGGGCGCCGGAAAGGGTGAGGGGAGAATCTCCTAACCTTCCCTTTAACTGATCGAACCGAATTTGCTCGGGGGTTATAGAAAATAATCCCTCAATACGGGAGAGAGAAACGGGAATATCACGATGTTGAACGTTTACCCCCTTCAATCGGATCTCACCTTCCCTTAAGGCGCTGATCCATTTTTCGATCTTTCCTATCCATTTCAGACGAACCTCTGCCCCTCCGTTGAGCTCTTGGATCCCATCCATCTGGGACCGAATCTGATCTGGGGAAAAAGGTGACTTGATGAGCGAGAATAATTGTTTGAGGTCAATCGAACCCTGGGTGGAGAGATTCACGCTTCCTTCTCTGATCGATCCGTCCAAAGTCAGAGAAGAACTACCCGACTGGATCTTCGTCTTTGAAAAACCCATCCCGAGGTTGGAAAAGGAAACCCTTCCCTCCTTAAGAACGATAGGGATAGAATTTCCCTTTTGCAGGAATGAAGCTTCTCTTGGGAAAACCTCCCCCTCGTAAGAGAAGCGGGAGATTCCCGGAAGAGTCTTCCCTTTAAATAAGATTTGACTTGTTCCCGAAAGCGCTTCGAAGTCCTTTGTTTTCGATTGCACCTCATCGGGAAATACAGGGGTTTGAAGGAGGGCGAAAAGATTTTTGGCGTCAACTCTTCCCTTGGCCATGATCTCGAAGGGATGATCTTTCTCTCCATATTTCCAAAGGCCAGTCATCGTCATAGAGGAGTTACCAAATTCCACCTGCGCCTCAGACCATCGGAGATCGGAGGGGGAAAGTTCTATTCGTCCCTCTTCAATTCGGATTGGAAATGGAATTTGTGGATGAGTGAATTGTGTTTTTGAAAGATGATAGATTTCTTGGTGCTGAAAACGGAGGGGAGGCTTCAGGAGCCCCTTGGCAGAGAGAGAATATTCTGCCTTTCCTGAATCAATGTGTACAGATGAAAGGGTTCGGCTGAATTCCTCAGGAATCCCCTCGATCTTTGTGAAAGCGGGAAGATCAACCAAATCGAATTTACCCTGGCACTCGATTTGAAGCGTCGGGATATGGAGAAGCTCATAGAAAGTGCCGTTGACTTTTTCAAGGGTTGAATGAAAGATTTTTCCTTCCAGCCCGTTTAAATGAAGATGGCCCTTTTGAAAGAGGAGGCGGCCCGTGAGATTTTCGAGTGGCGGAAAGTTCCAGGGAAGTTTCAACTGGGCCCTGTTGAGCATTGCTTCAACGGAGAGGACATGGGCGTTCACAAGCTCGTCGCAGTGATCGATCTCCGGCATCTTCCCCGAAAGCTTGACAGAGACAGCCTGAAAAGAGCCCTTTCCTTCTGACCGGAAAAGGCGATCCGAGACATCCTGAGTGATGATCCGGAAGGGGATGAATTTCTTTCCTTCTGCGATATCGAAGGCGCTGCTGGATGCCTCGGCTTCCATTCCCATCCCTTTCGACCCAATGTCATAAATCCTTCCCTTGACCTTGATCCATATCTCCGGCAATTCGATGAAGAACCGGGGAATCTTGAAGTCTTTTGTATCATATTCAGCCTCGAAATTAAGATTCAACCATTTCGGCTTCAGAGTGAATGCGAACACTTGAGGATAGTCGAAAAGCACATCTCTCATCGTCATTTTTGCGGAAGCGGCGAACGGGCCCTGGAAATCTCCTCGATAATGGGCATTTAGGTCGAGGATCCCCGAGACCATTTTTATGGGAAGCGTTGTTTTGAGATATGGCCAGAAATGAAGCGTATCAATCCCCTTCAACTTCACCTCCGCGTCCACCCCTGCTTTTGAAAAGTCCATATCTTCCGGAATATCTCGAACTGTTCCGCTGACGGAAAACTGGCCGTCTTTCCGGGAATGAAGGATGTTCCCGCTGACTCTAAACGGAAGGGCTTTGTGGTAGGAGACCCTTGAGATTTTAAAATTGAAAGACCGTATCTCTGTTTTCAGCGGTGAATTGCTCAAACTCTCATCTGAGAAAAAAATCTCTCCATCCCTGATGGCGAAGGAGCAACCCAAGAAAGACGGGAGGATCTTTCGGATCTTCTCTTTTGTTTCCTTAAGATTTGGGCCGGCCATCGCGCTGCCGGAGAAGATATTGAATTGGCCGTTCTTATCCCGGATGACATGGAGCGTGGGCCGATCCAGGACAACTCGTTTCCATTCGATTTTTCTCCTGAGAAGAGGGAGGAGCTTCACTCTTAAGATCAGTCTCTCGGACTGAAGAAGATCGGAGGTCCGGGAGCGATCCCTGACCCGCAGGTCTTCGAAGGCCATTCCCGCGCCGCCCCAGAAATCTATTTTTGCCTTTCCGATGGAAACTTCTCTATCCAGGGCGCTCGTTAAGGATTTTTGGAGGATGTTCCTATAGAGATTAGGGTCGAGGAGATAATCGACGGATAACACCGCGAGGGTACCGAGGACTACGATCGGAATCAATATCCAGAGAAGGATCCATTTTTTTCGACGGCTCATCTTTTTCTCTTATAGGGTTCAAGGATTCAAGGGATCGAGGGTTCAAGTGTTTTGGGATTTCTTGTAATGAGAGTTTATTTTTTCACTAGACCCCTTGGTTCCTAGAACCCTTGAACCCTTCCGGATCAAGAACTTTTAATCGCATGGGCCAACGTGAGGACATCTACCCTTTCTGCGCCCCCTCTCAGCAACACCTTTGAGCATTCGTTCACCGTAGCTCCAGTGGTGTAAACGTCATCGACTAAGAGAACCGACATCCCCAGTAGTTCTTCTGTGTCGGCAACATAGAAAGTCCCCCTCACCCCCTTTTCCCTTTCCACACCGCCGAGGTTCACTTGAGGAATGGTGGGTTTCTTTTTTTGAAGGATCCTTTTACGGTAAGGAATTCCTGTCCGGCGGCTTAAGTCCTTCACAAGGAGGAGGGCTTGATTGAATCCTCTTTCCCTTAATCGCAGGGGGTGTAGCGGGACAGGGATCAGGAAGTCCAGGGAGCCGGGTTTCCAATAACGGTTCAACCCCTCTGCTATCCATTCTGCGAAAAAAGGAGTGAGGTAAGTCTTTCCGTCATATTTCCAACGGTGGATGGCCTCCTGAAGAGAGCCTTCGAAGGCTCCCAAAGCCCTGGCCATTGTAAAATATCTCGTGTGGGTCACACAAGCACCGCAGGGATGGGTTTTGACCTCTTGAGAGATAAAAGGAATTCCACAAATTGAACAGAATGGGGGTTCGATCCAGCGGATCTGCGAGATACAATTCGAGCAGAACCCTTTTTCACCTTCTTCTGAAAATTTTTCGCAACAGGGGCATTGCGGGGGGAGAAAAAACTGAAAGAGTGTTGATCGAAATCCCATGATTCGTCCCCGTTTATACCTGCCTACACCTGTTGTCGGCAGGAGGGCGCAGGCAGGATAGACATAATGTTGAATGGAATACGGAAAATGACGATGAGAGGCAAACCCTTTCAGGAAAAAGATGGAGAAGGCAAAGAGATCGCTTTCTCGGCTTCCTTAATCGTATAGGTGCTCCATTGATGACATTGGGGGCAGTAAGCAATCCACTCTTCCGATTCTCTCTCGCAGGTGCTGCAAAAAAAGGAGAGGTAAGAAGTCCGGCTCAATTCGAAAGTCCTTTCAAATTCTTGGGCTGCTCGACCAAAGTCTTTTTTGTGGAGGTAGATTTCTGCGAGAAGCCTGTGAAGGGCGGGGAAGTCCTTCATCCTGAGACCAATTTCGTTGATCTCATCAAGAGCTTCATCCAACATTTCCAGTCTCAAACAGAGCTTGGCATAGAAGAAAGCGAGTACCCAATTCTCGGGATCGTGTTCAAGGACCCTTTGGTAGATGCGGAGGAGGGTGCTCGGATCTTCTCGGCCAAGATAAAGTTCTTCCAAGCGAAGGATGAAGACGATGGATTTGAATCGGGTGAAGCTCTTCCCCCAGACCTTCCCCGCAGACGCCCATCTTCCCATTCGGAGGTAAAGATCGCCCAGCAATACAAATCCGGGCTGGAAAGTCTTCCTTTCACGAACGATCTCTTTCACTTCTTTCAGGGCATTCTCCAGATTCTGTTCCCCTCCATGGCTCAAAAGATCTCTGGCACGCTCATATTTCAACCCCAAATAGAAAAGGGTCTCCTCCTCCTCTGCCTGTTTGCCCTTGGTAAATTTGAGAATCGATCTTTGGATTCGGATCGCCTCCTCCCACCTTCGGCTATCCAGATAGATCTGTCTCAGACTTTTTAACGCTTTGAGATTCGTCTCATCCAAGCCGATGGCCCGGTTCAGAACCCGGATGGCCTCATCGAATCGCTTCATGCGTTGGTATACCCCTGCCTGACGGAGGAGGATGTCCATATTCCTCATATCGATCAACTCCGCCCTTCCTAACCAATGAAGGGCATCCTGATCATGGCCATCGTGGAGGGCGATCTCCGAAAGCCGGAGATAGAGATCGATCTGCATCGGGTCTCTCTTGAGCACCTCGATGAAGTGGGCTTTGGCCTTGGCCAGATCCCCCCGTAGAAAAACATCCATCCCCTTGTTCAATTCCTCCTTGAGAGATTCCCCTTTTTTCTTTTGGCGAGATTTCAGATAGTCTTCAACGGCTCGTTTGGTGTCCCGGGCCAAGGTCCCGATGAAGACTAACATCGCACCCAATACAAATGAGGAGATCATGAGGATGGAGAGTTCCGTTTCGAAAGTCTCGCGGAAAAAGTGGAACTCGACCCCTAGGGGATTCTGGATCGAAAGCCAAAGAAAGAAGGCCATCACGATAAAAAGGAAGCTCAATAAAAGTCTGACTGACATTACCTATGACTTTCCCTTTTCCAGTTTGGTTAAGCACGGAACGCAATATTTCGCCACCGGTCGAACCTCAAGTCGCTTCAAGCTGATCGGACCTCCGCACTCCTCGCAGATCCCGTAGGTCCCGTTCTCAATACGATCCAGCGATTCATCCACCTCTTTGAGCCTCAGTCGCTCGTTTTCATTTAAGCTAAGTAGGACCTGTTTGTTATAGATATTGGCCGCCTCATCCCCGATGTCTTGAATACCATCTTGCCCCATTTCCTTTGAAGATTCAACAATCTGTTTGACCTCCCCGACGATCTGCTCCCGCTCCTTGAGGAGAATTTTTTTGAACCTCGCGACCGTCTTCTTGTCGACTTTTTCCAGTCCCTTGTTCTCTTCCGCTCGGGCTTTCACTGGGGGTTTGGCTTTGGATTTTACCTTGGATTTTACTTTTCCTTTAGCCAATACTTCCTCCTTTTTGGATATCCATTCGCGGGGCGTCGATCCAAAGCCCTTCCAAATCGTAAAATTTTCTCACAGGTTCCAGAAAGATATGAACGACCACATCCTCGTAATCCATCAAAATCCATTTTCCCTCGGTCATTCCCTCCTGACCGAGAGGTCGAATGCCTTTCTTTTTAAGAGCCTCTTCAATTCCCTGTGCAATGGCTTGAACCTGACGATCGGATTTGCCGGTGCAGAGGAGAAAATAATCGGTAAAAGAGGTTCTCCCTTTCAACTCAAGAAGGACCGGGTCTAAGACCTTCTTTTCAAGCGCTGCCTTCAGGCAGAGCAGAGACTTTGTTTTCGAGTCGGTGGTCATATCCTCCTGAAAGATGAATTTGAATGTAGCATTATACCAGAAAAAATTCCGTTGACAAATAAAAAATTAGTCACGGGCTCCTTCGATAAAGCCCGCGGTTCTGAACATAAGCCTCCACCTCGTCAGGGATCAAATACCTGGGGGACCGCCCTTTTTCAATCAATTCCCTGACCTTTGTGGAGGAGATGTCGAGAAACGAGATCTCTTTAACATAGAGCCGGTGTCCCGAAAGATGGATCCAAGCATTCTCTTTGGGCTCATATCGAAAGCTTGGGATCAGGGCCTTGGAGATGGGTGAGGAGAGACTGTTTTTTTGAGCCCCCGGCTTCATCATTACGATAAAGTCGCACATAGAAAAGAGGTTTTGACATTCCTTCCACGTCTCGATCTCTACAAAGGCGTCGCTCCCCAAGATGAAGAAAAGGGCATCCAGGCCTCTCTCTCTGAAGAACCGGATGGTATCGATGGAGTAAGATTTTCCAGGCCTTGAAAGCTCGACGTCACTAGTAGAAAAATGTGGATTACTTCGGGTGGCCAACCTCACCATCTCCAGCCGATGCTCGGCTTCGATCACTTTTTCTGTCACCTTATGGGGCGGGACAGAGGAAGGAATGAAGATGACCTCCTCGAGCTGAAATGCCTCGCAAATTTCTTCCGCACCCCTGAGGTGACCCAGATGGATGGGGTTGAAGGTGCCTCCGAACAGCCCAACCCTCCTACCCGTGGATTCCTTTTCGATTTACGGATCCTCCCCTTTTTAATAAACAGCATGGCGCATAGCGCAAAGTGCATGGCGCGAAAAGATTTCAACGCTATGCTCTACGTGTTTTCATTTTCGTACTTGTCCTTCTCCGTAAACGATAAATTTTGTGGTCGTCAATTCCTCCAACCCCATGGGGCCGAAGGCGTGGAGTTTGGAGGTACTGATCCCGATCTCTGCGCCCAGTCCAAGCTCGAACCCGTCATTGAATCTTGTCGAGGCATTCACCAGGACACAAGAGGAGTTGACTTCTCTCAGAAATCTCTGCGCATTCTCATAATCCGAGGTGATGATCGCTTCGGTGTGAGACGAGCCGTACCTTGCAATGTGTTCGACCGCTTCCTCGATTCCCTTCACGACCTTAATCGAGAGAATGAGGTCTAAGTACTCTTGAGTCCAATCTTCTTCCCGGGCCTCCTTAATGTGGGAGAGGATCTTCCTTGTCTGAGAACATCCCCTCAGTTCAACACCTTCCCTCTGAAGGACTTTTGCCACCTTCGGGAGAAATCGATTTGCCACCTTTTGATGAACGAGCAGAGTCTCCATCGCATTGCACACGCCCGGTCTCTGGACTTTTGCATTGAGGCAGACCCGGCTGGCCATCTCCAGATCGGCCGTCTCATCTACGAAGACGTGGCAGACTCCTTTATAATGTTTGATCACAGGAATCTTCGAGTGTCTTGTGACAAATCGAATGAGCTCTTCTCCTCCCCTGGGGATGACGAGATCAATCTCCTCCTCCAACTGGAGCATCTCCCGGATCGCTTCTCTCTCCGTGTGAGGAAAGATCTGGATCGCTTCCTGGGGAAGTCCCGTCTCAATGAGAACGTTTCGAAGAACTTGTCCGATCGCCTGATTCGAATGAAAGGCTTCTGATCCTCCCCTCAGGATCACACTGTTGCCCGACTTAAGGCAGAGGCCGGCGGCATCCGCCGTCACATTGGGCCTCGATTCGTAAATGATTCCGATGACGCCAAGGGGAATCCTCATTTTTCCAACCATCAAGCCATTTGGTCTCTTCCACATCCGGATGACCTCGCCCACCGGATCAGGAAGACGGGCCACCTCCCGGAGCCCTTCTGCCATCCCCCGGATGACCGAAGGGGTCAATCTTAGGCGGTCGATCAATGCGCGAGAAAGATGCGCCCTTTCCGCCGCGGCAAGATCCTTCCGGTTTTCCTTCATCAGCCATTCCTGGTCCCGCTCCAGATGATCTGCCATCGCGAGCAAAGCCTTGTTCTTTGCGGTGGTAGAAAGCCGGGCCAGCAGGCGAGACGCCTCCTGTGCCTTTCTGGCCATCCTTCTTACCTCTGTCGCCGTATCCAATTTCTTTTTCATAAAACGACTAAGTCATCCCGGTGGATCACTTCATCACAATATTTATAACCCAGCGTGGATTCGATCCGGTCGCTTCGGAGGCCTTTGATCTTCTCGAGCTCTTCGGCGCTGTAGTTCACTAGCCCCCTGGCGAACTCCTTTCCACGAGGTCCCAAACAGGTGACGAGGTCCCCGCGATCGAAGCTCCCCCTGATCTTGACCACGCCGGATGGGAGCAGGCTTTTGCCTTTCTGGACAACGGCCTTCTTTGCCCCCTCGTCCACGATGACGTCGCCCTTTGGTCTCGGGTTGAAAGCGATCCAATGTTTCCGGCTGCTCAATGCCTCCCCTTTCGGAAGGATCAGCGTTCCGATCTCCTTTCCCCTTAAGATCTGGTGCAAAACTCTTTCTTTGGTCCCCTTGGCTACCACCGTGGGAATCCCGAACCGGGATGCTTTTCTGGCGGCTTGAACCTTGCTGATCATGCCTCCCACACTCATCTCGCTTTTCGTTTCTCCAACGATTCCCTCCACCTCCGCGTCAATCTCCTCCACCAGAGAAATACATCGGGCGTGCGGGTTCACCCTTGGGTCGGAATCACAAAGACCATCGATGTCTGTCAGGATGATGAGAAGGTCCGCCCCGATCAAGTTGGTGATCAGCGCGGAGAGGTTATCATTATCACCAAATTTGATCTCGTCCACCGCCACGGTATCGTTTTCATTGATGACAGGGATGATTCCGAGCTCGAGAAGGGCCAGCAGGGTATTGCGGGCATTGAGGAACCTCCGCCGATGGCTCAAGTCATCGCGCGTCAGAAGAACCTGAGCGACCATCTGCTGATAGCGTGAGAAGTAGCTCTCATAGATATTCATTAGCCGGGTCTGGCCCACGGCGGCTGTGGCCTGTTTCTGCGTAATATCCTGGGGACGGGCCTTGTAACCCAATTTCTCCATTCCGGCAGCAATGGCTCCGGAGGAAACCAGGACGATCTCATAGCCCTGGCGCTTCAGATCCGAAATCTCTTTGGTCAAATGGGAAAAAACCTCGTATTGGAGCCCCTTCTGCACAGAGGCCAAAATACTGGAGCCCACCTTCACGACGATTCTTCTTCCTTTTCCCAGTATCTCTTTACGAATATCCCTGTTCTTCATGGCTCTGGCTTGAAATGGATTCGATTGTCCGGGACACATCCTCCAGCAGTTCTTCTACGCCCTCCCCTGTTTGGCCGGAGATCAAATAAAGTCGATGCCCCATTTTCTCAAATTGATTCTCGATATCTGTCGCCCTTTCCCGCACCGATGGAAGGTCTATTTTATTGAGGGCAAGGATTTGCTTTTTTTTCTGAAGCGACGGGTCATAGGCATTCAGTTCACGGTTAAGAGCCTGAAAGTCGTTGACCGCATCGCGAGAAGGTCCTTCCGAGATATCCAAGAGATGGACGAGAAGGTGTGTCCGTTCCACATGCCGAAGAAAGGTCAGTCCAAGCCCGGCTCCTTTCGAAGCGCCTTCGATTAATCCTGGAATGTCCGCGACGACAAAAGGCCGGTGATCTTCTCGGTTCACCACCCCCAGGTTGGGAGCAAGCGTGGTGAAGGGGTAGTCTGCGATCTTGGGTCTGGCGGAGGAGATTCTGGAGAGGAGAGTTGATTTTCCCACATTGGGATAGCCGATCAGCCCCACATCGGCGAGAAGCTTCAGTTCGACTCGTAACCAACGCTCCTGTCCTTTTTCACCCTTCTCAGCACGGCGGGGCGCACGCAGCGTGGGCGTGGCAAACCGGGCATTTCCTCGACCGCCGCGACCTCCTTCTGCCGCCACAAATCGTTGGCCATCAAACAGAAGGTCTTGCAGGACCTCTTCCTTCTGATCCTCTCGGATGAGGGTTCCGACCGGAACTCGAATGACGAGATCCTCTCCGCTCTTTCCGGTTTGATCTTTCCCTCTACCGTGACTTCCTTTTTGGGCGCGAAACTGTTTGGGGTAGGTTAAATCGAGAAGGGTGACCAGTTGAGCGTCGGTCTGAAGGATCACGTCTCCGCCTTTTCCTCCATCACCTCCGTTTGGACCTCCTCTGGGGATAAACCGTTCTCTCCGAAAACTGACACAACCATCTCCACCATCGCCCGCCTTCACATGGATTCTTGCTTCATCCACAAATTTCATCATCGACGAATTACAGGCCGAATGAAGGTCCCAAACCATGTCAGGCTTTGGGGTGAACCCTGAATTAAATACTTGTCCTGCACGCAGCGTTTCGGGGGTAACATCCTGAATCCAACGTGGTTCAGGAGGCGTGGACACTCACCTGTTTCTTATCTCTTCCTTTCTTCTCGTATTTGACGATTCCATCAATTGTGGCAAAGAGGGTGTAATCCTTCCCCATCCCCACGTTTTCTCCGGGATGGATACGGGTTCCTTTTTGGCGCACCAAAATGTTTCCTGCCTGGACCGACTGGCCGCTGTATCGTTTGACGCCCAAACGCTGGCCTGCACTGTCTCTGCCGTTTCGGGAGCTCCCTCCCGCTTTCTTGTGTGCCATTGCTTACCTCCCCCTGAACTACGTGGAGTTCAGGGTTTCACTTGGACTTCATGTAGTTCAGGATAGCCGTGAACCTTACATGGTTCACGGCAAATCGATAAGTTGTTTTAGCTCAATAAAATATCATTTACTTTCAGATAGGTATATGTTTGACAATGTCCCTTGAACCGCCGATAATTCTTCCTTCTTTTCATCTTGTAGGTCAAGACCTTTTTCCCTTTACCTTCTTGAACAATCTCCCCCTTGATGACGACGTTGGTCAGAAGGGGAGTTCCGACCAGCGCTTCCCCTTCTTTGGAGACCATCAGGACGTCTTTCAATTCCACTTGATCTCCTGCTTTTCCCTCCAACTTCTCTACCCGGATGAGGTCTCCTTTGGAGACCCGGTATTCCTTCCCCCCGGTTTTCACCACCGCATACATCATACGCCTCCAGATTAAAACAATTGTCGAATATTAATTGATTTTTGGCCTATTGTCAAATTTCTGTTTTCTCTTCGAATTGAAGAACCGATCCCTAATAGCATTCTATTCGATCTGCAATCTGAAATCTAAATCTGAAATCAGAGTGGCCCAACTTTTTTTGGATGATACCGGAATTTTTGGATAATTAGTTTGTATCTAACTGTTATTTAAAAAGAATATCGGAACCGTCCCCAAAGTTTTAACGCATCCTCTTAAAAACGGAGTAAGAATTTTACCATTGTTCTCCCTTGCCCAATACAAGTCGGCTAAGTAAAGGAATTTTACTAGCCTGATTGGACTCAACTTCACACCTTTCTCGGTTGCATAGCACACAATGTATTGGATTAATTCTAAAATATTGAAATCCCCAATTATATTTTTTTTCATAATAGTGCTAAGGATGTATTAAACCAGCCTCCTGAAAACTACAATATCCTTTCTTCGATATAATAATATGGTCTAAAATCTTGATACCAAGAATCTTCCCTGCCTCTATTAACTGCTCGTGGATTTTGAGATCGCTATTGCTTGGCTTCAGTTCCCCTGATGGATGGTTATGAGCTAAGATGATTGAAGCCGCTCTATCGGTAATCACGTCCGCAAATACTTCTCGTGGATGGACCTGGCTTTTGTCTAGAAGGCCTACGGTGACGATTCTCTTCTCAATCACCTCATTAGCCCCGTTAAGAGAGAAGCAAACAAAATACTCCTGTTGTTTGCTGACTATATCACTGAGTAACGGCAGTATATCTTTGGCTTCGCTTACTTTTACTGTTTCTTTGACCATGTATCTTCTGGCTATTTCAAAACCCGCTAAAATCTGTGCTGCTTTTGCCAAACCGATGCCTTCAACCCGTGAGAGGTCCTCCAAAGTTACCTTTCCTTTTTTATTGGCAATCAGCTTGGCAACTTCAGCGGCCATCGCCCTTACATCCTGGCCTTTAGTACCGCTTCCGAGAATCAAGGCAATCAACTCCTCATCAGATAACGCCGCGGCACCCTTTTCTTTGAGCTTCTCTCGCGGGCGGCTGAATTCCGGCAGCTCTTTGATTCTTTTCATCCCAGTAATCCTTTTAAGCCTTCCTCAATTTCCCTTTGTGTTTCTTCAATAATCGCCATCAACTCTACAGGGGTCCTCTTATCAGAAGTGTCCGGGGCATTTTCGTTGGTTGCTTTCAAATCGCACCCTTTACGTTTAATCTCCTCGATATTTACGTACCAGCTTCTTTCACTGATCCGTTTTGGGTCATTGGGGTCGAGGGCCAGTCGTTCAAAGAAATCGTGGAAATCTGCATAGGTTAGAGGATTACTTTTATTAACTTTGCGAGGCCTGAATTCTTCAGTGAGGGTCATGTCGTAATACCACACCCGCTCAGTCGATTTGCCCTTAGTAAAAAAAAGTAAATCGGTTTTGGTGCCCGATCCTGCATTGACGAAAACACCTTGTGGCAAGCTGATGACGCACCAGAGATTACATTCGTCTAATAGTTTGCGCTTGGTTTGTTTATAAGCGGCGGTCTTGGTGTGGAACATTACCCCTTCGTCAATCACCATACCACAGGTTCCTTCTTCAGCCAGAGAATCGATAATGTGTTGAAGAAAAAGGATCTGAGCTTTGCCGGACTTGTAAGCGAATTGGGCTTGGGCATCTTTCCCCTCTTTGCTGCCGAAAGGCGGATTGGTGAGGATGCAGTCGAACTGGCTCGGAGCACCTACAAACAGGTCTCCGTAGGTAACGGCACCTGTTAAGGTGTTGCCATGCCAAATGCGAGGTAAATCAATTTCGTGCAGTACCATATTGGCCAAGCAAATTGGGATGGCTTCGCCAGCATCTTCGCGCCCCCACAGAGCCTCTGTCTTTAGTTCTTCTATTTGTGTAGGAGCAGGATTCTGAGTAATCATGTATTTGTAGGCTTCGATCAAAAAACCACCGGTACCACAGCACGGGTCGTAGACGGTTTTACCGATCTCAGGCTTAACTGTATTGACGATCAAGCGGATGATTTCACGCGGAGTGAAGAATTGGCCACCGTCGTTTTTCTTTTCGCCCAGGCTAGGAAGAAGGCCTTCGAAGGCCTGCGAGATGGGAAATATATGTTGCTCGCTGATTTTAGCCTCGGTAAGCTCGTGGACTTTGTCTAAGGCGTTTTGTAGATTGGTCTCGCTGGATAAAATAGTCTTTTCCTTGTTGCGGATAATTTCAGAAATGACTTTTTGTTTGTTGGTCGCTCCAGGTTTATTCCCAAGGCTTTTCAAGTAGGGGAAAAGGTCGTCGTTAACAAAGGAAAGATATGAGCCCATGGCTTGTTCTGAGATTTCCCCGCGCTTCCAGCCCTGTAATTTATTTGTGACGATGTCCTCTTTGGAAATCCTGTGATCAAAGGGTGCTGCCCATTCGCACCAGCGGTAGGGTTCTTCGAGAGTACTTTGAAAGGACGTACCGAGGGCTTTCGCTTTTTGTTCCTCTTCTTGCTCCATGATATCCAGGTAACGGAGGAAGAACATCCATGTCAGTTCGGGGACATAGAGGCGGGCACCTTTAGCCTTATCTCGGCGAAGGATGTCGCAGATCGATTTAACAGCCTTGCCCATAGAGATTTGGGAAGTGATTACTTTAGTTCCGTTATGTTTACGCTTAGCCATGATTGGATTACTTCTTTACTCTTCAAAATCAAAGAATTCGCGCAAAATTGCTCCCGGCAAAGCCTCAACTGCCTCCAATTGTTTATCTGCTGCCTGCCGCATTTTCTCAATCTCCTCCATTTTGCGTTCCAGTTCATTGGCAATGGCTATTTGGTCGTCAAGAGTAGGCGGAAGAGGAATCTTAAAATCACTAACCAACTCCTTCGTAATTTCTGTAAAAGTATTACCATGACTTATTTTCTGAATTTCAGGGACGATTTTATTAATCGCAAAATAGAGATATAGACTGCTCACACTCTCTTTTGGTACAAAGCTCTTAAAACCTTGGTTAGTGCACATCGGTTTCTTGGCGATAGCAAGATTCCCTACAGGTGCTCTGCTTGTCAATAATACAGTTCCGACTGGTAATAGTGTTGTAGAACAACTATCCAAACCAGCCTGAGTTATTTTTCGCTCTGTGTCTTCAATATAAATAGACCGTAGATTCCCAAAATCAGTAGGAGTCGCCCATAGAATATCCCCGTTCCAATATTCAGAAACGTCTGTTGAGGGTGTGGAGCCGTTAACTATGTTCGTAACTCCATTTTTTCCTCCTAGTTTGACCCACCTCCACCCTTCTGGCAATTTTCTTTTTCCCGTCATGCCAGTAACCTCACTTTTGTTTCTTGTATCAAAACTTGGGGTTCGATAGAAAGTCCAGCAAGGGCGTCAAAACCCCCACTGGCGACAATTTCAGCTTCGTCAAAGAGGTTAGTAGTTTCAAGTTCCTCAATGCCACCTTTTTCAAACTGGTGTGCGACGGACAGGAGTACCTTATTCGTTCTTTCTGGAAAGCCACGCAACCAGGCTTTATTCTTGTAACCGAAGGCTGCCGCACGTTCACTTCGTGATTTAGGAGCCAAGCCATAACCCAATTCAGAGAGTACATCAAAAAGGTCACATTCCTGTTCATCTTCTAATTCCCGTATCAGGTATACGGCTCCTTCACCACCAGGTAGATTTGCAAGAAGTTTACGCCGCTTTTTCGGCGTAACCCACGTCTGTCGAAGATGGTCTACGGTTGGCACCTCCTCAACCAGTTTTTCTGCGAGCCGCTGCTTATACTCTTCTAATGGTACCAGAACATCTTTGCCACTTTCTTCACAGAGAATGGAGCGTCCTTCGCCTCCAATTTGAATTGTGAATTGATGCTCTCCAACGCGAATGATCTTGCGTGATGGACTCTCCTTTCCGTACTCGGGTTTCGGGGACTCTATACCCCCGGTAGGTTCCTCCTGAGGGGTTGTAGGTTTCGCACGGCTAACAAATTCTTCTCCAAAAAGGCGAGTGGCGTTAGTATAGTCATACACACGGAACATCGGCTTGCACCCACGCGGCTCTCCAGTCCGCGTACCTCGCCCCACCATCTGATAAAAACTAATTGGGGAATCGAGATAACGGAAAAGAACTACATTATCGAGATTGGGAATATCTATACCGGTTGAGAGTAATTCCACGGTGGTCGCAATAAAGTGCGAATTTTTAGAACCTCGGAAATCCGGAATGAGCTTGTCTGCAGAGGGGCGCAAGTCAGGGTTTCCAGTACATTGGAACGCATACCATTCTTTTGGAATACGGTGAGTTTCGCGACACCATCTTTCATAGATATTGTTTAGAGCGATCATGATCTGGTTGGCGTGGGTGTCTCTGGCGCGAAAGATAATGGTCTTTTGGTGCGGCCCTCCTGTATCCAGAAAATGCTGAAAAAGATCCTCGGACATAGCCTTCACACGGTCATCCAGCATCAACTTAACTTCATAATCCTTGGCGCTATAGTGCTCTTCGATGTCTTCGGGTCTGACCATACGGCCAGTGAAAGGATCGATGGCTGAGCGTTGTTCAATATCCTGCCTGGTAATTTCGGTTTTATCCAGATCCACAATTCTCCGGATGACCTCGCAAGATGCCAAATAACCGTCATCCTGCCCCGTGCCCATGGAATATTCATAAACAGGTTCTCCGAAATATTCCACGTTGTGAGCCGTAATCTCTTCGTCCCTTAATCTGCCCTCGTTCTCTTTCTTCCCGCCTACAACAATGCGCGGCGTAGCTGTTAAGCCTATCTGTACTGCATCGG
>Ga0326728_10006839_pt1 | contig 30178 bp, 21 predicted proteins | sample MB3enrmetagenome_FD_207602 | JGI IMG/M metagenome (GOLD analysis project Ga0326728, IMG submission 207602) | Lab enriched peat soil microbial communities from McLean, Ithaca, NY, United States - MB31MN | ecosystem: Environmental > Terrestrial > Soil > Wetlands > Peat | place: USA: New York...
GGACCTGCCGCCGCTGATCGTTTCAGCCGAATTTCTGGCGGAGACCAAGAAAAAACTCCCCGAGCTGCCGGAAGCGCGCCGCGCCCGCATGATCGCCGAGTACGAACTGACACAGCAGGACGCCTTCACGCTGACCGCCGAGCGCGCCTTCGCCGACCGCTTTGAAGCCGCGGCCCGCACCGCGCGCAACCCGCGCCGCGTGGCCAATCTGCTGATCAGCGAGCTGGGCGGACGCCTGAAGGCTCTGGGACTGGAGCAGGAACAGTCGCCGGTTACCATGGCGGGCGTGGTCCAGGCCGCCGATCTGCTGGATGAGGGCAAGATCAGCTCCAAACAGCTCAAGCAACTCTTCGACATGTGCTTTGAAAAGGGCGAGGATTTTGCGACGGTTTATGAGCGCGAAAAGCCGCAGCAGATCACCGATATCGGGGCCATCGAAGCCCTGATCGCTGAGGTCATCGCCGCCAACCCCAAACAGGTGGAGCAGTATCGTGGCGGCAAGAAGACCCTGGCGGCGTTTTTTGTGGGACAGGTGATGAAGGCCACCAAGGGCCAGGCCAACCCGGCGCTGCTCAACGAGCTGGTGACGAAAAAGCTGGAGGGATAAAGCGCTAAGGCCGGAATGAGCCTCCGGCCTTAGGGAATCTCTCGTATCGATTTACTCATTACTCAGAAACGAATGACGGCTCCAGGCGTGTACCGGAATCCTCTCGCGCCATAGGTGCCGCAGGTTGAATCGGCGCCAGGACCTAAGCCCAGGCTCGCACACGTGATTTCCACACTCCAGTAATCAAACTGCACGGGACGAAGCGAAATGTGCTTATTCGCCTTTATATCAATGCCGCCGCCCGAGAGCATCTCAAATGGATTTACCGAACAGCTCACAGCTGTTCCATAGCAACTCGAATTAGTGGAGCTTGTGGAGCTGGTAGCAAAGGTCACATGAGAAACGCCAAACAGCTGATGGACAAAGAAGCTGATCCGTTGATTTCCTGCGCCCTTGAGTCCAAAGCGCAAGGTCGGACCAAAGAGATATTCCTGGGACTTGACCGTCCTGGCCACATTCACGCTGCCGATGAGCTGATTCTCAGTGCCGTTTGCAAAGGCGGAGTACTCGCCGCCGAAGCCCAGATGTCTGGTCGGAAAATACGTGACGGAAGCCTGGCCGCCGTTCATGCCGACAGGAGCCATGACCGCATAGTCATAGGCTTGGAAGAATGAGTAGCCGCCAAAGATATCCCACTTATTCGGAGCTTGAGTCTTAGGTTGTTGAGCCGGCAGGAGCGCCGTTCCGAGGAAACACACGCAGAAAAACGCCATACATTTTGTCATACAAATCTCCGTAGCTGCTTTCTAAAAGCATGCGTTAAATGGCCTGGAATTCAATGACTGCAGGGGGAGCAGCCGCGTCAGTGTTGTAAAAACTAGTGTTGTAAAAACTATAGAGTGCAAAGATAGATAAGTCAAGTGTTCTGAATCATGTAGGGCTAATTGTATCCACGGGAAGCAGGCTAAAAGCCAGGCATGCCAGACTATGGGCGTTCCCTGCTTCGCACACATATAATCCAGCGTACAAAGTGCGCGCGCCGGGGTGAAAAGATGCGAAGGGCGGGATGGCGATGATTGAGATAAACCAAACGACGGATCATTCAGAGTCCGGCTTCATCGTTCTGTTCTATCCATCGTGGTTGTTCTACTTCAGCTTCAGCTCGACCTCGAACTCTTTGCGCGCGTCCCAGGAGCTGATGGTCTTGACGGCGGTTTTCTTGCCGTTCATTTCCGCCCAGAGCTCATGTTCCTCGGCCATATGCACCCCGGTGAACCGGAACCGTCCCTTCTCGTCGGTTGAATAGCTGCGAATGGCTTTTGACTTGAGGTCCTTGAGAAAGACGGTGGCGCCAACCACCGGGGCGGAATTGACGTCCACCACGGCGCCGCTGACCACGCGCTGGCCCAGGTTCTGCGCCTCGGCCGCAACCGGCCCTATGAACCCGCCCCGTGACCCCAGGGGAAGCAAACCGGCCGCAAGAAGGGCAAATACTGCCCCGGCCGCCAAACTCATGCGATTCAACCTCACTCTTCCTCCTCTTCCTCTTCGAGCAAATCCACGGGGTCCTCGTCCAAGGTATCGCCCACCCGCGTCAATTGCAGCGGTTCAACGCCCACCACCTCATATTCGGTTCCACATTCATCGCAGGTAATCACATCGCCTTCTTCCACCTCGTCCAATTCAACGTCTAAATCATTCTCGCATTCAGGGCAGCTGGGCATGGCAGCCTCCTCTCCAAACGATATTTCATATTACAGAAAGACGGAATTTTGTAGTGTGCCTCCGTTTATTCTTTGAGAAAGACCGGCCTCCGGTCAAGAGGCCGAAGCCAAACCGCTGCCGTAGCTCCCCAGAGGAAGCATACGCTATGCAGCCTGCCGCTCGGAGACACGCAGCCCAGGGTGAGAATTCCGGACAGGCCCTAAGGCCGCATAGCCTTTTTCAGTACACTCGCCGGCTTCTGGGTTTACCCTTAGACTGACCATTATGCCCAGGCTTGGTTCCACCCCGTTTGCCTTTCCCGAATTCCGCGGCGCTACCCGCCGCCTGGTTCTCTGGAACCTGGGCGCCTACTTTGCATTGGTTCTGGCGGGATTGGCTGCCCATCATCCGGCAATACCCTTCCAAGACCGCTTCGGCTATGTTCCCAGCGCGTTCCTGCAAGGCTGGTTCTGGCAGCCATTCACCTACAGCCTCGTTCATCCCACGCTGCTGGGCACGCTCTTCGAGCTTTTGTCGCTGTGGTTTTTGGCCGGCTTTTTGGAGAGCTATCACCCGCCCGGTTGGGTCACCAGCCTCTACGCCGTATCCGTGTTGGGAACCGCCCTGGCCGCGACCGCAATCTATGCGTGCAGCCACGCGCTGGGCTTTTCGCTGGGCATGATACCGCTGTACGGCTGCTTTGGAGGCATCTTTGGCCTGTTGGCGGCCATCGGCGCGCTCTACGGCGAGATGCAGTTTATGCTTTTTCCCCTGCCCATCGGCATCAAGGCTCGTTACCTGGTGGCCATCTACGCACTGGTCGCCTTTGCCACGCTGCTTTTCGGCGAGCAGCGCATGTACGCCTTTGCCGAGTTGGGCGGCGCCCTGGCCGGACTCGTCTACATCCGCCTGGCTCCGCGCCGCGGCCTTTCGCTTGGTCTCAGCGAGAAGTTGTATGCCCTGCGCAACCGCTACTATCGCTGGAAGCGCCACCGCGCCGCCCGCAAGTTCGAGGTCTATATGCGCTCCCAGGGCCGCAGCATCCACGTCGACGGCTACGGCCGTCCCATCGACGACGACCCCGACGACAAAAAACGCTGGAACTGAAGCAGCGCACTCCCGCCAATTTCCGGTAAAATCATCTTTGCATGTCCATTAAAATTGCCTTTCTTTTTCCGGGGCAGGGTTCGCAGGCCGTTGGCATGGGCCGCGATTTTGCCGAGCGCTTTCCCGTTGCCCGCGATACCTTCGCCGAGGCCGACGAGGCGCTGGGCTTTCCCATCTCCAAGCTGATCTACGAGGGGCCGGCGGAAGATCTCAAGCTGACGGAAAACACCCAGCCCGCCATTCTTACGGTGAGCATTGCCACGCTGCGCGTGCTGGCCCTGCATGGGATTGAGCCGGCGCTGGCCGCCGGTCACTCGCTGGGCGAGTGGAGCGCCCACGTGGCCGCCGGGACCTACTCCTTTGCCGACGCAGTGCGCTTTGTCAGGGCGCGCGGACGGGCCATGCAACTGGCATTTCCGGTTGGACAGGGCGCCATGGCCGCCATTCTGGCTCTCAGTCCGGAACAGGTAACCGAGATCTGCGCTGAAATCGCCCGGGAGACCGGCCTGGTTGTCTCCGCCGCCAACTTCAACTCTCCCGGCCAGACGGTTATCTCCGGCGCGCTGGCGGCGGTGGAGAAGGCCTCCGAGATGGCCAAAGCCAGAGGCGCAAAGCGCGCCGTGATGCTGCCCGTCAGCGCGCCCTTTCACTGCGCCCTGATGCAGCCGGCGCAGGAAGAGGTGGCGCGGGTGCTGGGCTCCATGGAATTGGCCAATCCCCGCATCCCCGTGGCCGCCAACGTCACCGGCAACCTGGTCACAACCGCCGAAGAGGTTCGCGAGTGCCTCATCCGCCAGGTCACCGGCGCGGTGCGCTGGGTGGACTGCGTGAAGACCCTGATCGCGGCCGGAACGCAGGCCTACATCGAGCTCGCCCCCGGCAAAGTGCTCTGCGGCCTGCTCAAACAGATCGACCCGGAACAAAAGGCCCTGAATGTGGAAGATGCCGCCAGCCTGGAAAAGACGCTGACGGAGTTGACGGAATTGAAGGCCGCGGAATCCAACGCATAAAGCCGACAGGCTCCATCCTCATCGCTATGCGGAAGTGATGATGGAGCCTGCGCTTGTAAAACGTATATTTTTCACGCCTCCCGCATGAAAGCGAGGAGTCGTCCCTAAGAAATCCCCCCCGGCCCCTCTAAAAACTGAACGTCTTCCGGAGAAAAGGTCAAGGAGTGATCTTTCGGATCATAGTCCAGATTGATCGCCTTGCTCTTTCGCTCGTTGACAAAAGTCCCGGTTTGCAACACGTTGCCGATCATGCGCGCGGCGGCAATCCTGTGGCTGTGAATCTGGCCATAATCGTTATCCGGACTGGTCGCGCTCCAGTCCTTTTCGAAGCGATCGAATGTGTAGCCGGCGTGCTTATCCGGATGCTGCTGCCAGTTCTTGTCGTGAATCCAGACGCCATAAGCCGCGGGCAGATCGTTCTTTTCAAGATCCGTGAAAAACGCATTCACCGTCATTCTTCCCCACAGATGGTTGTTCCACTGCCAGGGCCAGTCCACGGGATGTCCGGCCGCCAGCCACCAACCCACAAACAGCACAAACAAAACTCCCGCCGCGCTGTACATCATCACAACCCGTCGGTGTTCACGGGCTTCGTCATACGGGGGAGCGTCGAGCAGGGTCATGGTGAGGGTTCCTTTCAGTGGTCAGTGAATAGTGGTCAATAACTAGTGTAGCCAAGACGATTATCGCTCCGCACTCTCTATTTAGACACCGGCAAGCGGCCTTCTGTTCCCTGCTTTACAATTTCACAGTTTCACTATTTAACTATTTCATTCACTATTTCACCATTTTATTTTTCAAAATCTTGCTGTTAATTATGTGGTAAACCCACGAATAAACTCAATAGAATGAATATGTTCCACGTGGAACATTTTGGGTGGCCTAACCCCTTATTTCTCTTCACTGCCGAAGTCCCCAACGAGCGATTTGTACTCGTTGGAGTCAAGGAAGCAATCTTTGCTCGCTAGCGTGTCAAGTCCCTTAGTCCCTAGTCCCTGCTGTAAATCGTCCGGTTCTTCTCCGCGTGGCGCTCCAGGGCCAGCTCAATCAGCCGGGTAATCAGTTCTGTGTAGCTGAGCCCCGTGGCCTCCCACAGCTTGGGGAACATGCTGATGCTGGTAAAACCGGGCATGGTGTTCACTTCGTTCAGATAGATGCGCCGCTTGCCCCCCGGCTCCATCAGGAAATCCACCCGCGCCAGGCCTGCCAGATCACAGGCGCGAAAGGCCGCGATGGCCATCTCCCGAATCCGCTTTGTTTCGGCCTTGTTGAGCCGCGCGGGAATGACCGCCGTTGAGCCTTCGGAGAGATATTTTGCCTCGTAGTCGTAAAACTCCTTGCAGGGGACGATCTCGCCGACTACGCTGGCCTGGGGGTTGTCGTTGCCCAGAACGGCGACCTCGAACTCCAGCGCCTTGGCTTTTTTGCCGCCCACGCCCTGCTCCACGATCAGCTTGCGGTCGTATTTTGCGGCCAATTCCAATGCCGGTCCCAACTCCTTGCGGTTGTGAGCCTTGGAGATGCCGACCGACGAGCCCAGATTCGCTGGCTTCACAAAGACCGGGTAGCGGAGCACCTCTTCGATCTGCGCGATGGCCTTGCGCGGCGCGCGTTCCCACTCCGCCCGGAGCAGGGTGACGTGCTTGACGATGGGCAGCCCGGCCTGGGCGAAGAGCCGCTTCATCACGTCCTTGTCCATGCCCGCCGCCGAGCCCAGCACGTCCGAGCCGACATAGGCGATTCCCGCCAGCTCGAAGAGTCCCTGAATTGTTCCATCCTCGCCAAAGGTTCCGTGCAGCACGGGAAAGACCACGTCCAAGCATTGGCCATCCAGGCAGGACTGGCCGCTTAGCGCCGCAGGTCTGTCCAAAGCAGCAGTTCCGCCCCGCGTCAGCGATGCCGCCGGTTCCGGCGCCATCAGCGTGGGCTGCCCCTCGGCCAGCACCCGCGCTCCCGGCGTAGCCGCCGGATCGCCCGCCCGCAGTTTCGTTGGTCCCGGTGCATCGGCCCCCTCCAGCAGCCCCTGCGCCGCCCCCGAGGTCAGCCAGTGCCCGGCCTTGTTGATGCCGATGGGCACTACGTCAAACTTATTGCGATCAATCGCTTGCAAAATAGAAGCCGCCGAGAGCAGAGAAACCTCGTGCTCCCCGCTCCGTCCGCCAAAGAGAATCCCAACGCGCAGTTTTTTTGTCATTACTACTCAATTGTAGATTGAAGAACCGAAGGGTCGCCAAAGCGAAGCCGGAGGAGCAGGTCTTCTCCATTACGAATCCCGCAGCGGACGGGTGCACCGAGGGGCTATACTCGAGTCCTGCACGTCTAATCAAGCAGAGGGAAGCCGTATTAGACTGTGGGCAGCGATTGTACCTCGAAGGAGGAATTCGCATGATGAACAGGAAAATGGCGATTTGCATGACCGCCGCAGCGCTGCTGCTGGCGGCGCAGGCGTTTTCGCAGGGGCGGGATAATACGGGTCAGGGACGTGCCGTTGTAACGGTTCTCGCCAAACAGCATGGAGAGCCGCCCGCAAGCGTCTCTCAGCAGGACGTAAGCATCAAGGTAAACGGGAAACCGTCCGTAGTCGCCAGTTGGGCGCCGCTGCGCGGGCCGGACGCCAGGCTGGAGCTGGTGATTCTGATCGACAGTTCGTCCCGCACAAGCCTGGGAAGCCAATACAGCGACATCGAGCATTTCGTCAACGGCCTGCCGCCGAATGCGAAGGTGGGTATCGCGTACATGCTGAACGGGAGTGCTGTTTTTGCCGGTCCGCTGTCGGCGGATCACGCCCAGGCGCTGCGCGCGCTTCATCTGCCCGGAGGCTCGCCCGGCTCGAGCGCCAGTCCCTACTTCTGCCTCTCCGAGCTTGCCAAGCACTGGCCTTCCGGGGATCGCGGGGCGCGGCGCGAGGTAGTGATGGTGACCGACGGCGTGGATAACTACGAGAGGCGATTCGATCCCGATGATCCTTATGTCGAGGCCGCAATCAAGGACTCAGTTCGCGCGGGCCTGGTCGTCTACTCCATCTACTGGCTCAATCAGAACCTCGCCGACAGCACCATGTACGCCAACAATACCGGCCAGAGCCTGTTAAGTGAATTGACCGAAGCGACGGGCGGCAAAAACTTCTGGGTGGGGATCGGCAACCCGGTTTCCCTACAGCCGTTTTTTGAGGAACTCGCCCGGCGCCTGGGAAATCAGTACGAGCTGGGCTTTACCACTCGCCTGGGCGGCAAGCCAGAGATCGAATCCCTGAAGCTGAAGGCCGGCGGGCCGGCGGTTGAAGTGTCGGCTCCGAAGCAGGTGTTTGTCGATCGGACGGGCGCGGCAGAGTAGGAACAGCGGGCAGCGATATTTTTGGAACGCAGCCTCACGACGGATTGCATCCTCCATCGGGAAGCATGCTTTTCTGCGGTTTAGAGCGCAATTTTCCTCGGACGGAGCGCGCGATGCGGCTTACGGCAAGGTGTGTTTGGCTCTGTGTGTTGGCGCTGACAGGGGTTGGCGCTTTTGCGGCGGGCGCGCAAACCAACGATCATCCACGGTTAATGGCGCAGGTGGCTTCCGGCCAGGTGATCGCCTGTGCCTGGTCTCCGGATGGCCGCTCGGTGATGACCGGCGGCAGGGAAGGCATGGCGCGCCTCTGGGATGCGGCGACCGGAGAGCAGCTTCAATCCTTCCGGGGAGAAGCGTGGATCAGGCATGTGGCTTTTTCCGCGGACCAGCGGAGAGTGCTCGCCTTCAGCAGCGTCGATAAAGTGACCGCTGTCCAGTTGTGGGATGTGGCCAGCGGCAAGGAACTGGGGCGGATTTCGCCGCCGGCAGGCAAGCTGATCTTCGGGCTGGCTTCTCCCGATGGCAGCACGGTGGCCACGGCGAGTCAGGTGGAAACCGGCGAGCAAGGGGAAAAGCTGCCGGCTCCGGGCGCAACCAGAATTCAATTTTGGAATCTGCTGACGGGCCAGGAACTCAAGCGCTTCCTGGCGCCCGGCGCGGCTGCTGCCGGGGTGCGTTCCGTCCTGTCTGCGGATGGCAGCAAGCTGTTCACGGGAGATTTCGACGGGCCCCGGCTGTGGGACGTGCAGACAGGAAAGTTGCTGCGGCAATTCGCTAACAACTCTGAAGTCGTGAGCGCCGCCGCGTTTTCCGCCGATGGGCGCAGAGTGGTCTGGGGCACGATTCAAGGCAACGTTTGGCTGTGGGACGTGGAAACGGGCAAGCAAATTCAACATTTTTCCGGGATTGGAATCAATAATTACATCGGGACGGTGCTGTCCGTAACCCTTTCTCCGGATGGGCGCAACGTGCTGACGGCGACCAATGACGATCAGGTCAGGGTTTGGGACGTGGAGACCGGTAAAGAGATAGAACGTATTACAGCTTCCGATGACCGCATTAACGAATCGGTAAACTGCGCGGACTATTCTCCGGACGGCCGCCAGGTTCTGACCGCGGCCGACGACCAGACAGCCCGGCTCTGGGATGTGGAATCAGGCAAGGAAGTCCGGCGCCTGACGGAGGTTTTCGCCGATGCGGTGGCCGGCCTGGCTTTTGTTGACGGCGGGCGCGGAATCGTGACGGTGAGCAGAACCGGAATGGCTTGGCGGTGGGATGCGGAGACCGGTCAAGCGCTCCCGCGGCCCTTGCGTTCTTCGAAGGGAGAAGTGTCGCCCGTGGCCGCTTCCCAGGACGGCCGCGCCTCTGACCGGAGTCCGGCAAAATGCTGCGATGGGAGATATGTATGGCCCGTGAATCTTTCTCCGGATGGGCGGCGGGTGTTGATGTCAGGCTTTCGCGGAGAGCAGGCGGTTTGGGATGTGGAGACAGGAAAGCAGATTCAGATTTTTCCGTGGCATGATGGCAAGGGATTCAATGTTGCGGATTTATCACCGGATGGGCGCCGCGTGCTGACCGACGGCAGCGGGTTATCGTTCTCGCTGTGGGATGTTCAGACAGGAAAGGAAGTTCAGCACTTCACGGTGAATCCGGGATGGCATCCGCGTTTTCTTTACCCCGAGGGGGATTACCGCGCCGCCGTGGAGAACTTGGCCCTGTCTCCCAATGGCCGCTGGGCGCTCACATCAGATTGGGAAGGATCGACCCGGCTGTGGAATGTGAAGACGGGAAGGCAACAGCGGGTTATCAAGGTACGCACTTTAAATCTACTGTCCATCGGCTTTTCTCCGGATGGGAGCAAGATGATCACGGAGAACGCGGACAAATCGGCCACGTTGCTGGATGTGAAGACGGGGGCGGAGCTTCAGCACTTTGGCAAGGCATCACGGCCATCGTTTTCCACGGATGGAAGCAGGGTGCTGATGGGCGGCTCGGTGTGGGATGTGAAGACCGGCAAGGAACTGCGGCATTTCACGACGCCCTTTGGCACGGAGTCGTTTGAGACGCTCTCCCCGGATGGGCGCAAGGTGTTGATAGGCAGCGGGGACGGCACGACGAAACTATGGGACGTGGAAACCGGCAAGGAACTCGCCAGCCTGTATGGTTTCCGGGACGGCAGTTGGGCGGTGGTCGATCCCGAGGGCCGCTTCGACACCGATAAGATCGAGGGCAACGCTGCGCTGCATTGGGTGATAGACGGCGATGCGATGCGGGTCTTGCCGCTGGCGGCCTTCAAGGACGGTTTTTATACGCCGGGCCTGCTCAAGCACATTCTTGGCGGCGAAAAGCTGCCGCCCATCCCGCGTCTTGACATTGTCAAGACAATCGATCATAATTAGTGTATCGACGGAGAACCTTATGGCCACTCAATCCATCCTGACGGAACGGCGCACGGAAAAGCTGGACGTGCGGGTATCTCCAGCGGCAAAGGCCAAGCTGCAGGCTGCCGCATCGGCAGTTCATCGCTCGATGAGCGATTTTGTGATGGAGAGCGCTCTCTCCCGCGCCGAGGAGACTCTGGCCGAGCGCCGGGTCTTCGGCCTGGATGCTGAGAAGTGGGCCGCGTTCCAGGCCGCCCTCGATGCGCCTGCCCGGCCCTTACCTAGATTGCAGGCGCTGCTCGATGAACCGGGATTCTTCGACTCCGACGCGGCAAAATGACCGCGACGCGCAGCATTGAGAAGCTCCGGCGCGACCATCCAATCGACGCATTCGACTGTGGACAAGAAGATTTGAATAGCTGGCTGCGCAAGCATGCGTTGCAGAATCAGGGCGCGGGCGCGGCGCAGACCTATGTTGGGTTGGCCGGCGATGTTGTCATCGGCTATTACAGCCTGGCCGTCGGGCAGATTGAGTATAACGATGCGCCGGAGAGACTGCGCAAAGGGCTCGCCCGGCATCCGGTGCCGATCATGCTGCTGGCTCGCCTGGCCGTCGATAAAAACTGGCAGAAGAAAGGCGTGGGACGCGCGCTGCTGCGGGATGCCGTGCTCCGAACCATGCAGGCCGCCGAGATCGCCGGAATTCGCGCGCTTGCCGTCCACGCAAAAGACGAGCAGGCGCGGCGCTATTATGAACAATTCGATTTTGCCGCATCGCCGGCCGACCCGTTGCATCTGCTGGTGCTGCTGAAGGATATTCGCCGGCGCGTCGGTGCTTGATACGGCTGAATAAGCAGTTCATAGCGCACATCCTGCGCCATGTGCGCGAAAGATTGGGCATCCGGCCCCATCTAAGTTAAGCGGCTGAACAGCAACATCCCTCCAAGACAAGATGTGTACACATAATCTACCTCAGCCCTTCCAAGTGCGAATGGCTCTGTCATTCCATGTCGAAAATGACTATTTGCCAATGTCCAGAACTGCTGTAATGTGTCGATAACTTGAGGAACGAAGAGCGTCTTCTGTCTGCACACGTCCAAGACGTTTCCAAAGGTTGCAGTAGGCATTTGCAGCCTTATTTTTGCTGCTGATTCCAGAGCATCAAAACTCTCTGAGCATACGATTAGATCATTACGTGGCCTTGCGTCATATGCGTCTCGCGAAAGAACAAGGTGTGCGTACGCTGGTGCATACAAGTCTATTTGTAATTCTCTAAACACTTCTGCAACTTGTGCCATGACTGGGGCCGGGGTTACTCGCCTCAGATTGCCAGTTGTGTCCATATCCCAAACAACTTGGTGATGATCCAAGACGCGGTTGATGTTTTCCCTGTAGATGTTCTGAAGATTCAATCGCTGAAATTCCGGCCATAGCCGTATGAGAACATCGTAAACGCGAGGCCATTCCAATATTGCCAAGTCCCGACCACACGCGTATCTAGGACCACCGTAAGGATCTCCGGCAACTCGACCGCCGACGCTCTGCAGAATGACGCGATAAAAGTGCATCGCTTGAGTTGGTGCAGACTGCTCTATTGGTTGAAAGATTGCATCAACCAACTCGTTCCGCATTGCAAGCGGAGCGTCGTTATCTATGGTTCGGGTTACCAGAGGCAATTGTTGCGCGGAGAATGTGTGAATGAAGGACATATGCAATTGGATTTTACTGCATTTTCGAGCATAGCGAACATTATCATACGAGATAAGGGTTGGTTCTTGCGGGTAGAGGAACCCAGCGAGCAACCCAAGCTGCTTGTGTGAGCGCTATCCTCCGATTGAAGTTCCTCTCACCGATCTTGGCTGGTGATCTTGTCGAGTTGGGATTGCGCGAAGGCATTCCCTTGCGTTGCCGCCTTGCGATACCAATCTACAGCTTGGGCGTAATCTTGTGGGACCCCCTTACCACACTCATAAAGTTTGCCGAGGAGGGATTGGGCCATGGCATCTTCCTGCTCCGCAGCCTTAAGAAGCCAAATCGCGGCCTGTGTGTAATCCTCCGGAACTCCCTGTCCGCTCGTGTAGAGAGCACCGAGTGAAGATTGCGCCATGGCAAATCCCCTCTCTGCCGCTTTACGAATCCAAGCTGCCCCTACTGTGCGATCCTGCGGCAAGCCTAGGCCGCTGTAGTAAAGGCCGCCGAGATTGAACTGAGCTTCGGTAATATCTTGTTCCGCAGCCTTGCGATACCAATATACCGCTTGTGCGTAGTCCTGTGGCACGCCCTGGCCATTATGATAAAGCGCTCCGAGTCCAGCCTGAGCGCAAGCATAGCCTTGGTCTGCTGCCTTACGATACCAAGCTTCCGCCTGTATAAAATCCTGCGGCACCCCTCGGCCATCTACGTAAATCACTCCGAGCCTGTTCTGTGCGGAAGCGTAGCCTTGGTCCGCCGACTTACGGTACCAGGCAATCGCCTGAGAGTAATCTTGAGGGACACCTCGGCCATCTGCGTAAAGGTCTCCGAGCCTGACTTGAGCTTCCGCCTCGCCCTGTTCTGCCGCTTTGTGGTACCAAAACGCAGATAGGGCATAGTCTCTCGGTACACCCTGGCCATTCCAGTAAAGCGAGGCAAGGTTAAACTGTGCATTTGAATAGCCTTGGTCAGCTGCTCTGCGAAACCACGCCGCCGCTTGCGCGTAATCCTGTGGCACACCTTTACCGCTGTCGTAAAGCAAGCCAAGGCTGTTTTGCGCTTTGGCATCTCCCCGCTCTGCCGCCGCGCGAATCTGAGTAGTGAAAGATCCCAGGCCCAAACGTAGCGCAATCCAATCCTTCTTTGAGTAAACAAACCACGCGATGAAAAAGATCGCGCAAAGTATGTTGACAACCTGCCAGTCTGACCGTGCCATCCGCGCTGGCATCACTGGATTGAAGAGGAGTGCGACTGCGGCGAATGTCCATGCCCATGGAATCCGATGTTCTGCATATCGCTTAATAGCAAGGTAGGCTGAAACTATGCAAATGAGGACGCGAAGAAGCACATAGACGAAATATGGTCAATCTGACGTGGCAGCAACCAACAGTACAACGGCGCATACAGTCAGGAGAATAAACTCAGGGTCTATTCGTCTTTTCATAATCTCTTCTTCACAAGAAGCGTACCACCTTCAAACGGTCCGATTCCGATCCCAGGTTTGGAAATCGAAACCAGGGCACCCAAACCATCGCGCGCCCCCGCTGCTAAACTAGCATCACATGATCCTCCCGTTCGTCCGCGAGATCTTCGCGGAGCTGGAGCACTCGTCGGGATTTGAGCGCGTACGCAGGCATCTGAGCCTGGGTGCGGGGCGGAGGCGTGTGTCCGGGCTTACGGCTACGGCGCGGGCCGTTTACATTCCTTTCTTCGCGCGAGCCGCGCGGCAGCCGGTGATTGTGGTGGTGGCCGACAACAAGGCCGCCGAGGCGCTGGAGCCGATGTTGCGCGCGGGGTGCGAACTGACCGGCGCTGTGGACCCAGCGCAGGTGGTGCGGCTGCCGGCCCACGATGTGCTTCCCTTTGAAAATCTATCTCCTCATCCCGATGTGCAGGAGCAGCGGGCGGCGGCGCTGTGGAAGCTGGCTACAGGCGCGGTGTCGATTCTAATTGCGCCGGTGGAGTCTGCCGCGCTGAAGCTCTTTGACCGCGACTACTATGCAGGCCTCGCGGTGACGCTGAAGCGCGGCGAAGAGGTGGACGTGGAGATTCTGACAGGGCATCTAGCCTCCGTGGGCTACACGCAGATGGACCTGGTGGAGATGCCGGGGCAGTTCACGCGGCGAGGCGGGATTCTCGACGTGTATTCGCCGGAGTCGGACCGGCCGGCGCGCATTGAGTTTTTCGGCGACGAGATTGAGACCATTCGGAAATTTGACCCCGAGACGCAGCGCTCGCAGTCGGCGCTGGACGAAGCGCTGTTGCTGCCGCTGACCGAGACGCCGGTGACCGAGCGGCTGCTGGCCGCGGTGCATGGGCGGCTGAGCAGGCAGCGGGTGAAGCTGGAAGGCTCGGAAGATGATGAGGAGATGGCTACGGAATTGGCCTCTGCCGGCGGAGTGAGCGTTTTTCCGGGGTGGGAGTTTTTTTCGGCGGTGGCCGGTGCGGAGAAATCGCTGCTCACTCTGCTGCCCAAATGCGCGCTGTTTATCGAAGAGCCGGCGATGGTGCGCAACCAGATCGATCGCTGGTGGAACAAGGTTGAGCAGCGGCATGAGCGGTCGGGAATCGGCTCGCTGATAAGGTCAGAGGATATTTATTTGCGGCCGGAGATGTTGACGGCGCAATTAGACGCGCACATGGGGCTGGACCTGGATCAGCTGGGCGTGGTGGACGTGCTGGATGCGGACACGACGCTGGGCGAGATCGAGTTGAACACGCGGCCCACGCTGCGGTTTCACGGCTCGATTCCGGCGCTGACCGAGCATTTGCGGACGCTGATGGCGGCGGAGACGCGGATTGTGCTGGCCGCGCCGCACCAAGGCGATGTGGAGCGGCTGGCAACGGTGATGCGCGAGTACCAGATTCCGTATCGCCTCGGCAGCCGCAATCCGCATCCCGGCGAAACCATGCTGGACGAGTCGAGTTACCTGGCCGGTGACCTGCGCGTGCCGGTGATTGTGCGCACGCCGGTGGCGGCGGGAGTTAGCTTTCTGGACTCGAATCTGATTTTGTTCGGGGCCAACGATCTTTCCGATGACGTGGATGTGGCGGCGCGACCGGAGCCGAGGCGTTCAAAAACAGCGGCGTTTGTTTCGGATTTTCGCGATCTTGGCCTCGGCGATTACGTGGTGCACGTGGAGCACGGCATCGCGCAATATCAGGGTCTCAAGGAGATCGTGCAGGACGATCTCTCGGTGGAGTTCATGATCCTGGAGTTTGCTGAACAGGCCAAGCTATACGTGCCGCTCACTCGCCTGGATCTGATTCAGAAGTATCGCTCGACCGATGCGGGACCGGCGCCGGCGCTGAACAGGCTGGGTTCGCAGCAGTGGACCAAGACCAAGGCGCGAGTGCGCAAGGCCATGCGGGAGATGACCGGGGAGTTGTTGAAGTTATACGCCGAGCGAGCCACGGCGCAGGGGACGGCCTTCTCCAGGGACAACGAGTTTCAGAAAGAGTTTGAAGACTCATTCGATTACAGCGAGACCGACGACCAGATTTCGGCGATACGCGCCATCAAGTACGACATGGAATCGGCCACGCCGATGGATCGCCTCTTGTGCGGCGACGTGGGCTACGGCAAGACAGAAGTGGCCATGCGCGCGGCCTTCAAAGCTGTGCAGGACGGCAAGCAGGTGGCGGTGCTGGCGCCGACCACGGTTTTGAGCTTTCAGCACTTTGAGACATTCAAGAAGCGGTTTGCGCAGTTTCCCATCAACGTGGAGATGATTTCGCGCTTCAGAACTCAAAAAGAACAAAAAAATATTGTCGATCGAGTCGCAACGGGCAAGGTGGATATACTCATCGGCACGCACCGGCTGCTGTCAAAGGACATCAAGTTCCAGGACCTGGGCCTTCTGGTGGTGGATGAGGAGCAGCGCTTCGGCGTGCGCCACAAGGAACGGCTGAAGCAATTGCGCAAGGAGATCGACGTGCTGGCCATGAGCGCCACGCCGATTCCGCGCACCCTGCATATGTCGCTGGTGGGCTTGCGCGACATGAGCGTGATCGAGACGCCGCCCAAGGACCGCATGGCGATCCAGACGGTTGTCGCCAAGTTCGACGAGAAGATTGTGCGCTCGGCCATCGAAGTGGAGCTGGAGCGCGGCGGTCAAGTGTACTTTGTGCATAACCGAGTGGAGTCTATCTATGAGATTGCGTCGCGGATACAGGAGTTAGTGCCGGCGGCGCGAGTTTGCGTGGGCCACGGGCAGATGAGCGAGACGGAGCTGGAGCGCGTGATGCTGGCCTTCATGCGGCACGAATACGATGTGCTGGTGGCGACCACCATCATCGAGAACGGACTGGACATACCGCTGGCAAATACCATGCTGATCAACCGCGCCGACCGGCACGGGCTGAGCGAGTTATACCAGTTACGCGGGCGAGTGGGCCGCTCAAACCGGCGCGCTTATGCGTACCTGCTGATTCCTCCGGAGCAGGAATTGACGGAAATTGCGCGCCGGCGGCTGGCGGCGCTGAAGGAGTTCAGCGACCTGGGCGCGGGATTCAAGATTGCGGCGCTGGACCTGGAGCTGCGCGGCGCGGGCAATATGCTGGGCGGCGAGCAGAGCGGGCACATCGAGGCGGTGGGATTCGAGTTATACACCTCCATGCTGGAGGCCGCGGTCAAGGAGATGAAGGGCGAGACCAGCGAGGAGCATCCGTCGACGCAACTGAATCTGGGTATCGCGCTGCGCATCGACGAAAGTTATGTGCCGGAGGAGAACCAGCGGCTGCGGCTCTACAAAAAGATTGCGGCTGCGATAAGCGAAGCGGCGGTCAGCGAGGTGCGCGCAGAGATGGAAGACCGCTATGGCGCGCCGCCGGACGCGACCGTGTACCTGCTGGAGGCGGCGCTGATCAGGCTGGAATGCGAGCGGATCGGCATTGCGCAGGTGGACCGCAAGCGCGCCGAACTGCACATTCGCTTCAGGGAGAATGCGGCCATCGATCCGCAACAACTCATGAAATTAGTGGCGCGCAATGCCGGCCGCGGCGCGCAGTTCACGCCGCAGGGCGTGCTGAAGTATCCTTTGATTGCTGCGCGGCCTGACGAAGTATTGCTTGAAATTCACGAATTGCTTGCCGACCTGGCGACATCAGCGGAGGGGCAGGCGTTGCCGGCGTAGTTCTTTACTTTTCTGTCCTTTTCACACTTATCCTTGTAAAGCCGCGAAAAGATGGGGCCCGGGGTTAAACTTTTTTGAGACGAGGCTGATGAGATGAGCAAGCAGGTGCGCAAGGCGGTTTTTCCGGCGGCAGGACTGGGCACGCGGTTTTTGCCTGCCACCAAGGTGATTCCCAAGGAGATGCTGGCGCTGGTGGACAAGCCCGTCATCCAGTACGGCGTGGAAGAGGCGATCGCGTCGGGAATCGAGGAGATCATTATCGTTACCGCGCGCGGCAAGGGCGCTATCGAGGATCACTTCGACCGCAGCTTTGAACTGGACGCGACGCTGGAGCAAACAGGCAAACACGAGTTGCTGGCCGTGTCGCGCGGCGTCTCCTCGCTGGCGCGAATCAGCTATGTGCGGCAAAAAGAGCCGCTGGGGCTGGGCCACGCTGTGCTGTGCGCCAGAGACCTGGTGGGCGACGAGCCGTTTGCCGTGATTCTGCCCGATGATGTGATCGACGCCGAAGTGCCTTGCCTGAAGCAGCTCATCTCCGTGTTCAACAGAAAGGGCGGCTCGGTGCTGGCGACGCAGACCATTGAAGGACCCGCGATCAGCCTTTACGGCGTGCTGGCCGGATCGCCGGATCCCGGCAACTGGCGGATCTTCAACTGCACCGGAATGGTGGAGAAACCGAAGTACAAAAATGCGCCCTCGAAGCAGGCTATCGTCGGCCGCTATGTGCTTACGCCGCGCATCTTCGAACTGTTGGACAAGACAAAACCGGGCGCGGGCGGCGAGATTCAACTCACCGACGGCATCAAGGCGCTGGCGAAGAAAGAGAAGGTCTTCGGCTATACGTTCAAGGGCAAGCGATTCGATGTCGGCTACAAGCTGGGCATGTTGGAAGCGACGGTGGAGTTTGCGCTCAAGCGCAACGATCTTGGGCCGCAGTTCCGCGAGTATCTGAAGGGGCTGAAGCTGTAAAGCGAGAGTTAGCGTAGTTGAAAGGGTTTAATAGCACCACTGAACCGGGGTGTCATTGTCACCAATGCTGATTTCGAGACTGCCCGTAACGTCTTTGGGCTCGCTTCCGTCGGTACAGCCTATCCTGCCATAGACACTATAGGTAGTCGATCCATTCTTGAACTTCCAGACAGGAACCGAGCAGACGTTAGTGCCTTCCCAACTCATCACACCATTTTTCAATTCCAGATTGGGAGGTTCCGTAGGTGTTTTCGGCTTCTTCCAAGCCCTATATCGGATGGTTCCACCTTGCATCGTATCCACGGCAATACGATGTGTCTTCGTTTGACAGATATAGTTCACCTTGGGTGCATCCCAGTTGGTCTTGATCGGTGGGATAGCATCGCGGTTCACTACTTCGATGGCATAACCGCGTTCCGTTGCATTAACCCATATCACGCCGTCACCATAGCCAACACCGAAAGCGTTACACGCAGGATCGTCTTCTAGATCTTTGAGGATTTCATTGCGAACGGCCGGAGAAAATACCTCCTGGAAATGAGTTTTCAGCGCCTCGGCATCGTTGATGGCGATGCTGCCGCCAGCGTCATTTACAGTGAGAGGAAATTTCACAAGGAAGGCCAACGCGAGTATGTCTTGCTGACGAATGGCCGTTCGCAATTCGTTGTCAAAACGGTCGAAGGTGAGAAAGTTCCTTGCTCCATCGTTTCCATCTGCTTGCATTGCATGGCAGGGATCGAGCGGCTTCGAGCTATGCGCCACGGCGGTTGTGAGCAAAACGGCTGTAAAAATGACTATTACAAAGGACACTCTCATTGAATACTCTCTTTCGCGACTACGCCTTCCACTTGATGTTGCAGCCGATGGAGGGGCGCTGCTCCTTGGGCGCCGGTTTGCCGGCGAGCACCAGGTCGATGGCGGCGCGCAGGTCTTTACCGGTGACGGGGATGCCGTTGCCGGGGCGGCTCGAGTCGAACTGGCCGCGATAAACCAGACGGTGACTGCCGTCAAAGAGAAAGAAATCAGGCGTGCAGGCGGCCTTATAGGCGTGCGCCACGGCCTGCGTCTCGTCGTACAAATAGGGAAAGTTGAAGCCGAAGGTTGCCGCCTGCTGCTTGAGCCCGGAGGGCGAGTCGGCGGGGTGGGTGGTCACATCGTTGCTGCTGATGGCGACGATGCCGATGGGCTTGCCGGCGTAGTCCTTGCCCAGCGCCGCCAGGCCCTTCTCGATGTGCTTGACGTAGGGGCAGTGGGCGCAGATGAACATCACCAGCAAGGCCTTCGAGCCGCGAAAGTCATCGCGGCGTACCGTCTTGCCGGTCACTACGTCGGTGAGTGAAAAGTCGGGGGCGGTGGTGCCCAGTTCCAGCATGGTGGATTCGGTGAGTGCCATAATCTCTCCTGATAACTCCTTGAAGCTTAAAACAGCGGCGCCTGACGGCCGGGCATCGTCAAGTTGAAGTGTTCGTACGCCAGATGCGTGGCGACGCGGCCGCGCGGGGTGCGGTCGAGGAATCCGATCTGGATCAGAAACGGTTCGTAGACCTCTTCGAGCGCGTCTTCCTCCTCGGCCAGGGTAGCGGCCAGCGTGCCCAGTCCGACCGGGCCGCCGTCGTATTTCTGCATGATGGTGAGCAGCAGCCGGCGGTCGATCTCGTCGAAGCCGTGGGCGTCCACTTCCAGCATGGTGAGGGCGGCTTTGGCGGTGGGGTGATCGATCACGCCCGAGCCGCGCACCTGGGCATAGTCGCGCACGCGGCGCAGCAGGCGATTGGCGATGCGCGGCGTTCCTCGGGAGCGCAGGGCGATCTCCGCCGCGCCATCCTGGTTGATGGGAATCTGCAACACCTCGGCGGAGCGCTTGACAATGACACGCAGATCTTCCTCGGTATAAAATTCCAGGCGCAGCAGGATGCCGAAGCGCGAGCGGAGCGGCGAGCTAAGCAGGCCGGGCCGCGTGGTGGCGCCGATGAAGGTGAAGGGGCGGATTTCCATCACGTGGGTGCGCGCCGCCGGACCCTGGCCGATGATGATGTCCAGTTTGTAGTCTTCGAGGGCGGTGTAGAGCTTTTCTTCCAGCAGCGGCTGCATGCGGTGAATTTCGTCCAGGAAGAGCACCTGGCGCTCGCGCAGGTTGGTGAGAATGGCGGTCAAATCGCCCTGGATTTGCAGGGCGGGGCCGGAGGTTTGCTGGAAGCCGACGTCCAACTCATTGGCGATGATGGTGGCCAGGGTAGTCTTGCCCAGCCCCGGAGGGCCGGAGAGCAGCACGTGATCGAGGGCCTCGCCACGGGATTTGGCGGCTTCGAGAGCGATGGTAAGTTGTTCTTTTGCCTTAGATTGCCCGATAAACTCGCCCAGCCAGCGGGGGCGCAGTTTGAGTTCAAAGCCCTGCTCTTCGTCAGCGCGCGCGGCGCTGACCAGCCGTTCGGGAGTGTTGTCGCGGGCCATGGCCATGCTGAGGAGAAGTGTAGCCGGTGCGGGGTGCGCGGGGCAAAGAACCCTTGGTTGTGGGGCTTGCCATTTTGAGGGCCGGCCTGCGCCGTAAACGCAGCAGGGAAGAAGCGCGCAAACAGCCCGTGGTATGCTTATTAACTGATTTGATTCCGTATGCATAGAGACTCTTTTTATAGAATTGGCGCGCAGTGACGAGAGGGCCTATAGTCGAATGTGGACGATAATCTCCGGTTTCGCCAGGGGGATGGCGGAGTCGTGGTTGTTGGAAACGCCAGGAGACTCAAATGTTGAATCGTTTCTGCATCGGAACGTTCTTGCTTGCCTGCCTCGCGATGCCTCTAACCAGTTGCAATAACGCCAGTTCTGGTCTGGATTCCGTTCTGGTGACGCCAGAGACTGCGACTCTGGGAGGCGGCGCCAACTTGCAGATGACAGCTACGGGGACATTCGGCAACGGGTCCCATCCCACCAAGCAGGACATTACCACCCAGGTGACCTGGAGTTCGAACCTCGTCGGCGTAGCAACGGTCAGTAATACCGGACTTGTAACTGCCGTAGGCGCGGGTATAGCCAACATCACGGCTTCCGCGCAGGGGTACAACGGCATTGTTTCGTCCAGCGCAACAATCACCGTGACCGGAAGCGGAAGCGCAACGTCGGAGCCTCTGGCCTCGATGAACGTTGTTCCGACCTCACAGACGCTCACGACAGCCGCTCTGACCGTGGGGTACATCGCCATCGGCGTCACAACAACCGGCACCACGGTGAATCTGACCAACCAGACGGCAACGATCGGCACGGCAACGATTCAGCCGGCAACATGGAGCTCCAGCGCGACCTCGGTGGCCACTATCGATCCAGCCACTGGAATTGCCACCTCCGTATCGAACGGCACGACGACGATCACAGCAATAGCCAAGAACCCGGACGGTACAGTAGTGACGGGCACGGCGACCATGACCGTGAACATCCCCGGCTCACCGGAGCCGTTGTCCTCGCTGGCCATTGTTCCAGGTTCGCAGACGCTAACGGCTGCTCTTCAGACCGCGAATCTTATCGCCATCGGCACCACAACAACCGGCACCACGGTGAACCTGACCAACCAGACGGCCACGATCGGCACGGCGACGATCCCGGCGGCAAAGTGGAGCTCCAGTGTTCCTTCGGTAGCTTCGATCGATCCTGCCACTGGTATAGTTACGGCCCATTCGAATGGCACAACGGCCATCACGGCAATAACCACGAATCCAGACACCACGGTAGTGACGGGAGTTGCAACCCTGACCGTTGCCATCCCCGGGTCAGGGTCTCCGGAACCATTGGCCTCGATGGCCATTGTTCCGGGCTCGCAGACGCTTACGGCAGCTCTTCAGACGGCGGGGCTTGTCGCCATCGGCACAACAACAAATAACACCACCGTGAACCTGACCGGCCAGACGGCAACAGTCAATGGGGCGCTTATCCCGGCGGCAACGTGGAAATCCAGCGTTCCCTCGGTGGCCTCAGTTGATCCAGCCACTGGAATCGTCACGGCCCATTTGAATGGCATAACCGCCATCACGGCGATGTCCACCAATCCAGACGGCACGGTGGTGACGGGAGTCGCAACCGTAACCGTGAACATTCCCGGTTCGCCGGAGCCATTGGCCTCGCTGGCCATTGTTCCGGGTTCGCAGACGCTCACGGCAGCGCTTCAGACCGCGAATCTTGTCGCCATCGGCACCACAACGACTGGCACCACGGTGAACCTGACAGGCCAGGGGGCAACTATCGGTACGTCTACGGTCCCGGCGGCAGTGTGGGCTTCCAGCGTTCCCTCGGTGGCCTCGATCAATGCAGCCACTGGAGTTGTCACGTCCCATTCGAACGGCACGACGGCGATTACGGCAATGTCCACCAATCCCGACGGCACGGTAGTAACGGGAGTTGCAACCCTGACCGTTGCCATCCCCGGGTCAGGTTCTCCGGAACCATTGGCCTCGATGGCCATTGTTCCGGGCTCGCAGACGCTTACGGCAGCTCTTCAGACGGCGGGGCTTGTCGCCATCGGCACCACAACAAACAACACCACCGTGAACCTGACCGGCCAGACGGCAACGGTCAATGGGGCGCTTATCCCGGCGGCAACGTGGAAATCCAGCGTTCCCTCGGTGGCCTCGATTGATCCCGCCACAGGAATCGTCACGGCCCATGTGAATGGCACGACGGCCATCACGGCGACCTCTAGCAATCCAGATGGCACGGTGGTGACGGGAGTCGCAACCGTGACCGTGAACATTCCCGGCTCACCGGAGCCATTAGCCTCGCTGGCCATCGTTCCGTCCTCGCAGACGCTCACGGCAGCGCTTCAGACCGCGGGGCTTGTCGCCATCGGCACCACCACAAACGGCACCACGGTGAACCTGACCAATCAATCGGCAACCATCGGCACGTCGACGATCCTGGCGGCAACCTGGGCTTCCAGCGTTCCCTCGGTGGCCTCGATCAATGCAGCAACTGGAGTTGTCACGGCCCATGCGAACGGCACAACGGCTATCACGGCCATGGCCATCAATCCCGACGGCACGGTTGTGACGGGAGTAGCAACCCTGACCGTGAGCATTCCCGGGTCTCCGGAGCCATTGGCCTCGATGGCCATTGTTCCGGGCTCGCAGACGCTCACGGCAGCCCTTCAGACGGCAGGGCTTGTCGCCATCGGCACTTCAACCAACGGCACCACGGTGAACCTGACCAACCAGACGGCAACAATCAATGGGGCGCTTATCCCGGCGGCGACGTGGAAATCCAGCGTCCCCTCGGTGGCCTCGATTGATCCAGCCACTGGAATCGTCACGGCCCATGTGAATGGCACAACGGCCATCACGGCGATGTCCACCAATACTGACGGCACGGTGGTGACGGGAGTCGCGACCGTGACCGTGAGCATTCCCGGATCTCCTGAGCCTCTGGCCTCGCTGGCCATTTATCCGGGCACGCAGACGCTCACGGCAGCGCTTCAGACCGCGGGACTTATTGCCATCGGCACCACCACAAACGGCACCACGGTGAACCTGACCAATATGCCGGCAACGATCGGAACGTCGACGATCCAGGCGGCAACCTGGGCTTCCAGCGTTCCCTCGGTGGCCTCGATCAATCCAGCCACTGGAGTTGTTACGGCCCATGCGAACGGCACAACCGCCATCACGGCGATAGCCTCGAATCCTGACACTACAGTGGTGACGGGAGTCGCGACCTTGACCGTGAGCATTCCCGGCTCGCCGGAGCCATTGGCCTCGATGGCCATCGTTCCGGCCTCGCAGACGCTCACGGCAGCCAATCAGACCGCGGCGCTTATCGCCATCGGCACCACAACAAATGGAACGACGGTGAACCTGAATGTGCCGGCAACGATCAATGGGGCGACGATCCCGGCGGCAACCTGGGCTTCCAGCGTCCCCTCGGTGGCCACCATCACTTCCCCCGGCGTCGTCACGGCCGTAGCTGACGGCACGACGGTAATCACGGCGATGGCCACGAATCCTGACACTACAGTGGTGACGGGAGTCGCGACCTTGACCGTCAACATTCCCTCCACGCCGGAGGCTCTGCTGTCGCTGACTATCGTTCCTTCCTCACAGTCGGTGGCGTCGGCCACTCAAACCACCCAATTCCTGGCGATCGGCGATTTCTCGACGAATTCTCCCACCCCGGGCTACCAGAACATGGCGAATGTGAGCGGCTACACGGTCACATGGACTTCCAGCAACACGCAAGTCGCCACCATCGGTTCCAGCACCGGAATTGCTACGGGAGTTGCGCCGGGCACCACGGCAATTACGGCCATTGTCACCAACAACACCGACCATAGCGGCGCGACGGCCACGGCGACCTTTTCGGTAACCGGGCCGGCCGCTGAGGCGATCTCCGCATTGTCCATCTTCCCCGGCACACAATCGATTACGTTGCCGCTGCCCGGATCGCCGCTTCAAATCGCCCAGTTTATCGCGATTGGAACCAATGGCAGCACCGGTCTGCAGACGGACGTGACATCCCAGGTCACCTGGAGCTCCATCAATCCGCTGGTCGCCACCATCACTACTGGCGGGGTTGCCACGGCGCTCAGCCAGGGCTCGACGACCATCACGGCCGTTGCGACGAACCCGGATCACAGCATAGTGACGGCGACGGCAACCCTGACAGTTGCGAATGTGGTGGCGGAGCCTCTGCTTTCGGTTGCGATCCTGCCCGGTTCGCAGTCGGTTGCATCACCGGGGCTTACCAGTCAACTGCTTGCCATCGGGACATTCTCATCAGCACCCGTCACGCAGGACGTGACCAAGGGCATCAGCTCCTACCCGATCACGACTGAATGGTATTCCAGCAACCCGTCGGTGGCCACGGTATGCACCACTGGGGTTATATGCCCAGCGACACCCGGGCATATTACCCCCGGGCTGGTCACGTCGGTTGGCCAGGGCACGACCGCCATCAGCGTCGTCTCTTCCAATCCCGACGGCACCCTGGTGACCAACACGGTTCCCTTTACGGTGGTAAGCGGCTCCGCGGAGACGTACACCGCGCTGACCATCTATCCAGACTCGCAGTCAGCTTCGGCGGTCTCTCAACAGAGCCAATTTTTTGTGATGGGCACAGCGGGAACCTCCGGCATTCAATACGACGTGACCAACCAGGTCCAGTGGTGTTCCAGCAACCCCACGATTGCCTCGATTGTCAGCACGCTTGCCGGCTCAGCTACCTGCACCAATACCGTCGGAACAACTCCCGGCCTGGCAACAGCTCTATTCTCCGGCGTTACCACGATTACCGCAACGTATACGAACCCGGACAACAGTAAAGTGGTTGCGTCCGCGACCTATACAGTGAGCATCGGAGCGGCGCCGGAGCCCTTGCTTTCCATCACCATTATTCCGAGCAGTATTTCCGTCGGCCAGATATTGGATTCCGGAAATTTCTTGGCTTTCGGAAATTACTCAACGACTCCAACCATCCGGGATATCACCAACGAGGTGGTCTGGATTTCCTCCGCCCCGGATGTCTTCCCCGTTGAGTCTGGCGGAGTTCCCGGCAATCAGGCCGGTATTGTCACAGCCTATGGCGAGGGCGGCGTTACTATCATTGCGGAAATGGTGCGTCCGGCGATTTGCGCGACAAATCCCATCCCCACCCCGTCCGTTTGTACAGACAGCAACCCTGACGGCACTGTCGTGACCCAGACTGCGACCTTCACATGTCCCATAGGCCAATGCGGCGAACCCGTGGCAGCCCAACTGGCGACGCTGACCGTCTATAACACCGGCCAAAACAGCACCACATGGTATGTAACGGCTCCCTCCAGCGGAGGAGTGGCGGACCTGATTCATTGCGGCCCGGACTCCGGCAATAACACGGGCGGATCGGTGTGCATTGGAAGTTACCCCATCGGCTATACGGTGACCTTGACAGAATCGCCAACCGGGAGTAGCTTTGGCGGCTGGTCGGAAAACTGCGGCGGCTATGATCCAGTGACACAAGTCTACACGCCAAACCTCACAGCGACTTGCACGCTTACGCTCAATAGCAACGAAACCGTGGGAGTCATCTTCAACTGATTCGCATTTTTGCCGGCAAAGCCGCTCTTCGCGAGCGGCTTTGTTGCGTTTGGCGGCAATGCTGATGAAGCTATTGAAACCACGGAGAGAATACGAGTACTATCTACGCATAGCAATCATCATCTCAATTCAAACAAGAAAGGTTTCCCATGAAACGTCTGCTACTCGCAAGCGCAGCACTGCTCATGATTGTTGCCATTGCCCCTGCTGCTAATTCTCAAGCACAAACCTCACAAACGCCAGCGCTCGCATCGACATTGAACTGGAACGGTTTCTATGTTGGCGGACACCTCGGCGGCGTCTGGCCTCACCTGAGCATCACCGATGTGGGATCTAACGGCTTTGCATTTGCCGCCGCCGGCACGGCCGGACAGGTCTTTCACGCCGACAACACGGCAGTTTTGTGCGGCGGCCAGGTTGGATGGGACCACCAGCATCAATCGCTCGTCTATGGCGCTGAAGGCGCTTTTGGCTATATGAATCTGAACGGTTCCACACTCGACCCGGGGACTTCCAGCAACACCCAGGCGGGCATGAACGCCGGGATGTACGAGAACATCACTGGCCGCTTAGGCAAAGCCATAGGCCCGGCGTTGCTCTACGGGAAAGGCGGATTGGCTCTTTTCAACGGCAAAGAGACCTTCAGCACTACATCGTCAAATTACACTTCCAACACCAACACCGGCGTTTTTACGGGCTATGTGGCCGGGGGCGGAGTCGAATATCACCTCAAATCGAATTGGTTCGGCAAGGTTGAATATCTGCACCAGGGTTTTGCATCTCAAACCTTCAACGTAGTGACTAACAACGGCTCCGGGCCGTGGCCCTTCAAGGAGCAGTTGTCGGCTGATACCGTCAGTGTGGGCTTCAACTACAAGTTTCATTGCAAGTCGCACATCAATACGAAACACTGAGGTTTCTCACTCTTAGAATTGCCTGATCGACATCAAAAGATTTCGGCATGATTTTAAACTGACTTAATACAAGCGGCGTATGTTGTCTGCGTCCGCCGCTTTCGTTTCGGTTTGCGGGAAGTGTAGCTGATGCCAGGTAACCGGCAAAATCCGGGGAGTGCCGGTTTAGACTGATAGGTTGCCCGGAGCATGATGACCCGCCGCTTTGCACACATTCGACGCTTTCAATTCAATCTGCCGCAGCGCATTGCCGCGGGGCTGCTGGCCGCGTTTCTGGCGCAAGGGCTGTGGCTCATCGTCCACCAGACGCTGACGGATCGCGATTATCAATATGCGCGCTGCGGGCGCGAGATGTGGGAGCGGCCATCGCAACTGGCCGGCGGCTTTACCAGTTGCGGCAACATTCCCGACGGCATTCTGGCCTACCGACTCGCCGGGCTGCCGCTGACGCTAAACCTGCTGGCCGAGCGCGGCCTGGACCACTTCCGCAAGCCCGAAGACCGCGTGGTGCAGGCTCCCGGCGAGGTCAGCTCCTGGGAGTTGCGCCACCAGCTCCGGTACACGTTGCTGTTGCTGCGTCTGCCCTTTCTCGCGGCCGGGTGCCTGCTGGGCGCGGGCCTGTGGTGGGTGACGCGGCGGCTCTACGGCAACCTGGGCGGCTACACGGCGCTCGCGCTCTACTGCTTTTCTCCCGCTGTGCTGAGAGCCTGTGTTACGCCCAACGCGGAAGTGCTGGCCGCGCTGGGGGTTTATGGAGGCGTCTACACCTGCATCGGCGTAGCTCATGCCATGCAGGGGCCGCGGCGGAAGTGGCGGCCGCGCATCCTTCTGCTGACGGCGGCCTTCAGTCTGGCGGCTGCCTCGCACATGGTTGCGCTGCCATTGGTGGCGCTGCTTGGCCTGGCTGCCATGCTGTGGGTAGCCGAGGGCCGCAGGAGCCAAACGCTGCCGGTGGTGCTCATAGCCACGGCCGGGGCGCTGGTGTTTGTATTTGCCTGCTACGGCTTCTCTTTGGATGCATTCAGCTATTATTTCCGCTCTACTGCGTGTCATCTTTGGGTTTCGCTGGACCCGGCGCGGCGCTTCTTTTCTGTGCTGCCGAACGCCGGGATCACGGTGGCTGCCGCTGCGGCCGTAGCGTTGTTCCTGGGCCTGCGCAAGTCGCGCTATTTCGGCAATATTGTGCCGCTGCTGTGCGCCCTGTTTTTGATGGTTCTGGTGATGACCGGCGCTCCCGGCAGCCCGTTGTTGTGGGCGCTGCCGTTTCTGCTCACGTTCATTGGCGGGGTCTACGCCGACGCCTATGAAGGGCCAAGGGGACGGCTGGCGATGGGCGCAGCCGGAGCGATTGTGTTATTGCAGGCAGTGTATTGCGTGCTGAGTTTGCCGGGGCTGTTGTGAGGGGCGTGAGCGGAAAGAGAGCGAAAAAAGTCTGGAAACAGAGCTAAATTGAAGCCCGGAATCGGCCCCGTAGCAGGAGCCATACCAGGCTTCCATACGGATGTGCCATTGTAGCTGTAAAATTAAGCATAATAAGGACTTATTTGCCTGTTTTTGCCTTGCTGAAACCCTCTTTGAAGAGGTAAAATAAAGCATAGCCCTCGGAGCCCGGCCCCGCTTTTTCCGGAGCTTTTCCGCCGCCTTCCGGCGGGCCTGAAAAGACCTCTATGCCAGACGATCAGAATCCCCAACTCCCCCTTGAAGGCGGAACACCGCCCAACAGCGGCACCAACCTCATCCCCATCAATATTGAAGAGGAGATGCGCCGCTCTTATCTCGACTACTCGATGAGCGTGATCATTGGGCGCGCGCTGCCCGATGCCCGTGACGGCTTGAAGCCCGTGCATCGCCGCGTACTCTACACGCTCAACGAGATGGGCCTGCAGCACAACAAGAAGTACACCAAGTGCGCCAAGGTTGTCGGCCAGGCGATGGGCGTCTACCATCCGCACGGAGACTCGGCCATCTACGACACTCTGGTGCGCATGGCTCAGCCCTTCTCGCTGCGCTATCCCCTTGTCGATGGCCAGGGCAACTTCGGTTCGGTGGACGGTGATCCGCCGGCAGCCATGCGTTACACCGAGTGCCGCATGGCCCGCATTGCCGGCGAGATGCTGGCCGACATCGAGATGGAGACGGTGGACTTCGTGCCCAACTACGACGAGTCCACCTTCGAGCCGACGGTGCTGCCCACGCGCATTCCCAATTTGATCGTGAATGGCTCCAGCGGCATCGCCGTGGGCATGGCCACTAACATTCCGCCGCACAACCTCACCGAAGTAGTCAACGCGGCTATCGAGCTGGTCAAGAATCCCAATGCCGGGCTCGCCGAAGTGCTCAAGCACGTGCAGGGCCCGGACTTCCCCACCTACGGCCTCATCTACGGCAAGGCCGGCATCGAGCAGGCCTACCGGACCGGCCGCGGACGCTTCCTCATGCGCGCCAGGACGGCGCTCGAAAACCTGACCAAGGAAAAACAGGCCATCATCGTCACAGAGATTCCCTATCAGGTGAACAAAGCCAAGCTCATCGAGCGCATCGCCGATCTGGTGAACGACAAGACCATCGACGACATCGCCGACGTGAACGACCACAGCGACCGCGACGGCATGAGAATCGTCATCGAGCTCAAGCGCGGCGCCCAGCCTGAGATCGTGCTCAACCAGCTCTACAAGCACACCCAGATGCAGGAAAGCTTCTCGATGATCTTTCTTGCCGTGCTCAACGGGCAGCCGCGCGAGCTTCCGCTCGATCAGGCCATCCGCGCCTTTATCGACCACCGTGTCGATGTGGTGCAGCGCCGCACCGTCTTCCTGCTCAAGAAAGACCGCGCGCGCGAGCATGTGCTTGAAGGCCTCAAGATCGCGCTCGACAATCTCGACCGCGTCATCAAGATCATTCGCGGATCGAACTCGCGCGTGGATGCTCGCGAGAACCTCTACGCCTGGGCCAAGGGCAATGAGATCGTCGTCAACCTGGGCCGCGAAAAGCTGATTCATGAAGAGAAGGGCCTCTCACTCAAACAGATCGACGCCATTCTCGAACTGCAGCTCTATCGCCTGACGCAACTTTCGATTGACGAGCTGCTCAAGGAACTCGGCGAAGTCCGCGCCCGCATCGAAGAGTACGAGGCCATCCTCGCCAGCGACAAGAAGCTGCGCGCCGTCATCGTCAAGGAGCTTGAGGAAGTCCGCAACAAGTACGGCGATGCGCGACGCACCCAGATCATCGACGAGAGCGCCGAGCTGCAGCTTGAAGACCTGATTGCCGACGAGCAGGTGGCCGTCACCGTCTCGCACCAGGGCTACCTCAAGCGGACGCCCATCAGCATCTATCGC
>Ga0326728_10006843_pt1 | contig 30167 bp, 27 predicted proteins | sample MB3enrmetagenome_FD_207602 | JGI IMG/M metagenome (GOLD analysis project Ga0326728, IMG submission 207602) | Lab enriched peat soil microbial communities from McLean, Ithaca, NY, United States - MB31MN | ecosystem: Environmental > Terrestrial > Soil > Wetlands > Peat | place: USA: New York...
CGCTGGACGCCTTGCTGGCGGCCAATCCGGGTCTGGAGCCCCGGCGGATGCGGGTCGGCCAGATTCTGAACATCCCCTCGCCGTAAGAGGCCGCATGATTCCGCGCATCACCTTTCTGTTGATTGCCGCGTTTTGGGTGACGATGAATGTGCTATTGTGGCGCACGGAATACAGTTCGCACGGCACGGGCGTTCGCGTGCCCGTGGCCCTGGTCTGGCAAAAAATTTTGACCGCACCGGACATTTCGGCACTGGATATTTTTCAAAACGGCCGGCGAATCGGTTTCTGCGAGTTTTTCACGAGCGTCGAACAGGAAATGGCCAATCTTGAGGAGGGCGAACCGCCGCCGGCCGGCATCGTTTCCCGCGCGGGTTATCAGGTCCATTTCAACGGCAACGTAAGCCTGGGCGATTTGACCAACCGGCTGACTTTCAGCGGTCAACTGAGATTTTCGCGCCAGCGCGAGTGGCAGGAATTGAGCCTGAAATTGTCCTCGCATTTTGGCACGGTTGAAATTGATTCCCTGGCCGCCGAACAAAATGTTCACCTGAAAATCATCGGCAGCAGCGGCGGCGTCAGCACCGAGCAGGTGTTCAGCTTTGACGATCTGCAAAATCCGAATGCCTGGTTGCGCTCGCTCGCCGGTCCCCTGATGCCGGAGGAAAGCGAGCGGACCGCTGGACTGGATTTGCCGGCGGCTCCTCAAACAAGGATCCTGTTCGCGCAAAGCATTCATTGGGAGGCGCATCGTGACCGCTTGACCATTGGCCGTGAGCCGGTGTCCGTGTATCGCTTGGAAACGCGCGTGCTCGATCGGCCCATTGTTATTTACATCAGCACGCTCGGCGAAATTTTGCGCGTCGAACTGCCCGGCGGCGTGACCGCCGCGTTCGACCAACTCGGCAACCCTTGAAACGCGCTTGTGATTGAACTTGTCCATCTCGTCAAAAAATTCGGCGACTTGGTCGCGGTCAATGATGTGACCCTGACCATTCTGCGCGGGGAATTCTTTGCCCTGCTCGGACCCAATGCCGCCGGCAAGACAACGACGCTGAAAATTCTCGCCGGCCTGATGAAACCGACCGCCGGCTGCGCGCGCGTTTGCGGCTTTGACGCACAGACGGAGCCGCTGGAGGCACGCCGCCGTCTCGCCTATGTGCCGGATTTTCCCTTTCTCTATGACAAGCTGACGGCCCGGGAGTTCTTTCGCTTTACCGGGCAATTGTTCGGCTTGGCTGACGCGCAAATTGAAACGAACGTGGAGAAGTTGATCGCGCGTTTTCATCTGGCCGATTTCGCGAATCTTCCACTGGAAAGCCTTTCGCACGGCACGCGCCAGCGGGTGGCCATTGTGTCCGCGCTGTTGCACGACCCGGAAGTGTTTGTGATAGACGAGCCGATGGTCGGCCTCGACCCGCAACACGCGCGCGTGGTGAAAGACATGCTCAAGGAACGGTCGCGCGCGGGCATGACCGTGCTGATGTCCACACACGAACTGAGCGTGGCCGAGGAAATGGCCAACCGCATTGGCATCATCAACGGCGGGAAATTGATTGCCGTGGGCACGCGCGAAGAGTTGCGCAAATTAAGCGGCGCGTCCGGCGCGCTGGAAGAAATTTTCCTGACGCTGACGACGGACAAAAGCGAAACATAATTCCACGTCAGGCAACGTTTGCTTCAACAACCCAAAGCTGAACCACGGCTACCAGGACCTGACTCATACTTGGAACAAGGACGATCAAATTTCATTTGTTGGTCGAAACCGTAGGAGTAGTGGCCTTTGGTTTCAGTACGGTGTTGGATCCCCGCTGTGTCCCGCGCAATGAGTCGTATGCCCGTTCGTAATAAGATACAGTAGCATAGCGAATATGGCAGCTTTGCTGTCTCGCTTGGGGTTAGGTAGCAAATTTCCCAACCGCTACGTTTTGTGGGTTTGACTCTGCGGCTGGCGAGTTGTGTTGTCTAGAGAAAGTTGTCTGGCAAATTCCTTCCCAGTTTTATTGTGCCATCAAAACACCTTTTTTGAATTGACGAACTTGGATTTTGTGCCATTCTGTCACTTTTAAACGTTGATTTTGTTCAATGGTTACGCCGAAATCCAGTTTCCTTGACAAGGTATTGGGCCGCATCGGACGGCTCGACACCGAGGGTTTGCAAGCGGTCATCAAGCGACTGGCGCGCGAACGCAGTTTTCTTGAGACACTGTTCAACACGATCGAGGACGGCGTGCTGGTGGTGGATGAACAGGGCCGAATCATTTACTTCAATCAGGCCGTCACGCGTTTGCTGGGCTTGCAGCCCGGGATTGAAGGCCAGCACGTCACGCGCTATCTGCCGGAACTCGACTGGGAAGGCCTCTCACGTTTTGACAGCGAAGGCGGTTCGCGCGTCGCCCGGCGTGAATTCGAGGTGGATTATCCGCGTCCGCGCTTCCTGCGCCTTTACGCCGCGCCACTTGATGGCGAGGTGGCCGGCAGTTCCGGTGTCGCGCTCATCTTGCACGACGCAACCGAGACGCGGCAAAAAACTTTCGAGGCCATCGAAAGCGAGCGCGTTCAGGCGCTCACCCTGCTGGCCGCCAGTGTCGCGCACGAAATCGGGAATCCGCTGAACGCGCTGCACATTCATTTGCAGCTCATGGAGCGCGAGTTGAAGAAGGCTGGTCGAGAGCCGAGAGTCGAGGGACGAGAGTTGGGAACTGCCGGTCGCGCGTCGGGCTCTCGCCCCTCGACTCTCGACCTTCGACGTTTGGGGCAGTACCTCGACGTGGCCAAGGGTGAAATCAACCGGCTGGATTACATCATCACGCAATTTTTGCAGGCGATTCGCCCGGCGGCGCCGCAGTTGAAACCGGTTTCCTTGAATGACGTGGTGGAAAAAACCCTGGATTTGCTCCAGCCGGAACTGGGCAATCGGGACTTGAGCGTGGAAGTGAAATTGGCGCGCCGATTGCCAGCCGCACCGTTGGACGCGACCCAGATGCAGCAGGTTCTGGTGAATCTCATCAAAAACGCGATGCAGGCGATGACCAAGGGCGGCACGCTGACGTTGCAGACCGGCGAAGGCGGGGACGGTGTGTGGGTAAGCGTGGCCGACACCGGCGGCGGCATTCCGCAGGAACAAATCAACCGCATTTTTGAGCCGTTTTTCACGACCAAGAAGAAGGGCACGGGGCTGGGTTTGATGATTGTGCAGCGCATCGTGCGCGCACACGGCGGCAAGATTGAATTGGAAAGCCACGCCGGCCGCGGCACGACGTTTCGCGTGTGGCTGCCGTTGCACGAACGGTCGCCGCGATTGCTGGAGCAAAAAACCGGTGAAGGGTTCGCGAATTTCGCGAACGAACGCGAATTAAAATCGGAAGAATAATCCGTGAAAATTCGTGTAATTCGCAGATGAAAATATGACTGAAAAACCGACGCTGCTGATTGTGGACGACGAGAAGCCGACGCGCGACGGGCTGCGCGCGGCGCTGGAGGATCGTTACGATGTCTATGTGGCCGAGGACGCCAAGGCTGCCGGCGAACTGCTGGAACGCGAGAACTTTGACGTGTTGCTCACGGATTTTCGCCTGCCGAGCGAGGACGGTTTGAAGCTGGTGGCCCGCGCGAAATCGCTCGCCCGGCCGCCCGTTTGCATTTTGATGACCGCCTACGGTTCGGAGGAATTGGCGGTGGACGCCATGAAGCGCGGTGCGGACGATTACATCGCCAAAGGCCGATTGCAAATTGACGAACTGGAAATGCGCATCGCGCGCGCCCTGCGCCAGCAGAACCTCGAGGCGGAAAATGTCTCCTTGCACCGGCAGCTCGACACCAAGTTCGGTTTGGAAAACATGGTCGGGGAATCGCCCGCGATGAAGGAAATTTTCGAGGTGGTCCAGCAGGTGGCGCCGACACGTGCCACGGTTTTGCTCACGGGTGAGAGCGGCACGGGCAAGGAGCTCGTGGCGCGGGCGATTCATCAGCTCAGTCCGCGGGCCAGGCAGCCGCTAGTGATTGTGCACGGCGCGGCGCTGGCCCCGACGCTGCTGGAAAGCGAATTGTTCGGCCACGAAAAGGGCGCGTTCACCGGCGCTTATGAACGGCGCATCGGCCGTTTCGAGCAGGCACAGGGTGGCACGCTGTTTCTGGATGAAATCGGCGAGATTGACGCGACCATCCAGGTGAAACTATTGCGCTTTTTGGGCGAGCGGACATTTGAACGCGTCGGCTCGAACAAGACGCTGACGGCGGATGTCCGACTCATTGCCGCCACGAACAAAAATCTGGAGGAACTGGTCAAGGCCGGGAGTTTTCGCGAGGATTTGTTTTTCCGGCTGCGGGTGGTGGAGATTCATTTGCCGCCGTTACGCGAGCGACCGGGCGACATTCCGCTGCTGGCGCAAAGGTTTTTGCGCGAGTATGCACGTGAGAACGGCAAGGCGGTAAACGGATTTACGATGGATGCGCTTGAACGGCTGACGAATTATGCGTGGCCGGGCAACGTGCGCGAGTTGCGCACCGCCATCGAGCACGCGGTGGTGCTCTGCCGGGGCGAGAAAATTTCGGCGCGCGATCTGCCCCGGCAGGTTTCCATTGGCACGCCGGGCGGGCGGACGGGCGAGCCGCCATTATTTGCGCGAAATGATTTGACAGTGAAGGAGGCGGAGAAACAATTAATTATTCACGCTTTGAAAGAAACGAATGGCAATCGCACACTGGCCGCCCAAAAGGTTGGCATGAGCCGGCGGACATTTCACCGCAAACTACACACGTATCATCTGGAAGGGTTTTAATTTATGCCGCTTTTACAGGACTGGATTCATGAACTCGAAGAAGGCGCATGGGCTCGTTATTTGAAAATTGCCGCTACCGGCGTCGCGATTGTGTTCCTGATGCTCATTTATAATTTCTACGCGTACCGCAACCTTGCCACTCCGGAAGCGATGGACGCGGCGCAACTGGCACGGAACATTGCGGAAGGCAGGGGTTATACCACACTGTTCATCTGTCCGTTCAGCCTTTACCTCGTGCAGAGCCACAACCAGGCCAAGGCTGCGGATGCGCTGGCGAGCGCCGGGGCGGACTTCGCGGAGATCAGAACAGCACACCCGGACATTAACAATCCCCCGGTCTATCCGCTTGTGCTGGCCGGCCTGATGAAGGTGCTGCCGTTTCATTATCCGTTGGACCTCAAGGGCGCCTTTTGGAACGGTAACGGAGGTTTCTCGCGCTATGAACCGGATTTTCTGATTGCACTGTTCAATGAAACACTTTTGCTAGTGTTGGTGGTGCTGACGTTCTTTCTGGCGCGGAGATTGTTCGATATGAGCGTGGCGTGGCTTTCCGCCATTCTGGTGCTGGGCTGTGAATTGCTGTGGCGATTCAGCGTGTCCGGGTTGTCCACGATGCTGTTGATGATTATTTTCATCGGCTTGACGTGGTGCATCTTGCGGATTGAAGCAGTGGCACGCGACCCGCAGCCGCAATTTGGCCGGTTGCTTAGCTTGGCCATCGCGGCAGGCTTGATAACAGGCGTGGGCGCGCTCACCCGATATGCCTTTGGCTGGGTGATTATTCCGGTAACAGTGTTTTTAATTCTTTTTGGCGGCTCGCGGCGGGTGGTGAGTGCGCTGGCGGCGCTGGCGGTATTTGTGCTGGTACTGACGCCGTGGGTTATTCGCAATTTTGCCGTCAGCGGCACACCATTTGGCACGGCGGGTTTTGCGATTGTGGAAGGGACCAGTGCATTCCCCAGATTTGAACTGGAACGTTCCCTTCATCCCAATCTTTCGTCCGCGCTGGGGATGACATTGTACCTGCACAAATTTCTGGGCAACCTGCGTCCCATCCTGCAAGACGCCTTGCCCAAGCTGGGCGGCAGTTGGGTGAGCATGTTGTTTCTGACGGGTTTGCTGTTGAATTTCCGCAGCGTGGCGGTGCGGCGGATGCGTTATTTTTTGTTAATGTGTCTGGTGGTCTTCATCGTGGTGCAGGCTTTGGGACGGACGCAGCTTTCGGAGGAGTCGCCCGAGGTTAATTCCGAAAATCTTTTGGTGTTGCTGGCGCCGCTGGTGTTCATTTACGGCGTAAGTTTGTTTCTCATCTTGCTTGATCAAATGACGCTGCCGCTCCGGGAATTGCGTCTGGTGGTGAAGGCCGTATTTGTGGGGTTGTGCTGTGCGCCGCTGATTTTTACACTGTTGCCTCCCAAAACCAACCCCGTGGTTTATCCGCCGTATTATCCGCCGGAAATCCAGACGATCGCCGGCTGGATGAAACCCAACGAACTGATGATGAGCGACACCCCTTGGGCGGTGGCGTGGTATGGCCAGCGCCAGTGTGTCTGGTTGACCTTGAATGCCCAAGATGACTTCTTCGCCATCAACGACTACCTGAAGCCGGTACAGGCGCTTTTTCTCACGCCCGAGACGATGAACGCTAAACTCGTTTCCGATTGCTTGCGCTCCGACCAGCACACTTGGGGTAACTTCGTCCTTCAAGCTGTGGTGCAGAAGAAAATTCCGGTCGGCTTCCCCTTGGTTAACGCGCCTCCGGGCTTTGTGCCAGAAAGCCTGTTCCTAGCCGATTGGGCCCGCTGGAAACTGGAGAAGTAAGTTCCCGCGCACCGGCCAAAATTTCATGCGGCGGCGCGCCGCAGCCGATCAGCAATAGCCGACCACTCCGGCAAATCCGGCGGCGTTTCGACGACAATCCATTCCGCACCCGCATCATCGCAATGGTGCAATTCCGCATAGATCGCCCGTGCGAATGCCTCGGCATCGTGCGGGATCACGCTCACCCGTGCGAAGTTTTCGCCGGATGGAATTTTGGTGTGCGCGATGACGTGACACGTGCCGAGTGACACGTGCCGAGCGACAAGCCGGGCCTGCAAATCCGCATCGTTTTGCCAGTTCAAAACCACCAGCTTTGCCTTTGGCGAGTAATGTTTTTTCAACAAGCCCGGACTCCGCAACGTGGAAGCCTGGCTTTGGATTTTGGACTTTGAATTTTGGACTTCGCCACAAGCGGCGGCGAGCGATTCGGCGTGAATCATCCCCGGGCGCAAAATTTCCGGCAGCTCGGCCCTTGCGCGCAAGAGCGGGGTCAAATCCAGCACCGTGGATTCGATGCCGACCTGCGACTGGCCGCCATCCACAATCAGGTGAATTTTTCCGCCGAGATGGTTGCGCACATGTTCCGCATTCGTTGGTGAAACCTGGCGGGACGGATTGGCACTCGGCGCGGCCAGTGGAAAATCGCAAGCGCGGATCACTGCTTGAATAAATGGATGACTCGGCCAGCGCACACCGACCGTCGCGCCGCCGGCGGTGACCAGATCAGGAATTTCTCTTGTCCGTGGCAGCACCAGCGTGAGCGGGCCGGGCCAGAATGCCTTTGCCAATCTGTCCGCGACTGCGGGCCAATAGCTCACGCAACGTCTCGCCATTTCAACGCCCGCCACGTGCACAATAACGGGGTTGTTTGCCGGCCGGCCTTTAATTTGGAAAATTTTGGCGACAGCTTTTTCGTTCAGCGCATTGGCGGCTAGGCCATAAACTGTCTCCGTCGGCAATGCGACGACTTCGCCACGACATAGCAACTCCGCTGCGCGTTTCACGGCGGCGGCAAATAACGCGGGCGTGTGGGTGGACAGGATTTCGGCGGTCACACCCTATTCATACCGCAACGCGTCAATCGGGTCGAGTTTGGAAGCTTTCCACGCGGGATAGAAACCGGAAATAACTCCGATGATGGCGCTGGAAATGAAGGCAATGACAATCCATTCAAACGGCGTAACGGTTGGCCAATGTTGAAAAAAAGCGACGAGCCGTGAGAAAATGATGCCGCCGGCGATGCCGATGGCGCCGCCGATGGCGCTCAACGTCACGGCTTCAATTAAAAATTGGACCAGAATGTCCGCCGCGCGCGCGCCCACGGCCATCCGGATGCCGATTTCACGCGTCCGTTCGGTGACGCTCACCAGCATGATGTTCATGATACCGATGCCGCCGACAACGAGCGAGACGGCGGCGACGCCCGCGAGCAAAAAACTCATCGCGCGCGAAGTGGCCGTGACGGCCTGCATCAATTCCAGCTGATTGCGCACGGTGAAATCCTGTTCCTTGCTCCGATGCCGCACGAGCAGCAAATCCGTGATGTCATTTTGCACACTGTCTATGACCTTGTCGTTAGCGGCTTGCACCAGAATGTCGTTCACAAACGTGCGGGTGGTGATGCGGTGCATGTGGCTCGTATAAGGGACGACGACCGTGTCGTCTTGATCCTGCCCGAACAGATTAAAGCCTTTGGGGGCCAGCACGCCGACGATAAGAAATGGGAGATTGCGGATGCGAATGGTCTGACCGACTGGATTTTCGTTGGGAAACAACTGGTCCACCACGGTTTGGCCGATGACGGCGGATTTGGCAAGACTGCGCACATCCTGTTCGCTGAACATCGTTCCGCGAGCAATGGTCCAATTGCGGATTTGTGGATAATCGGGCGATTCACCCATCACCTGCGTGTTCCAGTTGAGGCCGTTCGCCAGCACCTGTTCGCGGTCGCGCACTTCGGGACTGACGGCCACGACGTTTTTCAACCCGGCAATCGCCTGTGCGTCAGCTACCGTCAGTGTCGGCGCACTGCCCCAGCCGCCACGCATCGCGCCGCTGGTGAAATTGCCGGAAAAGACCGTGATGACACTTTCGCCCAAGCTGCTGACCTGATCCTCGACCTGTTTGGTGGCACCGGAAGTCAGGCTCACCGAGCCGATGACAGCACCGACACCGATGATGATGCCGAGCATCGTCAGGAGCGAACGCATCTTGTTCCGGCGCAGTGCCCGCCCGGCAATTTTTATTGAGGCAAAGATTCTCATGCGAGTTTGACCGCTTGTTGAGCTTCCTTCAAGCGGCTGAGTTCGACCTCTGCATTGAGGCGATCGGTGACAGTGGAATCCGTGACTGTTTTCCCGTCACGCAAAATGACGTTGCGCTTGGTGTAGCGCGCAATGTCCAGCTCGTGCGTGACCATGATGATGCTGATACCTTGGGTGTTTAATTTCTGGAACACGCCCATGATTTCGATGCTCGTCTGGCTGTCGAGATTGCCGGTCGGTTCGTCAGCGAGAAGCAAAGATGGCTGATTCACCAGGGCGCGCGCAATAGCCACGCGCTGTTGCTGACCGCCGGAAAGTTGGTTGGGATGATGGTCGGTGCGGTCGCCAAGGCCGACGAGTTCGAGCGCGCGCATTGCATGTTCGCGCTGTTCTTGGGCATGAATGCGACGACGATGGTAAAGCATCGGCATCTCAACGTTTTCCAGCGCCGAGGTGCGCGACAGCAGGTTGAAACCTTGAAACACGAACCCGATTTTCTCGTTGCGAACGTCAGCCAGCGCATCGCGGTCGAGAGTGGAAATGTCTATGCCGTCGAGCCAGTAACGGCCGCTGGTCGGGCGGTCGAGGCAGCCGATGAGATTCATCAACGTGGATTTCCCGGAGCCGCTGGCGCCCATAACAGCGACAAATTCGCCCGGCAAAATTTCCAGCGAAACGCCGCGCACTGCGTGAACATCCACTTCGCCGGTGTGATACACCTTGTGGATGTCCGTGAGCTTGATGACGGGATTGGTCTGCACGGCAAATCGGATCAACGCATTCTGGGGAAGCCGCCGCCAAACGGGTTCGATGTCCCGGCAGCCTGTGTGCCGGTTGAAACCACGCCAGTCACAACCTGCGCGCCCAGGTCCAGCCCTGAAAGCACCTCGGTCGAAATGCCGTCGCTGATGCCAGTCTTGATCTGCACCGCCCGTAGCTTCGAATCGTCGCCCGTGCCTGAAAGCACATATATCGTGTGAAAAACCGGGCGTTCACCGCGCGCGTGGCCGCCGTGCCGACCGCCCGGACCGCCGGCAAAATTTCCGCTGTTGGTCACCGCCGCAGTTTGCGCCGCAACCGAGTTGGTCAGCACCACGGCGTTGTCCGGCGGACGGAATCGCAGCGCACCGTTCGGAATGGTCAATGCATTTTCGCGTTGGGCGATGATAAAGGAGATGTTTGCCGTCATGCCGGGTTTTAACTTGTAATCGGAATTGGTCACGCTGACGACACAATCATAACTGACGACATTGTTGTAATTGGTCGACGCATTGCGGACTTGTGTGACCGTACCGTAAAACGTCCGATAAGGATACGCGTCCACAGTGAAATCCACATCTTGGCCTTCCACGATGCCACCGACATCTGCCTCGGCCACGCTCGAATCAATTTGCATTTTTGTCAGGTCATTCGCGATTTGAAAAAGCGTCGGCGTGTTGAAACTGGACGCCACCGTCTGGCCGACATCCACATTGCGCGAAATCACGATGCCATCAACAGGTGAATAAATTTTGCAATAGCCCAAATTCGCCTTGGCGTTGTCCAATGCCGCCTGCTTGATTTGCACGGTCGCCTCGGCCTCGTGCAGAGTCGCGACGGCGGTGTCGTAATCCGAAACGGAAATCAGCTTGTTGGTGAACAGTTGGGCGTCGCGGGCGGTTTCGACCTGCTGCAATTCCAGATTTGCCTTCGCACTAGTTAGGTCGGCAGCGGCTTGTTCAACCTGCGCTTCATAAAGACGCGGATCAATCTCGGCGATGAGTTCGCCGGTTTTCACCTTGGAATTGTAATCCGCGTAAATTTTTTGAATCGTACCCGATATTTGGCAGCCGACCTGCACGTTGGTGACGGGATTCAATGTGCCTGTTGCAGTCACCAGTTGTATCAGCTCGCCGCGCGTGACCGGAACGGTCTGATACACCGGCCCGGTGTCGCGGTTACGCCGGAAATACCAAGCCCCCGCCGCGACCGCGACGATTACTGCCAAAACGACAATCCATTTCAGCCAACTCCTGCTGCGATTATTTGCCATAAAATTTTATGCCGCCTGCTCACTAATATTGAGACAGCGGCAAGGGATAACAAGTTACGGGATTTCCTGCATCTGTCCATGTTTTCGTTGGCGACACTTTCCGCTTTTAGCCGGCAGCGGCGGTTCTTAGACTCGGTCCGTGCTCGAAAAATTCACTCACCAACTGGCCGATGCGCTGCCGCTCTCGGACGAGCAAATCCGCCAAGCCGTGGAGCAGTTGGCCGACGAAAAAGTTGCGACGGTTGCCAAGGCCGATTTTCTGGCGGCACTCGCGCAAAAAGGTGAAACGCCCGGCGAAATTGCTGCGTTCGCCCACGCCTTACGTGACCGGTCTATTCCGCCGCCGCTCGATCCCGCCTGGCGGGACGCCTGCGAAATCCTCGACGTTGTGGGTACCGGTGGCGACCGGCTCGGCACGTTCAACATTTCCACTGCCGCCGCGTTGATTTGCGCCGCCGCCGGCGTCATCGTCGCCAAACACGGTAACCGGGCGGTTACTTCGCAAGCCGGCAGCGCGGATGTATTGGAAGCGTTGGGCGTGCGGATAGATTTGCCGCCGCCGGACGCTGCGCGTTCATTGCGTGAACGCCGGTTCGCCTTTTTCTTTGCTCCAGCTTGGCACCCCGCGTTCAAACACATTATGCCTGCGCGGAAGCTTTGCGCTGAACGCGGCCAGCGGACAATTTTCAATTATCTTGGTCCGCTGCTGAATCCCGTGCGGCCGTCCGCAATGCTCGTCGGAGTGCCGCGGCCAGAACTCTGCGAACCGCTTGCGCATGTGCTCCAATCGCTTGGCGTCCGCCGCGCCATGGTGGTGTGCGGCAAGGTCCAAGACCCAAAGTCCAAAGCCCAAAGTGCCATTGACGAACTCTCGACACTGGGTGAAAGCACCATCACCGAATTTTACCAGGAACGCGGCTTTGCGGCTTCAACCTTGTCGCCGGAACAATTTCCGTTGCAGCCCGCAACGCTGGCGGATTTGATTGGCGGCGACCGCCACGCGAACGCGGAAATCATCCGCCGCATTTTTCGCGGTGGAGAGCGTGGTCCCAAGCTCGATGCGGTTTTGCTCAACGCCGCCGCCGCGTTATTTGTTGCCGGTAAAACAAGATCCTTGGCCGAAGGCTGGGATTTGGCCGCTAGGACAATTGACAGCTGGCGCGTTAGCTCGTGGGGGTAGTATTCTCCGGCGATTCTTCCGCGGCAGCCGCGGCGGCTTCGGCAGCCTCCACTTCCTTGATTTCCATCTCGGCATAGTGGAGACCAAGATTGTGTTGCGCGGTTTTGTCGCCTTGCCTGGCGGCGCGGATAAACCATTTCATGGCTTCCTGCTGGTTTTGTTCCACGCCGCGTCCGGTCTGGTAGCACAGGCCGAGGTTGCATTGAGCGGGCGCACATTCCTGTTCGGCTGCCGCACGATACCATTTGACGGCTTGCACAAAATTCTGCGGCACGACCTGGCCGGTCTCATAAAAAACACCCAGGTTGAATTGCGCCGCGGGATAACCGCGTTCCGCCGCTTCGCGAGACCATTTGACCGCTTCCACATAATTTTGGGGAACACCCTGCCCGGTCTCGTAAAGTACGCCCAAGTTGAATTGCGCCGCGGGATCGCTCTGTTCGGCAGCCTCACGCAACCACTTGGCCGCCTCGCCGAATTCCTGCGGCACGCCCGCTCCATGCAGGTAGCACACGCCCAGATAACATTGTGCCACCGGATCACCTTGCTCCGCCGCGCGCCGGAACCATTTCACCGCCTCCTGATGATCCTGCACCACGCCTTGGCCAGTTTGAAAGCACACGCCTAAATAACATTGCGCCTGCGGATCGCCCTCGTGAGCGGCTTGGCGCATTGCCTCGAATGAGTCCCATGTCCGGCGGCTGCTTGGCATTGCAAAATATTATTAAAGGCACTTTTTGTACCGCACCTATCATAAATCTTCGCCACGCAAATTCAAGTCGTGAAATAACCCTGTATTTTCACTTCCGTTCCATCAGATGGCCTGTTACAAAACTTTCATGGCAGCCAAATTCACCATCGGTTTTCTCGGCGCGGGCAAAATGGGCACCGCACTGGCGCGCGGCTTCATCCACGCCGAACTCGTCGGTCCCAAGGACATCATGGCCGGCGACCCGCACGAAACCGCGCGGAAAAAATTTGCCGAGGAAGTCGGTGCGGAAGTCACCAAATCCAACGCCGAGGTGGCGAGGTTTGCCACGGTGCTGATTCTGGCCGTAAAACCGGACCAAGTGGCGGGCGCCCTGGCCGAACTGCGCGGCGCTTTTACCAACGATCACGTGCTCATTTCCATCGCAGCGGGGGTGACGCTCGCAAAACTCGAGGATGCGTTGCCGACGGCCGCGCGCGTCATTCGCGTCATGCCCAATACGCCGGCGCTCGTCGGCGCGGGCGCCTCGGCGTTCGCGCTCGGCCAATCCGCGATGGTAGCGGATGGTGAACTGGCGAAGAAGCTGCTTTCCGCCGTGGGCATTGCGTTTCAAGTAAAGGAATCACTGCTCGACGCCGTGACTGGCTTAAGCGGCAGCGGCCCGGCGTATGTCTATCAGTTCATCGAAGCGTTGAGCGACGGCGGCGTGGCGGCAGGCTTGCCGCGCGACGTGGCGACGAAACTCGCTGCGCAAACTGTTTTAGGCGCGGCCAAGATGGTTTTGGAAACCGGCCAACATCCCGGTGCGCTCAAGGATCAAGTCACCAGTCCCGGCGGCACAACCATTGAAGGTCTGCACGAACTGGAAAAAGGCCGGCTGCGCGCCATCGTGATGAGCGCCGTCCGCGCTGCAACGGAAAAATCAAGGAAGTTGGGACAAAACTGATACTCTGCCCGCGTTTCGATTTTCCAACTACCCACGCAACTTCCGCGCGTCCACCGCTTCCATGCCGGCGGCGCGAATGGCTTGCAAGCCCAAGTCGGTGTCCTCATAGGCGCGGCAGAATTTGGGTTCGACGCCAATGCGCCGCGCCGCTTCTAGGAAAATGTCCGGTGCCGGTTTCTGGTTTTGCACCATTTCGTTTGTCACGATGGCATCGAAGAATTGCCGGATTTTCAAATGGTCGAGCACCAGACCGATAATTTTTTGCGAGCCGCCGGAAGCGACAGCCATTGGAATTTTGCCGTGGTTCGCCTTCACAATTTCCACGACGGCGTGAATTGGCTCGGCCTTGGCAATCAACGGCAGGTACGCCTCTTCTTTTTCATGCGCGGCGGCAATGTGGTCCAATGACCGGCCCTGTTCCTGGGCGAGCAATTTCAAAATGTCACGCGAGGGCACGCCGCCAAAGGCGTAAAAGCGGTCTTCGGGAAAGTGGAGATGGTGACGCTGCGTGACGATTTGCCAGGCGTGCCAATGTAACGGCATGGTGTCAGCCAGGGTGCCGTCGCAGTCGAAAATCAGACCTTTGATTGTTTTCATTCAATGTCACGCGAAGGACGCGAAGAAAAGTGAAGAATAATTTCCTTTTGTCGGCTTTGTCGCCTTTGCGCGAAAAATTTTCAGGTATTTAACGCGGCAAGTTTCTCCTCCAAATCATGTACCATAAGCGGCTCGATGATGCCGTCCAGTTCGCCTTCGATCACCGCGGGCAGATTATAAAGCGTCAACTCGATGCGGTGGTCGGTGACGCGGTTCTGCGGAAAATTGTAAGTGCGGATGCGTTCGTTACGTTCGCCGGTGCCGACCTGCGCCTTGCGCTGCGCGGCATATTTGGCATTTTCCTCGGCAATTTTCTGGTCGAGCAAACGCGAGCGCAAAACTTTCAGGGCCTTGGCCTTATTCTTGAGTTGCGAACGTTCGTCCGCGCAGCGGACAATCAAGCCACTTGGTTTGTGAAGAATCTGCACGGCGGAGTCCGTCGTGTTCACGCCCTGGCCACCGGGACCGGAAGCGCGGCAGACGGTGATTTCCAATTCCTCCGGCTTGATTTCGATGTCCACCTCCTGCGCTTCGGGCAATACGGCCACGGTGCAGGTGCTGGTATGAATACGGCCCGACGCCTCGGTGGCGGGTACGCGCTGGACGCGATGCACGCCGCTCTCGTATTTGAGCCGTTTGAAAACGTCCGTGCCGGAGATGGAAAGAATGATTTCCTTGAAACCGCCGAGATCGGACAGGCTGGAATCCATCGTTTCCACCTTCCAGCCGCGCGCTTCGGCGTAGCGGGTGAACATGCGATAAAGATCGGCGGCGAAAAGCGCGGATTCCTGACCACCAGCGCCGGCACGGATTTCAATGATGGTGTTGCGCGAGTCCGTCGGATCAGGCGGCAGAATACCGAATTGGAGCTGCTGTGCGACGCGCTTCTCTTCGGCTTCGAGCCGCGCTATTTCCTCGCGGGCCATTTGAGCGAGTTCGGATTCCGCCGGTTCGGATTTAAGCAACGCGCGGTTCTGCTCCAAATCGGCGGCAGTTTTCAAATAACGGTCGCCCTGTGCAACCAGCTCCTTGAGCCGGGCGTATTCACGCGACAGTTCCTGCGCGCGTTGCTGGTTGTCAAAGACCTTCGCATCACTCAAAGCGGTCTCAACCTCGGCAAAACGCTTGCGGAATTTTTCGATGTACGGCAATAAGTTCATTTTTGGTTTATGATTTACGATTTGCGGCGGGCGGCCCGAAAGCGAAAACAATCATCAATCGTAAATCACAAATCATAAATAAAAAAGAAACCGCCTGTATTCTGCCGAAACAGAGCACAGGCGGAAAAATGGCAAACCGCTACTTCTTTTTCTTTTTGGTGGCAAAGGCGGCCTGGGCGGCCTGCGTCTTGGCGGCGCGCTGCTGGAATTTGTCCACGCGGCCCGCAGTGTCCACGAACTTTTGCTGGCCCGTGTAAAACGGATGGCAGACGTTGCAAATGCCGACGATAATCACGGGCTTGGTGGAGCGGGTCTTGATCACGTTGCCGCAGGCGCAACGGACCTCCGCATCCACATATTTCGGATGAATGTCCGTCTTCATAAAAAGGGGCATGAAATTACCATGAATGCGCCGGATGACAAGGCGGAATTTGCGGGAATTACACGCCACTAATCCACTGGCGGTCCTCCCAAACGGCCTTGAGGGAAGTCAGATTGCGCGAATCGAAGATGTTTTTTATTGCGCCAACAAGATTGCCTTTTTTCAAATTGTTGAACGCGTCGCTGGTGTTGATGGCAACGAACTGGAGTACGCTAGGATCACGGTAGCAGTCAATCATGCAGCGTGTACACCCGTCGCGGATGAGCTTCGAGTTGTCCCATTCCCAGGCTTTTCCCAATAGTGGCAGCGGTAAAGGTCGAGATTCCAGTCGAGGTAGAAATATTTGTACCCGCCCAAGCACCCGAATTTTTCATGGTCACCACGTAGATGCCTTTGCATCTCGATGAGTGATTCCATGGGGTTGACAACCGGGAAATGGCTGCGTCGCTTCAGGTGCTTAATCTTCTCAAACACTTGCAGCAGTTCGCCTTGTGAGTAATTCACCAAGCCGCTGTTGCTGAAGCTCAAATAACTGCTGGCCAAGGACGTAAGCGGATAACTGAACGTGCAACTCTTGAAGCCAAGCGTTTCGAGAAAGGCCGGCAATTTTTCGTAATCGTCAATCAATCGGCTGGCCGTGATGCTCGCGGTGGTTTGGACGCCGACTGAGCGGAAGAATTCGTTCGCGCGTTTGATTTTCTGGCAAACGTCCGGCAAGCCGCGGTTTTTTTCGTGCTTCACCACGTCATGCGCGTCAATGGACATGATGACGCTGCTCAAGCCGTCGTTCGCCAACCCACGCATGTTTTCTTCGGTCCATAAACCGCCGTTGGTGCAAATCATCGGGTGGATGCCACACTCTGTTGCATAGCGTGTCATGGCACGCAACTCCCGATGCACCATCGGTTCACCACCAACGAAGAGCAGGTAGCCGACGTGATTTTTGGCCGCGATGTCAATCGCGTTGCACGCTTCCGGCAATGTCACACTACGCCGGGCCTTGGGATCAAATTTAGAACGCGCAAATCCGCAAAAATCGCAGTCCGCATTGCAAATATTGGTGATGGCAAACTGAAGATAACCCGGCCCGCCGTGATGCAGAATTTCGCCGATGAGTTTCAACGTGCCTTTCTTTGGCCGTGCAACCGGCTTGGAAAGATCCGGTGCTGCCACGGCCGATGAGACAACCTCAGCAGCAGGTGATTCCGGTGCAATTAAAACGTCACTGCTCATTGCAAACCGTAACAATGTGATAACAATCAGTGATGCGGGCAAACTTTCTTTCGCTTATGAATCACGGCAGGCCATTTTCGCTTTGCGTGCGCGATGCAAAAAGCTTAACGTTCCCACGCCTTGTCCGATGGTGTAATGGTAACACAGCGCCCTTTGGAGGCGTTATTCTTGGTTCGAATCCAAGTCGGACAGCCAATCTTGTCGGCGTTTATCCATCGAGTTCGGCTTCACCACAGTCGTTGCCGCAGGTGTCCGGCATAGCATCATTTTTTTCACTGGTGATGGAACTACGCTTCAACCAAACCAGCAAAATTCCGATATCAGCAGGCGATACTCCAGAAATGCGGGCGGCTTGACCAATGGTTGCGGGTCGAATCTTGGCAAGTTTTTGAGAAGCCTCAAGTCGAAGACTCGGCACTGTGGAAAAATCAAATGTGTCGGGGATGCGCTTGTCTTCCATGCTCCTGAATTTTTCAACTTCAAGCTCCTGCCGATCTATGTATCCGGCGTATTTCACTGCGATTTCAATTTGCTGAATTACTTCATCGGATAAGGCTTCGTTTTTGCCGGGCAAATTTTTGTAAGCAACTTCAGGTCGGCTTAAAATCTTTACCAAAGTACTTGAGCCATAGCCAGTTGTGTTAAGCCTTTTCAATTCATCGCTGATGGCTTGTTGCTTGGCACGGAATTTCTTGTAATTGCGTTCGGGTAAAAGGCCAATTTCATAGCCAAGTTCAGAAAGGCGCAGGTCGGCGTTGTCTTGGCGCAGCAGAAGACGATACTCAGCCCGAGAAGTGAACATACGGTATGGCTCTGCGGTCCCTTTTGTAACCAAATCATCAATCAAAACACCGATGTACGCCTGATCGCGCCCTAGGACAATGGGATCTAGGTTCTTAACTCGTCTTGCTGCATTGATTCCAGAGATAAGACCTTGAGCGCCAGCCTCTTCATAACCTGAAGTGCCATTAATTTGGCCCGCTAAAAATAGATTACGACAGACTTTCGTTTCTAGCGTTGGCGATAGCTGCGTCGGATAAACGAGATCGTACTCGACGGCATAGGCAGGGCGCATGATTTCGGCGTTTTCACACGCAATGATTGTTCTGACCAATTCAACTTGCACTTCAAACGGGAAACTGGTTGAAAAACCATTGACGTAGATTTCATCCGTTTCAATGCCCTCGGGTTCAAGGAAAATTTGGTGCCGCTCTTTGCTGCTAAACCTGACTATTTTGTCTTCAATTGATGGGCAATATCTTGGCCCAATACCTTCAATGATACCGGAATACAAAGGAGATTTATGTAGGTTTTCTCGAATCAATTGGGCAGTTTTTTGCGTCGTGTAGGTGATATGACAAGGCATTTGTCCATTGATTCGATCAAGGATTGAACGAGGCGGATATTTACCATGTGAGGGGCCGTTTGCGGGCTGGTTTTGATGATTTTGTTCCATGTGGAACAAATCGTCCTTCCAGTACGTAAAGTAAGGAACCGGCTCGTCGCCTGGCTGTGCCTCGGTTTTTGAGAAATCAATCGAGCGACGAAGCAAGCGCGGCGGGGTTCCCGTCTTAAACCGACCAAGCTCCAATCCGAGTTCTTGGAGCGATGATGAGAGGCTCATCGCGGCTACGTCACCAGCACGTCCGCCGGTTTGCTGGTTTGATCCGATGTGCATCAAGCCTCTCAGAAAAGTCCCCGTTGTTACCACCACAGCCTTCCCACGAAATTGGACCTGCATGGTCGTTTCTACTCCAAACGCCTTGCCGTCTTTGTGGAGAATTTTGGCTGATTGGCCTTGCCTCACATCAAGATTCGGCTCTTTCTCGCAGATCCATTTCAATCTGAATTGATAGGCTTTTTTATCGCATTGGGCGCGCGGAGCCCAGACGGCCGGTCCTTTTTTTGTATTTAGCATCCGAAATTGAAGGCCAGTCATGTCGGTGTTTTTTCCCATCTCACCGCCTAGCGCATCAATCTCTCGAGCCAGATGACCTTTGGCCAATCCGCCGATGGCTGGGTTGCAGGACATTTGACCAATCGTATCCACGTTCATGGTCAGGAGCAGTGTCTGGCAGCCCATACGGGCGGCTGCCAATGCTGCTTCAACTCCAGCATGACCGGCTCCGACAACAATGACATCGTATTGCTTTGGGAAAATGAACATGGAAGAGTCAGCTTAAACCATACTTCGCGTGGAGCAAAGACCGACTTGGGGCTTTTGAAATTCGGTGATGTGAATTTGCTGTTAAGTGTTGAATAACTTTTGTTATTGTCTCAATATCATCTTCCATATCAATAGCTTTTGAAATTTCTGGCAGTGTGAATAATTTGTTAGGTTTTTGGGAAAGACAACTCAGAATTTTCCTTTGGATTTCGATAACATGCTCGGCTGCCTTTTTACCGGCCTCAACCCCAGGTTGGTGGTAGGCATTTAAGTTAACCAATGAAGCATAAAATCCGACAGCACGTTCAAACAGGGCTATCAACTTTCCGACAGTGTGTGCAGAAACATCCTTTACAGTGATCGTCAGAGATTCTCGATCCTTTTCGGCCAGTGCTTGTCGTGTACCCAAGTAGAATCCGTTAAGAAAATCTCCGGTGGTTACTTTATCCTCGACCATCAAAGCCGAGGCATGACCGTCGTTCAGAACCTCAATGAAAGTAACAAAGAAGTCGTTTAAGCCGTCCCTCAGTTGCTGAATGTAGGAATGTTGGTCCGTGGAACCTTTGTTGCCGAGAACGGTAATTCCCTGATTGACGACATCCCGATTCAGATCTAACTCCTTGCCCAACGACTCCATTACGAGTTGTTGTAGATACTTGGAGAACAATTCCAAACGGTCATTGTACGGTAAAACGACCATGTTTTTAGTTCCTTTACCATTACCTGATGCAAACCAAGCTAGAGCTAGCTGCATCGCCGGGTTTTCGTTAACGTTCATGTTTCTGGTTAAATTGTCAATATCGCAAGCTCCTGATAACAAATCAGTTGTATCTATTCCTTGCAAAGCTGCTGGAAGCAAGCCAACTGCCGATAATTCGCTGGTTCGTCCTCCCACCCAGTCCCACATTGGAAATCGCGCCAACCACTTGTTTTGGGTCGCGAACTTGTCAAGATCGCTTCCCGTCATGGTGGTGGCGACTGCGTGCGAACCAAAATCCATCCCTGCATGTTCGTAGGCCGCTTTGGCAACGAGCATTCCGTTGCGAGTTTCCTTTGTGCCTCCGGATTTTGAAATAACGATGCACAACGTCCGGTTCAAATCGTTGCCAATAATTGCCAGAACCCGATCCATGCCGTCAGGGTCGGTATTGTCGAAAAAGTATGGTTTGAGCTTGTCAGTGTGCGGATGCCCTAGCGCATTAGCAACAAATTGAGGGCCGAGTGCGGAGCCGCCAATGCCAATGAGCAAATAATTCTTAAAGTTGCCGCCTTTGCCGCGAATTTTCCCCGCGTGAACGTTGGCGGCGAAATCCTTGATTCGGGCGGTAGTTTCTTCAATTTCCTGGCGGATTTCCGGAGTCGGCGCAAGGGCCGGATTTCGCAGCCAATAGTGGCCGACCATGCGGTTTTCATCGGGATTCGCAATGGCACCCTTTTCCAGCGCCGTCATGTCGGCCAGCGCCTTTTTGACGCGCGATTCCATGCTCGCGAAGAATTCATCGGCCACGTTCATGCGACTCAAGTCCACTGCCAGACCCACCTCGGGAAATTCGGTGTAGTACTTTTGAAACCGCTCCCACCACTGCAACTTTGTATAATTCATAAAATTTGTTTCAAAATAGTTGAATAAATTTGATGGCCGCCTCTGGCAAGAAAATACCGCGGCGCATTTGGCCGTAAAAAGAGGCGACTGGTAGAAAAAACGAATCCTTTAGCCGCTGTAAACGACGTGTTTGAGGTCTTACTTCACCGGCAGCGTGAGGATGATGCAGGTGCCGTGTTTGAGGCGGGATTTGATGCGGATGTGGCTGCGGTGCGTTTCGATGATGCGGCCGACGATGGCCAAGCCAAGTCCGGCGCCCTTGGTCTTGGTGGTGCTAAGCACCGCGGTGAAGGCGCGTTTTTGCAATTCCTCGCTCATGCCTTTGCCGGTGTCCTTGAATTCCACCGAGACGTGAGTCGGCTTTTCACTCGCACGCGGCAGCCGGACAGCACGGGATTTGATCGTAAGCGTGCCGCCATCCGGCATCGCTTCGGCGGCGTTAAGGATTAGATTCAAAAACGCCTGTTCCAGTTGCGGCGCGTCACCCATGACCATCGGCAAATCCGGCGCCAGTTCGCGAACCAATTTGACATTTTGATTCGCCAGTTTGTGACGCACGAGCAAGCCGAGTTCATCAATCAATTCGTTCAAATTCACCGGCGCGAGCTGCGGTTCGGTTGTGCGTGCAAAGGCGAGAATCCGTTCGACAATTTTGTTCAAGTGCTCGATTTTCGCATCAATCAACCGGGCGTCCTTGGCGCGCGGGTCGCCGTCGGGAAACTTCAGGTTCAGCGAATGATAGAGCAGCTTCATCACCGTGAGCGGATTGCGGATTTCGTGCGCGACTTCGGCGGCCAGCAAGCCCAGCGCGGACAATTTTTCGTTTTGCCGCAATTGTTCCTCCACGTCCACGATGCGTTCGTAAAGGCGCGCCTTTTCGATGGCAATACCGGACAGTTCCGCCAGCGCGCTCAGGATGCTGATTTCCTCGTTGGAAAAATTGTAAGGCCGGCCGGTATAAACGCTCAACGTGCCGATGGCCTGAGCGGCGAACATCAGCGGCACGCTCAACAGCGCGACCAATCCTTCGCGCCGGGCGACCTCGACGTTTTGATAACGGCTCGAAGTCTGGACATTTTCCAATTGCAACGGCTTTTTGCGGCGCACGACGACGCCCAGAACGCTCTCTTCAATGCTTAACCGCGGTTTTTTAAGGTACGCCTTGCCCGCGCCGTAGTTCGCGCGCAAGTCCAGCCACTCACGGCTTTCGTCGAGCATCATCAGCGAACACATACGCGCCCGCATCAGCACGCACGCTTCGCGGGTGATGACGCGCAATGCCTCGTCGAGATTCAGCGTGGAATTGATGGTGCGGCTCACACTCGCGAGCGACTCGAACAGGCGCGCTTTCAGACGCAATTGTTCGTAAAGCCAGGTGTTTTGTATCACCTTGGCCGCCTGAACTGCCAGTTCCTGCAGCAATTCCTGGTCGTCCGCGCTGAAGGCGTCCAAGCGGTCCGAATCCACGTTCAGCACGCCGCGGGTTTCGCCGTTCACTTCCAGCGGCACGGCCAGTTCCGAGCGCACGCCAGGCCGGGCGGCAACGTAACGCGGGTCTTGCGTCACATCATCCACGCGTGCGGGTTTGCCATGGCGCGCGACCCAACCGGTGATGCCTTCGCCCAGTCGCAATTGCAGCCGCTTGGCACTGGAAGGCAGCCCCTGTGCGGCATGAATCTCCAGAAAATTTGTGGTGGGGTTGATGAGCGCTACGGAGCCGCTGGACGCGCGCATCAGGCGCACGGCCTCGCCCACGATCAATTGCAACGCCTCCTGTGAATCCAGCGTCGAGTGGATGACATTGCTCACCTGGTAGAGCAGGTTCAGCCGCTCGTAGCGCGACGTCAATTTTGCCAGCTCATCATTCACGAGTCTTGAAATTCAGATTCATCGTACGCGCGCGGTCAGCAACAATCCCATCACGGCAAAAAACAAGTTGGGCAGCCAGGCCGCCAGCCACGCGGGCAAATAACCGCCAGTGCCCAGTGCAAGCCCGACTTGCTGGAGTACGAAGAAGGTAAAGCAGATGAAAACGCTGCCCGCCACGCCGACGAAGAGATTGCGCCGGCCCGACGCCACGCCAAAGGGAATGGCGATGAGCACCACCACCAGGCACGTCCACGGCTCCGCCAGCCGGCCGTAAAACTTGGTCCACCATTTGCCCGCCTCGGCGTGCGGTAAATTCGGATGCCGCCGCAGGAATTCCCAAAGAACCGAGAGCGGGACGTTCAGTTTGCGCGAGTGCAGGCTCTCATATTCACTCATCTGGATTTCGTTCTCAATTTCCGCCGGCGTTTCGTCAAATTTTGGCATGACCAGCACGTTGGTTTGGAGAAATGGAATGACCGGGGCCGTTTCATTGGCCTGTTCAAACTCCTTCGCGTTGTAAAACGTCCACCCGGGATTCGAGTAAATCGCCCGGTCAGCGTACAACTTCCGGATGGAACCGTCGGGCAAAGTCCAGTTCACCACAATTGAGCCGGCCATTTCGGTCGTTTGGGGATGGTATTCATTAAAAACCCAAACCCGGTTGGCGCGCGCGTTGGTGAAACCATGAAATTGATTTTGCGCGTTGTCCGCCTTGTGCACATAACGGTTCAAAATGCGGTCCGCCCACTCGGTACTCCGGGGCACGCCGATTTCATTCAACGCAAACAGCGCGACGCTGGCAGCGAATCCCACCAGCAAATAAGGCACACACAATCGCCACAAACTCAGGCCCGCGGCGCGCAGGGCGGTGATTTCGTTGTGCCGGGCATGATTGGTGAGCGTGTAGAGCAGCGCCAGCAGGAGCGCGATGGGCAACACCGTCACCAGACATTCCGGCGTCCATGCGACGCACAATTCAATGACATCCAGCAAGTGCAGCTTGGCTTCCTGCAAATCGTCCAGCCGGGTAAAAAGGCTGAAGGAAATCCAGAAGACCAGAAAACCGCCGAGGCAATAGGCCAGCGGCGTGAGCAATTCGCGTAATAGATATCGGTCAAACAACCGCACCGAGGCAGGGTAAGCCGTGCGGGGAAATGAGCAAGTCTGGCCTGCCACCGTAATTCGAGACAACCGGCGTCATGGTTCTAACCTGATAAACAGGGCATTGCTTTGCGTCTCCGCGTCTTTGCGTTGAAAAATTCATGTCAAACCATCACTCGCCGGAGACGGTCACCACGATGGTCCGGCGGCGGGGTTTGATGTCGCATTCCAGATGGAAAATCTGTTGCCAGGTGCCCAGCACCGGTTTTCCGTCGGCCACCGGCACGGTCAGGGACGGCCCGAGCAGCGTGGCTTGCAAATGCGAATGGCCGTTGCCATCGTGCCAGGCGCGTTCGTGTCCGTAGCTGCGGCTGGACGGGATGAGTTTGTCCAGCAGGTCCGGCAGGTCTTCCACCAAGCCCGGTTCGAATTCGATGGTGCCCAGCGCGCCGGTGCTGCCGACGTTGAACACGTGTGCCGTGCCCGTGCGCACGCCGGAGTCATGGATGATTTGCGCGACGTCCGCCGTCAGGTCGTGCATCTGCCGATGACCGCGGGTTTCCAGCAGGATTTGTTTTTGGTAAACCATGCCCCTTTGTTTGCGCGCAACGGAAACGGAACGCAAGTCTGACTTGGGAATAAACGCAGGAGAAACCACGAAATACACCAAAGACACGAAACGAGAACGGCCAAGCCTTCAGAATTTTGCAGCGAGACACCGCGCCGTGTTCAGGAAGCCGGATTGGGTGAATCTTCGGTAACCGGTTTCTCCGATGCTTCTTCCTTCTTTGGTTCCGCGCTTTGCAGAGCCAATTGCTCCGGTGGCGTGGTCGCCAGACCGGGCTCAACCGTGACCGGCGCGGGCGGTTTCTGGACGATAATTTTCCGAAGCTCATCCGCTGCCGGCAAATCTTCCAAGGCGCGCAGGCCAAAGTATTCGAGGAACAACGCCGTGGTGCCGTAAGTCGGCGGGCGGCCCACCACCTCGGCGCGGCCAACGGCCTCCACCAGACCGCGTTCCATGATGGTCTGCATGACGGCGTCCACGTTCACGCCGCGAATCTGCTCGACTTCGGCACGCGTAATTGGCTGGCGATACGCGATGATGGCCAGCGTTTCGAGCGCGGGCTGCGACAATCGCGGCGGCCGGATTTTCTGGCCGACCAGCGCCTTGAGCCACGGCGCATATTCGGGCTGCGAAACGAATTGCCACGCGCCCGCAACGCACGCGAGCCGATAGCTGCGCGCGGCGGTTTCGTGTTCGCGCGCCAGTTGTTCCAGCGTAGCGGTCAATTCGCTGTCCCTGACTTTGGCGAGCGATTTGGCGGTGGCGTCGGCGTCCTCGGCCTCGGCTGCCGCGGCGAACACGTCGCGCAGTTCCTTCACGCTCAGCGGCTTTTGCGCGGAGAACAGGAGCGATTCGAGAATAAATTTAAGTTCCATGCGTATTAAAAATTATTTGTCCAACTTCGTGTAAAATTTTCGAGAGCACGCCCACAATAAAAGAGAACCGACAATCAGTAACACCGAGGTGCCGGGCATAATACCAAAAAACGTGGCTCTAATCATTCCTACCATGCCCTCAACCGCCTGTGAATTGATTGCAGCTCCGGGCTCAAGGAAAGTTTCTCGAAAGTATACCTTGGCACAGAGTATTAACGTGAGAACCGCGCAGAAAAATGAGACAATTGCGTAGAGTCGCAAGAGTCGTTTTGTCAGCCATTTATTCTGTTTGGGCTGGTCACTGCCGTTCATAATTTATTTTCAGTTAAAGGCGATGCGGCAACAGATTCAGATGAGTGCGCGACGTTTTCCGCACGGCGGATTTCGATTTCGGCGAAGGCCTCGGCTTGCACGCAGACGAGTTGTTTCAGGCGAATCAATTCGAGCAGGGCGAGAAAGGTGCAGACGACCTCGGAACGGCTGGCGGCGCTCTCAAACAGTTCGGCGAACCGCACGCTGCCGCGCTCGGCAATCACCTTGAGGATGAACTCGATTTTTTCACTGACGGTCCATTTGTCTTCGAAGATTTCACGGGCGTCGTCGCGTTTCTCAAATCGCCGGAGCACGGAATTGACGGCATTGAGCAGGTCGAAAATGGACACGTCCGGTTTGAGCGGCGGCACCTCGGACTCAAATTCCAATTTGCCGGGCAGCCGCGGGAAGACGTTTTCCTGGCGGGCTTCGAGCACTTGCAATTGCGAGGCAGCGTCCTTGAACTTCTTGTATTCGACCAGTTGCCGGATGAGTTCCCAGCGCGGGTCCTCACCCTCCTCCTCGCCTTCGACGGCCACCTGCTGGTCCACCGGCAGCAGTTCGCAGCTTTTGATGTACATGAGCGTCGAGGCCATCACGAGGAATTCGCCGGCGATCTCGAGGTCGAACTGCCGCATCAGGTCAATGTATTCGATGAACTGCGTGGCGAGTTTGGTGAGGTTGACCTGATAGATATCCACTTCCTCCTTTTTGATGAGGTAAAGGAGCAAATCGAGCGGCCCTTCAAAGACCTCGAATTGAACTTTGTATTCCGCCATGCTTTGAACGAACGTTGAAAAATTCTAAAGCGGCAGGGCGCGATTGGCAATGAAGGAACAGAAACGGTTTCGCGCGAAGAACGCGAAGTCGGCGAAGGAGAAATTTATCTTCCTTCAATTCCTTCGCGGCCTTTGCGCGACGCTCTCAAACTTGACGCGCGGTTTCTGAAAAACTACCCTGTCAATCTGGCTGGTGGTCATAGCTCAGCCTGGTTAGAGCCCCAGATTGTGGATCTGGCTGTCGCGGGTTCAAATCCCGTTGACCACCCCATTCTTTGCCCTGAACAAATAAAGTTGTGACTTCAGGCATATCCTATGTATTTCCGACAGGTTATGCCCTTCGCGACCTTCGGCGCCGAGTTGCGTTCACGGTTTTGCCTGCCAACCCCAAAAGAAGCAAAACATCGGCTATTCTCAGACAGGTCGTGGTGTCGCAGATTGTTGCTGACTGTTGCCGACGGTTTGTTAGCTCTTCCAGCGGTGTGTGAAGTCCGTTCGCCATCGCAACAACGCGGGTTGTCGCCGGCCTTTGGGCCGGCGATTTTTCGGGTCGTGATCTAACAGATTGTTGCTAGAAAGGAGCTTTTTCTATGGAATTCCCCTCTGGAAACCCCAAAACCGTTCTGCCATTATCGCCCCGAAAGCTAATCAGCTTTTGGGATATGATTGAAATTTTGCCAAAAGACTTCCCCGAAGTCTGGCGGCGATTGGATGCAGCATTAACTTTTTGTGCTCCTCTCGCTTCATTTGACAACAAACCACCGCGATCGGAAACTGCCAGCCCTGCGCAGCAAAAAGAGTTGGCTGGGTTGCTCACAGACCTTTGGAATACCTGCAAAAAGTGGAATCTCAGCCAATCCCTTTTTATTGTAAATGAAGCCCGCGAGTGGCTGGTTGATCCAGCCCGACACGCAACACGGGACACCGCTGGAGCGTATAAATTCCCAAAAGAAATTCCACCAACCGATTTCAACAGTATTTACAAACAACTCGTTTCAATTCGGCAAATTCTCCATGAGGAATTATATTCCATCCGCTTTGCTCTAGTCCCGTCGGGAAACGTTCATTTTTTCCAGCATCCTGCCTTGTTTGGCGAATCGGTCAACAAGGCTTTTCCAGATGCCTACACCGATATTATGGATGCTGGGAATTGTTTGGCGGTAGGGTTGGGAACTGCTGCCGTTTTTCACCTTATGCGTACGGTTGAGTTGGGATTGCGAGCCTTGGCGCGGGATTTGCAAGTTGCAATTCCCGAGGAAGATTTGGAATACAAGCAATGGGAAGTAATCATTGAACAGATTCGCGGTGCAGTGAAATCGAAAACCATTTGCGCCGGCAGGTCGGACAAAGATAAATCAGAGATACGGGAATTCTACAACGGCTTGCTGCTTGAGTTTGAAGGATTTAAGCATATTTGGCGAAATAACGCCATTCATGCCAGGCGCAGTTATACAACTCAGGAAGCTGAATTAGCACTTGTTCAAGTGCGTGGTTTCATGCAACGCTTAGCGACCAAGGTGTCTGAAATCAAGTAAGATACCACGATAATAATAAAAAAGCCCTGCCAGTGTTCTAGCACCAGCAGGGCACATCCAAAAAGGCCGAGACCTTCAAGGATGGTATCGTTGAGATACACCATCACTTTATGTCTTGGCCGAGAAAGGTCAAGTGACATGCTATTGCTGTAATGGTGAGGCCAAGAAATTTGGCCGCTTCAAAAACCGAAACCGAACCGTGCAACGATACCGTTGCACCCAATGCAACAAAACCTTCTCCGAACAGCAACCGTTGGACCGTTTGCGAACCGACCATGAGACGGTCGTTCAAATCGTGAAACTGCTTTGTGAGGGAATGGGAATTCGGGCGTGTGCCCGCTTCACCGGCTGCCATATTCACACGGTTTTGGCCATTCTGGAAACCGTCGGCCAGAAGTGCGAAATGCTTCACGACAGGCTGGTTCGCAACATCCAGACCGACTCGCTGCAAATTGACGAATTATGGGCGCGGGTTGGCGTGAGACAAAAATATGCCCAAGACGATGAGGCGCGCGGTGATCAATACACCTATCTCGCCCTGACTGCGCGCGAGAAATTGATTGTGAGCTATCATACCGGTAAGCGCGACGTGGTGAATACAGAGGATTTTGTTGCTGATTTTGCATCCCGAATCGTTGGACGCATCCAAATCACCTCTGACTCGTGGCGTCCATACCCATTCTTGGTGCGGAAATATCTTTTAGACCGTTTGGATTACGCCACCTTGAACAAGCACTACGCCGTCGAAAATATCCAAGCTACAGACCCAAACCGTCGTTACAGCCCGCCGCAGTGTGTCGGTATAACGATACGCACCCGCGCCGGTGCTCCACGTCCAGATCGAATTAGCACCTCGTTTGTGGAGCGAACCAACCTTTCTGTGCGGCATTTTAACAAGCGATTTGCCCGGCTTGGCTTGGGCTTTTCCCGCAAATTGGCGAACCACCGGAACGCCATCAGTTTGTTCGTGTGCGCCTACAACTTTTGCAAGGTTCATGGCACGCTCGGAACCACTCCGGCGCATGGCGCGAGAATTACCGATAAACCTTGGACAATTGAGGGATTGATTGAAAATGCAACCAATTAGACCCTTGACTTTACCTTATGGCATGAGACACCGTTGCCATTGTTAGCGGAAGGCTTTACATGATTCACTCAATTCCAATAGTTTTTGATATGCTCAGGATAATCAGCAAAATTTGCCCGTGGCTCCTTCGCGGGTATTATACAAGAGAAAAACTGGACGCGCTCATAAAGCTGGACGTTTCTTCATCCGGCGAGCGGATTAGTTATTATTTTACAGGCCAAGAGAGTATGTGTTATTTGACCGCAACCAATCTGTCCCCATTCGATTTTATCATAGACCGCATGGTAATTAGCGTGGTGGTGGAGGGGGGCGCGCATTTCACATGCGTAAAAGTTTTACCAGATATTTTGAAAGCGACAGGCACGCAGACAATTTTCGCACGCGGTCATTCTCCCATGTTACCGGACGTGGCCCAGCGGGCGAAGGACAGCAAACGAGCATCTATTGAGATTGATGCTTATATCGTTTCTTCAATTCATTCCTTTTTAATAAAGAGACAGCTTTCCGATGTCACGGGCGTCAAAATAAGCTCCTGAATCATCACCAGCAACAATCTATTAGATCACGACCATTTTTCGCCTTACGCCGTGAAATGGCTTGCCAAGCCAGCCTGCCTGACCTTACCAATTCCGCGTGTTCGAACAGATTGTCAGTGGCCGCCCGGACCTGTGGCTGGAGGTGGAACGAGCAGCCACTGCGGCTGGTCTCGAAATTACTTTCCGACTAAAGAGCGAATGTCCCCTTCTGCTTCACTGGGGCCTGGCCAGCCAGCGGGGGGGTTCGTGGCAAGCGCCGCCGGAGTCGCTCTGGCCAGCCGGCACACGGGCCTTCGGCGGAGGGGCGGTACAAACGCCGTTTGTCGAACACAACACCGAATGGCGCGTCGTGCTTCGTCTCGGTGATAAGCTAAAGGCGTCATTCCTCGTCTTTGATCTCTACTTTCCCGAAACCAACCGTTGGGAGAACAATCATGGGAAGGACTATTGTCTTTCCCTGTCCGACCTCAAACCTGCGGCGCCTCCATTGGCTGAGATGCTGGAGCACGAAATCCAGGGCGCTGAGGCGCTTGACCGCAAAGTTCTGCAACTCGATTCCGGCGAAAATCTGGAGGTGGCGATGACCCGGAGTGGCGACCACCGCCGCGTGCTGCTGCTGACCGATGCTGAAGGA
>Ga0326728_10006844_pt1 | contig 30158 bp, 22 predicted proteins | sample MB3enrmetagenome_FD_207602 | JGI IMG/M metagenome (GOLD analysis project Ga0326728, IMG submission 207602) | Lab enriched peat soil microbial communities from McLean, Ithaca, NY, United States - MB31MN | ecosystem: Environmental > Terrestrial > Soil > Wetlands > Peat | place: USA: New York...
GAGCACCGACGGGGCGCAACTTCTGCGCTTTCGCTCAAGGCTTATCGACCCCGCTACCACGGCAGGCGTTCCCATCACCGCCGCGGGCATCCGGTATGTGATCGAAGGCGGCGTAGAGGAGCGGGAGCTTTGCTGGTTTGGCGACGAGGAGTTTCTCACGCATCTATGGAAGGTGCTGGGTGTTGCCGGCTTCTCAGCCCAGCTCCGTTTTGGCGAGCCGCATATCTATACCGACCGCCGCGTGGCTGCCGACCAGACCCACGCGGAGATCACTGCATGGCGCGAATCCGCCGCTCCGGTTTTGCAGCCAGCTTGCTCTGCGAATTGACCGCAGCTTCAAAAGCGGAACAGATACGAGGCCTTGATGAAGACCTGGCGGCCGTCGTTGAGCAGCGGTCCGGCGCGTGGCAGAGTGGTGTTGTTCGGATCGCAGGCGCCGTTGGAAAGCCGGTTGCACAGGCTGCGGTCGAGGTTTTGCAGATCGTCGCTGTAACCGATATAGATCGCAGTGCCCGGATGCGGCAGCCACGTGAGCAGCGCCTGCGTGGGTACCTCTCTCGTGCGCAGGAGCGAGGTCTGGGCCGGATTCGCCAACGTGGAGTCGTACTCCACGATCAAGCGTGCCGAGATGGAGCGTGTGAACTGGTAGTTCACCACGCTGCGCATGGTCTGGCTCTCATAGACCAGTGCCCCGCCGGCAACCGCGTGGTCGCGATCGAGCAGGTAGGTGTTGTCGGCGGTCAACTGCCTGACCGGTTGTACGGTAAAGAGCAGTTGCACAGTCTCCTGGTTGAGCAGCGAGGGGATCTGTCCCGTGGCCGGGTTGTAGTTCACATTGCCGCTGCGAAGGGCCTGTAGATTGAAGTTGAATTGCGACCAAGGCGCGCCGCGCACGACGAGTCCGCCAAAGTTTTCTGTGAAGTTCTTGTAGCCGTTGAGCGCCGAATAATGCACAGGGCTCACTGTGTCGGAGTTCTGTCCGCCGATCGGGGCAATCACAATATTGCGCGGCAACAACCAGAACGGATCGAAGCTCGAATAATGAAAGACGCGATCGCCCTGGTGATCGAACGCGATGTTCTGGTTCGTCTCAAGCCCGAAGCTCTGATAGAACCTGTGCTTGGGAAACCACTGATAGGTGGCGTGGGTTTGGTTATTGCGAAAGTTGGAGGACTGAATAAAACCTAACTGCGTTTGAAAGCCGGTGCTGATGTCAACATAGTTATCTTGCAGATTGAAGGCGTGACCCGTGCGCTGGAATTGCAGCGTGCTGGCCGGGCCGGCGGAGTAGAGGGGAGGCGAGCCGCTGTCTTCGTCGCCCATTGTGGAGCTTTCTACCATCTGCCCCCACGCAGTCCAATGCTGGTTAAAGCGCGCGGTAAAATCGACGCCGCCGATCCGGTTCCAGCCCTGTCCGAATTCCTCGTCGGTGTAGATCGCGCCCAGGCTCGAACCCTTGCCAAGATCTTCTGAAACGCGGCCTACGGCAACCGTGGCGTGTTTCAGATAAAGCGGATCGCCGGGCGCGACAGCCTCGCCGGGCTGGCGGTCATCCGTTACGAAGAACCCCAGATTCGTGTGCGCCATCTTGCCCGTGAAGCGAATGCCATACTCCGGACGCACGATATTGCGTGTATCGATCAGGTTGATCGGCGTCATCAAGTAGCTGGCATTTTCCAGAAAGAACGGCCGCAGCTCAGGGAAGTAAACGGGAAAGCGCTGATCGACAGTGAACTGCGGCTGTTCGGACTCTATATCGCTGAAGTCGGGGTTGAGGGTTGCGTCAAGCACCAAGCTGTCTTTCAGGATCAGCTTGGCCTCACCGCCGTCGGTGCCTTCAAAGTGGCGCGAGCTGAAAAAGGGGTTGGTGGGATCAATGTCGATGAATTCGCGCTCGTTCTGCGCCAGGGAATATGGATTCAACTGCAGATTGTGCGAGCCGGTGACGCCCTCGATGCCGTGCAGAGTGCCTTCCTGGCTTAAGGTACCGGTGACGTTGGCAGCAACGCGCGGCCAGAGATCGGTTTCCGAGTTGCGGGGGAAAAAGCGACCGAAGACAACACCCCAATCCGATTCGTTGCTGCGGAAACGGAGACTGCGGAAGGGAATGGCGATGAGCGCCATCCAACCATCCTTGGTGACTTGGCCCTCGGAATCCCACACCGTGTCGTAACTGTAATCGGTGTTGTTTGGTTCGCTCCAGGAGGCGTCGGCCTGAACGCCCGCAGGATTGACGCGGAAAAGAGTGCCCAGGCGCCGGTCGCGGAAGGGATCGAGGAGAACGGCGACGCCGTCGTCATTGAGAATGTTTTCGCGGCGCGCCAGGTGGCCGCGAATCAGCTCCGGATGGCGGTCGTAGCATATGAAAACAAAATAGATGGCCGATTTGGTGTACGCCATCCACACTTCTGTCTTTTCCGTGGCCGGCTGGCCGTCAACAGGTGAGTTCTGGATGAAATCGGAAACCATCGCGAGCCTGGCGCGAAGATCGGGACGCGGCTGCAAGTTGGGAAAGTCGGCCAGGTGCAGACCCCGATCGATCAACGGCGCGCGTACGCCAATTTGCTGCGTGGCTGTCAGCGACGTGCTGGCCGCAAGCGGCTGGCGATTCCTCGGCGAGGCTGCCTGCACGCTTAAGCACGCCAGGCAAAGACACAGTCCGCTCGCCAAGATTCTCATATCGTTCACTTACGCAATTCATCTCTCCGTGGTTCCTGAATGGAGCCGGCGCGGAAGCGCGATACACGCAAGAACACGCGGTCACGGATGGAATTCTTGTGCGGTACAGCAGAGCAGGAGGTGCGAAAAGGTCTATGAGGCTCCCTGAATTCCTGCCAGAGTTCGAGCTATCGAAACATTGGCGATTCTGGGCCGCATTCGGCTTTATTCACTATGAGTTCTTTGCCGCCGGTCGCGCTGTTGAACAGCGTACCACGAGGCTGTCGGGCATCCGCGCAGTTGCCTTGCGTTTTGTTTTCCGAGGCACGAACCAATCCTAATCAAGAAGGATCGAGTGCGAGAGAAGAGTTTTTTCGTTTTCCACCGAAATCGCGAGTTCTACGGCATTTCTCCTTCAGATATAGCTCTTGCGACATCGTGCCAGGTTGCGATTCTTTGAGAGAATCGCAACTTGAGTGCACCGGCTCTCAAGATACAGCAGAAGGAGAAATGCTTTAGTCGGATTCTGAGATCAGCAGGCGCAGGTCGCGCAGGTTCTGGCCCGTGGGGCCGGTGACCACGGCGTCGCCAATGGCAGTAAAGAGGGGGCAGGCATTGAACTCAGCAAGCGATTGCTCGGGGTCAAAGCCGAATGCGCGGGCGCGCTCCACGGTAGTGGGGTCAGCGATGGCGCCGGCGTTTCGCGTATTGCCGTCGATGCCATCGGAGCCGGCGCTGAGCACGGTGAGGCGCTCGCCGGGGTGTTTGGCGAGTTCCAGGGCGCAGGTGAGCGCAAGCTGCTGGTTGCGGCCACCCGCCCCCGGCGCGCGGTTGAGCGTGACGGTGACCTCGCCCACTGAAATGAGGCAGAAGCGCTTCTGCCTGGCGCGCATGGCGTGGAACCGCTCCAGCAGATAGCGGGCCGCATCAGCATAATCCCAGTCGTCGCAACTGTTGTCGACTACGACCTGATAGCCTGCGCTACGCGCCAGGGCGCGCGCATTCTCGACCAGGTCGTGGCTGGAGAGCAGGATTTCGAAGACGGAATCGCGGAAAGCCGGCTCTTCGCCGGTCATGCTGGCTGCCGCCGTCATGCTGCGGGGGGTAGGCTGCTCACCGGCCCACGGCATCTTGTGCGGGAGGAACGTAACCCGCCAGGTCTTGTTGCCCGGCGACTCGGGCATATCTTCTCGCTCAAAGAATGCACGGATCGAGGGTGGAAGTTTTTCCGCAAGATGGTATTTGGCGAGAAGATCGCGCACATCGGCCACGGTGGAATGGTCGGGCGACGTGGGCCCGGAGGAGAGCGCGTCGAGCGTGCGCAGCGGCACGTCGGGAAGCAACAGGCTCACCTTGGCGGCTTCAGGAGCGGCCATCGCCAGCCGGCCGCCTTTGACAGCGGAGAAGTGCTTGCGCAGCGTATTGATCTCGTTGATGGGCGCGCCCGAGGCAAGCAGCAACTGGTGAAAAGCAATCGTCTCCTCCAGGGTAATCTGCGGGTCGAGAGGCAGATCGAACATGGCCGAACCGCCGCCGGAGATGAGGAAGAAGATGAGTGTATCCTTGCGCGCCTTGCGCAGCATGGCCAGCGCGGCACGCGCGGCGGCGAAGGAGTCTTCGTTGGGCAAGGGGTGGCCGCTTTCAAAATAGCGGAAACGCCAGTTGCGTGTGAGAGGTAACCGGTTGGAGCAGCAGATGCCGCGCAGTCCCTTGCGGCGCTTCATGCGCTCCAGCAAAGTCTCCAGCATGGGACCGGCTGCCTTGCCCAGGGCAATTACAAAAATGCGCTTGTAAGCAGAGAGATCGATAGCCGCGGGCCCACTGCCGTCGGGCATCAGCCTGTGGAGGGTATTGCCCTCAAAGCGCAGGCGCCGGTCGAAGGCCGACGCAATATTGCATGCTTTGACCGCGCCGGTAAAGATCTCAGTGGCCGCGGCGTGCAAAGATTCGAGCGAGATGTCGCTGGCTGGAGTCATGGCAGTTGCTCCTTCAGCCATTCGGCGATCGCCCGTTGCATCGCAGCCAGCTGACCCGTGAAGAAGTGATCGGCGCCGTGAAGGAGGATGAGCCGCTTCGGTTCGGCGGCGGACGCGGCCACCTCGACCAACTGTGCGGCAGGCGCAAACTCATCGCGGTCTCCGCTGAGGAAAAGCTTTGGGATCGCCAGGCCCCGCGGGAAAGAATAGCGGTAAGCGGGACCATCGGCCTGCGTAGGCAGCCCCAGCGCGATGAGGGCGCGCACTCTTGGAGTTCTCGGCAAGCCCGTGCCGCGTATTTGCTTGAGACCGCAACAAGCCCGCAGCGCCATGGCCGCGCCAAAACTGTATCCGGCGACAATCAGCGGACGCTGGAACTCCTGTTCGAGCCAGTCCAGAGCTGCAAGAACATCGCCGGATTCAGCCTCGCCACCGTGCACTCCATCGCTCAGGCCGGCGCCGCGAAAGTTGAAGCGCAGCACGGGCCAACCCAGGCCCCAAGCAGGGTCGTTGAGGACCTTCATGGCGTGGTACACAATTTTGTTGTGAAGATTGCCGCCGAACATGGGATGGGGATGGCAGACGAGCGCGGCGAACGGAGCATCGGGCGCTCCCGGATTCAGAACCGCCTCCAGGCGGCCGACAGGACCGTTGAGCGTGAAGCTCCGAATTGCACCCGGCGCGGAAGCTTCGCCACTGGCGTGCGTCTCAACTTGGTCTGTGCTAGGTGTGGAGTTCATGCCACTCTTCATTTTACGCGCAGAGGGGCCAAGTGTTGCAGGCCAGCGGCGATGGCGCATTGCCCCGATTGCGCAGGCGGGAAAGCAAGTCCAGCGGAATCTAAAGCAGAATCGTCCTCTACGGTATTCTGGCAACATCATGAACGATCGTTCCGAACTCATTACGCTTGACCCCATCGGGCTGACACGGCAGTTATGCGAGATCGAATCCACTACCTACCATGAGGGGGCTGTGGGCGATTTTCTCGGCCGTTTTCTCGCCGGTCGTGGTTGGGAGGTGGAGAAAACTCCCGTCGCGCAGCCGCCTGAGAGCGCCTCGGCCGGGCCGCGCTGGAACGTTTACGCCGGCCCAGTCGGGCAGACCCCTGATCTGGTGTTCTCCACGCACATGGACACCGTTCCGCCCTACATTCCCTTCAGCGAGGATGCGGAGTTCACGTACGGCCGCGGGGTTTCCGACGCCAAGGGCATCATCGCGGCGCAGATCGCTGCCGCTGAAGACCTGCGGACGGCGGGGTTTCGGATTGGATTGTTATTTGTGAGCGGCGAAGAGCGCGACTCTGCCGGCGCGAAGGCGGCCAACCTGAAACCGAAGGGCAGCCGGTTCCTGATCAACGGCGAGCCGACAGACAATCGCCTGGCGCTGGCGTCGAAAGGCGCTTTGCGCGTCGTCTTCCGCTCCACGGGCAAGATGGCGCACTCCGCCTATCCCGAGTTGGGCGAGAGCGCAGTACATAAACTGGTTCAGGTTTTGGGCAAACTGCTGGCGCTGGAGCTCCCGATGACGGAAGATGTCGGCTCCAGCACGCTCAATATCGGCCAGATCCAGGGCGGCCACGCGCCCAACGTGATCGCGGACAAAGCCGAAGCGCAGGTGCTGGTGCGGCTGGTGGGCGACTCGGCTCCGGTGCGCGCCGCACTCGTCGCAGCTGCGGCTGGGCTGGCGGAGGTTGATTTCACGCTCGAACTTCCGTTTGTTCGCCTGCGCGCCGTCGAAGGGCTGCCCACCATGATCGCGAAGTTCTCGACCGACATCCCTCTGCTGAGCAACTGGGGCGAGCCGCTGCTGCTCGGTCCAGGAAGCATCCATGTGGCCCACACGCCGCAGGAGAGACTGGCGAAAAGGGAATTGCTGGAAGCGGTCGAACTCTATATCAAGGTTGCGAAGCAACTGCTTGCCTGAGTGTGTTTGCGGCCATCAATCTCCGAACGCCACCCTCAGCTTTGTCGCGGTGTGTTCCAGGGCATCGTTATACGCTGTGGAATTATAGTTGCTTCCTCCCTGGATGAAATCGTGGTCTGCGCCCGAGAACAGGGAACACGCTACTGAAAGTTTCCGATGAGGACGAAGGGTGCCCAGTAGTACGGATGGGCGTAGCCGAGGGAACCAGGTTGCTGCTGCTGCCCCACGGTTTCGAAGCCACGACCGCTTCCACCGCCCGGCGTGGCGCCGTTTGACGCGGAAGTAGCCCCGTGCAAGAAGGCAAGTTGCGCCTGGCGCAGCGCCTCGGCTTTGCCATCGGCGGGATCTTTTACCCAGCGGGAATAGAAGTCGCTCATGATGCGGCTGGTGCTCAGGTCATTCACGTTCCACAGCGTAGCCAGCACGGCTTCGGCATCCTTTTGCTGCGCCACCATCCCCAGGCTGTCCATCTCCAGGCCGTTTCTGGATTTGTAGTCCTTCGCCGTGCTACAAGCCGAGAGAGTGAGCAGGCGCGTTCCGTGAAAAGCGACCGGAGAATTTTCCATATCGGAGAGGTTCCACTCGAATCCATTGGCATCTCCCGTATTCTCTCCGCCCATCATCAGGAAAGGCTCGTCACCGCTGCCGGCCACGAGGACAAAATGGCTGGCAATATGCACGACAGGAAAGCCGTTGCCGGTGCCAAGCTCCGTCTTGAGCGCGGCCAGCGTGAACTGCTCATTAGGCAGCAGTTTTCCATCCATGGGGCCATGCGATTCGGGCGCGCTGGGATCGTGGACCACGGCATCCAGCTCCGGCATCACGCCAGGCAGCGCTGGCAGACCGCCATAACTCTTCGACAGTCCCATGGCCAGCACGCTGGGCGGGTTGCCGTTCTGGATTGGTGAATCGGTGATGTGGCCGTAGCTCTCGGGCGTGAAGAGTACGTTGTGGAAGCGCTCGACTAGGTAACGGTTGCCGTCGTAGAGCGCGCCCATGGGCACGTAGCGCAAGGCGTCGTCTAACGACCACAGCAGCGTGGGAACGCTGCCTTGCGCACCGGGGGCCGCTTCGAGGGCCTTCAGCTCATCTGCAAGCGGCGCAACGATCATGGAATAGAGCTCGGTCAACTGCGGCCGAGGATCGGACGTGGGCGTGCCGAGAGCCTTGAGTGCGTCAAAAGTCCGGCTGCGTATGTCGGCCGGCGTGGCCTGCAGCACGAACTTTTTCCGCGAATCGGCCGTGACCACAATTGCGTAGGCATGATCCTCGCCCAGCAGCAGGCGAATGCCCATCACACGCGGCCCAAGCTTTGCAAGCGAGTCCTGCAGAAGGCTCTTTGTGGATTCCGCCGTTGCCTTGCCGGGGGCGGACTGCGCATCAAGCTCGGGAAAGATTTTGCCATTGAGGATGGATTCGATCTCCGATGCGGTCTGCTGAATCGTTGCCTCCAGCGTCTTCAATCGGGCTTCATCGTCGGGGGTGCGCTGTGGCTTGGCCTCGATTTGCGTGTAGGCGAGGCTCGACTCCTCGATCACGCGGGCCTTCTTTTCGATATCCGGCAGCTCGCTCTCGGCTTCCATCTGCGCGGGCGAAAGCTTCAGCGGCTCGATCCCGGCATCGGCGCCGGCCGTCGCGCCTGCCACAAGATCCTTCAGCTCCTGCTCCTTCAGTAGATCGAGGATCTGTTCGGCCTGGCCCAGCCTTCCGGCTTCAACCAGCAGTTCGGCCAACATGCGGTAGTATGCAGCGCGCGATTGCGCGTAGCCGGCCTGGATCTCCTTGTCGAGGCCGGCGAGGTTGCGGCGAACCTGCTCGTAGGAGTTGACGGCCTCGAGGCCGAAAAAGATGGCTTCTTCAGGACGGCTCTGATTGCGGAAGCCGAGCATCATCGAGGCTTCAATGGCGCCCTCGGCCTCGCGGTCGCCGGTCGCCCTGGCAAGGCCAAGGGCGGCGGCGGCGCTGGTGAACGACAGCTCCGGTTGCTTCATGAGCGAATAGGCCCAGGCGAGAGTCATCAGGGCGATGGCTTCGTTGCGCTGGTCCTTGACTTCCCGCCAGATGGCGAGCGCCTGCAGGTCGAGATCGAACGCCCGCTTGCCCTGGCCCATATCAGAGTAGTCGCGGCCCATGGTATTCAGAGTCATGGCTTCGCCGCGCCGGCTCCCAGTTTCGCGAAAGATGGGCAGCGCCTGGTTGGCGTAGTCGAGCGCCTTCTGGGGCTGGCGGAGGTCGGCGTAGGCGCGGCCGATGTCGCTGAGCGCGCGCGCCTCGCCGGTGCGGTTGCCAACCTCGCGCCAAATGGGCAAAGCCTGGTTGTAATAATCGAGAGCCGTCTGGTTCTGGCTCAAGTCGCGGTAGAACCAGCCAACGTAATTGAGCGTCAAAGCTTCGCCCTGACGGCTGCCGAGCTGGCGCCAGATGGCGATGGCCTGGTTGTAGCTTTCGAGCGCCTTCTGCTTTTGCCCGATGAGCGCATACGCCAAGCCGATGTCGTTCAGTAAGAGGGCTTCGCCGCTGCCCTCATTCGCCGAACGAAACAGCGGCAGTGCCTGGTTGAAATACTCAAGAGCCTTGTTGCCGTCGCCCATATCAGAGTAGGTTCTACCCAGGTTGTCGAGCGTACCCGCCTCGCCGTCGCGGTTGGCGACACTCATGAAGCCCGCTATCGCCGGATTCTGCTGGGTGCGGGCCATTTCCGGGTTGGTTGGAGCAACCTGCGCAGTATCGCCAGCCTGAGGGTTGTCGATCGCGTGCCAGATGACCATGGCCTCGTTCAGGTACTTCAAGGCCTCGTCGCGATTACCCAGATCGTTGTACACCTTGCCGGTGTAACTCAGTGTGCTGGCTTCGCCGGTCTTGGAAGCCAGGGCCCGCCAAAGCGGCAGCGCCGCGTTGAACTGCGCGAGAGCCTGGTCTTCCAGGCCCAGGTCGGTATCGATGCGGCCGATGGTGTCGCGGGTGGTAGCCTCGCCGAGCATGCTGGAGTATTTCTGCTCGATGGGCAGCGCTTCGTTCAGGTAGGTAAGCGCCTTTTGCAACTGACCCGACAAACGGTAGAGCGCGCCGAGAACATTGAGCTCAGTCACTACCGTGTGTTGATTCTTTTGCGCTCGCGCCTGTGCCAGATTCTTCTCGTGCTGGTAGATGGCTGTTTGCAGGGCTGCGCCCGGTCGGGTGCTCTGTGCGGTGGCGGCAAGCGGCAGCAGTCCCAGGCTCAATGCGGCAACCAGGCGGATTGTGTGCATGCAATTCATGGCGCACCTCCGGGGAGATCCCGGGGCAGTGCCGGTCACAGCTTCGCACTCGCCGTATTCGCAAGGGCGAGTCTCAGCGTGAAGTCCGCATCCTCAGATTCGATGGCCGATGTTCTTGCAGCCCGGCTCATCCTGACCCCCGAGGTATCGTTTGTGGGCGCCGCCGAAACCCATCCGGCGGCAGGGATGCACCCAGCATACCTGCTTTGCAGAGCCTTCGTTTCTTACTTCGGAGTTTCCGTTGAATTCCCCTTCGTAGTCTCCGTCGTAGTTCCCTTCGCACTTCCTTTCGAGCTCCCGGAGCTGGAACTGCTCTTCTTGGAACTCGAAGACGAGGAGGAGGGAGATCCACCGGAGCTGGAAGGTCTGCTGAGATCTGTATCCAAAGGCTGCACCGTTACGTGCATTGAGGCATAGGTGATGCCGGGAACCGCGCCCTGCGCCCTTTGCTGAAGCGGCAGATTGGGGTCGGCGCCCTTGGCCACCAGGTATCCCTGCATGAGATCCAGACTCGGCAACGCCTTGGCCAACTCGTCCACATGTTTCTGCGGAACCATTAGGTAGTCGCCCGATTTGAGGCCGATATACGTCGGTTCGCGATCCGGGTCGTCCAAAGCCTGCTGCGTTGCCACTGCGTGTGTCAGGTTGCCTGACATGATGAACCGGGTGCGGTCTTCCCAGTAGCTCATCATCTCCGTAAACGTGCTCAGAGCAGGCACGCTGATGGCCGGAAGACTGACGATGGGAGCCGCAATCTTAGCGCCCTGAATCATCACGTTCAGAGCTTTCATGAAAAATGATTCGGCATTGGCTCTCGATATATTGACAGCCATCTTTCCTGTCCCCCGAGTGAGCAGAATCTTGCTTGTGCCCTGCATGGCTTGCGGCGATTTAAAGCCGAGCGAGTCCAGCGAAACCTGCCCCATTTTGTTCGGGTTAACCGAGGCGATGGCCGACCAGGCAAGCGGGGTGATAATGTCCACAAAGGGGTGTACCTGCGTTGTGTCGACGCGCAGTTGCGACGCCTTGAGATTGGTTTCCCCTTGTCCCGGCCGGAACTGGGCAAGCGCGATGCTGACGCCGACGTCGCCGTCGTGGTCCAGCAGTTCCTCTCGCTGAATATCAGTGGCGTAGCGGAGATGCTTTTTGTCGGCGTCATACTGCAGGTACTGGGTTTGGGCCGCGGGGTCCGGAAGCTGATCCGTCGGGCCGCGCGAGGCCGTCTTGTTCCCGTAGGTTTGGCTGTAAGGATTCACAGAATCGAAGAACCCGCTCCAGAAATCGAAGGAATCATGAGGCGTATCATCGGTGGACGCCTGCGGAGAAGCCGCTTGCGCGGCAGCAAACTCAGGAAGAAGCGCGGTGAGCAGACCGAACACGGAAGCGTCGGTGAGGAAGTTACGTCGGGAAAGAGACATCGTGGTACCTCCATGGTTGCCGGGTGAACCTCTTCCCATGAGCCGCCGGCTGCTCAATCGATCCCTATAACCTACTTTGCAACATCTCTTGGAGCACTGTGGACAGTCATGATTCCAATGCCCCAGTTGGTGGGAACAGCTTCACTGATCCCACGGGTTCCCCCGCTGGTTTGATATAGCAACTTCTCCAGAGGCGACGTGACGCCTCGGGTGCCGCGCGTGGCGACGCCATCGAAGTTGAGTGCATAAGGATCGGGAAGCGGCTGCTCGGTCGAGAGAAGAATGAGCGTATCCACCCCGTAGGGTTTGCCGATGCGCAGGGTGGGCGCACCCCGGAGCAGGAACTGACGTCCGGTATCGGCGTCATTCGGATACTCATTTCCGGTGTAGTTGCCGGGGTAAAGAACCGTTCCTCGACCGTGACAGTCGATGTCGAGCACATAAACCCAGCGCCGCTCGATGACGCGGTCGGTAGACGCCAGGGCCATTTTGAGTTCGTCGCCCTGATGCGTGGTCTGATCGGGCGTGAGTGGATTATCGCCGGAAGAGGGGATGAGAGCGAGCGAGTAGTACGCGTCGCTGGAGGCGTCGGACGGGTTATTGGCGAGTTCCAGCCAGCCATGCACTTTGGCAAGGAGCAGTGCATAGTCGTTCAGCTTGGCGCTGGCGGAGTCAATGGTGGCGGCACTGCCGATCAGCACCCAATCGCTGCGCACCGGATACTGCGAGGTGGCAGAGCAGCCCGGACTGTGAGCGGGCGCGTTGGGTGCGGGCGGGCCAGCCGCGAGCTCGCTCTTGTGATACCAGGCATAGGCGGGGCCGTCCTCAGTGAGCACACCGGTCAGCGCATAATGCGCAGTGGCAAGATTGTCGGCGGATTGGACGGCGCTGTCGCTGCCTGTGGGCGCGAGTTTTGCGGCTAACTCCCGCGACGGCGGAAGGTTGACCCAAAGTTTCGCTCCGGCGGGAAGATGCTGCTTGAGAACGTCGGCGGCCAGCGGCGCTCCGAGGCTGACGGTCGAAGACGAGCCAGCTTGCTGAAGTGTCCAGTTCTTGCCGTCCCAGCTCAGGACGTGGGTCCACTGCTGCTCGGCGGGATCGGAGACGAGAGCAGCGCCCGAGGCCTGCACCTGCATGGCCGCAGCAAGAATATCAACCTCGGAAAGATTGGATGGCCAAAGCCAGATGCGCAACGCCGGCGAATCTGACGGAACCCATTTTGACAAATCGAAAAACTCGCCCGGCGTCACCTTTGCGCCGGCCGGGCTCACTGAAGCAGTAGAGCGCGCGATGCCATTGAGGTCCGTGATGCGAAGCAGAACCTGCTTGCCGTCGCGACCCGGATTCTCCGACGTAAATTCAGTGCCGACACCCACGCCGGCGACGCTCCCGATATCGAGCAACACGTTGCCGTTGTCTGTGGTCCCGAGGGCGGCCGCCCGGACCTTGCTGGATTTTGCCGCAGTTCCTCCGAAAAGAGGTTGCTGGCGGCGCGCCTCGAGGGCATCGAGATCCGGGTCCTGATCGGGCACGCTGCTTCCCTCGAGCACGGCCTTCACGCGCTCGTAGATGAGCGTAGCGGGTGTGTCGGCGGGCATAGCCTGCAGCGTCTCGATCAAAGCTGCCGTGAAAGCCCCGTGGGGCTCGGTCTTGCCACCGGTAAGCGGCATCTCCTTGGCCGTCTGGTCCTGCTGCGCGGCCGAGAAGACCAGCGCGGGATTGTCTTCCCGTTCGGTCGGCACGGGGCGCGTGTCAGGAGCTTCATTAATGTCGCGCGGGTCGAAGGCCAGGGACCGCTCCTGATATTTGGGGCCGATGCCGCGGCTGATGCCGCCGGAATGGCAACTGTCGAAGATGACGGTGAGATGAATGCCTTTGTCAAGCGCAGCATTGAAGATGCGGCTCATCTCGCGGTCGCGCACGTCGTAGCCGCCCTTATAGGCGTCGGAGGGCACCAGGGTGCTATCCGCGTGCACATACTGGCCGTTCACCAGCACCGTGAGTTTGTTGCCCTTGCTGTTGACGCGAAGGGAGCCGTGGCTGGCGTCGTAAAGGACCACGGTGTCGCCCTTTTGCGGTATATCCACGAGATATTTCTGCATGGCGGCGAGAATGCCGTCGTGCGTGGTCTGGTCAGCAGGAAGAACCACGACTCCGGGCCGCGGCTGGGGCGGGGCAGGATTGGTGAGCAGAACCACCTGGCCGGCCGGGAAGCCGAACTTAGGACTGGCGAGGAGGTCTGCCATAGCCTGTGCATCGTTCACCGAGCCATCGAGATTCTGGAAAGCTCCCAGCTCGCAGCGGCCGTAGATGCAGCCGGCGGGATGCTCCGCCTTGGTGCCCGCGGGCTGATACGTATTGATGCCGATGAGCAACGCTCTCTGCGTTGGTGCAGCGGCCAACGGTACAGCGAGCGCGCCAACCAAGGCACATAGCGAAGTAAGATACGCTTTCATAAGCGCTCCAAATGCTAATTGCTCCCCGGCGACCCTCCGATTGCCCCGTTCGTATCCACGGTTCCCATAGCTTGCCGCGTGGCTTATGCGCCAGGAAAAAGCCACGCTGCGCGTGGCCACCCAAGCACCCGGCTTCGAGAATAGCTCCACTTCATGCCCGCTGAAACACTGGCCATATGGGGAAGTTGCTCAACCAGCGCTGCCGGAAAAGGTGTTTGCCGGGGCCCGTTCCTTCATTGATCGACGTAGACGAGGGTAATTGGGTTTCAACTCACAGGTTTTGCCTGCGAAAGGGAAGAACGTCAACCCGGACCAAATTCAAACCGCGGCTGGTCCCCAGGAACGCCCAAAGTATAGCTCTTCCCCCTGTCAACGCGGATGGGAATATTGCGGCACGAATGCATGATTTCCTCAACAAGAACGGCCTCTCGTCCAGAATCCGCAGTCTTGTCCTTGTCGGCAACCGCGATCAAAGGCACATGTTTTTTCGTGAAGGCAGCGGCCAGATAGGTCTCATATCCCCCCATCGGTTCGATGTAGACGGTGGCCCCGCTTTTGATCGCGGAGCCTGAGCAAGGCAGGCGGTGGAGCAGACGAGTATTACGAAGGCTGTAATTCTCTTTATCTAATTTTCTGAGTTCTATTGTGCCAGGCGGGCGCCCATCGCAAAGGCCTTTTTGCAGTCTTCGGGGAAGACCTCGTCGTGGCGCTGCTTCTTTTTAACCGGATCGAAGCGCGCGGCGGCGTACTTGGAGTAGTCGTCGAACTGCATGGTGTCATAGATGAACAGAACTTCAGGCTGGCCGAAGATCACACTCGTGATTCCGGTGCTGAGTGCCAGCGCACCTTCCAGCCCGATCTTCTGCGCCATCGCTTCCGGCATTCCCATGTCGTAGATCAAGCCCACCTTGAGTTTGCCGGGGAAGAGCGAGCGCGGCGGATCGGCGTACTCCAGATAGGGAAAGATGAGCCGCTCGTAAAACGAGCGCATCTCGCCGGTGGCCTGCATGCAGTAAATCGGCGAGCCGAGGATGAGCGCGCCGGCCGAAGGAACGGCTTCGAGCAGCGGACGAAGGCCGTCCTTGACGGCACAGTGGCCGTAGCTGGGCCCGTCCACCGTTTTGCAGCCAAAGCAGCTGTGGCAGCCCTTGAAGTCGAGATCGTAGAGGTGGACCAGCTCGGTTTCGGCGCCCACCGAGCGGGCGCCTTCAAGAGCGTGATCGAGCAACGTGGCGGTGTTCCACTTTTTGCGCGGACTGCCGTTGACGGCGATGACTTTCATCGGTATCTCTCCTAGTCCGGCAATGCCTGGTCGATGGTTCGATAATTGTCGAATATAAAAACAAAGTCAAGTCTTTTCCGGGAGCGCATTTGGTTTGTGAGCTCCGGTCGAAAATCTCGCATAACCTACACAACCTACATAAGCTATTTGCTTTTCAGCACACAATGGGCAATGGAGGTTTTCGTTGCCGTTGGTCAGACCTACACAACCGTAAGCGCCGGCGACCTCGTGAAGCAGAGTCCGAGTGGCCAAGTCCAGGAGCAGTCCATTGCCAGCCGCGCCGAATCGCCGGGTTGTGAGGTCAGCCTTCCGCAGCCTGTGAGCGACCTTTTCGGGGGAATACAGTAACCGCTAGCCGCGCCCCTTGTGGATTCGATTGACCTCAGCGGCGACTTTTGAGACCGGAACCTGGTTCTTGCCTTGGTGGCACAGGGTGAGTGCCGCACCGATGGCGAGCATTCCGAGCTCGTCAAGGCGTTCAGCTAGCGGATGATCGGAGAACGGTGTCAGCAGCGTACAAATGCCCCGACCGACCTCGCTTCTTTGGGCCGGGAGAGCCTTCAAAACATCGTTTCGGGCCCAACCAGAAACTAAAGTAAGCATGCCACCGGCGAATCGTAAGCATGCAACCGCTATAATCTTCCGCTAGTCAAGTTGAATCGGGAAGTGATGATGTATATTGAAGGAACTGGTACACCTTGGCTAGGATCGCAAAGGATTCCTTAAGGTGGATGAAAGCACTTCCTTTCATGCCGTGAGGAGGATTCTTGCACAGACAAGGCCGCTTGCTTTAAGTGTCGGCTTAGCGGATTCGGCGCCGCATTTTTGTCCTGGTTGAGGAGACTGTGGAAAAACCTCACCCAAGTGAGGATAGCGAAGCTTTGCGAAAAATCGAACAAGTCGGGCCAATCTCATATCGTTCGGTTCGAGCAGTTCGCCGCTCAATACGGGATCCTTTGTCCGACGCGCCGCAACCCTCAAAATGGTTTGCGCTCTATACAACGTCGCGCCATGAAAAACGTGTTGCCCAGCATTTGCTTGAGCGGCAGATCGAGTTTTATCTTCCCCTCTATCGTTCGGAGCGCAAATGGCGCGATGGGTCGAGGGTGACTCTGGAGCTTCCGCTTTTTCCCGGTTACCTCTTTATCCATATTCGGCGCAATGAGCGCGTGCGTGTCCTGGAAGTGCCCGGCGCACTGACAGTGGTGGGCGGAACCGGGGGCGAGCCTTCTCCGTTGCCGGATGCCACCATCGATGCGCTACGCGCGGGGCTGGAGCTCCGGCCTGCTCAACCGCACCCCTTAATGACGGCGGGGCAGCGGGTGCGCATCCGGTCTGGCGCACTCGCCGGCCTCGAAGGCATTGTGGTTAGGAGCAAAAACAGATTCCGCGTGGTGATGACTCTGGAACACATCATGCGGAGTTATGCCGTAGAAGTGGACCTGGAAGATCTGGAGCCATTGATCCCCGGAGATCTCCCGATCGTCGCCATACCGGAATTGCAACTCAGCCATCGGGGCTTGCAGTAATCGGCTTCAGAAAAAGCGCTTTTGGCCGGTGCACCAGTCAAATGATTCCCTCTGAAACCTCCCCGATTTTGACATCCGCGAAATCCCCAACCGGCAACCATCCGGGATCGCCAGGCTGCTGCTGTGAGCAGTAAAGAGCTGTGTCGATCATGGCACGAGCCGCTGAGCAAGTGACTCCCGGCATAGACCCGCTCCCAAACAGCTGCCGCTAACTGCCGGCAGTCAAATTGCAAAGACTCACATGGCGAGAACCTCGAATTCCGGAAAGGGCGGCGCCGAAGCGCGGATTCTGGCCAGCGCAGCGGGGATGTTTGCCAATTTCGGTTACAACGGTGTAAGCACGCGCGATATTGCAACCAGCGCTGGAGTAAATGAGGTCACGATTTACCGGCATTATCCGCGCAAGCGCGATCTCTATGTCGCGGTGCTCGATGCCGAGTTGCAGGAAGTGAAACTGCGCGGCGATCTGCTGGCCCGGGTTGCCGAAGCAGGCGATGCAAGGATGGCTGTCGCGCGCACCTTCGAGCTGATCGCGGCCACTTTGACAGAGCGCCAGGACCTGCTGCGCCTGGTGCAGTACAGCTCCCTTGAGTTGGGCAACGACATCGATCCCCTGCTTCGCAGGCATCTGGGTGAGTTGATTGAAGTCATTGCGCGATATCTGGACCCCTGGGTGAGCAAGGGCGAATTGCGCTGCACCAGCGCAAAGGCGCTTGTGCTCTCCTTGATCGCGATCATCCTGAGCCACCGATCGCTGCACCGGCTCTTCGCGGGCGACGGCTCGGGCCCCGAGGCAATGTTTAAGGCCTACGCAGAGTTTTCAGCATCCGAATAGGCCGCGCTCAAGTTCGCCGGCGCCTCCGCATTCGCCCATGCATATCCTGCACATAATTGACAGCTTTTCTCCTGCTACTGGCGGACCGCCGGAGGCTTTACGCCAGCTGATTAAAGCCACACGTGACGCCGGCACCGAGGTTGAGGCGGTTTGCCTGGACAATCCTCATGCGGAGTTTTTGAGCGACATCGCCTGCCCCGTGCATGCCCTCGATCAGTCCTATCTGGGCAGGTTCGCATTCTCGCCGCGATTGTGGCGGTGGCTGCTTGCCAATGCCGGCCGTTTCGACGGCATCGTGATGAACGGAATCTGGACTTTTCCGGGCCTTGCCCTGTATTTAGCGGCGAGCCGCAAGCGGAAGCCATACGGGATCTTTGCCCACGGAGCGCTCGACCCGTGGTTCAACCGCAAGTACCCGCTGAAATACATTAAGAAACTGCTGTACTGGCCTGTGCAGTATGCGGTTCTGCGCCACGCGCTGGCGGTGTTCTTTACCGCCAAGGCAGAGCGGGATCTGGCGAAAACCAGCTTTTGGCCCAGCAAATGGAACAGCGTGCTGGTTCCGTATGGGATTACGGAACCGGAGGAGTCGAAGGGTGGTCCCGCGGGGCAAATCGAAGAGTTCTATCGCGAGTTGCCGGAGCTTCGCGGTCGCCGCTACCTGCTGTTTTTGGCGCGAATTCACGAGAAGAAGGGTTGCGACCTGCTGCTTGAGGCGTTTGCGAAGCTTGCGGACGCGGTGCCGGATGTGGACCTCGTGGTTGCCGGCCCCGATCAAATGGGAATGCAGGCGAAACTGATGGGCATGGCCGGGCTGCTTGGCGTTGCCGGCAGAGTGCACTGGCCCGGACTGATCGGCGGCGACGTGAAATGGGGCGCGCTGCGGGCCTGCGATGCCCTCATTTTGCCCTCTCACCAGGAGAATCTCGGAATCTCAGTCGTCGAGGCCCTCGCGGTAGGGCGTCCGGTTCTCATCAGTCGTCAGGTGAATATCTGGCGGGAAATCGAGAGCGACGGCGCAGGCCTGGCCGGAGACGACACGCTCGAAGGTACGGTGCGCCTGCTGCGCCGCTGGTTCGATCTGCTTCCGGCGGAGCGCGCCGCGATAGCAGTCCGCGCGCAGCCCTGTTTCGCCGCACGATTCTCCATGAGGCGAACGGCAGTGGCAATCAACGATGTGTTTGGGTCAGCGAATTTTCAAGAGAAGACCTGCTAGGGCCTGCATGAGGGGTTGTTTCCCACGTTGGGAACGCCGCGTCTCATCGCCGGCGCGCGCTTCGATATTTGGTCTGGCCAGCGAGAACGCAGCAAACATGCCGGTTCTTGGGCCGGTTATAGTGCTTCAGGCGGAATGAACCGCAATTCGGTGACTTTCAGAGCGGAACCAGAGTAAGCGTGCCTTTGCGTCAGTTTGTGAAAGGTGGCTTTTTCTTGAGGAAACAGCCACTTCGCTGACGTGCTTCCGGGATACAACTACTCTGGTTCCGCTGTAGTCGCCCTCAAACCAGCGCCTTCGGGCGGTAATTGTTAGGAGCCTCAATGCCTCTCGAACCTCTAGCGGAGTCCCAGACGGGACGGCCAGTTGACGGCCGGGGAAACATGCTTGTGTTGGGCGAGCGCCGCTCGCTTATGGATATGTGGCGCGTGCTCATGAAGCAGCGCTTTACCATTCTGGCGGTGACGCTTCTTTCCGTTGCCGGAGCAGCCTGGCATGCATTCCGAACCGTACCTGTGTATGAAAGCGTTGGGCGCGTTGAAATCAAACCGAACGCATTAGCCAGCTCGGACCAGGCAAGCGTCGTTCAAGAGTATGTTGAAAGCCCTTTGCAGTCGGAGATGAATATACTCGAGAGTGACTCGGTACTGTTTCAAACCGCCGAGAGTCTTCATCTCAACCGCCTGGTGGGTGCCAGCGAATCGGCGTCTTCCGCCGAGATTACCCCGCAGCAACACCGCGCTCTGGTCGGAATCATCAAAGGCGGATTGTCGGTTTCTGTCGTTTCGAACACGGATATTCTCCAAATTCGCTACCGCAACAACGACCCGAAACTCGCAGCCGATGTTGTTAATCAGCTCGTGGAAACCTATTCCGACGAAGATATCAGGACAAGATTCGAGCGCACCATGCATGTGTCGGCGTGGCTGCAGAAACGGCTGGAAGATCTCAAGCAGGAAGCGTCGGATACGCAGCGTCAGCTTGCGGATTATCAAAAGGCGCACAACATCGTGGGAACGGATGAGAGCTCGAATCTCGTCATACAAACCCTGGAACACGTCAGCACCGATTTGGATAACGCCGAGGCGGACCGGATCATGAAAGAAGCGCGGATGCGCGATTTCAATACACTGAGCCCGGATATGATGGCTTTGGCCGGCGACGATCCCGCTCTGGCCAATCTCCAATCTCAGCTCACCCAATTGCAAACGCAGCGTGCGGAAATGGCCACGAAATTTGGCCCTAAGCATCCTCAGATGCAGCAGCTCGATCTCCAGATCAATAAGATTCAGGCGCAAACCAACGAGGAAATCGAGCTTTCGCGGCATCAAATGCGCGATGAATACGAAAGGGCGTTGGGGGTGGAGGGGGACCTGCGAAAGCGCCTGGCCTCGCAGGAAGAAGCAACCTACCGCCTGAATGAAGATGTGGCGCAATACGAAATTTTCCGCCACGAAGCGCAATTGACCCGCGATCTCTACGACAATCTCCAGATGAGACTCAAGGAGGCAAGCGTTACGGCGGGATTGTCCGCGGCCAACATTACTGTTGTCGATCGCGCCGAGGTTCCATTCATCCCTGTAGAGCCGCAGAAAGGCAAGGCCCTCGGGTACGGATTCTTCGGGGGCCTCTTAATCGGCTGTGTGCTTGCATTCGTCATTGAATCGATCGACGACAGGCTGCGAACCTCGGAAGAAGTCGAGTATGCGTCGATGCTGCCATCGTTAGCTGCCATTCCACACCTGGCGCACGGTGCGGCAAAGCGTAAGGGCGATGGAGGGCAGAAGGCTGTGTCCAGCGCTTCCGCGCCGCCACAGCAGCTAGTCACTCTGTGGGAGCCTAAATCGCACGGCGCCGAGGCCTATCGGAGCATGCGCAGCGCCCTGATGCTTTCATCGATTGACAATCCGCCGCGCGTGATCATGATAGCCAGCGCCTTCCCGAAGGAGGGAAAAACGACCACCGCTCTCAACCTTGCGATTGTGCTTGCGCAGAGAGGTGAACGGGTTCTGCTGGTCGACGCAGACCTCCGGCGGGGAAGCTTGCACCGGGCGTTCGGGCTGGTGGATCAGGGCATCGGTTTGTCGACGGCGCTGTCGCAGCCGGGAGTCGAACTGGAACTGCCGACTCCGTTTCCGGATTTGCCGACGCTGCAGGTGTTGGCGACCGGGCCGCGGCCGCCGAACCCAGCCGAGATGCTTTCCTCCAATCGCATGGAGGAGCGGATGCGCCAATGGACACAAGAGTTCGACCGGATTGTCATTGACACTGCCCCGCTGCTTCCCGTTTCAGATACGCAAGCGATGGCAGTCCGTGCGGATGCTGTAATTCTGGTTGCTCGCGCCGGCGTCACGCGCAAGCGCGCACTGATTCGGGCGCGCGATCTTCTCTGGCGCATCAACGCGCCCGTCTCCGGAGTCGTTATCAACGACGTCGACATGCGCCTGGAAAACTTCTACACCTATCGTTACGGCATTTATTCCAAAAACTATTGGTATGCATATCGACAAAGCGTAAAATCTTCCGATAGCGCCTATGGGTACGAGGATGAGGAAAAGGGAGAATAAGATGGCGAAGACATATGCGCGCGCGACAGCGTTATGGATTTTCTTGTTTGCATTTGCAATAGCCGCGAGCGCTCGGCAATCCGGCAATCCCGTATCCAATTCTGCGCCGCCCCTAAAGATCAGTTCCGGAGACCTGATCGAAGTAACTATGTTTGACAACCAAGATCTCTCGGGCCGTTTTCGCGTCGATGAGAACGGCGACATTACAGTCCCCCTGATTGGCAGCGTGCATGTGGAGGGTCTTACAGCAGAAGGGGCAGCGACGCTGATTGAGCAGCGATACGTTGAGGCGCAAATCCTGCAGCCGGCCGACTCCCACGCCACAGTTTTCATCTCTGAATACGCGACACAAGGAATTATCGTGGGCGGGGAAGTGAAGAGTCCCGGAGTGTTTCCCGCTTTGGGTATTCGCAAGCTCAACGATGTAATCTCTGCTGCCGGCGGCGTGACCCCGGCTGCCGCATCGAAAGTGGTGATTACTCATAAAGGCGATCCTGCAAATCCAATGACGGTCGATTACAACCCCGAAGCCCTCAACCCGGTCATTCCAGATGTGCAGATTTTCCCGGGCGATACGCTCATGGTTCCCAGGGCCGGCATTGTTTATGTACTGGGCGCTGTCGCCAGAGCAGGAGGTTACGTGCTCGATGGCCGCAACACGCTTACAGTGGAGGAAGTTATGGCGCTCGCCGGCGGCGGTGGACGTGCCCCCGCATTGAAGCGAGTGCAGCTTGTCCGGACCTTGGCAGACGGCAGGAAAGAGGCGATCACGATTCCCGTCAACTTAATCTATAAAGGTCAGGCTCCGGATGTCGCCCTGAAAGATGGAGATATTTTGTTCGTTCCAACGAGCAACGGCAAGCTTGCGGCTGAACAAGCCATCAGTTCAGCTCTGAGCATCGGCACCTCGATCGCGCTCTATAGAACTGCGTACCAGCAGTAAACGCACCGAGCCAGAAGTTGCTGCCGATTCGCCTTGCTCAAGCAGGGGTTAATCAGTCGGAAGAAAGCTATTTCAGGAATTAAAGAAAACGATGCAGCCCTGAGCGAGGAATCGATAGCCGATGTCGCGATCTTCAATCGACAACGCGAACTCCGGTTCTGCGATTCTTTGTGGGACCGTTGAGGGATTGGGCTTGCAAGACCATGCGCCGGCCGCATGGGCCGAGCGCGATTCGCTTATGAAGGGTGGGGAATGAGCAAACGGGCACTCATTTGCGGCATCTCCGGGCAAGACGGCACCTATCTTGCCAAGCTGCTGTTGGAGCGAGGGTACGAGGTGTGGGGGAGTTCGAGGGATGCCGAGCAGACTGCGTTCAATAATGCGCGCAAGCTTGGGATCTACGATTCTTTGCGGCTGGTTTCGCTGAATCTGCGCGACGTTGGCAACGCAATCGGATTACTGCAACGAATTCGCCCGCATGAAGTGTTCTCGCTCGCCGGTCAAAGCTCCGTTGGTCTTTCGTTTGAGCAGCCGGTAGAAACCATCGAAAGCCTTGCGCTTGGCGCGCTCACTCTTCTCGAAGCGATTCGCCTCACGAATCTCGAGACCCGCCTTTATAACGCCGGCTCAACCGAGTGTTTTGGCGACACCGGGGAAGAAGTCGCGAACGAAAACACGCGCTTCAATCCACGCAGCCCCTATGCGGTCGCTAAGGCATCGGCATACTGGACGGTTGCGAACTATCGGGAAGCGTATGGAATGTTCGCCTGTACCGGCATCCTATCGAACCACGATTCTCCCTTGCGCCCCATGCGTTTCGTCACGCGCAAGATTATCCATGCGGCTGCATCGCTGGCCATGGGTAAGGACATCAAGCTCTCGCTCGGCAATCTCGATATTGAAAGAGATTGGGGCTGGGCGCCGGAGTATGTTCAGGCCATCGCGATGATGCTTGAGCAGCCTTCGCCGCAAGACTGGATTATTGCGACCGGTCAGAGTCATACCTTGCGCGAGTTTGTGAGGGTGGCATTCGATCTCATTGGAAAAGACTGGCGCGTCTACGTCACGCACGATGAGCATTTGATGCGCCCCGCGGATATATTGCGCAACAAAGTCGATCCTTCGAAAGCTGCATCTCATTTGGGCTGGAAAGCCAAGTACGCCATGAAAGAAGTGATCGGCATGATGCTCGATGCGGAAATGAAGAGTCTTCGTGAAAACCACTCGGCTTAGTAAGTGACGGGGCTTTCCCCTCGGATTGCGACGGCAGATATGCTTCCCAGCGATCGACTGCTGATTCAGGTTGTGCCCCGGCTCAAGCCTGCACGATGCGGCGTCAGCGATCAGGCAATCATGCTGGCGCAGGAGCTGAAAGCCGCATTCGAAATCGATACTGCATTTGTCGTGTTGAACTCGAATGAGGCGTGCAGCCTTCCTTATTCCATGATTCACTGTCCGCCCGCTCAATTGCTTGAGACCTGCCTTTCAATGACTGAAGGCCGGCCTGGAGCGCTCCTCGTCCACTTAAGCGGATACGGGTACTCGGCAGACGGAGCGCCCACGCTGCTTGCCGATGCGCTTGCCAGCGTGAGAAAGGATTGCCGTTTTCGCGTCGCGGTTTATTTTCATGAACTGTTTGCGACCGGAATGCCATGGAGATCTGCGTTCTGGCACTCGCGCCGGCAAAGAAATGCGGTGCGCAGAATCGCCGAGGGATGCGATCTGCTGGTGACCAGCTCCAGGTATCACGCAGACTGGCTGGAAGGGGAGCCCGTGAGGCAATCGGCTGCCCCCATCCAGCTTCTGCCCGTCTTCTCGGCTGTAGGCGAAACTCCGGCGCCCACTCCCGTGCCGCGGAGGAAACCGCAAATAACGGTCTTCGGTCTGGTGGGAACAAGACAAAACGCCTATAAGAAGATGGCATTTCGTGCGGGCATGCTGCATGACCTTGGCATCAAGGAGATATTGGATATAGGTCCGGAATTTAATGCTCCTCGAGAGCTGAACGGAATTCCGGTGAGACGCGCGGGGGCGCTTGCCGCGCCGGATCTTGCCGATCTTCTGTCTCATTCGATCTTCGGTTTTGCGCCGCACGATCCGCCCTCTTTAGCAAAGTCCTCGATATGCGCCGCCTACTGCGCGCATGGAACGATTCCCGTGGTTGCATCGACATTCCCGGGAGAAATAGACGGACTGGCGGACGGAATGAACATCCTGAGCCCGCGGACCGCGAAGGGCGCCCGGGAGGCCGGACTTGAACGGTGCTCCAATGCCGCCTGGCGTTGGTATTCGGGACACAATCTCCGGACCCATGCAACGAGATATGCTGCCTGGTTGATGCGCGCGGAGTAGGGCGGCGTGAAGGCGCCCTGCGCAGAGTCTGCAATTCTGCCTATGATTTTTGGCGATAACAAAGCAGAGGGAACTTGAGAATCGATTTCAAGAACACGGGCCTCGGCGACGCGTGGATGAGGTTCATGGCGTTGTCGACGTTGTCGAGAATCCGCCCAAAGGAGCGCCATGTCGTCTACCCTCCGGCCGTTCTCGTTCCATTGGCGAGCCGGCTGTTTGAAGGATTCTTTGATGTAGCAGAAAGCGGCCCGGCCGACATCGTGATGAGCCACCTGGGTTTGCGCCACCTGCTGCCGGGCATGCTTCGAGGGAAAAGATATTATTCGCCTTTTTATTGGATCCTGCGGGAAACGCGAGGCAAGCTGACGGTAAAGGACAAGATCAACGATCTGGGTTTTTTAGTTGCAATCGCCACAACTCGCCTGTCGCGCCCAAGCCGGCAATATGTTTATGAGTACCAGGGCTTCATGGAGATGCAGGGGCTGCGGCCGTTCCGAGGCGTCACGCTGGAGGAGTATTTGAGCGAGGTGCAAAAGGACTTTGATGTGATCCATGCGCGCGTTCATGAAGCGTTTGGACGGGAGGATTCCCGGCATCGGACAGTCGTCTTTCCGTCGGGGTCTTCCCATCAGACGATGCCGCCGGAATTTGCAGCAAAAGTTTTCCCTCAAGCGGATTTTGCCTTTCACGAGAAGGATGATTTCTCAAAAGACTTTGAGCGGGCTGGGCTTAACGTCATCAGGTTTGGAAATCCTCCGGAGCAGATTTGCGAATTGATTGCATCGGCGTCAACTGTTTTCTGTACAGATAGTTTTCCGTCCCATTTGGCGCAGTTGTGGAAGGACAAGGCCGTTGTGATGCTGACGGAAATGAAGGCGCGAATCACCTTTCACCCCTGTTTCCCGGCGTCGCGGGTAGTCGAGTCGCGTGCGGAATGTAATCCTTGCCGGAAGCTGGTTCGCATCGGCCCGGATCACCGCTGCCAGGCGGGGAGGGTGTTCTGTGCGACCTGGGAGAGCCCTGAATACCTAGCGCAGCTCTCGACCTACAGCTCGTTGTGAGAATCGTGCGAGCGTTGGCGCGATTCAACTAATAACCCTCCATCGTAAGTTTCATGGCAAGGATGCGCGAGATGGTCGTCGCGCGCTTGGTTAGCAGAACGAACAGTATTTTCATGCATTCAACGGAATCAGCCGGAACACCAAAATCATCCGGGGAGCACGGCGCGCAGACTGTCGCCGTGTGCATCGGAACGTACAATCAGGCCCAATACCTTAGAGAATGCATCGAATCCGCGTTAGCGCAAACCAATCCAATTCAGGAAATTTGGGTGTCGGACGATGCAAGTGCCGACAACACGTTTGAAGTGATGGAAGAAATATGTAGGCTTTATCCGACGGTTCATTACTACCGGCAGCCCAGGAATCTTGGTATCGCTGGTAACCTGAGTTGGGTTTTGTCCCAGCCGGCCACTGATTTTGTCGTCCGGTTGGATTCGGATGACAGGCTGGAGCCGGCTTTTGTTGCTACGCTTGCCGATTTGATGAACACGTATCCTCAGGCCGGCTACGCCCACTGCAACATTTACGAAATCGATGGCCATGGCGCCCAGACCCGCATGCGCATGTTACATCGGCCTGCGGTTTATGAGAGCCCGGAAGTTGCTATCAGGCGGAATACCCCCAGCTATCGGGTCGCCGGGAATATCGTTCTCTACCGTTCAGCCGCGCTGAAAGAAGCAAATTACTACCACTCGAACGCCTCCTGGCAGTACGCCGAGGATTGGGATCTATGCCTCAGAATCGCAATTCTGGGGTGGGGGAATGTGCATGCCGCGGCGCCGCTGGCGAGATATCGCGTCTGGGGTGACGACAAGCAGGGGCGTTTCAAACGCAACATGTCAGGCATGGAATGCATCATCAAGGTTTATAAGAATACGCTGGAGCCCGAATATATCAAGCGCGGCTGGAATACCGCGACGATCAGGAAATATATGCGGAGAACGGCTCTGCGGTACGTGGACGGGATCGATTCGCCGTTTTTGACCAGCGCCGAGCGTGAAGCCTACAAGGCGTTTTTGCGCAGGCTGGGAGACTCTACCTGGTTGTCTGTCAGAATATATCTGGCCGAGCAGGGTCTTAATCCGATTTTCCGGTTTATAGCAAGAGTCCAAATCGGGGCAAAAGATACGATCAAGAGCTGTCTTACTCTGGTGAGACGATAGGGCGAAGGTAAAGCGCGGAACTGAAGATCGTGAGGTGAATTGAAGTGGGCCGTCTTGCAGTCGATCCAGTCGTTGCCGCGATTGGCCACGAGGGAGCCACACCTTCGGTTCTGCTGTCTCATCCGACCGGTAATCAAAACGTCCGCAACGCTCTTCGCAGCCTTGCCGAGAACCGGATGCTCGCGGAATTCTGGACGACTATTGCATGGAATCCGGACCCGCGGTGGAATCAAGTGCTGCCTTCCGGGCTGCGCATGCAGCTAGCCAGGCGCGCTTTTGCCGAGGCTCCGCGAGAGCGCGTGAAGTCAGTTCCCTGGAGAGAAGTCGTCCGCCTGGGCGCAAGGCCTCGGCTGCTGAGAAACCTGCTCTGTTCCGGCGAGCGGCCCTTTTCCGTCATCGGTATGTACCGGCACTTTGATGGCAAGGTGGCGCGGCGCCTGAGAGAGAGCAAAGTTGACGCCGTTTATGCCTATGAAGGCGGCGCACTGCAATCGTTCCGAGAGGCCAGACGCTTATGTATTGCCGCTCTGTACGAATTGCCGAGCGCCTATTGGTACTGGGAGCACAGGCTCCTTTCGGAGGAGGCGGAGCGCAATCCCGAGTTCGCCGGGCTTCTTCCTAAGCTGAAGGATTCTCCCGGCCACATGCAGTGGAAGGACGAAGAGCTCGATCTTGCGGATTTTGTCTTCGTACCCAGCCAGCACGTCCGGCACAGCCTGACGGGAGTGGTTCCGGATGAAAAGATCCGGGTGATCAATTACGGAGCGCCGCCGGTGCGGTCCCGCAAGCCCGTTTCATGCGACTCGAACCGGCCGTTGCGCGTGCTGTTTGTCGGCGCCTTGATTCAGCGCAAAGGCATCGGATATCTGCTCGATGCCATCGATCAGCTCGGTTCGCAGGTAAAGCTGACGATCATTGGAGGGCGGTTTCAGGCGAATTCCCGCGTGGATGAAGCGTGCAGCCGTTGGCGCTGGTTCGAGAGCTTACCTCATTCCAGGGTTCTGGACCTGATGCAGGAAGCGGATGTCCTGGTGCTTCCCTCGCTTACTGAAGGATGCGCCCTGGTTGTTCTGGAAGCTCTGGCCTGTGGCCTGCCGGTGATTGTCACGCCGAATACGGGATCGCTCGAATTTGTGCGCGACGGATGTGAAGGATTCGTTGTGCCGATCGGCAGTTCGGACGCAATCGCCGATCGCTTGAATGCGCTCAACCGCGACCGGGAGTTGCTGGCCGCGATGTCGCGCAATGCGCACGCCACCGCGGCAGAGAAATCGTGGGAGAGTTATCGGGCGAACTGGGCCGATGCGGTGAGGACGGTAACATGGCGCTAACGGTGATGCGAGACCCGAGAAGCACTCACAGCAGAATGCCCTTGCTGAAGAAACTCTTTTGGGCCTATTTCCTGCTATTGATTTTTGAAGGCGCGCTGCGGAAATGGATTCTGCCGCAGCTTGCCGCGCCACTGTTGCTGGTTCGCGATCCCATCGCGCTGTTGATCCTCTGGGAGGCTTCTCGAACAAATAAATGGCCCGAGAAATGGTCGGCTGCTATTGGAATTCTTGCTGCCGGGCTGTTCGGTCTGTGCGCGGTACAGATGGCCGCAGGCGAAAATTCATGGTTAGCGGCGGCTTATGGATTGCGTTCCTATCTGCTCCCGTTTCCCGTGGCCTTCATCATGGGAGAAAACCTGGACGCGGAGGACCTGCGCAAATTCGGCGTGTGCACGCTGTGGCTTTTGCTGCCCGAAACGGCGCTGGAGGTGGCCCAGTATCTTGCACCACTTGGCTCGTCTCTGAACGCAGGAGCGTATGAGGGCGCCGGACAGATTCAATATGTAGGCGGGCACGCAAGGGCTTCGGGCACCTTCAGCTTTGTGGTGGGCGCGGCCAGTTTTGCCCCGATTGCGGCGGCGTTCATTCTCTATGGTCTGGCGAATGAAAGATTTGCCAAAAAATGGCTGTTATGGGCGGCCTCATTCGCGCTGGTTATTTCGGTTCCCGTCATGGGGTCCCGCACATATGTGTATCTGTTGGGCGCAGTCGTCGGCTGCGCGGGGGTTGCCGCGCTCTGCGGAGTGACCGAGTTCTTGAAGTCGTTCAGGGTTATCGTTCCGTTCCTGGCGGTCTTCGCCCTCGCGTCGCTCCTTCCAATATTTACCGAGTCCAGCAAGAGCCTTAATGAGCGCTTTTCCGAGGGAAATCAGATTGAAGGAGGCGCACAGCGCAGCGCGCGGCAAGCGGTGCTTAATCGTTCCGTAATTCCGATGATAACGGAGTTCGAAGAGATCGATTTCACGAGTAATCCAACCGGTATAGGAATGGGCCAGGGCGCCCTGGCGATTTCGAAGTTGCTAACGGGCAGAACAGAATTCACGGCGGGCGAGGGTGAGTTTGAGCACGTAATGAATGAGTTTGGCCCCGTTCCCGGACTAGCGTTCATGCTGTTTCGCCTCATTCTGACGTTGATGATACTGAAGGAGGCGGTTGCGCGAGCGCGCGAAGGCGAGCCGCTGGCCTTGCTGCTTGCTCCTCTGATGGTGAGCGCGGTAGCGGTCGGTACTTTAGAGAACCCAACGGCGGGGGGATTCATGGTGATCTACATGGCCTTTAGCCTGGCTGCGTTGAAGCGGCCTGCCGTTTTTTTACAATCGGCCCATGGCTTGAGCCGAGTGCTCCGCCCGGCGCGCTATAGCAGTCCGGGCCGTTGAAGTTGCCTGTGTGCCTTACCATGCCCTTTCAAAGCGCACCCTTAAACATGATTTCCGACAGTTTGAAAGGCGAAACATCGTGACTCGGTACTTGCCGGAACGCAAGCTTCTCAGGCTCACCGAGGCATCGCTCATTCTGGCTGCGGGTGCGTGTTTGGCCCTGTGGCTTACAAGGATCTTCCATGCGATCTCCTTTGTCAGGCCGTCTATGTCAGTCACTACCGGCTGGGAAGAAGCGTGCCTATTTTCGATCTGGAAGTTCACGCAGCAGCAACCTGTCTACACCGATCTTTACCGCGTTCCGTTTGCGGGGAGTTACTACAATTGGGGGTTCTATTATTTTTACGGACTAGTGGCCGAGGCTTGCCTGCGTTTATTTCATCTCGACGCGGTCTGGATTGCAACTGCCGGCCGCCTCATCACCATCGCTTTCACGCTTGTTACCGGTGGGATTTTCTTCCTTGCTCAGAAGCACTTTGCTAAGGATGGCCTGTTCGCCAATTCGCGCATTTCCTGGGCTTGGTGCGCGATTGCCGCCTGCAGTCCTCTGGTCGCCTTCTCTTCGATCACTGTTCGGCCCGATATCGGGGCACTTGCCTTTGAGTGTGCGGGTTTCTATGCGATCCTGCGCTATGTGAGCAAACCGAGCGCCCGCCTTCTCATTGCGGCTGCGTTTCTTTTTTACGTTGCCTGGGCCTTCAAGCAGACGCAGGTCACCATGCTCGCCGGGTCGGCTCTGGCGCTATTGCTGCTCAAGCGCTGGCGGGCGTTTCTCACGATAAGCGGAATATGGTGGCTTTTAGTAATCGCCAATC
>Ga0326728_10006848_pt1 | contig 30147 bp, 22 predicted proteins | sample MB3enrmetagenome_FD_207602 | JGI IMG/M metagenome (GOLD analysis project Ga0326728, IMG submission 207602) | Lab enriched peat soil microbial communities from McLean, Ithaca, NY, United States - MB31MN | ecosystem: Environmental > Terrestrial > Soil > Wetlands > Peat | place: USA: New York...
CTAGTGGATCGACTCATGAGTTTCATCAAAGCCTATAACCAGGAGGCTCGGCCCTTTGAATGGACTTATACCGGCAACCCCATGGCTGCTTGAATAAGTCAACGTAATTGTGTAACGCAACACTAGTTAGTAGGAGCTGGGCAGGTGCTGATGGTAGTTGGGGTAGGCCGGCTTCTTATACACCGGCGGCGGACTCTTCTTGAGCGCTTCCATCGTCACCTCGACCGCCTTCTCGAGCTGCGGATCGTGGCCTTGGCGTACCAGCTTGGGATCAAGCTCGACCTCGAGGTCCGGGGCGATGCCATGGTTCTCCACCTCCCACTCGCCTTTGGTTCCGTAAATGGCCCAGCGCGGCGCGGTAACGGAACCGCCGTCCATCAACTGCGGATAGCCGCCGATGCCCACCAGCCCGCCCCAGGTGCGCGTGCCGACCAGGGGGCCGATCCCAGCCTTGCGGAAGTACCAGGGCATGGCGTCACCGCCGGAACCCGCAAACTCGTTAATGATCATCGTCTTGGGCCCATAAATCGCCTCTTGCGGCTCGGAGTAAGTCTCGCCTTCGCGCGTCATGACAAAACTCATCACCGGGCGGCGCAGGTAGTCGATGATGTAATCAGCAAGGGCGCCGCCGCCGTTGAAGCGTTCGTCCAGGACCGCGCCTTCCTTGCCCACTTGCGCAAAGTAGTAGCGGTTAAAGTTCGTAAAGCCGGCGCCGGCGGTGTTGGGCAGATAGACGTAGGCGAGCTTGCCGCCGCTCAACTGGTCCACCTTGCGGCGGTTGGCCTCTATCCACGCCAGGTTCCTCAGCGCCGTCTCATTTTCAACCGGAACCACCGTCACGTCGCGGGCTCCGCTGCCGTCCGGCTTGGGACCAACTTTCAACACCATCTGCTTGCCGGCGGTTTCCTGGAAGAAGCTGTAGATATCATCCGTGGCGTGCAAGTCGCGTCCGTTGACCGCCAGCAGATACTCTCCTTCTTTTACGTTTACACCCGGCTGGGTGAGGGGCGCATGAAGTTGCGGATTCCAGTTCTCGCCGCTGTAAATGCGCGCCAAACGGTAGCGTCCGTTCTCGAGGGTGTAATCGGCGCCGAGCAGTCCCACCTTCACGGTGTTGAGTTCGGGCTGCGTGCCACCCCCGACGTACATGTGCAGGACGCTGATATTCCCCAGCATCTCGTCAAACAAGTAGGCAAGATCGGCGCGGCTCGTCACGCCGGATAGGAAGGGCGCATAGGCTTCCTCCGTTGTCTTCAAGTCCAGTCCGTGGAAGTGCGGATCATAGAAGAAGTCGCGTTCGATCCGCCAAATCTCGTGGTACATCTGCTTCCACTCCGCGCGCGGGTCAACATACACTTCCATGTCCGCGGTTTTGAGCTGGCCTTCGCCCGGCTTGGGAGGCTTGTCGGCAGCGGCGATGAACCACTTCTCATCCTGGCGATAGAGCGCCTTCTCTCCATTGTCCGAGAGCGCGAAGGCCCGGGCGCCGTCGAGCAGCTTTTCGGTCTTGCGTGTCTTGAGGTCAAAACGCTGGACAATCGCCGTCGGGGGAGCGCCTTCGACCTCCACTTGCGGGGTCTCGAACAGATACAGGATGCCCTCCTTGCCCGCCGCCAGGCCCTCGTAGTTGCGCTCCGGAATGGGCAGAGCCAGGATGCGCTGGCTGATGTTCTCAAAGTCAATGGTGACCTTGACGGGCTCCTTCTTCTCTTTATCTTTGTCCTTGTCTTTGTCCTTACTCTGCTCGGCGGCTTGGCCGGACTTATCCTCTTTCTTCTCCTCTGCCTTTTCGTCGTCGCTTTCGGGCCCAATCGGGGAAGGCAAATCCTTGCGGAGCACCACTGCATAAACGCTGCGGGTCACGGGACGGCCCATGCTGGTCATGTCGAGCCAGCCGGTGGCCAGGCCCATATTGGTGCTGGCCGCAAAGTAGAGATATTTGCCGTTCTTGTCGAAGTTGGGATAGAGCGCATCGCTCATGCCGTCGGTAAGCTGAGTGGCCTTGTGTTCGTCGAGCGAGTAGACAAACACGGCGCGCAGGTGATTGGGTAACTGCCGAGTGTAAGCCAGCCAGCGATTGTCGGGCGCCCACACAACGTCAAACTGGTGCAGTGGCGAGTCGAAAAGGTCCGTATCCACCTTCACCGGCGCGGGGTGATCCAGGTCCACGTACCAGAGGTTCAGCCGCTTGTCACTGTAAGCGATTTTCTTGTTGTCGGGCGACCAGGCGGGCGAATAATAGAAGGATGGTGGCTGGCCCAGGTCGATCTTGCGCACCGGGCCCAGACCGTCCTGGCTGCTGATGTGAAGCGCATATTCACCGGATTCATCCGAGAAGTAGGCAATGGACTTGCCGTCCGGCGACCATGCCGGGTCGCGGTCGGCCACCGCCGGGCTGCGGGTAATGTTACGGATGTCGCCCTTTTCGGCAGGCACCGTCAGGATCTCACCGTGCGCTTCGAACACGGCACGCTGCCCGGTGGGCGAGATGTTGGCGCTGAGGATCTGTTTTTCCACCTTCTCGAAGTGCGGCGTCACTTGTGGCATATCACCCGCCACGCGCACCTCGATCCTCTTCGCCTTGCCCGAGCCCAGATCGTAGAGGTGCAATGACCCGAATTGTTCGTAGACGATCGCGCCCGGCCCCGCCGCTGCTGACTTGAGGTCAAAGCCGTCGTTCTTCAACAACTCTTTCACTTCCTTGGTCTTCGTGTCGCAGACAAAAAGCGTGACGGGACCGTCGCGGTCGGAGAGGAAGTAGATTTTGTCGCCGATCCACATAGGGTTGAAGTCGTTCGAATTTTCACGCGGCACTTTGACGATGCTCGAGTCAGATAGGTTGGCAATCCAAATGGGCGAAGTATGCCCGCCCCGATAGCGCTTGATCGCAATGTAACTCGACCCCGCCCCCAGGCGACGGTTCCAGCTCGGCACGTAGGCGATCCTCGAGCCGTCAGCCGAAAACGAGCCTTGCACCCCCATGGGCAGAGGCAATTCAGTGGGGAACCCGCCTTCCACGGGAACGGTGAAAAGCTTCTCAAACCGTGAGTAGCTACTCCGCGTTGAGCGGAACAGGACCTGTTTGCCGTCAGGAGTCCATCCCACGGCTACGTCTGTGCCAGGGTGGTAGGTCAGGCGCTGCGGCTCACCACCAGCCGCGGCGACCACGTAAACGTCCTGGTTGCCGTCATAGTCGCCGGTGTAAGCCACCATCGTGCCGTCCGGTGAGAACAGCGGACCGCTTTCCAGCCCCGTTCCGGTTACCAGCCGGCGAGCGTCGCCACCGCTGCGGTCCACAATCCAGATGTCTCCCCCATAAGCAAAGGCGATCTGGGTCTTGCTCACGGTTGGGCTCTGCACTAGGAGCGGTCTCGCGTCCCGCGCCAAGCACGCCCCACTCCACAGGAAGAAAAGCGAAAGCACCAAGCAACCTCTTTTCATCATGTCCTCCTCTTTGACCCGATAAATCAACTCAGCCGGCTTCGCATTCTAGACTCAGAGGCTTGCCCTGTCAAAGGATAGCGCAAAGCGGCCAATTCGCTCGCTGTGGCGCAGAACCCGCTGTTCGGTCCTGCGCTTCTTCCACAGCCGGGCGGGATGGGACCTGCGTTACGGATTGCTTTGTGGCTTGAAAACCACCTCGGGGCGTGCTAGCTTCTTTTCCGCCGCTCGGAGGGGGATTCAAACTCACTTTTTGGAGGCGCCTATCATGTGCTCAGCCGTACGCAGGTTAGCGATGATCGTTCTAGCATTCTTGAGCCTGGGAGCAGGTGTCTTGTGGGCGGCAGCCCTCCAGGCAGGCGCTGCCAAGGCGACGATTACGCCGGACGTGAAAGCCACCAAGGTCTACATGGCCGGTTTCGACAACAATCGCGTGGCGACTGGCGTGCACGATGATCTCTACGTCCGCTGCCTGGCGCTCGGGGCCGGCCACCAGACGCTTGCCCTGTGCGAGGCAGACTTGATCGGTCTCTTTTATGACGACGCGCTCAAGGTTCGCGAAAAGGTGAAGGCGCAGGCCCCCGAAGTGACGGAAGTGATTGTTGGTTCTTCGCACGGCCACGAAGGGCCGGACACCATGGGCCTTTGGGGGCCCACGCCATTCCAGAGTGGCATAGATGAGAAATACATGGACTGGCTGGACGACCGCATCACCTCCACCGCTCTTCAGGCTGTTCATTCCATGCAGGACGCGCGCCTGACGCTGGCCCGCGACGACCACCCGCTGCTGGCCATGCTCCAAAGCGACTCGCGTCCTCCCTACGTGAAGGATCCCTATCTCTTCGTCATGCAATTGAAGTCGGTGGCCGACGACCATTCCATTGCCACGCTGGTGAACTGGAGCGACCACCCTGAAACGCTGGGCGGCCACAATACGCTGATTACCGCGGATTTCCCTCACTGGCTTTGCCAATACGTGGAGAACCATGACGGCGGCACTGCTGTGTTTTTTCAGGGCTCGATTGGTGGCCTGCTCTCGACCCTCGGTGATGACGTGGCCTTGCAGGACCCGGAAACGGGCCGGGTGGCCAAGGATGGGACATGGAGAAAGGCTGAGCTCTTCGGCGATACGATTGGCGAGCTCGCCATGCGGTCTTTGAAGAATGGCCAGGACGCGCCGGTGGATTCACTCGTAATCCGTAAAGCGGTGATCTTCGCGCCTCTGGATAATGATCGTTTTCGCGCCGCCGGCGCGCTCAACATCTACAAAGGCCGCAAGCCGCTATTTACGGACGGAAAAGTTGATAGCTCGACCGCCGAGAAGGTATTCCCCGGCCTCGGCAAGCTGCAGTGCAACACCGGCCACGACCTCCAGACCGAAGTCGACTACATTCAACTGCTGAGCAACGGCGATCTATTGGCGGAGATCACGACTGTTCCGGGTGAGATTTATCCCGAGCTCGTCAATGGCGGCATCGCGCGCTACCCTGGGGCCGACTTCCCCGACGCGCCTTTCGAACCCACCTTACGCGCCCACCTGCACAGCCGGTATCAATTTGTCTTTGGGTTGGCCAACGACGAACTCGGCTACATCATTCCCAAGGCCGAGTGGGACAACCAGCCGCCCTGGCTCCAAAACAAGAAAGACCGCTGGTACGGCGAGGTCAACTCCGCGGGAGAAGAAGTGGCGGGCACAGTGACGCGTGCTCTGGTTCGCCTGATGGAGGAAAGTCAGTAGTCAGTTGTCCATCGTCTGTTGTCCGCGGTCCGTTGTTGCGAATTCGCGCCCGACCGCCTTCTGACGCCTGAAACCTGTCTAGGCCTGCGCTGAAAGCGTCCCCTCCTCCACAGGAGAGGAGGTCTCCTGGCTCAGTTCCTCCATAGCGCGGCGCACTTTCTGTTGAGTTTCCGGATCCAGACCGCGTTCGACCAGCGGGAACAGACGCCCATTTTCTTTCAGCAGATGCGCGCGCACCCACATAACATAGTTGCGGCCACGCTTCATTACTTCCTGCCGGTTCTTGCCGCTCTTCGCCCACTGCTCGACGCACTGGAAAAATGCCTTCTCCGCAACCTCGCCCGCATCGTTCTCGCGCCGCATGCGTTCCAAGGTTGCCGCGAGGCCCTGCATGTGTCCCTCGAGCGCGGGATACAGAATCTGTTCCTGCCGATCAATATGAGTGTGGAGAACAAGCGTAATCTTCTTTGATAAGCCCCGCACGCGCTCAGCAGCCGAATCCAAATCACGCGCCAGGCGGAGTACTTGTAGTTCCTCCTGAAGTTCGTTCAACAATTGAGACAGTTCCTGGTGCCCCTGTCCCAGGTATTCAGTGACAAATCGTGACATTAGGGAAAATGACCTCCACTTATAGTGATGCGCCAATGCCCCAAAAAGATTGATGACTCTTGGGGAGGGGCGATTTGGCGTTTCGATGCGCACTGTAGCACTGGTTTTCATTTCCTTCTCGTGTGGCGAAGGTATTCCACGATCATCGCTTGGCCCAGGATGGCTGGAATTGCCGATTCTCCCGCCGCGGCGGGCCGATTGCCCCGCCGTGGTGGGCTGATAGACATTGGAAGGAGTTGCCACGCCACTTTTTCAATCGTCAATCGGCAATCCGCAATCGGCAATGAAAACCTGACTTCTGCTCGTCACCGCTCATTCGTCGTGGGTGAAGCTCAGTCTTTAGCCTGGGAGGCGAGTGCTCTCAATTCTTCCCCGCTCACGCGCATGGTGAGCCATTCTTTCATGACCCTGGCGCCAAGCGATTCGTAGAACTCGATGGCGGGTGTGTTCCAGTCGAGCACTTGCCACTCAAAGCGCCCGCAGCCTTCGTCTACGGCCACTTTCGCCAGACGCAGCAGCAGCGCTTTGCCGATTCCCTGGCCGCGAAATCGGGGATGCACAAACAGGTCCTCGAGAAACAGCGTCGGCCGGCCCACCCAGGTCGAGTAGTGATAGAAGAAAAGTGCAAACCCTGCTGGCTCGCCCTGCCAGTCGGCGATTAACACGCGGAATTTGGGATTCGTGGAGAAGCCGTCGCGGCGTAAATCTTCTCCTGTCGCCACCGCTTGCTCCGGCGCTTTTTCATATTCGGCAAGCTCCCGAATGAATTGAAGGATAAGAGGGATGTCGTTTGCGCTTGCGTTTCGGATGTTCAGCATGCGGCCATTGTAGCAGCGTCGAGTCGTTTATGAATCCCTTACAGAATGCCTTCTGATACGTCCAGTTTGTGTTAGAATCTTTTTGACACACCTGTAAGTGGTTGATGGGCCGTTAGCTCAATTGGTAGAGCAACTGACTCTTAATCAGTAGGTTGGGGGTTCGATTCCCTCACGGCTCACCACCATCAATATGTACGCGGCCGTTAGCGGAAGTTGCAGGCATTGACTACCCACAGCTCGTCCACTCCCGCACCCAGAACGAAGTAAGCCTGGCATCGCTGATTCCGATACGAGCGCCGTGCCGGCAGGCGGGCGTCAGCCGGGACCACTTCGCGGTTGATCCAGCACGGCGAGGTGTTGTCGCAGACAGCACTCCTGGGAACTGTTCCGCTGCTTGAACTGTCCCGGATAATCCTATCGCCTATTGCGTTGACTTAGTTGCAAACGCGGCCTAAGATAGCTACAAAAGGCGGGGCCCTCGCCATGGTTGGCAAGAGCGTTTCCCAGTATCGCATCCTGGAGAAGCTGGGCGGCGGGGGCACGCTTATCGTATCATCCATGTCCGCAACGGAAAGATCGAACGCGACGAAACCGTCAAGTAAATGGCTCCTCGAAGGTAGCCGATAGGAGGAAGTCTCGTGGCTGCAATCAGCCAACCTCAACTGCTTCTCCACAAGCTGGAACCCCGAGCGGGCCGGAGGAGCGGTTTTTGGGTCACCGCCCGCGAGGCCTTTTGGATTGCCCTGGAGACGTTGCGCACACACAAGCTTCGTTCCTTTCTCACCTTGCTTGGCGTGGTGATTGCCACCACCACCCTGATTGTCGTGATGTCCGTCATCAATGGCATGAACCTCTATATCGCCGATCACATTGCGAACCTGGGGGCAAATGTTTTCATCCTCTCGCAATTTAGTCTTACGATGAGTGGCGACGACTGGCCAAAAGCGCGCCGTCGCAACAAGCCCATCCGCATTGAAGATTTCGAATATCTCCGCGACAATATTAAAGGTTATAAGAATATCGGCGCGGAGGCCGGCCTCGGAGGCTCCGACGTAAGGTACAAATCACACACTTTGCATGAAGTGGAAGTCTCCGGTGAAACCTCGAACATGATTGATATCGGGCAGGCGAAGGTGGAAACGGGTCGCTACATCAATGACACGGATTACGCGCACGAGTCCATGGTGTGTTTCATCGGCCAGGATCTTGTCACTGAGCTTTTCCCCAGCCTTGATCCCATCAACAAGGACATCACTGTAAGCGGCATCCCTTTCCGGGTGATCGGGGTGGCGGCTCGCATCGGGACAACGTTGGGCTACAGCCAGGATAAGTTCGTCCAAATTCCCCTCACCACCTTTCGCAAGGTCTTCAGGGCGCGCCCTAATCTTGACGTGGATATGCAGGCCTGGAATGCTCAGCAGATGATGGTCCTCGAGGACGATGTGCGGGCCCTGATGCGGGCCCGGCACCACGTTCCATACAAGGAGGACGATGATTTTGGCATTAACGCCTCAGACACCATCATGAGCATGTGGCATCAATTGACGGCATCCATTTTCGCGGTGACGGTCGGCATCGTGGCCGTTTTTATGGTGGTCGGCGGCATCGTCATTATGAACATCATGTTGGCCAGCGTGACCGAGCGCACGCACGAGATCGGCATCCGCAAATCCCTGGGAGCGCGGCGGCGCGATATCCTGATGCAGTTCATCATTGAGGCCAGCGTTATGGCGCTGGCGGGGGGAGCGATCGGCGTCGTGCTGTCTCTGCTGATCAGCAAGATCGTGGATATTTTTTTCACCTCCAGCGTCCCCTTGAGCGCGGTGCTGGTCGGACTGTTCCTCTCCACGGCGGTGGGGCTTTTCTTCGGCATCTATCCCGCCAGCAAGGCCGCCAACCTCGAACCCATTGAAGCCCTGCGGACGGAGGCCTAGGCATGACGCAGCGACGCCAACCGGTTCGCGAAAACCTCCTCCTGGCACTGGACACGCTTCGCACTCACAAGTTCCGCGCTTTCCTGACCATCCTGGGCGTGCTGATCGGAACCACCACGGTGATCGCCGTAGCTTCTATTTTCGAAGGCCTCGACCAGCAGGTCGTCGAGATAATGGAAAGCTTCGGCACTCGTACCTTGCTTATCTTCAAATTCGATCCCGGGATCCACACCACCGGCCTGACTCACGAAGAAGCCATGCGCAAGCCCCTGACTTACGAAGACGCCATGGCCATCCGTAACCTGTGCCCCTCAGTGGAAACTGTCGCGGTAGAGACTTTCATCTGGGGTCCCTCCGTCACTGCCAAGTATAAGCGGGTGGAGATGCTGGACGCTAATTTCTCCGGCCCTACGCCCGAGGGATTCCAGACGATGAATGCCGAACTGAAGGACGGCCGTTTCTACACCGACGTTGACGATCTCCACCGCCGGGATGTCGCCGTCTTGGGCGCCGACGTCGTCAAGCGTCTCTTCCAGAACGAAGATCCCATCGGCAAGGCTGTCAACGTCGATGGCCACAGTTTTGAGGTTATCGGCACGCTGGACAAACTCAAGCAATTCCTGGGTGACAATGGCAACGATCGTAACATATACATTCCCTATTTCACGTTCAGGAAGTACTATCCCAACGCCAAGGAAAACTTCATCACAGCGATCGCCTATCCCGGCAAGCTCGATCAGGCCAAGGATGAGGTGACGAGTTTGCTGCGCCGCCGGAGAAACGTGAAGTGGTCTGACCCTGATAACTTCGGCATCTCCTCAGCGGACGCCATCATCAAGCAGTTCCGGGACATTATGGGAATGGTAGTTCTTGTGACCGTCGTGGTCTCCTCGATCGGCTTGATGGTTGGGGGCATCGGGGTGATGAATATCATGCTCGTTTCTGTGACGGAACGGACGCGGGAGATTGGCGTGCGTAAAGCCATCGGCGCTCGCCGTAGCGATATCGCCTGGCAGTTCTTGCTCGAGGCCATGAGCCTTACGGGAGCAGGTGGAGTGATGGGAATCCTGGCCGGCTATACCCTGAGTCTCCTTATCCGCACCCTCGTTCCGGCCCTGCCTTCCACAGTTCCCCTTTGGTCGGCGGTCGCAGGCTTTATTGTGTCGGTCAGTATCGGTCTCTTTTTCGGCCTCTGGCCCGCCGTGAAAGCCTCCCGCCTCGACCCTATTGTGGCATTGCGGTACGAATGATGACTGAACCGACGAACCCACAGGGAATCTGGACTCGGGCACCGGCGAGGAAATCATCGGCGTGTTCGAGCGACTCTACGAGATCGGTGTAAGTTGCTGATTTCACGTGTACGCACAACTCTTAATCAGTAGGTTGGGGATTCTCCGCCGCGGCGGACTCACGGCTCACCACGCCATTATCATCGACTTAGAGGCAATTTGCCGAAGCCGCAGAAGGTCCCGCGTGTGGCCGACACACGTCGCCGTTCGGCATGTGTGTGATCACGGCACCCCGCGGTGCCGTTCCCGGTGCACCAGTGCACTCTAGCCCAATTGCCAAGGGGTCGAATACATCACAAAACGACATATGCGCCACCCCGCCATTTCTTGCCGAGGCATCATTTCGTCGTTGTTCCGCCGGAGCGAAACAGAATAGCCCCGTTATGTTTCCCAGGAGTGGGGCAATTCAGAGTAGCGAAATCAATTTCAGCTTTGCGTACTCCACCTTGGCTTCCTTCAGGATGGGGATGTCGGGGTCAGCGTCTTTCCAGAGTGTGAGGAAATCCTGATAGGCCGTCCGAGCCTTGACCGTGTTGCCCTGCATGGCGTAAGCACGTGCCAGGCCCAGCCGGACCAGCGCGCCCCAGGGGAAGTTCACCACCACCCCTCGGTGGTCGATGAACTTCTGAAATTCCGCTGCCGCTCGGTTGCCGTCGTGCAGCATGAGATAGGCTTCACCGCGCAAATAAACTGGGCACAGGAATATCGCGAGGTTGGTTGGTCCGCCAAGTTCGACCGTGCTCGCCGCCTTCAAGATCTCGATTGCCCGGCTCGGGTCCTTGCGTTCCAGAGCAACCCCCGCCCGGATGGTGGGCAGCCAGTACGTCTGCGCCAGCGTGTCCAGCGGGAAGGCCTTGTCGAGGTCGGCCACCTGCTTTTCCGCCCCTGCCGCATCGCCTGCCCGCGCCAGGGCCAGCGCCGCCATGGCCCGCACATCGCGGTTCGGGGCCAGCTTCAACGCCGCATTGGCCTCGGCACGCGCCTGCTCCCGGTTTCCCGCTTCCACCTCGCGCAGCGCCGCCTCTGCCTGATAGGCTGCCGCACTCTCTTTGGCGTCGTTGTGCTGGGCTGAATCCATCGCCCGCCCGGTCAGCTCGTGCGCGTTCTTCAGCTTGCCGTACCAGCCTTCCGTGTCCGCTTGCGCGGCCAGCAACAGGTCTTCCGAGCCCGGCTTTCCCATGGCGGCTGAGACCAACTGCGCCATCTGCGCCGCATTGCCCTTCAAAAACGCCAACCAGTAGCGGTACTGGAGCAGAATCTCGTTCTCCAGCTTGCGCTCCTCCGCCTGCTTGTACACCGTCTCCGCTTCATCCAGCCGGTTGAGGGCCATGTAGGCGAGGCCGAGGTTGTCATAGTTGCCCCCGATATTTGGCTCCAGGCGCAGCGCTTCTCGAAATTCCTCCAATGCCTTTTCCCAGTTTCCGAGGGCGGCGGAAACGAATCCGAGAAACCTGTTAGCGAAGTCGTCTCTTGGGTAGGTCTGCTGCCACAGCTCAAAGGTCTGCGCCGCCTTCTCCAGCTCTCCCGTCGCAAGCACATAGTAGTTCCCCTCGATGGTGAACCGCTCCCGTTCGCTTACCTTCTCCCGCAGGTCGTAAGCCTTGCGTGCATTTTCGGCTCCCCGCCCCACTTCGCTTAGGTCCCAGTAGACACCCGACATCGTGGCGTAGGCCATGGCAAAGTTCGGGTCAAGGTCCACCGCCCGTTTGAGGAAAGGCAGCGCGGCTGTATGCCCTTTCGCATCGACCGTCTTTACTCCCAGGCTGTAGGCTTTCAGCGCCTCCAGCGATGGCGTGGTCGCTTCCTCCACCGGCGTGGCGTATTTCTGCACCGAGCCGAGCGACTCGCCCAGCTTGCCGCGCAAGCTGACCGCAGCGGCGTCCAGAGCCTTGAGCACCGCTTCCTTGCTCGCCGCCTGCTCCTGCGCTTCCGCCAGCACGTCTCCCGTGTTGCAGTTCACTGCCTTCAGGCCAATCACGTACTGGCTGCCCAGCCCCGCAATCGAGCCGCTCACCATGGCCTTGCTACCCGTGCGCAGGCAGACCTCGTGTGTGACCTCCGGCGTTAACCGGTCACCGGCGGAGCGGCCCATCAGCTTCAATGTCGCGTTCACCTTGCGCTCGGAAACCAGGGCGAGAAAGGGCGATTGGTCAAGCTGTACCGAAAGCCCCTGTTTGAGCGTGTCGTCAAATACGCTGTCGCCGGTCTTGTTGTCGAAATCGGAGAGGACGATGGTGTCTTTGTCGGTCAGGCGGGCCATGGCTTGGCGCGAGCGGAAGTACAGCATTCCCCCGATGGCAGCGGCGACAAGCATCAGGGCAGCGGGAACAAGGACCTTCCGTAGGGGCACCCCTCGTGGGTGCCCATCTGGGACGGGCGCCGATTCTATGGGGGCGGGCAGTCGCCGCGGCGACCCCGCCCCTACACGCCCGGATTCTGTATCCCGTTTCAGGCGCTGCAAATCGGCGCGCATGTCAGAGGCGTGCTGATAACGCAACTCACGGTCTTTCTCCAGCGCCCTGTTGATGATCCGTTCCAGATCGGGCGGACATTCGGGATTCAAACGCACCGGTGACGTCGGGGCTTGGTGGAGAATCGCATCGAAGATCGTGCCGGGCGAGTCGCCCGCGAAGGCGCGGTGCCCGGTGGCCATCTCGTAGAGCACCAAGCCGAAACTGAACAGGTCCGTGCGTGCGTCCAGCTCCCCGGCCCGCACCTGCTCTGGCGACATGTACTCCGCCGTCCCCACCGCCATGCCCGTGCTGGTCAGCGATTCTTCCGCTGCAGCCGTCGCCTCGCTGCTAGGGGCATGTTTCAAACCCGCCGCTACACCCGTCCACTTCGCCAAACCGAAGTCCAGAATCTTCGCCTGGCCCCGCGTGGTCACGAAGATATTCGCTGGCTTGATGTCGCGGTGGACGATGCCCTTGGCGTGCGCCGCCTCCAGCCCGTCGGCAATCTGAACACCCAGGTCCAGCAGGGTATCGATTGGTAGGGGCGCCCCTTGTGGGCGCTCCCGCCCTGGCGGGACGGGCACAAGGCCCGCCCCTACCTCAATCCGCTGTTTCAGGGTCTGCCCCTCCAGCAACTCCATAGCGATGAAGGGCTGGTCTTCGTGCTCCTCAATAGCGTGGATGGTGCAGATGTTGGGATGGTTGAGCGCGGAGGCAGCCTGGGCCTCGCGCCGGAAGCGTTCCAGGAACTTGCTGTCCTGGGCCAGTTGATCGGGCAGGAACTTGAGCGCCACATTGCGGCCGAGCTTGGTGTCCTCAGCCTTATAGACCACACCCATACCGCCGCCGCCCAGCTTCTCCAGGATGCGGTAGTGGGAAACGGTCTTGCCGACCATGAGGCGATTACCTTACAAGAAGATGACGCGAACTTCGATTGCGACCAGCATACGCCGCGTGTATCGGCAAGTCAACGCGTGGCGGACATGGAAGCAGCCAGTAAGCCCAACTCTTAATCAGTAGGTTGGGGGTTCTCCGCCGCGGCGGACTCACGGCTCACCAGCATCAATTTGTATTACGTTTATATTCCTGCCGTAACAGCACTGTCTGGGCACGGGAACAGTTTACTTGCCCTTGCTCATGGGCGCATACATGAGAGGCAATGTATGCCCCGCGAATTGCCTATCCGCTAAGGATGTCGATGTTTACCGTGTTAGAGGAGAGGATGGCTCGGCCTAATTCCTTGGACTGAGGGGAGAAACTGATTTGGAACTTGCAGTTTTCGAACGTGACATTTCGAAGAACGACGGGGCCTCCAGAATATTGAATCGTTAGGTTGCGAAACGTCACACCCTCCCACCACGCGCCGTCGATAGCTATAGTGTCGCTGTAAGTCCCAGCAACGGTAAATCCGATCCTATACACCTTAATACCCTCTGGCAAGCGTCCCGGCGGGAACTGCGGAGCAGGTATTGTACGCGGTGCAGGAGTGTCGTAGGAAGGATCCTCTGACGCAGTTATAAATGATCGGTAATCGAGAAGGGATACAACCGCGTCCCACGCTAAAGGTCCTGCGCTCGGCTCAAAATTGTTTTGATTCGAGAGAAGCATTTGCCCAATTTCAAATATTCCGTGGGGATCGGTCGTAACTTTTTGTTCCAGTGCTTTCGTCGCAAGAGCTGTTACAGTCCTTAATCCCAAATCCAAATCGCCACTTTGCTGAAGGCTTTGCTTCATAACCCTAGGGAGATTCTTTGACACATCTGGTTTGAGAAACTCTGACGCAGTTGTCAGTCGCGCAAGGCTCTCATTTATGTTGGATATCTTCTCGTTTACATTGTCCATTTTACCTTTAACGGGGATGAGTCCATTGGTCACAGCGACTTGGACATCAGCCGGACTCGGCATGTGCAGAAAGACCCAAACAAAGAGAAATAACAAGCTTGCTATGGCAACCCCTCCGATAACTTTGTGCCAAAGAATTCTTTCGTCCAATTTAGCATAAGGCGGTGTGCTGCTTTGTTGCTTACCCATGGCTTCCACGAGCTTATTGAGACTGTTTATCAGCTCGTCCACCTGTGATTCCGAGATGGCCATATCAATATTCTCTTCGGCGAGAAGTTATTCCAATTTCGGCCTCCGCATGAAACAATAATGCGGGGCCTTAGAATAGGTGCAACGGGTGCGCGCACATCTTATGCACCGAACAGCCTTCGACTCCCAATATCTATCCGCCCACATACTAGGGCAGTAGCGTCTCAATTGTCCAGACGTGATCGGTGAGGCCAGCCCTTCATCCTTGATCAAGTGCAAGGCAGGAGAAGGACATGTCCTTATTCCATAGCGGAACCCTCATGAATACCGGGGATTTTCGCTTTTGTGCGTTTCGCTGGGGGGTAGTACGAAGGTGGGACATACTAGGAACCTGAATCCCATTTTGCGCATTACAAATCCGCTGCTCTATCCGGCTGAACTACACCACCCTGCTTGTTAGCTTACCGCATCCCCCGCCTATTCATCAAACTCTTGTCCGCAACCGGCCTGGAGTGTATGCCCAGGATTTCGCAAGCAGACCATGTCGGGAAACCAGGCGATACAGCCAAATCCCCAGGCCGGTACCGGAAGTATTGGTGATGACATCGGTCATTCCCGAATCGCGTGTCGGAAGGTATGCCTGAGTGACTTCGATCGTCAAGCTGACAGCGAATCCCAATAGGATGGTGACCAAAGCGGGCCTCTTGAACCTTCCTGCTAAGGACAGGTAGGCGCAGAACATGAAACCCAAAGGAACAAAACCTGCGATATTGACCAGGACATCTCTGTAGTAGCTCCAAGATGGCTTGTATTCCTTCCAGAACGGCTCAAGAAAATACTGGCCCACAACCACAAAGCGATCTGGAATATACAGATCGATTCCAGATGGAATTTGGTTATGGACGAGCTTCCCCTCGCGCTCAGCCAACAGATAGAGCGCTACAGCGCCATCATCTTTGCCGATGTCAGGCCGGCCGTCTTTCGTCCAAGTCTCGTAGTGATGCAGGACTTGCGCCGGAGTGACATCCTGGCTGAAGAGCGCAAGCCCCCGCAATACCCCAGACCAACTGTCACTGGTCCTAGGGGAGTCAGCGATCACGAGTTGGCCGACAAGATCTTGGCCCGAAAGCGGAAAGGAGAGTGCGTGCTTCGCCAGGATGCCATCAACATAGACTGAGGTCTGCTCTCCGTCCGAGGTTATTGTTATGAACGCCTGCTTTCCCTGACGGAATATACCGTGAACGTAAAATCCTCTAGTCCGGCCCCCTTGCTGTTTCCCTTGAAACTCGCTTTGAAAAACAAGCCCCGTATAATACTGGTAAATTGAAAACTGCCGCGGGGCCTCGCGTGCATAGAATGCGAGGACCGTGCCCGAGGTTGCAGATGGGGTAGGCTCTACCCAGATCTCAATGCTGCAGGGGGCGTTCCCTCGTTCGGGCGCCACATGGAACGCGGTGGAACTGAGGATGGTCCCGTGCCGGCCAAACTGCAAACCCTTGCCACCCGCAAGCCACGACACTTGGTTTCGGGGGGAATGGAAGGGCCAGAGGCCTGCCGTGAGAATTCCCCCGAGGAGCAATATGCACATCACTCCTAAGGGCTTTCTGATCATTACGGGACTTCTGTCATGGCTCATCATATTGCTTGAGTTTTCCCGGGGGCGCCCAATTTGTTCAATGCCACGTTGACTCGACTTTCAGACATCATCTGAATCACTTGACAAATCTCCTCCGTGAAATCATAGCAGGGAATGTCCGGGCGTGACATTACAGAGTCAAAGAGTGGTTGGAGGTAATTCCACTGATTGCTGTCAAGGCGGACCATGTCGGCTGAGGGCGGGGGAACGCAATTCCAGCATTGCCACAATTCGCCATCGAACCAGTAGCCGCGGGAGCCCCAGACTCGGCAAGGCGTCAGCTTGTGCATATCGCTGTAAGAAAGGTTCGGCATCTCAGTGGTCGCGGTCGCGTCGCTGCCTTCTCCCGTGGTGTCTTGCGCCGGTAGTCTGGCCAAGGCGCAAGCACTCCAGCTCAGAGATGGTACCGCCTGTTTCGTAGCTGCTCATGTTGCGTTTCTTGCGGAAGGCGTCAAAGCGCCCAATCAGTTTTCTAGCGGCCCCGATCGTGAATGCCAGAGACTCGATCACGCGATGATGGTGGGCCTCGTGGCTGGTTCGGTGTCCGGTTGCCGCGAGCGCCGCCGAGTCCGACTGCAAGCAGGGCCTCCTGAGCACTTCCCAGCGCCGAGACGACCTCGCCGAAAGCCAGTTCGCCGACAACCATAACGTCCACGTCACTGCCACTTCTCTGCGTAAGCTTGGCGACGGACCCATATATGAATGCCACCCGCATCTGTGCCGCCAGGGGTGCCAGCGCCGCCCGAAGCACGTCGGCAGCACCTGTCGTCTTTACCATCAAGCCCTTTAACTCTCCAAAAATCGGGCAGTCCGGGTTAGCCTGATAGAACACGAATCAACAGGTCTTCACCGCGCGTCTTGATGTGATATAGCCCGCAGGATCGTATCTAAAACTTGATCGAGGTATTTGCCGCCGTCGTCGGCGAGAAACCGGAGAACCAAGTAGCCGTTCTCCTGAAGCAAAGCATCCTTGCGACGGTCGCGCCGGTAGGCGTCTGGGTCGCCGACACAAGAAGCGACGTCGGCGCCACCCGCGGATTGAGGCTGGAGGTGGAATCGGCCAAGGAGAAAGTTGCCAGAATCAAGGAGTGGTCAGGCTGATCCATAAGAAAAACGAGGCTGGGAAACCCTGCCCCGGGTGGTCCTCATCATGAGCGGACTCCAATTCAGGCTGTGCCTGAAAAAACTGGAGCTATCTAGTCGACACAAGCGCGGCCCTGATAGGCTTAGCGCATGGGGGCAAACTAAGTTCTGAATTCGTATGGGGAATCGCGTTCGAGATCATCCTACTTATAGCGCAATCGGCAGGGGTCAGAAGTAGCGTACTGATCGTCTTCCTGACGGTTCTTGCTACCCTACTGCTAACCCTCTGGGTTGTGAAGACTGACTGGGTTAATCGGGCGACGAATCGGAACACGCGGATCGTCAGAGGCATTGTCGCCTCTGCGTTATTTGTGGTCGTGTTTTTCTCCTATGGAGCTTGGAGCCTAAGAAGAGTACATCGATTAGAAGGCGTCAACTCAGTTTCACCAACAAAGACGCCAAGCGCAGCCGCGAGTTCACTGACGCAGACCACCATGCCTGAACACGCCGCGACACAACCACAGGAAAAACAGGAACAACTTTCGCCAGCCCAATCGAGGGCGAAACCGAAGCATGGGCAGAAGCCAAAGCCGGAGGCGAGCAATTACCCCGCGCAGCCAACTGAAGCCCCGCTCATCGGTCCTGGAGCCGTGATTACACAGGATAGCAGGGGCGCAGTAGGCAGCCCAAATGTAATCAGCGGTGGCCCGGTGACCATCAATCCCGATGTGAATCCCAACCAATTGAGGCGTGTCTATAACTGCGCCGGCATATACCATGACACGGGATCGACGGCTGAGGCCGCGATGTACATTTCAAGTCCCGGCGGCCAGGAGAACATAAAAACTTTTAACGACATGGCGCACGCGAACAACGCGAAGGACTGGGCCAAGTTGCTTGATCTGTGCACGGTACAGAAAGATGCGCAACCAGAGTGGCTAAGCCCGTATCTGTTTTGTGCTCTGGCCCATCTAGGTTTAGGAGAGAAAGAAAAGGCGCGCGAGATGATGGACTATTACGACAAGCATACTGGGGCACCCTACGATAGTGACGAGCACTGCTCAAGCATGGCGGAATATCTCCATAGCCAATTGCCGTAGATTTTGGCGCTCTAGGCAATGAGTTCCTTGTACTCCAGTATCGACGAGGAAGCCCGTACGGAACTTGCCTTGAAGATACTTTCATTCGGCGAAACCGATTTCACCCACTACCCAAGCCTGCCTTGTCTGGGCCGCTCTGCCCCACGCTCACGGGGGTGTGCCAGACTCGCTCGCAGGCTGACGCTTGCTCGCCCGCCTGGCGCAGCACGCTCATTCCCTCCTGCCCCCATAAGTGGTCGCGGATGAATGCGGTCCGCCCCTCGTCGGCTTCCGCGAGTTCCGCATTAGGAAGAATCCTAACGCAGAACTCGCCAGACAAGTTTTTCACGGGGCGAGCGCGCGTCCAAGGGCGGCATCCCGCAAGTTGCCAACTGCGACTTAAGGCCCCAAACCTTGGCAAATCAGCACATATCCCATTTTCAGGTTGGCAAAGGATGACTTTGTCGAGTGCCCCGAGAGGACACTTTCCACAGCGCCCTCCTTTCACCCTGCTTGCTTTCTTAAGTCGGTATCATTGGTCCAACTGACAACTGGTAGGCAGAGGTTTATGCCCACGACAGCCGATAGAAACTTGCTAGTTCATCCGGTCGGGTTCATCCGAGGAGAGGGCAAACCCCATGAAGAAAATTGTAATCATGGTTTTGTTTCTGCTTCTGTGCCCGTGTGTGCACTGTGCCAATGCTGGCATGCTGGCGCGCCATCTGAAACGTCATCTGAAACGTTGCTTGGTGAGGCGGTCAGGCGTAAACTATCGGTCGGTCCATGGTGAAAATGGAAATCCTAGCCTAAAAACATATCTCCGGTGAGGTGCGTATGCACTCACTCCACGCCTTCCTACGATGCTTGTTCTGGGTGATTCTGTGCTCTGCACTGACATCCTGTGGCGGTGGTGGCGGCGGGGGCAGTCCTCTTCCCGCACCGACCATCACTTCGGTTTCGGTCCTCTGCAATCCCACCTCGGTGCCGACCGGGCAGACCTCACAATGCACGGCGACGGTTACGGGAACGGGGAACTACAGCTCAACCGTCACCTGGGCGGCAAGCGCGGGGACAATCAATTCTTCAGGGTTGTTTACCGCACCCACCACGGCCGGTACGGTGACCGTGACTGCAACGTCGGTCCAGGATATGACCAAGATCGGCAACACTACGGTGACCGTCACGGCTCCCGTGGCCAGCCTTTCACCCGCCAGCCTTGCCTTCGGCAACCAGTCTGTAGGTACGACCAGTGCAGCTCAGACCCTCACCCTGAGCAACACAGGCAACGCCGCGCTCGCCATCACCGGCGTCGCTGCCAGCCCCAACTTCAGTCAGGCCAACGACTGCGGGAGCAGTATCGCGGCTAGCGGCAACTGCACGATCAATGTGACCTTCTTACCCGCGGCGATCGGTCCGCTCACCGGCACCCTGACCATGACCGACAACAGTAATGGGGTGGCGGGCAGCACACAAACGGTGAGCCTTTCCGGGACTGGCACTGCACCGGTGGCAATCACCGGTGTTTCTATCACGCCCACGTCGGCAACACTGAACTCTGGAACGACTTAGCAATTCAGCGCCACGGTGTCCGGGACGGGCAACTACAACACTACGGTGTCGTGGTATGTTTGCAACGGCAATGGAGCAAACTGTGCCAACGGCGAGAACTCCAGCTACGGTACAGTTTCAACCACTGGCTTGTACACCACCCCAATAATCGAGGTCGGAGGTCAGGGTCTGACGGTAACCGTGGAAGCGGTTGCCAATGGCAATTCCAACGAATTGGCCAGCGCGACTGTGACCGTGACCGTCGCCGCCTTTTCCGATGCTTCGCTAAACGGCCAGTACGCTTTTAGCCTTAAAGACCCCACAGACTCGGTGTTTGTGGCAGGCAGCTTCGTAGCCGATGGCAATGGAGACCTAACCCAAGGGATTTTGGACTTTATCAGTGAGCAGAACTCCGCGAGTCCTCTCAGTTCTGGAAGCTCTGCTGGCACCGGCACTAATGTCGCCTTTACTGGCAGCTATCAGATTGGGGTAGATGGACGAGGAACACTCACTTTAGTGTCGTCCCTACCCCCTAACGAGCTTCCCAGCTCATACGACTTTGTGATGGTCTCGACCGCTGAAGGACGAATGGTTTCCATGAATGTCGTGTACGTATCCGGTGCTCTGTTTAAGCAAGATACCTCGGCATTTTCAAATGCGGCGATTGTCGGAAACTATGCGTTTCGATACACTGAACTTGAGCCTTGCGGCGGAGAATGCCAAACATGGTGGGCTGTAGCAGGTGCCTTTACGGCGGATGGAAAAGGGAATATCACCGCCGGAACCATAGACGCCAGTGGGGACGAGGGGCTATTGAGTTTCCCGAACTTTGCTGGCAGCTACAGCATAGGGTCAAATGGTCGCGGTACCATAACATATGAGGATACATCTAATAACTCCTATGCTCTCTATACCTATATTATCTCAGCAAGCAGAATGATACTTGTCTCAGTCGGCTCTCCTGTCGGCTGCACAATGAATTGTCCACCTATGGCTTATACCGGCGAGGCTGACCGGCAAACTGGGTTGCCACTTGGCAATGCTTCGTTTTCGGGCGGCTACACATTCGCCTTATCTGGATTTGCTGGGTATTATCCGTTTTTTGCTGGCCAGTTTACTGCGAACGGACAAAATGGAATCACTGAAGGAGAGGAAGATACTGTAGATCCATCGCCTACGTCAACGAGTGACGTCCCCTTCACGGGAACGTTCTCAGAAGTATCGCCAAACGGTCGTGGAACCGCAGTACTGGATGCGGGTAGGTTCTCTAGCCTTGTTTTCTACCTTGTATCCCCCTCGCAAGCCTTTCTTGTTTCGACCGACCTATCAAGTGACTTTGGCATTGGCGGCAAGGCTTGCGGGCAGGGGAACGGGCCGTTCACAATCGCGGGCAACTACGCTTTTTCTTTTGCTGGGGTCTCTGAACCCACAATAGGCGAAACGATAGCATCTGGGCAATTCACTGCTGATGGGGCAGGCACAATCCAGTCGGGAACCATTGATTTCGGCAACTTCGGGCAGAGCTATCAGTTGACCGGCACCTACTCGAATATCTCCTCAAGCGGGCGGGGCACGATGACTATTACCATTGGAAGTGGGACGAATCGTAGCTATTTACGACCTTGCTTTTTATGCTAACTCATCCTCAGAGATAATACTGATTGGCGTGAATGCGGACGTCCTTGGGAGCGCCGTACAGCAGTGACCTAAATCACTCCGTCCGGAATTGGACTCCAGGCTAAGGCGCACAAGAATCTTGCCGGTATCTCAATCTTCGCTGCCGGTTCAATGGCTGTGAGCAAGAGGGGGCGGGTCAGGCGTGGAAGACATTGTGGTACCCGATGCGGACCAAGCGATGGCACGTTTCCGAGTGCCGCCCAGCAAGCCAGTGCGGGTCCCGCAGAAGCCTCTGGATGCAATGCTGGCCAGACCAAAGAAAGCGGAAAAGCGGAAGATTTGTCTTGACAATAACAGTCCTCAGTATTATAGTGGCTTTGGGTAATCAAATCCGTAGGCAGGTTGAAAACCCTGCCCCGAAAAGCTCCGAAAGCCACTCGCCGATTACCCCGAGTGGCTTGCAAATTTTAGGCCACAGTTTCTTGCCTCTTCGATGTTCCTTTATTCCAGTTCTCCGTACAGTCATGCAGGTAATGGGTTTAAGGTGATTTTCCTCCCTCAGTAAGAGTACCGTTCTAAACGGTGAACCAGACTTGTCATATTCTCGTATGAATACCTCGTCCGTAGTTTTCTTGCTTTCGTATTCCCAAATTTCATGAGGCTCACGTAATATTTCGGGAATCCAAGAGAGTGTTTGTGCCCTTCTCTCATTTATTACATACTCGCCGAAGCCCTCTTTAGTTGCTTTAATTAGTGGCTCTTCGACTTCGACGGTAAATTCCGTTTGCACCCCTTTTCGCAGCTTAACCAGATGAAAAAAGTGGTGAGGCGTAATGATTATGGGGATTCCCCTAGGGCACCGGAAGTCCTTGCCGACAAACAACGCGTGAAATTGCTCGTATAGTTCTGCCAACGATGCGAAGGATAGACTTTCAGGCGGTTTGGTTATGATGACAGCCATAGGACCAGAATATTGATACCACTGGCGGGTGCGGAGAGGTTGCTAGCCAAATCCCCAGGCCGCGACTTTTCCTTTTGGCAATTTGAGTTTACATTGAAAATCTGGAAGCGCGAAGATAAACAATTCAGCCCTGATCTGCCAAGTATCTTGCTGCCCAAGTTAGGACACTACCTGGCGTAAAAAGTCTTGACAGCCTAGAGAATATTTCTCAACGTTTTCGTTGTGATCGGAGTATACATCTATGGAAGGCAGATGGAACCCAGAGAGCTGACGCTTAGAATGACGGGCTACGCTCCAGATATGGCCCACTCCAGCAGCAAGGAGGAGTCCACGCAACTGCTGAGGCGTGCCATAGCGGGAGACCGCGCTGCCTTCGACCAGATCATCCTCCGGTACCAGCGCCGCGCGCTCATGACGGCCTGGCGGTTACTCGGTAACAGAGAGGATGCCCAGGACGCTGCCCAAGAGGTGTTCCTGCGACTGTATAGGTACATGCACCGATTTGACGAGAAACACGATTTGTTGCCCTGGCTATACCGCATGACCGTCAACGTTTGCCACGATCTGCACCGCAAACGGAGCCTGGACAACGGGCTGGCGCTTGAAGAGGTAAATCCGCCGAGCACGGACGTTGATCCCGCTGGGGAGATCACGCGGGCCGAGCAAAGGCGCATCATCCAAAGAGCGCTCAAGACGTTGACGGAAAAAGAGCGCGCCGCCGTGGTGCTCCGCGATATCGAAGGGGTTTCAACGAAGGACGTAGCTGGGATCCTGGGGTCATCGGAGACCACGGTTCGATCTCAGATCAGCTCGGCGCGGGTGAAGATCAGGAAGTTTGTGGACGAGGTTGAGAAGAGGCACTCATGAATTGCCTGGATTTTGAGAAGTTCATCGCGCTTCACGTGGAAGGCGATCTGCCGGAACGAAAGGGCAGGGCCGTCGCAGAACACCTGAAGATTTGCGAGCACTGTCAGGAGTTCGCGGAGAGGTTGAAAGCAAGCCAGGGCATGCTGAAGAGCCTGGCAGAAGAGTCCGTGGACGATGCGGTGTTGCAGGAACTTCGCGGGCGCGTCCTGAATGGGCTGGTGACGGAAACGGAGCGCCAAAGGTTTCCGCTGTGGCGCTACGCACTGGGCGCAGGGCTGGCCGTGCTCGTGATTCTCGCGGCGACAACTATCCGGCATCCGTCGAAGGACCGGTTTGCACAGGTTTCTCGCGTAACGTCCCAGCCACCGGCGACGGTGGCCATGGGAGAAACCCCAGCCCTGGCCCGCAGTTCTTCAATACGCGTTGCGAAGGATAAGGGTGTTGCGGGTCGAAGAGCACGCTTTCGGGGCTCGTTGCCGGCGGGTGCGAAGCCGCAGCCATCTGTGCAATTAATGGTCAAGCTGGTGACCGACAACCCGAATGTAGTTGTCTATTGGTTGGTTGACTGAGAAGGAGGCGTCAAAATGAGAAGAGTAGAAGCATTTTCCGTGGCCGTCATCGTGGTCTTCTTAGCCCTGCCCGTTCCGGGGAGGGGGCAGGAAAAAGAAGCCTCGGAAAAGACTGCAACGGCCCAAAACGTTCGCAAGGTGATCCAGCTCAAGTATGCAGATCCCGAAAACACGATCAGTCTCCTCCTCTACTTTGGGGCGCAGTTAAGAGCTGATCGCCGACTGAAGATCCTCACGGTTGTTGGCACTCCGTCCCAGGTTGAGGCCGTCGAAGAAGCCCTCACGAAGTTGGACGTGCCTCCTCCACCCACGAAAGACTCCGAGATAACGGCGTATCTTCTTCTGGCCACCCGGCAGGCCGTCCAGACGACCCTTCCGGGCGAACTTGATGAAGTCGTCGAGCAATTGAGGCGGGTTTTGAAGTATCAGCATTTTGGCCTGCTGAGCACCACGCTTGTACGCGCCCGGGATGGCGACGGGGCATCGGTTTCAGGTGTTGCGAGCCCAAGCGGTGGGGAAGGCCAGAAAGCGGACTTCCGTTTCGGCTTTTCCAGGGCCGAAATCACTGTAGACGGGAAACTGCGGAGCATCAGGCTTAATGGATTGGACTTCGTGATGGAGCGGCCCGGCGAGGCGAAGGAGGGACAAGCATCAAGCCTGCTGCCTCGAACCACTTCCGCCAAGATTCATACCGACATCGATGTACCCGAAGGTCAAAAGGTGGTCGTGGGGAAGACGAGCTTCGAGTCGCCGGATGATGCTCTTGTCCTCGTGCTCACGGCCAAAGTTCTGGACTGAGCCACGAGTCGCTAGGTTAGGGGTTCTCCGCCGCGGCGGACTTACGGCTCACCAGCCTCCTATGTTCCACGTCTACGTCCACCGCAGCGAATTCACCAAGCGCCTTTACATCGGCCGGGGGAGTTGCCGAAGGCTGGGAGTAGGACCGATTGCCTGGGTCGCCGATCCCGCAGGCGCGGGATCGGCGCCACCCCCCAGACACCCCAACACTGCATCCCTCCTGGGTCACATACATCCCAACAAAAAGAACGTGTGAAAAATTCGCGTTGTAGAGGCGGCCCTTGTGGCCGCCCTGGGGCAACCATCCGTCAGCCGACGGATTGCCCCTACGACGCGCCGCCTCAACGCGATTATTTCACACCTTCAAAGCGTCGGGACGTATGATGGCATAAGGTCGTCGGCTCCTGGACGGGGAGAGTAGACTGGGGTTGTGAGTGAACCAGGAACTCTCAGCGAGGAGGAGCCGAGACATGCGCCACCCGCCACCCACGACAACGGAGAAGCAACGTAGCTACCGGATGTGATTGTGAAGAAATCAGGCGCGACGTATTATGAGAGACCAGTTGCGCCCGTGGCGTGAGATGCAGCCTGTCAGCCTTCGGTCGGAGGGCGATTAGGAGTGGGGGTCTCTGACCGCGTCAAATAGGTCTTATCCTAGAAGAACTCCCTCTCAAGGAAAGGAAAATCCGTGGACTCAATAAGCAGGCGTAATTTCTTAAGCAAGGCAGGCGCCATATCTGCCTGGAGCATGATTCCGCAATCGGCTTTCCCCCAGGTTGCCGGTGAATCTCAATATACGGGTGGCGACGTAGAGAACGCGGCTTTTCGCCTATCCCTCTCTCCTCGCAAGGGGCTTGCGAATACCCGCTTGATTCACGTGCCCAGCGGATTGGCCCTGGCGGACGGAGACTACAGCTATTCGTTCGGGCGCCCTGAGTTCAAGGAGAACCGGCTCAGCCAGTCTGTAGACGGGTCGCTGGACCTCTCGTTCAGAGGCACTGTGGTTGGGGGGTACTTGGAAGTTCAGCATGAGTTCCGTATTTCCCGCAATCAGCCGTGGTTGGAAGAACGGATCGCCTTGACGAACCGAGGGTCGCAGCCATTGGATCTCGCCTGCGGTCGCTGCGGCTTCCTGCTTCCGCTATCGATATCAGGTGGTCAACTGGCCGGCCGCTGGTCACAGTTTAAGCTGACGGCGATTCCTTTCCGGCGCGATCCCGGTGGGCATCGGACACAGTACGCGGACTTCTCTCTCGCCGAGGTGCTGACCCAACCTTATTCCTTCGAGCCTACTGGTCAGGGAACCATCGTGACACCTGCATATGCCGCGGAAGGGTGGGCATGGACAAACGGCAAAGAGGGTTTCCTCATTATCAAATACAGCCAGAAGGGAATGGAATGGTCCGTGCTCGACCGGGTGAACCTCCGAAACGAGCAGGTGGCTCTGCGTTGGGGCGGCTACGGGATTTACCGCGCCGAGCCTTCGCAAGGCGCCTGGCTGCTCCCTGGGGAAACTCACCAGTTTGGCGTGACGAAATTGATTGCCTATCAGGGAGGGATAACCGAGGGCTTTTATGCGTTCCGTGAGGAAATGACTGCCCGAGGCCACGGCTGCCCCGAGGGGTTTGACCCGCCCGTTCACTGGAACGAGCTTTACGACAATAAGCTCTGGTGGCTTCCTGACGAACAACAGGGCAATCCCGAGATGCGGAAGAAGTACTACACTCTCGACGACATGAAGGCAGAAGCCGCCAAGGCCAAGGCGATCGGCTGTGAAGCGCTCTATATGGATCCCGGCTGGGATACGAGCTTTGCGTCGAAAATATGGGACGACGCGCGCCTGGGCCCCTACCCGGACTTTACCGAGATGCTCAGGCAGAGCTATGGCCTTAAGTCGTCTTTACACACGCCGCTCTCCGGCTGGTGCGATCCGAGTTCCTACCCGGCTGAAATGTTCCGCATGGACCGGTATGGGCAACGGCTCTCATGGGACAAGAGGGGGGGATTCCCTTCCTCACCACTCTGCGGCGCTTCACGTCCCTACATCGAGGAAACCGCCCGACGGCTTAAAAAACTGGCGAGCGGCGGTGCTGTTTTCTTCATGTTTGACGGTGATGACTACCACGGTGAGTGTTGGGACCCCCGCCATGGTCACCGTGTGCCAGCCAGGCTGGAGGAGCATGTGCAGGCCAGAAGCCGATTGGCGCGGATGGTCCATGCTGAATACCCTCAAGTGCTGATTGAAATGCATGGACCGCTCCCGATTTACTATGGACACGGACGTCCCTCAGATGACGCGGAACTCTCCAAGGTGTCGGGGTTTGATTCTGTGTGGGCGTTTGAGTTGATGTGGATGCCAATGGAGGACCTCCTAAGCGGCAGGTCCGTGGCGCTCTATTACTACAGCCTTGCTTACGGTCTACCCCTTTATATCCACATCGACCTGCGAACAGATAACCGGAATGCCCTGGTGTTCTGGTGGAATGCTTCGACTTGCAGGCATCTTGGGATCGGGGGGACTCCAGAGGACCCGCAAGTTCGGCAAGCCCACAAGGCCGCAATGGCTGCCTACCGGCGGCTCAAGCCTTTCTTTGCGGCTGGAACATTCTACGGCATCGACGAGATGATTCACCTTCACCGCCATCCCACCGAATCCACGGCGGTCATCAACTGTTTCAACATCGAGGACCATTTGGTCGCCCGTCGGATTGAGCTGGAACCTGACCGGTTTAGCCTTAATCCAAAGAAAGCATACGAGATCAAGGGAGCGCCGGCTCGGAAAACCGGCGATAAATATATCATCGAGCTCGTGATACCAAGCGATGGCCATGTTCTGTTAGAGGTAGCGTAGTCGAGTAAATTCCTGACTTCGGTCTTCCTGTCTCTTGACAAGCGCAAATAAATAGGCTAGAATAGTACGTTGGAGCTGGGCAGGGGTTCACGCTCTGCCGGGAACACTATGTACACCGCGTTTTGTAAATCGGATTGCGCACTGGGCCCCCTCACCCCTGACGCCTCTGTCCGTCGGCTGACGGACCGAGGAGCGGCAGAAAACGTACCAACTCTCCCCTCGGTTGCCGCGGCGACAGAGGGGCCGCAGGTGAGGGGGTTCGCATGGCTCGAAGCTGAGAATGTGCCAAGCGGGACGAGAAGCCCGCAAATTGGTGTGCCGCGCCACAGACAGGAAGTCTGCGATTGCAGGGGAAGCGAAAAGGAATTCTCTAAAATTGACGGAACGAAGCTGGAATGTCTATGAAAACAAAGGATCATTATTGAAAACTCGGGAACGATGCGGGTATGTGTCTGCAAACACAGGTACTTATCCGTATAAAGCCGGAATGTTGTTGAAAATAAAGGAGGTAGATGGTAGGTCGTAGGTGGTGGGTGGGGAAGGGCAGGTTTCAGATGTCGGGGGCTCAACCAGGATTCAGGAGTCAGGAGTCAGAATGAAGAGCATCTGCTCTCCGCCGGTTGCCTTCTGCTTACTGCCGACTGCCTACTGCCTTTGAGGGAAGTTCGAGTTGCCGGGACTCTTGGCTCGTACCGCTGTCTACGACAAAATATCGCTTTCGACAGAGAAGGAAAAAACTAGTAACTTTGAGAATTAAAGGAACGAAGCTGGAATGTCTATGAAAACAAAGGGTCGGGTTCCGGGAGCCCGGAGCGAACTGGGAATCCTACAGAAAACAAAGGTGGTTACGCGCATAAAGCCGGAATGTTATTGAAAAGAAATGAGGTAGATGGTAGGTCGAAGGTGGTAGGCGGCAGGCAATAAGCAGAACGTAGCAGGGACAAGGCTGGAAGCAATGACCACCGACTGGAGAGAGGGATGCGGAAGATCCGTCGGTCCAGCCGCGGTGGGACCGGCACGTGCCGCCCTCCCGGCGATGTCGGGGCAGGTCCCGGCGGGGGCTACACCCCCCGAGACCGAGGGATTACGCGGTAACGAGGATTCCTCTTGCCAGCACGGTGCGCTGCATGTTAATTGAATAGATTTCCACTCTTGACGACCACCGAAACTGTACATGAGCCAACCAAGAATCCAGTTCGCGAAGCGCCAAGCCGTAGCGAGAAAGCCGCGCAGGACCGTCGGGCTGGCAGTAGTCGGGCTGGGGACGGTCGGAACAGGCACGGTCAAGGTGCTGGCCGAGCACCAGCGTGAAATCCAGCGGCGGCTCGGCTGCAAGCTGGAACTCAAGACTATCTGTTCGCTCGGCATTCGCAAGAAAGATCTGTCCTGGCTCGGCAGGCGAGTGAAAACGACGGTGGACTGGCGTGAAGTGGTGCGAGATCCTGAAATCGATATTGTGGTGGAACTGGTGGGAGTGCTTTCCGTGGCCCGCGCTATTGCCTTTGCGGCCATCGACGCCGGCAAGCACCTGGTGACCGCGAACAAGCAACTGGTGGCGGAATACGGGGTGGAGCTTGCGGGGCACGCCCGCGGCGCCGGGGTGAGCCTGGGCATCGAAGCTTGCGTGGCGGGAGGCACGCCCATCCTGCACGCCATTCGCGAAGGGCTTGCGGGCGAGCACTTCGCCGGCGTGTACGGCATCCTGAACGGCACCACCAATTACATCCTCACGGAAATGGAGCGCCGCGGCTGTAGCTTCGCCGAAGCGCTTGCCGAAGCGCAGCAAGAAGGCTATGCCGAGCCCGATCCCACCTTTGACGTGGAAGGATACGATGCCCGCTACAAGATTGCCATCCTCGCCATGCTATGTTTCGGCCAGGCGGTTCGCGTCGAGGAAATTCCTGCGCAGGGGATCACCGCGATCGAGCAAGTGGACTTCGCCTATGCCCGCCGCTTGAACCATACCATCCGGCTGATCGCCTCCGCCCGCCGCCGCGACCGCGGCCGCCTGGAAATTTTCGTGCGGCCCATGATGATCCCTGCCAGCAGCCAACTGGCCAACGTGCTAGGCTCGATCAACGGAATCCTGCTGATGGGGAACAAGGGCGGAAACACCACCATCACCGGCCGCGGCGCGGGAGGCGAACCCACCGGCGTCGCGGTGCTCTCCGACGTGGTTGAAATCGCGCGCGCCATGGCGACGGGCGGAAGTGGGTCTACTCCACTGGGCTATGAAACCTGGCATCCCTCCAGAATCGCCCCGGCTTCAGACAACATCGTATCCGCTTACCTTCGCCTCGTGGTCCGCGACCGCCCCGGCATCCTGGCGCGCGTCTGCGCCCTGCTGGCCCGCCACCGCATCAACATCGATTCCGTGCTCCAGGAACCCGCCCTGCCTAAAAACCGTCTGCCCTTTGTCATGACCCTCGAACCCAGGCGCGAGAAGCACGTGGCGCAAGCCGTCGCCGAAATCGCGCGCCTCCCCTTCATGGCCCGCCCGCCGCTCATGCTGCCGTTCGCCGAACTGCCGTAAAGGCAGTGAGAAGTGACGAGGAAGAACAACAGAAGTCAGGAGTCAGAAGAAAAGGTTTCAAATAACAGCGACGAATGACCAGCAAAATTATGAATAGTGAATAGTGAATGGTGAATTGCGCAGGCACGAATTATGAATGACGAATAGTGAATTACGGAGGCAGGTTGTGTCGTGCGGGAGTCGACGGCTGCGCTCCCCCCAATTCACCATTTACTATTCACTATTCAGAATTTTGTGGAAGTGAGCCGGCTGGGACTCGAACCCAGAACCCCTGCCTTAAAAGGGCAGTGCT
>Ga0326728_10006849_pt1 | contig 30147 bp, 25 predicted proteins | sample MB3enrmetagenome_FD_207602 | JGI IMG/M metagenome (GOLD analysis project Ga0326728, IMG submission 207602) | Lab enriched peat soil microbial communities from McLean, Ithaca, NY, United States - MB31MN | ecosystem: Environmental > Terrestrial > Soil > Wetlands > Peat | place: USA: New York...
CCGGAGCGCGGACGATCTCAGAGCAATGGAGAACCTTATACTCTTTGGCCAAGAAGGACGATAGATTCCTGGCCTCGAGTGGGTCGTTCTCGGCAAGTAGGATTGTTTCCATAGTAGAAATTGGATAGTAGGGGATGAATCAACGGGAAGCAAATAGACAGTTGTCACTTTTGTGCATTCCCCTCATAGACAATTGTCTATGAGGGGTAACGGCTATTCCCTACTGAGGCGGGCGACGATGAGAGATATGCAATACCACAAATAAACGAAGGCGCGATACCACTTCCAGGGCCTGATGAGGGACGAAGGCAGCCATTCCAGGCCCCTGCGGAATAGGCTCCGGGAGGGCTTGGAGCGGCGCTCGGCGAAGACCTCGAAGAGGTCGGAGCACCAGAGATAGACGCCCGAGTTGAAATGGGCGAGGTTGCGGGGGATCCAACGCTCGCGTCCAGGGACTCCCTTGCCGACGAGAAGGAGCGTCGGTGTGGCCTTCTTGACCGCCTCGATAATCGCCCCCTCGACCTGTTTCGGGTAGTGCCCAGCATAGCGGCCGACGACGCGGAGACCGGGGAAGGTGGACTTTATATTTCCCTCGGCCTTCTGGATGCTCGAGCGCGAGCCGCCGAGGAGGTAGACCGACTTGCCCCGTTGCTCGAGGGCGGCAAGGAATTTGACAACAAAATCGAAGGGCATGTAACGGACAGGCTCAGCCCTGTGAAGAAAACGGGCGCCCTTAACTATGGAAAGAGAGATGGGGAGAACGAGGCTTGCGCCCTCGATCATTGTGCGGAACTCGCCAGACCGGCGGGCGCGCATGAGGTCCCACAGGGAGAGAAGTACTATCTGATGGTTCTTCCCGTCCGCAAAGCGGTCGATGAGTCCTTCGATACCCTCTTCGGGGAGGATGTCGATGCTGACGCCGAGTACGGATATACGGTTCAGAGGGGCTTGGGAATCCATGACGATCGCTCCGACAGGATGATCTGGGCAGCGGCCACCGCATAAAGCGCGGCGGTCTCGGCCCGCAAGATAGCGCCGGTGAAGCGCAGTGGCTTAAACCCCACTGTGGCGAGGAAATCGACCTCGACCGGCGAAAAGCCGCCTTCGGGCCCCACGCACAGTGCAAGGGCTTCAGGCATCTGGGTAAGATACCCGTGCATCGAAGACTGCGCAAGGGGAGCCTCGTGGAGGAGAATCCGTTGGCAAGCAGGCCCCAGGCCGAGGGAGGCTAGAACTTCGGGTAGCTCAGGCAGGCCTACGGGATCGAGCACCTTCGTGGCTACGCCCGAGCCGGACTGCTGAAGGGCTTCCCTGACTACCCGATCCCAACGCGCCCGGCGGCTGGAGCCGGCTTCCTCGCTTCGCGCGACCGAGCGGGCGGAGAGGAGGGGTACGACAGCCGAAACGCCCGCTTCTGCGGCCTGCCTCACGACGAGATCCATTTTGGCGCCCTTGGGCAGGCCCATGACGAGCACGATGCGCGGACTCAAACGTGCATCAGCCAGATAGGTCGATGCCGCGCCATCAGGAGCGGCTGGCTCGGCGGCCGAGACGGCAAGGATAAGGCAATCCGGCTCGGCCTTGAGGACGATACAGGACCAGGGCGCGCCCCCCGAGTCCCGCGCCGGAAAACAGTCGCCCGCGCCCAGCCTGAGCACGCGGGCGACGTAGTGGGCACGACCGCCTTCGATGCGGCAGGTTGGGCCGCCGTCCCAATCCGCTGGAAGGATGAACTGCCGCATCGAGGGCCCGGAGCCTTCCCTAGTTATTGGGCTCGGGAGAAGGCAAGGTCGAGCCGGAGTCCACATGCTGAACGGCGGCGCCGGAAGCTTTGGCCGCGGCCTTTTTAGCCTCGACGAGCTCGCGCACGGACTTCGCGTCGTTCAGGAGCTTCGCGTAGTTCGGATCGTCGATAAGCTTGATGGCCGCATTGAGCGCGCTGTCGAACTCGAGGTCGTAAACCGCAGCGGTCTTGTTCCGCTCGAGCTGGTTCTTTACGAGGAGGCGAAGCACTCGCTCGGGCAGGGCATAGGTCTTGCCGAGTTCGGAGGCGAAGGCGTTGCGCTCCTCGACGGTGGCATTGGGCTTGCCCTTGACGAAGGCATCCAGCTTGCCGGAATCGAAGAGCTTGGCAAGATCGGCAGCCTGGGCATCGGTCAAGTCGGGATCCTTGACCTCGAGGTCGGGGGGGATGCCTGTTTTGTCGATATTCTCGTCGCTCGGCGTGTAATAGCGGGCGGTCGTCATCTTATAGCCGGTCGTGTCGATCGGGAAGATCTGCTGGACCGAGCCCTTTCCGTAGGTATTCTCGCCGACGAGGTAGGCTCGCTTATTGTCCTTGAGAGCGCCCGCGAGGATTTCGGAGGCCGAGGCCGAGCCTTTATTAATAAGGAGAACGATGGGCTTGTCTTTAGCTACCGAGATATCGGACTTGGCACGATTGACGCTGTTCTCGAAGGGATTGCGGCCCTTGGTCGAGACAATGATGCCCGAATCGAGGAGGGCGTCGGAGACCTGTATGACGGCCTGCAAGAGCCCGCCGCCATCGTTACGCACGTCGATGATGAGGGCGCGATAGCCGGACTTGTCGAAGCTATTGATCGCTTCATCGAAAACCTGCTTGGTCTGGGCGGTGAACTCGATGATGCGGAGGTAGGCGATATTGCCTTTCGCGGTCGGGATGAAGGCGTATTTGACCGTCGGGATCTCGATGACCGCCCGCTTAAGGCTCGCGTCGAACTGGGCCTCGCCTCGTTTGATCGTGAGGACTACGGTGCTGCCGACTTCACCCCTGATCTTCTGTTGAGCCTCAAAGGAAGAAAAGGTTTCTGTGCTCTCACCGTTTATCTTGGTGATGAGATCGCCCGATTGGAGGCCATATTTGGCACCTGGGGTATCCTCGATCGGGGATACTATCTCTATATATAGGGGCTGATCGTCGCCTTTCTTGGGGTCCTTGGCCTGCTTCCCGATGTAGAGCCCCACACCGCCGAACTCGCCGGACGTGATGTCGGTCATATCGGAAAGCATGTTCTCATCGAGGAAGACCGAGTAGGGATCGTTCAGGGACTCGAACATGCCCTTCATCGCGCCTTCGTAGAGCTTCTTGGCCTCGGGCGTGTCGACGTAGTCCTGAAGGATAAAGCGGAAGGTATCGCTAAGTTCGCCCATGTAGCGCTTGACGTCCTGATCGGAGCTCGGAGCGCCTTCGATTTTTTCGGCCGCCTGAGCAACCGCATGAGGAGCGGACAGGGCAAAAGCGGCGGCGAGGACCATGACCGCGCCTACGGCGCTCCAGGCCATTTTGTGTCCAGAATCCCGAATGCTCATCTACATTCCTCTTTCCGGCCGACCAAAGTGGCGTGCCGCGACGTTAAAGATACCACAGAGGGCGCCCTCTGCGCCATGTCCTCTTCTTGACGGGCTTCCAGGGCCTAAGTACACTTCGAGGACATATGAGACGCAAGCCAGTCCACCTCATCGCTGCGATCGCGGAATCATTTCGTTTTTTTGCGATCGCCTTCCTGGCCTATAGCATTGGAGCCCTTGGCTCCGCGAGCGTCTCAGGCATACTGCGGTACTCGGCAGCCCCTCAGATCCTCTTCGCAGTGGGTTTTTTTTTCCTGTGGCTCGATCCGGCGCGATACATAGCCTATAGGCCCCTTCTCCTCCTCGGAAAGGCGGCCTGTCTCATCTGCTTTCTGCCCATGGGAACAGCCGTGGCGGCGGATCCGACCTCTCGAGGCCTCAGCTTGGGCGTTCCGGCCCTCGGCTTCGGCCTAGCCTTCCTTATAGCCATCATCGATATCCTGAGCCTTTCAGTCCTCATCCTTGTGCGGGATGAACGTGCGACAGCCGGTCCAGCGGCCCCATGCGAGGCGAAAGCGCCAAAACCCGCAGGACAATCGCCCGACGAGATCGAACGGGTCGAGGTCTGATCACATGCATATCGTACCCATCGCGAGCGGCAAGGGCGGGGTCGGTAAGTCCATGGTGGCCGCCAACCTTGCCGTCGCCCTCGCTCAGGCGGGTCGCAGGACAGTCCTCACGGACCTCGACCTCGGGGCCTCGAACCTCCACCTCATCCTCGGTGTGGTGGCGCCCAAGACGGGCATCGGCACATTCCTCAGCTCGACACTCACGGGACCGGAGGCGGCCTCGAGCTTCGAAAGCGTCGTACTCGACACCGACTACCCGAACCTACGATTCATCCCCGGCGACGCGGAGGTGCCAGGCCTGGCGAACATAAAGCCTTCCCAAAAAAACCAGCTCATAAAACGCCTTTTATCTATAGACGCCGACTACCTCATCCTCGACCTCGGCGCAGGCACGAGCTCGAATATCCTCGATTTCTTCCTTATGAGTAGCCATGGGATTGTCGTGACAGCGCCGACCCTCACCGCTACGCTCAATGCCTACCTCTTCCTCAAAAATTCGGTCTTCCGTCTCCTCTATGGCGCCTTCGGCCAGAAATCCAAAGCCTTCGAGCACATGGAGGCACTGCGCAAGGACGGGGCCAGCCTCCGATCGGCATATATACCCGCAATACTCGACGAGGTAAAGAAAATCGATCCGGAACGCTGGACGATCGCGATGGAGCGCATGACGCGCTTCAGACCGCGGCTTCTCATGAATATGCTCGAGGACCCGAAGGACGCGGAGAAGGCACAGAAAATCCGCCGCTCGTGTAAAGAATACCTCAACATCGATATCGAGCACTTGGGTGTGCTCTACCGCGACGAGATGCAGGACGTAGCGCTCGGCAGCCGCATACCGATCATTCGCTACAAACCTCAGTCGGTGCTCTCGCAGGGCGTCTACCGCGTCGCGGACAAGCTCATGTCCTCCGAGGACGAGGAGGACATGTCGCTCTCCCTCTCCGAGATCGAGGGCGGCTTCCGCACTGCCGAGCTCGAAGCGGAGGCGGATTTCGGCGCCAAGGTCGCCTACGTCGAGGAGCTCCTCTCCTCAGGCGCCCTCTCGACAGGCGACCTCGTGGAGACTGTGCGCAGCCAGCAGTTCGAGATCGACAAGCTTAGGCGAGAGAATCAGTTCCTGAAGTTCAAGCTCACGAAGGCCCTCGGACAGGGCTTCGAGGTTTAGGGGCGCGGTATGGCTCAAGCGAGTGTAGCGAAGGGTAACCTCGAGCTCTCGATAGAGGAGGACGAGCTCGAGGCGAGCATTTCCTTCACTCCCGACAAGGACGGAGCCGAATGGACAGGTGAGAAAGTCCTGCGCGTCCTCATGGACGCACGCATCCCGGGCTTCAACCCGAAGAGGGCCGAGGATCTCGTGCAGAAGCTCGGTCGAGCAAAAGGTTCGGTCCAGGAGATAGTCGCGGCGGGGATAAAGCCCGAGCTGCCACAACCCGAGACGCCCGAGTGGTCGGAGCTCACGGTTCCGCTCGAGTTCGCCGAGCTCGCGGCATCGGTTCTCGCCGAGGCGAGTCCGCCGATCCTGTATAAAGTGAAGGTCGAGAGCGTCAAGGTCGAAAAGACGGTCAAGAAACCGGCCGCCCTCCCCTTCCTCCCGCCCAAGGTCGAGAAGGTCGTCTCTACCGAGCGCCGCGAGAGCCGCGAACAGGTCTTCCCCGATACGACGGTGATTCGCTCGGGTTGGGCCCAAAAAGGCGAGCGGCTCGGCATCCTGTCTCAGGCCAAGAGCGGCAAGGCGGGCAAGACCATCTTCGGCAAACCCCTCCAGCCCGCGGCCGAGGACGGCGTCTTCTACGCCGGTCCAGGCGTTATGCGAAATAAAAACGAGTTGCTCGCGGACTGGGACGGAATCGCGCGCATGGGCGAAAGGTGGGTCGATGTCGTTCCCCTCCCCCAACACGCTTGGTCGGTAGAGCGCTCGCCCGATGGGGCGACGTTCTTCCTTACGTATTCCCCCGGCGACCCGCGGCTCCCGGGGCCGGCCGCTTCCGAGATTCTCGCCAAGGCCAGAAAGCTTGGAGCGGCCGAGGACGCGCTCATCGGCGAGGAGGAGCTTGCTCCAGTCCTCGCCAAGGCGGTAGAAGCAAGAGAAAGCCTTTTCAGCTTCAGTCTTTCGCAGGACCGAGACGCCAAAGCCCTCGTCGAAGTGAGCCCCGACGGCGTCCTCGCGACGCTCTCGGTATGGAAGGGACGCGGCAGGGGCAGGTCGCTCGAGCTCTCGATGGTGAGCGCGGCACTTAAGGAATCTCGAGTACGCGGATTCAAGCCCGACGAGCTCAAGAAGGCGATCCTCGATTTCTACAAGAGCAAGGACTCCGAGCTCCTGGGCTACAAGCTCGCCGAGGGCCGCGCGCCGGGACGCGGCAAGGACAGAACCTTGACCCTCGCCGTCGGCCCCATGCCCGAGGAGAAAGCCGCGGAGCTTCGCAAGAAGCTCGTTTCCCATCCCGGCCTCGCCCAGGCCGTTCCGAGCCTCGTGGCCTTTCCCATCGAGGAGGCGACCAAGATCGCTCAAGTTCAGCTCGGACAGAAGCTGGGCGAGATGCCTTCCTCGGGCGCCGGGACAGACGGCGTCGACATCTTCGGAAAGGTCCTCCAGGGCATTCCGGGCAACGATCCAGTCATCAAGACCTACGAAAACATTGACTTCGGACGCGACAAGCTCGTCGCCACCGCATCGGGGCTCTTGCTCGCCGACGAGCGGGGTAAAGCCTGGCGCCTTCGTGTCGTTCGCTTCCGCGACGCCTCCATCGAGGTCACCGTGGCGCCCGACTCGATGTCGGCCAACGTGTCGCTTACCGCGGAGGAGGGACTGGGCGAAAGCCTGACCGTCGAGGCGGTCCTCGCCGCGCTCTCGGCCAGAGGCGTGACCACCGGAGTCGAGCCCTACGCGGTCGGCGAGGCCGTCGCCGACGCTCGCTCGGGGAATCCGGTGCTCAAGCGGGAGGTGGCCAGGGGGAGGACCGCGCGCCCGGGCGGTAGCGCTAAGATCGAATGGTTCACACGGCAGGCCTCGGGGGCGCTCTACACGCTTCACGATGGCAACCGCGCCGATTTCAAGGAGCGCGATACCATGACTCGCGTCTCGGCTGAGGAAGCGATTCTCAAGGTCGAGCGCGCCAAGGACGAGGGAGAGGATGGCGTCGACGTGATGGGCCGCCCGGTCAAGGCGCTCTCAGGCGCCAGCGGTGACGAAGTTCCCGAGCACGACGATACCATACGCGAGGAGAAGCAGGAGGATGGGTCAGTCGTCTTCGTCGCAGTGAAGGGCGGCGAGCTCGTCGTCGAGGGGCTCTTTGGGTCAGGCGGACGGGTAGCGATACGCGAGCGTTATGCGACCGAGGGGGACGTCGGGCCCGAGACGGGCAACATCAAGTTCCCGGGCGCAGTCCAGGTCAAGGGCTCAGTCAGGGCGGGCTATTCGCTCGTCGCGGGTGGCGATGTGGCGATAGCCGGCGCGGTCGAGGCCGCGCTCGTGTCAAGCGACGGAACCGTCCGCGTCGCCGAGGGCATCAAGGGCGCGAGGCGCGGAACCATCCGCGCGAGGCTGGGCATCGAAGCCGCCTTCGCGGAGCAGGCCCTCCTCCTCGCGGTCGAGGACGTGAAGCTCAAGACGGGCTGCGTCCTTTGTAACGTAAAGACCAACGGCCGCCTCGTCGTGTCGGGAGAGAAAGGCTCCCTCATCGGGGGCCTATGCCGCGCGCGCAAGGGCGTCGACGTAGCCATGCTCGGCTCGGAGAACTACGCAAAAACCGAAGTCTCCTTCGGCCAGGACTACCTCGTCGCGGACCAGATCGACGCCGAGGAGCGCGAAATCGAAAAGCTCAAAGCCCTCATCCTCCAGTCCGATCGCACGATGGCCGACCTCGAAAAGGCAGGCGCGGGGCTCGACCGTATACGCCAGGATAAGGTAAAACTCATACGGCTCCTCGAGAAGAGGACCCATCGTGTCTTCGACCTGCGAGAGAAGTTCGAAGCGCATGTCGCCTCCGAAGTGCGGGTCCGGGGCACGGTCTTCCCGGGTGTCATCCTCGAGAGCCACAACCGTTTCTACGAGGTGCGAAGTAAGAAGGCCAAGGTGGTCTTTTCCTTCGATCAAGCCCTGGGACGCGTGGTAGAGAAGCCATTATAGGAGGGCCCATGCCCGCTGCTTTGCAATATCCGAGCTGGATCCATCCCGAGATAATTCCCGGTCTGCCCCTTCGCTGGTACGGCCTCATGTACGCGGTCGCCTTCACGATCGCCTGGCTCCTCTTTCGCTACGAGTCCAAGCGCAGGGGATCTCCCTGGAGCCTCGAGGACGAAGAGGGCTTCTTCTTCTGGGCGATCATCGGACTCATCATCGGGGCGCGCATCTTCGGCACCCTCGTCTACGATCCCTGGGGCTACTACCGCAGTAAGCCCTGGTTCGTCTTCTGGCCCTTCGACGAAAACTGGCATTGGACCGGCTTCCAGGGCATGTCCTACCACGGAGGTGTCGTCGGGGTCATCGTCGCGACGCTGATCTATTGCCGCGCTAATAAATTCCATTGGCTCGACTGGGCGGACGTACTTGCGCTCTGCATCCCTTTGGGCTTTACCTTCGGGCGCCTGGGGAACTTCATCAACGGCGAGCTCTGGGGAAAGGTCACCTCATCGCCCATCGGCATGATCTTCCCTACCGTCCCGGACGCGGGCCGCTTCAAGGCCGACGCGCAATGGGTACAGGACGCGGCCACCAAGGCGGGGCTTCGCCTCGCGTCGATGAACGATCTCGTGAACCTGCCGAGGCACCCTTCCCAGCTCTACGAGGCTTTCTTCGAGGGCATCGTCCTCTGGCTCGTCCTCTGGTTCTTCGTCCGCAAGCGCGAGAGTTTCCGCGGCTTCGCCACCGGCGCCTATATCATCGGTTACGGCGCGATCCGCTTCGTCATCGAGTACTTCCGCGAGCCGGACGAAGGCATGGGCTATATCCTCGGCGACAAGTCCGCCCCCACGTACGTCGTCACAAGCCTCTTCAATATATCGATGGGGCAGATTCTCTCGTTCCTCATGATAGTCGGAGGAGTCCTCATCATCGTCTTCTGCTCCATGGCGTCAAAAAGGCCCATTGCTCAGTCGGCGGAGACCAACGGGCCTAAGTCTCCGGCCGCGATACATCGGAGCGAGGTTCAGAGGCAGGCCGAACAACGCCGCGTTACCGCGGCCCAGGCACGCAAACTCCGGAAGAAAATAAAGTAATACTCGCGATTCGTCAGGACTCGTGTTAGAATGGCAGGCTCCCACGCCTGTCTAAAAATTGTTTACAAAAGAATCTCACCGGAGGCCTCGTAATGACAATTAGGGCTAAACTCAGCTTAGTGATCGCTACGCTCGTCGCCGCCTTCGGCCTAGCGATTACTATCTATATCGCGATACTCGGGCCGATAGAGAAGATCGAATCGGAGCGCGCCATACTATCAACCTTGCGAGACACCATGCTCGATCGCAACGCTAAGGTAAATGCATTGATAACGGCCAACGATTTCTCGGTAGCGGCGGAGGCCAACGACAAGGACAGGGAAAGCATGCTGACGGCCTTCGACGCAGTGAAGGGACTCAAGATGCTGCCGAAGGTGAGCCTCCAAATCGCGAACTCCCTAGACGCGATAGGCAGGCTCAGAGCACTCATCGAGACCTATGACGAGTCGCTCAATAAGTCCCTGGCCGCCGCTACAGACTCGATGAAGGCGGAAGCGGGAACTACACACTCTCAACTCTACGCCCTGACCGTGGCGAAGCGCTATGCCCGCATCGATCAGACTTTTTTCCAGTATCAGATCGGCCAACTCATAACGAACACTGCGATCCTCACCTCCGGACTGGAGACATCCGCATCAGTCATCGACAAGCAGTATGCCGATATCGCCGAGGAGACGGCCAAGATAAAGACGAAGAGCATCCTGATAGCGATCGTCGCAATGTTACTCATCGTCGGCGTCGCGATAGCGTTCACGCTCCGGGCGGTGGCTCGCATATCCGCATCGATACGGGATATCGAGGCCGGCATCGGGGCGATGAAGGACGGCGACCTGACGCGTGAGCTGAAGTCCGGCAGTTCCGACGAGATAGGCGCCCTCGGCGTCAACCTCGGCTCTTTCAAGCGGGACCTCAGCTCCTCGATCAGCGAAATACAGTCGGTCTCGGCCGAGAACATCGCCATGAAGGAGAGCCTTGTCACCACCGCTGAGGAGGCTTCGTCATCGGCGAAGGGAATCGGCGACAACGTGATCGCTATCTCCGACAAGATGACGACCTTGGACACGAACCTCGGGACCGCCACGGGAGCGGTCGACGGCATAGGTGAGCGTATAGTCGGACTCAATGACAGAATAAGCGACCAGATGGCCATGGTCGAGGAATCGACCGCCTCGGTGACCGAGATGATAGCCTCGATCGACAGTGTCGCGAAGATAGCCGATCAACGGCAGGTGGCCATGGACAAGCTCGTGGGGACGGTCGCGGCGAGCGGCGGGAAAATGTCCTCGACCTTCGACCAGATCAAGCGCATCAACGAGAGCGTCGACAGCGTAAAGGAAATCATCGCGATCATCGGCAACATCTCGTCACAGACGAACCTCCTCGCCATGAACGCGGCCATCGAGGCAGCGCACGCGGGCGATGCGGGGAGAGGATTCTCGGTTGTAGCCGACGAAATACGCAAGCTCGCCGAGGCTTCCTCGACCAACTCGAAGGAGATCGGGTCGATACTCAAGGAGATAGTGGGCCGGATCGACGAGGCCGCGAGCTCGGGATCGGAGACAAACGCGGCTTTCCAGGCTATCGATACGGAAGTCAAGGAACTGCGCGGCTCGCTCGCCGAAATATTTTCGAACATGAGCGAGCTGCGAGCCGGTGGGGATCAGATACTACAGGCGATGACCGAGCTTCGCGAAGCGTCGATGGCGGTGAAGGACGATTCCAGCACGATCAGCGAAAATTCCTCGAGCATCCGAACATCAATGGCGACGCTCAGGAGCGTGAGCGGGGAAGTATCAAGTGGCATGCTCGAGATATCGAACAGCATCCGGGAGATATCCACCGCGATGGGAGCTCTTCTTTCGCACGCAGAAAGACTAGGCGAGTTGGGCGAGTCGCTCGGCTCCGAACTCTCCCGCTTTAAGACGGCTTAAACCACAGCCCGTACGGGGCGCGTGAAAAGAGAGACTACAAGTCGGGAGAGCTCCAGCGTTAGAGCTTATGCTTCGCCTTGACAAAGGCCTCAGCCTGGAGCCAATCGGAGAGCTCGTCGCCCTCGAGGCCTTTGGCCGCCCGTTCCGCGTATATGCTTCCGGCCATAGTCCGGATCTCTTTGTCAATGAGCTCGGGCGACGGAGCCTCGACCGATTTCGACGTTTTGACTGTTTTCTTCTGCGGCATTCGCGTGCCTCCTTGTTCCAGTTTATCATGCGGCGGAGAATTTCAATAGATACTCCAGGGATAGGAGAAGCTCTCGCGACCGGAGCCGAGCTCGACCGCGGCTGCGCCCTCGACGGGCGGAACAAAGATAGCCATTGCGTTATGCGGCACCAAAGTCTCGACTTTCAGCTGTCCGCCCTCGATCTTCCATTTAATGGAAGCAAGCCCGTAGACCGTCATGATAGAGGCCGTTGCCCAACTGAGGCCTCCGCCCGGCATGGGCTTGAACAGTATACGCTTGTAGCCGGGACCCCGTTCGTCCGCGGCTATGCCGGCGACGGACGAGTGCATCCATTCGCCGATCGATCCATAGGCGTAGTGGTTGAACGAGTTCATGTCCGCGCTCCACATCGTCCCATCGGGCTTGAGGCCGTCCCAATGTTCCCAGACCGTAGTCGCGCCCTTGCGCACCTGGTAGAGCCAGGAGGGATACTCCTCCCGCATTAGAAGGGAGTAGGCCGCGTCTATGGCGCCAGAATCCGCGAGAGCGCGGCATAGGTATGGCGTACCGAGGAAGCCGGTGACGAGATGCCCGCCGTTCTCGGCTATGAGGGCGAGGAGAGTATTGCGCACGCGATCTCTCTGCTCCGGAGGCGCTAGGCCGAAGTCAAGGGCAAGCACGCAGGCAGTCTGCGTGCGCACGGCTATGCGGCCGCTCGGGGAGAAGAACTCCGAGCGGAAGGCCACGACGATGCGATCGTACAGCGCGGCATATCCCGCGGCGTCCTCGTCGCGTCCAAGGACGGCCGCCGCCTTCGATAGCAGGAGCGTCGACTTCGCGTAGAAGGCGGTGGCGGTGAAGTCGTTCGGCGTAGCGCCGAAGTAGCTGCCTTCCTTCGCGTCCAAGGCGACCCAGTCGCCGAAATGGAAGCCCGAGTCCCAGATAAGGCCGCCCCTCGCGAGGCTTCTGATCCGCTCGACCCAGGCCCGCATGCTGGGGTACTGCTCCTCGAGGAGGTCGCGGTCGGCGTAGCGCTGGTAGATCGTCCATGGGCAGATCGTCGCGGCGTCGCTCCAGCCGCAGGCGGTATCGACGCCCGAGACCGTACCGTCCGGCTGCGTGGCCGGCACGAGGACGTTCGGCACGACGAAGGGAACGCCGCCCTCGGCCGTTTGGTCCGCGGCGAGGTCGCGCAGCCACTTGCGGTAAAAACGGTCGGCGCCCATGAGAAAGGAGGCGGTCCCAATGAAGACCTGCGCGTCTCCGGTCCAGCCGAGCCGCTCGTCGCGTTGCGGGCAATCGCTCGGTATATCGACGAAATTGCCACGCAGTCCCCAGCCGATGTTCGAGTGCAGCTTGTTGAGGATCTCGCTCGAGCACTCGAAAGTCCCCGTCTTCTCCATGTCCGAGTAGATGGCCACAGCCTCGAAGGCATCGGGAGAGAGCTTGCCGGGCCACTCGTCGATACAAGCGTAACGGAAGCCCATGTAGGTGAAATGCGGCTCGTAAGTTTCGCTCCCCGCCCCCGAGAGGACGTAGACTATCCTCGCCTTGGCGCTACGCAGGTTGGCCGTGTAGAAGTTGCCTTGGGAATCGAGCGCTTCCGCGTGGCGGATGACGACGCGCGACCCGGCTTTACCCTTGACTGTGAAGCGCAGGCGCCCGGCAATATTCTGCCCGAAGTCGAGCACTTTCTCGCCTTTAGGCGTAACGATGAGCGAAACAGGCTTGAATGCTTCGTGCCTACGAACGGGAAGGCCGTCGCGAGGAAACAGTGTCGAGAGATCCCTGCCGATGACCGAGGCCGGGCGCCACGAGGAGTCGTCGTAGCCCGCCTCGTCCCAACCCCGGTCCTCGAGGCGCGCGTCGTAGACCTCGCCGTGATAAATCTCCGAGGAGAGGATCGGTCCTTCCATGGCTCGCCAGCTTTCGTCGGTCGCGAGGATCTCCTCATGGCCGTCCTCGTAGCGGAGGACGAGCTGGGCGAGGAGGGCGGTCCGGCCGCCGTAGACGTTGCGCCTGCCGAGCCATCCGGCGAGGTCGCCCTTGTACCAGCCGGCGCCGACGGTAGCGCACAACGCGTTATCTCCCTCGCGGACAAGCTCCGTCACGTCGTAGGTCTGATACAGGAGGCGCTTGCCATAGCTCGTCCAGCCGGGGGCGAGGACCTCGTCGCCCACATCACGGCCGTTGAGCCTAAGCTCGTAGAGGCCGAGGGCGCTCGCATAGACTCGCGCCGAGGCGACCTTGCCGCGCGCGCGGAAGGAAGTGCGCAGCCTCGTGCCCTTGGAGTCGAGCCAGGAGCCCTCGGTCTCCGCGGAGATAAAGGCCGCACGCCACTCGGAAGGCCCCATCGCCGTCTCGAAGCAAGCGCCCTCGCTCCAGTTGCAGGCCTCGCCGCCCGAGGCCTTGATGCGCGCACGCCAAAAATAGCGCGTCCTCGGCTCGAGATCCGGCCCGCTATACCGTACCACCACCGACTCGTCGGAGGCGACCTCGCCCGAGTCCCAAGCGAGGTCCGCAAAATCCGCACCCGTCGCGACCTGGACGCGGTAGGCTTTTTGAGTAACATTAGTGGAATCCGATGCGATTACCCAACCGAAGCGGGGCCGAGCCTCGGCGAGGCCCAGCGGGTTCTCCATGTATTCGCAGCGCAGTCTCTTGAGCTTGAGCATTCGCTTTCCTCGTCGCCTTAAGATTTTACCGAACCGGCGGTCATACCGGCGACTATCTGCCTATTGAAGAAGATGAATAGAATGAGCGGTGGAATCGATATTAGCACGACGTCCGCGAAAAGCAGATTCCAATTTGTCACATACATGCTCATGAAATTGTAGAGCGTAAGCTGCACAGTCGCGTTCTTCGCACCCGGCAGAAAGTAGAGCGGATTGGTGAAATCGTTGAAGATACCCACTGCTGAAAGCACGATGACGGTGGCGGTTACCGGCTGCAAGAGGGGAAAGATAATCTTCGAGAATAGCCTCCAGCCCGAACAGCCGTCGATGAGGGCGGCCTCGTCGAGTTCGCGCGGGATCGAGACCATGAAGTTCTTGTAGAGGATGGCCGAGAAGGGGAAGCTCAAGGCCACCTCGATAAGGACTATGCCCGGTATCGTCTTATAGAGGCCCATTCCCTTGAGGACCCATATCGTCGTGACGACCGAGGGCGGGATCATGAGCCCGGCGAGGACTAAGAAGGTCACGAGACCCGTGAGCTTATTCGACCGCCGCTCGAGGACGTAGCCGGACATCGCGCAGACGAGAATGAGGACAAGGATAGAGAGGGCGGTGATGAGGGTCGAGTTAATAAAGGCCCTGATGACCATGCCGTTCTGAGCCCTGAGAACCGCACCGTAGTTCTCGACGAAGAGCCATTTCGCAGGGAGGGCGAGGTTCATCTGCGAGGCCTCGCTCGGATTCTTCATCGAAGTGAGTATTACGTAAGCGAAGGGAACGAGAAAGACGACCACGGTGACGAGGACGGCGAAAACCTCGATCGCTGTCCTGAGGAGCTTTCGCTTCATAGCTCGACCTCCCTCTTGGTGAGTAGCCGCTGCAAGGGAATCGCCAGGATCGACACTATGATGAAGAGTATGACGTTGCCCGCCGTGGCGAGGCCGTAGAAGCCTCCCGAATACTGTTTGTAGATGATCGAGGCGATGAGGTCGGTCGTAAAGCCGGGACCGCCTTTCGTCATGGTCCAGACGAGGTCGAAGCTCCGCAGGCCCCCGATGAACGAAAGAATGATGACCGAGTTCATCGCCGGCCGCGACAGAGGTAGGGTAATGAAGCGGAGCTTATGGTAGGCGTTGCCGCCGTCGATCATGAGCGCCTCGTAGTAATGGGTCGGAATCGACATGATGCCAGCTATATAGATGACCGTCGCCATGCCGACGCCTTTCCAAACATCGACGAAAGCGACCGAAAAGAGGGCGATATGCACGTCGCCGAGCCAATCCGGACCGGCGATGCCCAGCGTCGCGAGGGCGACATTGATGAGACCGTGCGTCGGATGCAGGAGGCTATTGAAGGTGACGCCCACCGCGATGGTAGACAGGAGGTTCGGGAAGAAGAGTACGGCGCGAAGATAACCCCGCGTCCTCCACTCACCGCAGAGGAAGGCGCCGAAGAGGAAGCCGAGGATAACCTTGAGGCCGCAGGTGACGACCGCGTAGACGAGGGTGTTTTTGAAACCGATCGCGAGCGAAGGCTCGGTAAAGAAGGTTGCGAAATTGTCGAAGCCGACAAAATTCCAATCTGTCAGCGTCCAACGCGTCATGCTGAAGAAGAAGGAGATGACTGTCGGGAGGAGAAAGAGTCCCCCGTAAATGAGCAGCGCCGGCGCGAGGAACCAATACGAATAGGTACTACGGGAAGACGAGTTCATCCTGACAATCCTTTATTTAGGAGGAGAGAAACCACGGAGACACGGAGTGGGAAGGAGATCACGGAGGAAGACTAGGCAGGGAATTGATAATATTATTCTCAACCTATGATTCCCATACTCCGTGCTCTCCTCTATATTCCGTGCCTAACGCTCGGCTTCGCTCCGTGGTTGCCTTTCATTTGGCCATAGACGGCCCGTCACCAGCCGGGGAGGCCGAGCTGCTTGGCCTGTTTCTCGACGTCCTTGTCGTACTGCTTGGCTATACTCGCGGGCGTGTCGAGGCCCGAGCCGCAGGCTACGCAAAGCTGAGGGAGATTCGGCCCCTTGAGGGGAGAGAGGAACTCGAGGGCCGGAGCCGTAGTCCCTGCGTCGATGTAAGGAAGCATATCCTTGACCGCGGGCAGGATATCCTCGGGCAGCTTGATACCCTTGACGGCGAAGGGGCCCTGGGGCTTCTCGGCCGACATGAAGGCCGCGAGCCCCTCGGGCGACACGGCGAAAGCGGCCCACTTCTTCGCGGCCTCGACGTTCTTGGAGTTCTTGCTGAGATAGATCGCGGCGGGCATCCAGGTCGTCAGGCCGTTGGACGACGCCTTGTCTCCGGGCTGGGCGAAAAACCCGATATCCTTGACCTTCTCAGCATCGATAGTCTGCATGTTCGGAAGCACAAAGGTTAGCATCGGGTACATGGCACCGCTCCCGTCGAGCAGCATTTTCTGGGCCGCGTCATAGGTTGTCGCCAGCGCGTCCTTGTTCATGTAGCCGTTCTTGTATATTTCCTGCAGCTTCTGGAAGCTCCGTAGCGCTGCCGGGGTACCGGCGATAGTCGCCTTGTGCGCAGTAAAATCGGCGGCGAAATTCGGTGCCTGGGCCTGCACATTGTAGTAGTCCGCGAGGAATATCAGCTGCGAGGTCCAATCGTCTTTGTAGGAGCCGATAACCGGCACTTTGCCGGCCTTCCTGATCTTCTCGCAGTTGGAAAGGAGCTCGGCCCAGGTCTTAGGGACCTTGAGCCCGAGCTGGGCATAGACTTTCTTGTTATAGAACCAGCCACCGCCCATAACCGTCGAGATGGGAATCCCGTAGACCTTCCCTCCCACCTTCACTGCCGACTTGAACGAATCGAGGACATTGGCCATGAAAGGCTCGTTGGTAAGGTCGACGAAATTCTGCGCGGGATTGAGGGCCTGCATGAGGGAACCGGAGTTATAGAAGCATAGGTCGTCCATCTCCCCGGCGGCGAGGCGAGTCTTAACGACGTTGTCGCCCTCGGCCCCGCCCGGCCTCACCTCGATCTCGACCGAGATGCCGAGCTTCGCCTCGGCTGCGGCGATGACCGCTTGGAGGCCGGCCTGCGAGCTCTGGTTGTCCATAAGAAGCGTCAGTTTAGTCTTACTCTGCGCGCCCGCAAAGGACAGGGCGGCGGCCACGAGCATGCACGCGACGATCGTTTTACGCATTATCATCCTCCTCGCATCGACTTTGGATAGCGCCCGAGGACGCGGATACTCACCCTCGGCACCGTGCTCAAGCATAGATACCGAATTCCAAAACGAGACATGCACAATCCAGCACAAAGGCATGGACAATTCAGTCCAATCGCGGCCTAAGGGAAAACGCATATTCCGAAGGGGGAAGGCCGACGATCGCCTTGAATACACGGCTGAAGTAGAACTGATCCTGGTATCCGGCGAGTGACGCGACGTCTTTGAGGGGCATCGTCGGGTTCTCGGCGATCAATCGCTTGGCTGCCTCGATCCGCGATCGGGTGAGATAGTCGTTGAAGGAAAGGCCTTCGTGCTTGCGAAAGAGCCGAGACAGATAGGTCTGAGAGATCGAGAAGACCCTGCAGGTCGACTGGAGGCTTAGGTCATAGGCGAAATTATCTTCTATATATCGCTTGATCGAGGCGAAGAAGGCGGGCACGTCCTCGTTTCCGCCCGAGCGCGCGGGAGGGCAGGCAATGATCGCGAGCGCCTCGATAGCGCGGTCGGCGAGATCCGCGTAATCGGCGGCGGCGGTAGTCGCTTCCTCCGAGAGGGCGTCGGGCTCGTCATCACGCATTCGCGCCTCGCTGCCGGACCTATGGCGCACGAGATCAAAGAGCCGCCTGAGCTGAGAGGCGGACTGGACGAGAGGGCGCGATTCCTTGCTCCAGGACGCGATAAGCTCGCGAAGCACCCGCTCGAGCTCCGCGTAGCGAGATTCGGCGATAAGGTACTCGACGCGTCCTTCGATCGCCGACAGGTCCAGGGGACTGGACGAGATCGCCTCGCGCGCATGGTCGGCGGCGCGGGCCTCGGGCAGGCCGCGCATGACCAGGGTCTTGCCAGGCACGACGCTCGCGTCGATGAGGCGATAGAGGGCGCCGACCCTGCCCCCCAGCTCCGCGAGGCCGAAGAGGTCGGAGCCGAAGGCGAGAACGCGATAGGCGACGTCCGAACCTTCGGCGACGGCCAGGACAGCGCGCTCGAAGTCGCCTCCGTCGGTGAGGGAGCTCGAGCGGACGAAGAGGCGCTCGCGATCGTCGCGGCCACCCAGGGCCCATACGTGGAGAGCCTCGAGGCCGGCCTCGGCCCGCGCGGCGGCCTCCAAGGCCGTGCCCGAAACCGCGTCCGAGGCGGGAAAGCGCGACGGAGGAGGGCCGAAACGGAGGACGGCCGCGGAGTAGCGGCCGCCCGGCAGGCAGCCAGCCTCGCGCGCGTCCGAACCGGCGACAATGCCGCGCAACGCGCGAGAACGGCGCGCGTAGAGGCCCACGGCCGCGCGAGACGCGACCTCGCCGAGCACGGCCTTCAGTTGCTCAGCCTTGACCGGCTTGAGTAGGTAATCGACGACGCCCGCCTTGATGGCCGAGCGCGCGTACTCGAACTCCTCGTAGCCGCTGACGACCACGACCGCGATCGAAGGCAGCTCGGACTGCAGACGCCTGGCGAGCTCGAGGCCGTCCATCCCCGGCATACGCACGTCCGTCGCAACGACGTCGGGCAAGGCGCGCCTGGCGAGCTCGAGCGTCTCCTCGCCGCCCTCAGCCTCGGCGACGACGGAGAACTCGGGGCAGTGCCTCTCGACGAGGGCCTTGAGGTAGTGGCGGGCCTGGGGCTCGTCGTCGACGATGAGGAGGCTCGGCATCAGTCCGCTCTCCCCGCCCCGAGGGGAGCGCCTATGGCGACTAACGCGCCACCGCGGGGAGAGGCCCCGAGCTCGAAATCGAAGTCGCCCTCGTAAAACAGGCGCAGCCGCGAATAGAGGTTAACAAGGCCCATGCCGCCTATGGCCGACCCGGGCGGCTCGCTTCCCGGCCCCGCCGCGGCCATGGCGTCCGTCTTGCACTTAAGCGCAGCGAGGACCTCGGCATCGAAGCCCGCCCCGTCGTCGCTTACCTCCACACGCCAGCGCCCGTCCCTCGCGAAGAGAGAAAGCGAGACGGCGAGAGTCTTCTTCGAGCCGTCGAAACCATGGCTGATCGAGTTCTCCGCGAGCTGTTGCAGCACTATCTTCGGCGCCCTCTCCCCGAGGAGGGCGGGATCGGCCTCTATGGAAAACTCGAGGCGATGCTCGAGGCGCTTCTTCATGAGGAATAGGTAGGAGCGGACGTGCTCGATCTCTTGCTCGAGGGTCGCCGACCTCGCGGTCGTGGAAGTCGAGTAGCGGAGCATGTCCGCTATGCCGTCGCAGATCTCGCCTATCTCCTCGGAGCCCGCCTCGAGCCCCTTGTTCGCGATCACCGTCAGGATGTTGTAAAGGAAGTGCGGGCTCACTTGCGCCTGCAGCGAGTCGAAGCGAGCCCGCGACTGCAGGGACTGGGCGACGAGCTCGCGGCTGATCGACTCGCCCAGCCGGGAACGTAGATCGACGAAGGCGCGCCCCAGGGCCTCTATCTCGTCACCCGCGCTTCCGCTCAGTGGATGGGAGGGCCCCTCGAAGGCGAGCTCGTCGGGGAGGTTGCCGATATCCGTCCCTTCCATGTGCGCCTTGAGCTGCCGGATGGGCCGCGTGAGCTGGCGCGAGAAAAGGTAGTTATAGACTAGTGACACGAGGATTATGAGCAGCCCGACCGCAATGGTGATATTGCGCGTGAACGCGAGGGGCTTGAGGAGGAGGGCCCTGTCCTGCGCGAGGAGGATGCGGACGCTGGCGAAGTCGGCGGAGGCGGAGGCGACGATCTCCTCGCGACCCGTATCGGGATTCCGCGCCAGGGAGGCCTTGCCAGGAGCCTTCGCGAGCGAAGCGTAATAGGCTAAGGCCGGCGCCCCTATCGGCGTTCGCGCGTAGAAGAGCGTCCCGTCGGAAAGGAAGACGATCGCCTTGGCGCCTTCGCCCTCGGGGAGGGAAAAAAGGCTATCGAGGTCGCTCAACGCGTTTTGCACTTCGATGTAACCCATGGGCCCCTTGGCACCCTGCACAGCCCTCGCGAGGCCGTACACCCGCGGCCCCCCTGAGCCGGAAGGCCGCCAAGGATCGTCGTACGGCGGAATGAGGACGGGCCTGCCTCCTTGCGCGTCCGCGCGAGAGAGCCAGGGAACCCATGCGAGGCGGGGCCTCGAATCGCTCGTGGCCGCGAAGTCGGCGAGGTTGCTCGACAGGAAGTCGCCGGAGAGGTTGAAGACGTTGACCGCGTGGAAATTGCGGTTTATCGAATAGCTCAAAAGAGTGCGCTTTACGAACCTCCACCCCTCGTTGACATAGAAGAGGTTACTGGGCTCGTCCCTATCGAGATAGGCAAGGCTCGCCAGCGAGGAGTAGAAGTCGCTGTCGGAGAGGAGATAGGTCGTGACGAAGTCCATGGGCCTGGCGAGGTTATCGAACTCTCTGGCCATCCTGCCCGACACGGAGACGAGGCTCGAGCGCGCGTTGCGCTCGAAGACGTCGGAGCTGTACCCGTAGAAGGCTATGCCGAGAACTATGACGAGGAAGACGATGATGAGGGAGTAGGAGAGGAGCAGCTTCGTCTGGAAGCGCATGCCCTACTGCCCGAAGAACCCGCCCTTGCCCGAGTAGCGCAGCCATCGCCCGGCCTTGGTAGGCTTAGGCTCGGATAAGAGCTCGAGCGCATAACGCGCGACGCGGTCGGCCTGGCCGCTCGCGTCGCGCAAGCCGTAGGCAGACCAGGAAGAGGAAGCGGAAGCCGCGAAGAGGCCCGAGCCCAGCCCTTCGAATGCGCCGTCGGCCATGGAAGCGATAGGTCCGATGGCTGCGTCGCGAGGGCTCTCGGGGGCGAGGAGAAGGAGCCTCCCCGACTTGCGGGTCTCAAAACGACGAGCAAGCTCGCGCGCAAGGAAGAGGGGCCCCGAGCAACGCTCGTCGACGAAAAAGGATAGCTCGCCGGGCTTGGCGGCCATGAAGTCGGCCTTCGCGGCGGCAGGATCGAACACGAGGACCGCCGCGTCCAAAGGGCCGATCGCGTTCTCGGCCGAGAGGACCAAGGCCGAGGCGGAGACGAAGGAGCGCCCGTCGTAACTGAGGCAGGCGGCCTGTGCCTTGCCGGGTCGGGCCTCAGAGGGAAGCGCGGATGAGGAGCCGCCGGCGAGCGCGAGGGCGACCGACCAGCCGGCATCGCCGGCCTCCGAGGCTAAGGCTGTGGCCAGAGGCCCATCGAAAGGCGCTATCAGGATTGTCCTACTCACGCAAGCGAGTGTACTATGCACTTTCGCCTATCGCAAGCCTAGGCTCCGGCCAGTCCTTGCGCCACGGTCGGTTACGGATTATCCTTCTCACCGAGGAATACATGACCTATAAGCTCGATGGGGCTAAGTTCCCCTCTCTCGAGGAATTGATCGAGGCCCTCTATCCCATCTACGCCGATCGGATGTCCGAGGACGAGTTCAGGAAATACGCCGAAGAGCATGCCGAGAAGCAAGACTGAAGCTTCTGATATTCGGCGTAAGGGCTCCACCGCTCACACGCAGCTCAATCATATCATAGGCTATAGTCATATGCTCAGGCAGGACTCTATCGAGGCTCACCGCGAGGACCTGGCGTCTATCTTCGGCGCAATCGCCGATTCGGCCCTTATGCTAAAGGAGCCCCTCGACGCGCTCTTGGAAAAAGGGGGCCAGTCTCCCCACCGCGACGCCAATCTCGACCACGAAATCTACGGCATTCTCTACGCGATCATCGCCCTAGTCCAGGACGTGAAGGGCAAGGCTCATGCGAGCGGTCTCAAGGACCTATCGGCTGAAGCGGAGCGGCTCCTCCAAGCGAGCAACACCATCCTCGAGATCATAGCCGCCGAGGGCGAAATCCCGGAGGCGGAGCCCTCTATAGCCTACCTTCCGCAGCAGGAGCTCGAGGACTCGCAGGTTCCCAAAGCGGCCCTGCAGGGCCGTATCCTCGTCGTGGACGACAACCTCTTCAACCGGGAGATGCTCGCGCGCAATCTCGAGCGTCAAGGCCACATCGTCCGCGCCGCGGCCGACGGGCTCGCCGCGCTCGAGCTCCTGCGCTCGGAGAGCTTCGACGTGGCGATCATCGACGTGATGCTGCCAGGTATGAACGGCTACCAGCTGCTCGAGCGGATCAGGGCCGAGGAAGCGCTGAAGGGCGTGCACGCGATCGTGATCTCGGCGCTCGAGGACACGCAGATCATCGCGCGATGCATCCAGCTCGGCGCAGAGGACTACCTGCCGCGCGAGTTCGAGCCCGTAATCCTAAAGGCGCGCATCGAATCCTGCCTCGAGAAGAAGCGAATGAAGGAAGAGCAGGAACTCTTCGTCCGCGCCCTCGTCGACGCCCAGGAGAAACTCTCTTCCGAGCTACGCGGCGGAGCCGCATACGTGCGCAGCCTTCTGCCAAGGAGGCTCGCATTCCCCGAGCTCTCGATCGATTGGGAGTTCGAGCCCTCGGCCTCCCTGGGCGGCGATGTCTTCGGCTACCACCTCTTAGGCGGCGAGAAAGGCGGGCTCGGCACGGGCAAGCTCGCCCTCTACCTCATCGACGTGAGCGGCCACGGCATCGAAGCGGCCCTTTTCTCGGTCACCCTCATGAATATGCTAAAGAACCAAGTCCTGCCCGGGGCGGATTTCGCTGACCCCGGTTCGGTCATCGCGAGGCTCAATGCGTCCTTCAAGATGGAAGAACAGAACAACCTCTACTTCACCGCGTGGTACGGCGTCTGGGACCATGGGGCCCGGGAGCTGACCTACGCGAGCGCGGGCAGCCCGCCTGCTCTCCTCATCTTGCCCGACGGCTCGTCAGAGGAGCTGTCGACAGGCGGCGCGATCGTCGGCATGGACAGCGCTTCGAGCTACGACTCCGCTCGCGCACTCGTGCCGCGCGGCTCGGGCCTCTATGTCTTCTCGGACGGCATCTACGAATTCCGAGCCAAGGATGGTGGTATCTTCGGAATCTCCCGCTTCAAGAAAGCGCTCACCGAAATCGCCCGCGCCCCGTGCGATGGCAAGGGCACGCTAGCGCAACTCATCGCGCGCATGCGCGAGGAGGCGGGTACCGCACGCTTCTCGGACGATGTCTCGCTATTGGAGCTTCGCCTTGACTAATGGAGTCGCGCCTTGATTAATCAAATTAGGATCGCGACGCCCGACGACTTCCATGTCCACTTGCGGCGAGGGCCGGTGATGGGCGCCTACGCCCGCCGTCACAGCCTACGCTTCGCTCGCGCCTTGGTCATGCCCAATACGGTTCCGCCCATCGCGTCGGGCGTGGAGATCGCGGCGTACCGCGCCGAGATCGCCGCGGCAGTAGGACAGACCGGCGGCGCTTTCGAGCCGCTCATGACCTTCAAGCTCCTCCCCGGCATGTCGGCCCGAACCGTATACGATTGCGCGGCCTCGGGAGTCGTCGCCGGCAAGTACTACCCTGCGGGCTCTACGACGAATGCCCAGGACGGCGTCTCGGACCCCTCCGAGATCGAAGGCGCGCTCACCGCGATGGAGGAAGCGAGCATCGTCCTCTCCATCCACGCCGAGGCACCTGCATCGCCGATACTCGAGCGAGAAGCCGCTTTCATACCCGTCCTCGAGCGGATCATCGGCTCGCACCCGAGGCTGAAAATAATCGTCGAACACATCTCGACCGCGGCGCTCCTCGCATACGTGCTCGCCTCTCCCGAACGCGTGGCCGGAGGCATAACCGCTCATCACCTCGTATTGAGCCTCGACGATTTCATGGGCGAAAGTCTCGATCCCCATCTCTACTGCAAGCCAACGCTTAAACAAGTATCCGATCGCAATGCCCTGAGAGAGGCCGTCTTCCACGGCGAAAAAAAACTCTTCTTCGGCTCGGACTCCGCTCCTCATCCTCGCGCGGCCAAGGAATGCGCCCATCCCGCCTCGGGCATCTACTCCTCGCCCTGCGCCGTGGAGGCCATCGCCAGTCTTTTCGACGAGGCCGGGGCACTCGCCGAGCTCGAGCCCTTCCTCTCCCGCAGGGGAGCCGATTTCTACGGCCTCCCTCGGTCCGAGGGCGTCCTCTACCTCGAAAAGCGCCCATGGATCGTTCCGGCCGAAGTCGACGGCGCCGTACCGATGCTCGCGGGGAAGACGCTCGCCTGGTCGGCGGTGAGGGAAAGATGAAGCTTCTATTGCATCCGAGGTGAAGGCTGCTCTCTTCGGCGCGACGCCGCTTCACGAACGATGACGGCGGCATTATAGTTCTAGCTATGAGTGCACGTGAGCCATTGATCCTTGTTGCCGACGACGAAGCGCGGATGCGCAAACTCGTCTGCGATTATTTACGGCGGGAGGGCTACACTACCCTCGAGGCCGCCGACGGTCGCGAAACCATCGCCCTCTTCAGCTCGAAACCGGGAATCGACCTCGTTATCCTCGATGTTATGATGCCCGACCTCGACGGCTGGGTCGTCCTGCGCGAGCTCAAGACCAAGTCCACCATACCGGTCATCATGCTCACCGCCAAGGCCGAGGAGGAGGACGAGCTCTTCGGCTTCGGACTCGGCGCCGACGAGTACATCCGCAAGCCGGTGAGCCCGCGCGTTCTCGTGGCCCGCGTCGCCGCCGTCATCAAGCGGTCCTTGCCAAAGCCTCCCGAAGTCGACGCGTCCCTCGCCCACAACCTCGAAGGCTCGAGCATAGCCGTGGACACGAGCGCCCACCGCATCCTGGCCAAGGGCGAGGAGATCGCCGCGACGCCGCTCGAGTTCGAGCTCCTCGTCCTCCTCGCGACCAAAGCGGGCACGGTGTTAAGCCGCGATCGCATCCTCGACACAGTCTGGGGCATCGGCTGGGCCGGCGATCCGCGCACGGTCGATACGCACATAAAGAACTTGAGGCTCAAGCTCGGCGACGCCGGCGCGGCCATCGAGACGGTCAGAGGCTTCGGCTATAGGTTCGCCAAGGCCTAGGGCGCGTGAAGCTAAGCACCCGTATATTTCTAGGCATGGCGTCGCTCTCGGTAGGCGTGACCGCCATGACCTGGGGCCTGTCCTTCGCCCTTCTCGAGCCCTACTACCTCTCGCTCAAGCGAAGGCAGCTCGTCGAGATATCCGGCGAGATCGGCGATCTGCCCGCATCCGTATCGGAAATGTACGCCAAGTTCGCCGCGCTCGAGCGCTCCACGACCGTCCACATCTCGGTCGTCGGCAGGGACGGATCGGTCGCCTACGACTCCAACTCTCCCGCGGACAGGGCCCGGAACGAGAACGGCCCCGCCGCGAATCCCGATCGCGGCAGACTCCCGCCCTTCGCGCCCATCATGCGGCCGGGCATGGCGGGTCCCCTCGGACGGGGAATGGCGCATGAAGGCGATCGCGGTCGTCCCCCTCCGCACGAGCTCGGACTGGACGCCGAGAAGGACGCGGGCGTCAAGGTGCTGGAAAGCGGCAAGAACTGGATCATGTTCGAGACTATGGATCCTAGGCTCGGCGTGAATCTCCTCTTCCTCTCGCGCAAGGAAAGTTCCGGAGTGTCCCTCGTCCTCAGCTTCCCCTTAGCCCAGGCCGCAGAGAACGCGCGAAGCGCCATCCTTTTCCTCTCCATCTCCTGTGTCTTGGCGCTCGCCGTGAGCGCTTTCCTCGCCTATTTCCTCGCGAAAAGCGCAACGAGGCCTTTCGGCGAGCTCGTCGAGCTGTCCCGATCGATAGCCTCCCTCGACTTTACCCGACGCTTCGTCTCGCGCAGGGACGACGAGGTCGCCGCCCTGGGAAGCGAGATGAACGAGCTGGCGGACAATCTCCAGCGAGCCCTTTCCGAGCTCGAGCTGACCAACGCCAGGCTGCGCGAGGACGTCGAGCGCGAGAAGCGGATAGACACGATGCGCCGCGAGTTCATATCGAGCGTGTCGCATGAGCTCAAGACGCCGATCGCCCTCATCCTCGGCTACGCAGAAGGCATCCAGGAAGGCGTGCCGAACGATCTCGAGTCGCGCAACGCATACCTCGCGGTCATCATCGACGAGGCGAGGAAGATGGACGAGCAAGTCCGGGACCTCCTCGACCTCTCGCAGATCGAATCGGGCGTCATCCCTCTCGCCCTCGAGGACTTCGACCTGCGCGACATCGTGACCGAGACCCTATCGTCCTTCGGCAGGACTATAGAGTCCCGAGGAATAAAACCCATCCTATCCCTCGAGAAGGCGACCGTGCGCGGCGACAAGCGCATGCTCAGGCGAGCCTTCGTGAATTATTTCTCGAACGCCATCTCGCATATCGACGAGCATCAGGCCCTCGAGATATCCATTGCGACGAGGGGGGACGAGGGCATGGGCGAGGTCGCCGAGCTCTCCATCTTCAACTCGGGGCCCAGGATTCCAAAAAAATCGCTCGAGCTGATTTGGAACTCGTACTATAAGGTCGACCCGGCGCGCAAGAGGGAGTTCGGAGGAACCGGCCTCGGGCTCGCCATTGTGCGGGGCATCATCGCGCGCCACGAGGGGCAATGCTCGGTCACAAACATAAAAGCCGAGGGGGATGCGCCGGCGGGCGTGCGCTTCTCGTTCGTAGTGCCGAAGCGCGGACCGTCCCGATAGCGTTACAGTCGGACGATGCGAGATTTGGTTAGGACTTCGCCGCCGGTCGATGTTATAAGTATATCATCTTCCCAACGCACGCCGCCCTGCTCGGGATCGTAGAGCCCCGGCTCGCTCGTGACGATCTGCCCGACTTCAAGGCGGTCGGCGTTGTCCTCGCGACTGCGGATACTGGGGGCTTCGTGCGTCTCCAACCCCACCCCGTGGCCTAGTGCGTGGGGCATCGAGAGGCCGGCCTCCGCGAAGATATCGTCGGCGCGTAGCGCTATTGCCCGGCAGCTTTCGCCGCTCTTCATCATCGCGATAGTCTCATCGTGGACGCGCTCGACGAGTTTGATCATCCTCTCGCGCTCGGGCCCGAGCTTGCCCCGGACGAAGCTCATCGTCACGTCGGTGGTGTAGCCCTCGAGTTTGAGGCCGAAGTCGAGGATGGACATGCCCTCGGTACCGAAGGCTCCGGCGCCGTAAGGCGGAAAAGCGTGGATGCCCCAACTGCGGGAGGGCCCCGCCGCAAGGGTCTCGAAGCCCGTACCCTCGCAGCCTGCCTGGCGTCCCGCCCGCTCGATGAAGAGCGCGACATCGATCTCCGTCTTGATGTCCCCGGAGCGCACTCCGGCCTCGATCTCGTCCATGACGCCGTTCGTGATGTCGGCGGCCCTGCGGTATATCTCGAGCTCGGCCGAGTCTTTGACCGATCGCGAGGCTCGCACGGTCGCGTCCACGCCGCCTGAGCGGCACACCAAGTCGTAGTCGGGCAGAAGCTCGACGAAATCGACGTAGCGAGGATAGGCAAAAGTCGAGGGCAGCTCGACCTTCGACCCCGCCGGCACGCCGATCCTCTCGAGCGCGGCGCACAAGGCTCGCGCGGACAATCGGCCGAAGTCCGTGTAGGCGAGTATCTCGTCCGCGCTCGCCATAAGATGGGCGAGGTTGACGTCCCAGGCTACGAGGATCGAGCGCCCATCGGCGCCGATCACGAGGAGTGCGTCCCCTGGCTGTCCGGAGAGGTAGCGAAGAGCGAGATCGCGGCAGCCCTCCGCATCTTCGAAAAGAGCTGCGCCTATTCCATCGGCCGCGAGGCGCTCGGCCACGCGGCCACGGCGCGCAGCGTACGCATCGCTCATTGCATCGCCTTGAGCGCGACCTGCGCGGCGGCGATCACTCCGCCGGACCACTTCTCGTTGATCGACACCGCGACGAGGGCGGGCTTCACGAGCTTGTTCTTGGAAGAAGAGGCCGCGTCGATGGCCGCCTTGGCCATGCGGTTGCGGGTCTCGTCCGTCACGCCTGCGCTCTGGTCCTCGTTGAGCTTCAAAAGTATATCGCGCAGCGCGGAAGCCGCGGGGTCGGAGCCGTTGACCCCGAGGGCAGCGAGGGCGAAGAGCCTCTCCTCGTCGTCGATGCCGTTTGAGTAGGAAGAAGAGCAGCCGTCGACGGGATCGGCGCCGGTCGCCTTGTATGCGATAAAGCTGCGCAGGGCTAGTTTGCGCAGGTCGGCAAGCGTCTTCGCCTCGGCTTTGTCGTGAGGGACATTGAGGTGACCGAGGTTGAGGGCGAGGATCGCGACCTCGATCTTGCGGTCGCTCGTGGCTTTGGATGCGGTCTCGGCCATAAGAGCGCGCAGCTGACGATCGGGCGTCTCGCTGCCGAGTATAGTCTTGATCGCATCGGTCGGATCGTCGGCGATATTGGGTAGGGATTGGGAAGCCTGCTGCCGCACACGCTGTGAGTACCACGCATCGGTCGCGAAGAAGACGGGAGAGAAGCCGCGCGCGTCCTTGAGCTTGTCGAGGGCCACGATGCAGCCATAGGCGAGCTTCTCGCCCGCGTCCCGGTCCGCGGTAGGCTGTAGGTTGAGGTCGCGCAACTTGAGGGCGATGCGCTCGGCATAGTCTAGGTCGCGGATCTTTCCTATCGCCATGATCGCCTCGGCCCCGGTCAGGGGGTCGGCAACGTCTTGGGCGACGGCCCAGAGCGACGAGGCGGAAGCCTCGTACTTGTAGTCGCCGAGGGCCTTGCACAGGAGGCGAACTGTCTGTGAATAGAGCTCCTGGTCGACGCTCGCCTGGTAGTTCTTCTGCGTGGCGAGGAGTTCGTCGAGGGCCGAGGCGAGGACGGGCGCGGTGCTCTTGTCGTTGAGCCCGACAAGGTTGAGGACGGCCGCGTATTTCTGCGAAAGCCCCTCCGCTTGCTGATACAGGACCTTATAGATCTCGGTCGTCTCGTCCGCGAAGCCGAGGACTGCACCCAGGGCGAGGACGAGAGCGATGGCTGCGATGCGCTTCATGCGATGGTTCTCCTGATTACTCGTAATAGGTCTCGGTCGAGCTGTCCTCGCGAACGATGTATTCGTAGCTCGTGGAGGAACGCAGGGCGCCGGAGGCGTCGTACTCGCTCGCTTTGACTAGCTGACCCGAGTCTCCGTACTCGTAGACAATCTTCGCCTCGAGGGAGCCGTCGGCGCGGTGGCTTTCGAGGCTGGAGAGGAGCTCTCCGGAGTAGACGTAGGCCTCGTACTTCTGGAGAGCGCCGTCAGGATCGAAGTAGGAGCGCTTGTCGAGCTTGCCGGCCGCGTACTCGAGCTTGATGGTGCCCGTGACCTTGCCGCCGACATCCTTCATCTCGATGCCGGAGAGACTGTCCTTCCCGTAGGCGTAGCTCGTCGACGCCTTGACGGAGCCCGAAGCGTCGAGCACGCGCCATTCGGTCTTGCGGCCCTTCGCGTCATAAGTATAAGAGGAAGAAGACTGAATCGCGCCCTTCGAATCGAGAACGCGCTCGGAAACCAGGGCACCCTTGTCGTCATAGACGGACTCGCGGCGGTTGCGAACCTTGCCATCGCTTTCATAGACCGTTTCCACGGTTTCCCGGCCGTCCTTGTACTCGAACACGAGGCGCTCGACTGGATCGGATCTCGAGCCGTCGTAAGTAGCCTTCTCGAGGAGGAGTTTCTTGGCATCGTCGAGCTTATAGACGATATACTGGTCCACAAGGCCATCGGAGTAGAAGGAAGTTTCCTTCACGAGGACGGGAACTTTGGTAACGACCGTCCGCTGTTTAGCGACTTTCTGCGTGGTGGCTACGGCCTTCCCGGCCGTAGAAGCCCCTGCGGTGGCGCACCCGGCAAAGGTAGTCATCGCGATAACTACCGTACATATTGATAAATAGATTGATTGCTTCATTCGAGCCTCCTTAGCGCTACTAAAACGATGCAGACCAAACTATAGCGCATAGGAGGTTTTCATGGAAATAGAGCGCGAAGAATTATGCTTTCGCCGCTTGGTCCAGCACGTCCCTCAGGATCGCGAGACCGCGATCGATCTCGGCATCGGTGATGACCAGGGGCGGGAGGAGACGCACGACATCAGATCCGGCGGTAAGGACGAGAAGCCCGTGCGCGATGCAGAGCTCCTTCACCTTGTCGGGTGAAACCGAGACGACTATGCCGATCATGAGGCCGGCTCCGCGCGCTTGGATGACCGCGGGGTGCTTCCAAGAGAGGAC
>Ga0326728_10006850_pt1 | contig 30136 bp, 15 predicted proteins | sample MB3enrmetagenome_FD_207602 | JGI IMG/M metagenome (GOLD analysis project Ga0326728, IMG submission 207602) | Lab enriched peat soil microbial communities from McLean, Ithaca, NY, United States - MB31MN | ecosystem: Environmental > Terrestrial > Soil > Wetlands > Peat | place: USA: New York...
AATAAGAGGTCCCAGACCCGCTGACGAGGCCCGCTTCGCGGTATGCAGAATACTCAATTCGGAAGGTGACTCGGGGAGAAGATCGAGGCCTTCCATGCTATGGCAGGTCCACAGGTCCAACCAGATTTGCGGATCACCTTCTGCCCATTCCACCTCCGGGCTGAATGCCTTTTTGGGAAACAGGAACCTCTCTTTCCAGACCCTCGACGACCGCAACTTTCCAAGTTCCCCTTCCAGACGCATTGATCAACACGCCAAACGCAAGAAGTGGAACGCAGCGAAAATTATCGCCATTTTATGGAATCATCATTACATTGTCAAGAAAAATTTCTTGCTATTTTGAAAAACTTGCCATTTATGGTCTTTTTAGCCGCCAATTGCGTCCGCTGCTGTCCGTCGTCAATTTCGATGCTTCCCGTGAGAAAAACCACAGCTCCGGAAGTTTCTAACTCCCGCATGTGCGCGTGCGTGGAAGCCCTGAGCATCCTACATTCCATGTATGTCACTCAATATAAAGTACGTTATCTATATTTGCAGGCATGAAGTACAGCCCGATGGGGCTTTCACAACCCCGCTTTTAGGACGATGCCATTCCCCTCGCTCGGCATTGTATTTTTCGCAAATTGGCGTGGAATCCCAGAGGGAGGTCGAAACCACTTTGAACAAACCAGCGCTATCGTAGATTCTGATGAAGGTTTTATGGGCAAGCAGCGCCGACCTGAACTCCAGGTCCGGGCTCTGCTTGCCTCTGAAACAGCGAGCGGGGCAGAACGTTCTCCGCTCTGCCCCGCCTCGCCAACTCTAGCCTATTGGTCCTACACTGGAGGACCCAATCCCGACGGCCGTACTAGAAGTAGAACTTCAAAGCAAGTTGCAAAATGCGCATGTCAAATGCCTGACTGGTGGAGTACCAAACACCGGAAGTAGCATTGGGAGTTCCCGGGCCCATCAAATTGGTCTGTGAAGTAACTGAGAATCCTGGGGGCGCAAGGTTGGTGCGGTTAAACAGGTTGAAGGCCTCCACGCGGAATTCGACCTTCATCTGCTCCTTGATAGGGAAGTACCGGATCAGCGCCGCGTCAACGTTGAAAAAGCCGGGACCCACCAGCGAGTTTCGGCCCTCGTCACCATAGGTGCTCGTGCTGGTTTTGGTGATCGTCCCAGGAGCGTTGGTCCCGTCATCGAAGGCCGCAGGATTCAAGATTTGGGCATAACGGGTGGTAGCAGTGGAGTTCGCCGTGCTATACGCGAACAGGTAAGGGTTTCCGACCACGTTGGGCCGGTCGGCGCCGACGAGCGTTCCAGAAATGTCCGTCGAGCCGAGCCCCACGTAAAACCAGGGCCCAGTGCGGGCGGTAAGGATGGGAGAGAGTTCCCAATTCCCCAACACCCAGTTGGTCAACCTGTTCTGGAATTTCGGCATGCTGGCCACAATCGAGGTATTGAAGAGGCTGTCGAAATTCATGCCGCAATTACCGTAATCCAACTGGTCGTCATTGGGGTCCATGAAACTTGGTCCGGTCAGTTCTCCCTGGAAATCCGAGAGGCTGAGACAATGGGACCAAGTGTAATTCGTGAGGAGGCTGAAATTCTGACTGAACCGGTGGGTGAGGTTGACCAGCAAAGCATTGTAAGAGGCGTAGGAGCCTTCAAACTGCTGCGCAATGGTCGAGTAGTAGCTGCCCGGGTTCACGCTCACTCCGTTGATGGTCTGAGTCTTACCGGCCGTGTACAAAGGCCGTAGGGCGTTGGTGCAGGCCCTGGCGGCCGGCGGACAGGCATCAGCTTCGTTTCCGGCCCAGAGGTGAACCGTATGGGTCCCGAGGTACGAAGCCGAGAACAACCAGTTGCCCGGCAACTGGCGCTGGAAGCTCAAGCCCCACTCTTGCACGGAAGGAAGCTTGGAGGTCAGTTGGAAGTTAATGTAAACGCCTTCCGAGTTGGCGCCACCAAAGTTAAAGTTCTTGGGAGGCGGGAAGGGGAGTGGGTAGGGGGAAACGGTTGCGGTAGCGCCCCAACCGTAAGGAGAGGTGAAACCCGGTTCGCACGTACCCGCAATGATAGCAGCGTAGGTGCAACCATTGGTTTTAGGATTCAAACTATTGTTCCCTCCCCACGGGAAGGCGTTGGCGTACCGGTCGGCATAAAACGTCTCCGGCAAGTCATAGAAAATACTGTAGGAGCCACGCAGGGTCTGCTTGCCATTCCCCATCATGTCCCAGGCGAAGCCGACGCGCGGTTGGAAAAGGTCGAGCGCGTTATGGGCGTAGCCTTTGGGAATTCCCGGGTCGCCGACAAACAACAAACCTGCCGGCGATTCCGAGTATACGCTGCTCACCTGACCGGAGTAAAAGCCCGACATGGAGAAAGTGCTTCCCCGCCCGTATATGTCAGTTTCGGGGAGGAAAGGCTCCCAGCGAACGCCGGCGTGAACGTTGAGGCGGGAATTGACGCGATAATCATCCTGAACGTAGGCGGCAAGATAGTCCTGCCGAAAGTTCATCGCCGTCGCCATGCTTTGGTTGAACGTGTAGGGGGTGCCGAGCAGCAAATCGGCCAAACCATCGCCCGTGACGGCGTTACTGAAGCCATAGACGCCGTTGCCATCGAAATCGCTGGGAGAATTCAATTGATGGCGGATCCATTCACCCCCAAAAACCAATTGGTGCTTGCCGCGGATCCAGTCAACGTCGTCGGCCGCTTGCATGGTGTTGCGATTGAAGTAACCCGGCGCGCAGGTTCCACACCCCACACTGAAGTAGCCGGTTACCGTCGTGTTGAGGAAGTGAGGGGTTATTTGCCAGAGAGGGGAACCGTCGGGGTTCTCCACTCCGAAGGCCAGATTGTTCGGTACGTTCGGGGCCCCGCCCCGATTGTCCCGCAAGCGTGTCCACGAAAGGTGTGCAGTGTTTATGGTGGTGGGGGAAATCGACCAGGTGTGGCCGATCACCATCGCTTGGGCGCGTTGCCAGTTGCCGTAACTGGTGGTGGTCAGCAGACCCAGCGGGCCCGATGGGTCGTAAACTGGCGCCTGCCGGTAATCCGTATCAAAATACCGGCCATAAAAGCTTTGTTTGGAACCGATGGTCCAGTCCACACGGCCCAAGAATTGGTCCTCATCCTGGGGCGTGGGGATGCCATAGCTGATCGTGCCGCACTGGTTCGTGGATTGCGGAACCAACGCGAGGAGCTTGAGTGCCGACGCGTTGAAAAGATTGGTGGGAATGATGTTCCCGGTGAAGGCCGGTCCGCCGGTGAAGGGATCCTTGAGGGTGACAGCGGTCGACAGGCAAGTGGTAGAGTCCAAAACGCTGAAGTTTCCCTGCATCGCCGCGGCGGTGGGAACATGACTCGTGGTGGTCGCCGGGGCGGTGCGAAGGCGCGTGCCCTGGTACCCGGCGAAGTAGAACAGCTTGTCCTTCTTGATCGCCCCTCCTGCCGTTGCGCCAAACTGGTTGCGGCGCAAAGTATCCTCGGTCGGGGCGCCGAACAGGCGGGCATTGAAATCGCCATTGCGCACGAACTCAAACAAATCCCCATGCATAGCATTCGCGCCCGATTTAGTCACAAAGTTCGCGGTCGCGCCGGGATGAACGCCGTAGCGGGCCGATAGCCCGTTCGTCTGCACGCTAAACTCTTGCATGGCGTCGACGAGGGGGAGAGGGAGGTTGACGTTGGAAAACGGGTCGTTATGGTCAGCCCCATCCAACAAGTAATCAACGCCATTACCTTCGCCGCCCGCCACGGAGATGCTGACTGAAGTCAAATAGTTCTTGCTGCCGGTCAAGTCACCGCCGTTGGGAATGTAATTGGTGGCGGCTCCCGCCATGACCACAAGTTGCGTGGGCAATCGTCCGTTGAGCGGCAGGTCATTTATTCTTCGTTGGTCGATAACTTCGGAAATCGACGTGTCCTGCGTCTGCACCATAGTGGCGCCGGCGCTAACTTCCACGGCTTGCGTTACCGCGCCCACTTTCATGGAAATGTCGAGGGCAACGTTATCGCCCACTTGCAGGACGATACCTTTTTGCACGTAACGCTCGAAACCACTTGCCTTAACTTCAATACTGTAAGCTCCCACCGCAAGGTCGGTCAGGACATAATCACCTGACGAACCGGAGGTTGTCGTCCGGACTGTCCCCGTGTCGACGTGGGTAGCTTGGATGCTGGCGTTAGGAACAACCGCGCCCGTTTGATCCGTCACTGTCCCGTGAATCCGGGCGTTATTGACGGCTTGGCCGCGCGCGGCGCTCGGATAAATTAGAATGAGCCCCAAAACCGTGAGTATAAGAATCCCTATTTTTGTCCTCACTATTTATCTCCTTTCATTGGTCTGCAACATCGGATTGGCGAATAAGAGGTCCCAGACCCGCTGACGAGGCCCGCTTCGCGGTATGCAGAATACTCAATTCGGAAGGTGACTCGGGGAGAAGATCGAGGCCTTCCATGCTATGGCAGGTCCACAGGTCCAACCAGATTCGCGGATCACCTTCTGCCCATTCCGCCTCCGGGCTGAATGCCTTTTGGGAAACAGGAACCTCTCTTTCCAGACCCTCGACGACCGCGACTTTCCAAGTTCCCCTTCCAGACGCATTGATCAACACGCCAAACACAAGAAGTGGAACACAGCGAAAATCGCCGCTATTTTATTGAATCGTCATCTTGCTGTCAAGAAAACTTTCTAACTCCTTAGAAAAACTTGCCATTTGTGGACTTTTTGCCACCCAACTTGTGCGCTGTCCGTCGTCAATTCTGACTTTGCCCGTGAGATAAACCGCAGCTCGGGCAGTTTCCAGCTCTCGCATGTGCGCGTGTGTGGAAGTCCCGGGCATCCTGCGTCCATGGATGTCGTTCAAGATAAAGTACCTTACCTATATTGAGAGGCATGAATTACAACCCGATAGGACTTTCACAATGCCACGATGCGATTCCCCTCTCTGCGCATTGCATTTTCCACAATTTGGCATGGAATTCAAGAGGGAGGTCGAAACCACTTTGAACAAACCAGCTTTGAAAATCTTCAGACGCTATCGTAGATTCTGATGAAGGTTTCGTGGGCAAGCAGCGCCGACCTGAACTCCAGGTCCGGGCTCTGCTTGCCCCTGAAACAGCGTGCGGGGCAGAACGTTTTCCGTTCTACCCCGCCTCACTAACTCCAGCCTTTTACTTCAGGCCCGGAGGGCCCAATCCCGACGCAATTCCAAAACCGTACTGCGAGTCGAACTTCAAAGTCAGTTGCAGAATGCCCATGTCAAATCACGGCGCGAAGGGTCCGTGCCGCAATTCTGTGGCGATGCGGCCCGAAGGCCGCATCGCCACCGCCCGTTAGAAAAGCACCTTCATGGAGAACTGGAGAATGCGCGGGTCGTACGCGCCAGTGGCTTCTCCGAAAGTCGAAGAACTCATAGCCTGGCTTACCGTTCCTGCATTGAACGCACTTACCGGCAGCCCGGCCGGGACGGTTTGCCCAAAGAAGTTCACCTTGTTCAGAATATTGAACGCTTCGGCGCGGATTTGCAGGTTGAACCTCTCGTTCAGCTTCAGGCTCCGGGCCAGTGCGAGGTCGAATCCAAAGTAGTTAGGCCCGCGTATGCCGTTGCGCTCGACGGTCCCGTACGCGCCGACGGGAACACAGTCGGGAGCATTTGAATTGACACTGCAGGCCGAACTGAACGCCGCCGGATTGAGGAATTGGAAGCAGGGGGCATTCGTACAAGAAGTTGGAGTGCTCGAGCGCAGGGACTGGCCCGTATAATTGGGGCGATCGTTCCCCAGGCCCGAGAGGGAGTTATCCACGCCGGTCGTAATGAACAAGGGCTGGCCACCGGCAGCGCGAATCAGCGGCGCAATCTCCCAGTTGTTGAATATGCCGCCCGCCACACCGGTGAGTTTCCAGGGGCTGTGCGCCACCAGCGAGAAATTGAAGTTGGTGCGGGTGTCGGAAACGCACCGCCCCCAGTCCGCCTGGCGATTGAACCGCTGTGAGTTGGTGGAGGTTGACAGGGCGGCGCCAAAGTCATAGTCGGACCAACATTCGGCGTCCGTGAAATTCGCAAGTGCTGTGTAGTTGTTGCTCAAACGATGCGTTACCGATACGAGGACGCCTTCGTAGCGGGCTACCGCTCCGGGGTCCATAACATTGATGCTCGCGTAATATTGGCCCGTAACCGGGTTATCCTGAAAGAACAGGCGGCGCTGGTTGGTGTTGGAAGTGGTTGAACAGGTGGTGTAGGTGAGAGGGCCGGTGGGGCCAGGGAAGGTGCATGCGCTGGTTCCCAAGTATAACGCGGGATCCGCTTCGTGGGCGATCCAGATGTGGGTGGTCTCGTTGCCCAGATAGCTGATGGAAGCGACCCAGTTGCCCGCGAACTGCCGCTGGTAGGTGGCGTTCCACTGCACCATGTAGGTGGGAGGAGGATTGACCGGAAAGCTGATGTACGTGCCGAAGTTCGGGAAGAACAGGGCGCCGGGTTTCTGGGGGAACGGGTCTACACCGCCTTGATAACCCTTCCAGGGATTTGAGAGTAGGCCGGTCGACCCGACGTCGATGGCATTGGCGAAGGGAGGATTGGTGGTTTCGCGCTCGTTAAACCAAGTCTCCTGCGAGTCGTAGAGGAGTCCCCCGCCGATGCGGAGGGTGTCGCGGCCCGTGCCACTCGGATTCCACACCAGGCCGGCGCGCGGCCCGAAGTTGGCAAGGTGCCCATTCCAGTTGGCGGGAGGAATTCCCGGGTCACCGGGGAAGAATAATCCGGGAGGGGCCGACGGATGGACCGTGCTGACCTGGCCCGCCAGGAAGGCCGTCTGGCTGAAGGAATCGCCGCGGCCATATTTGTCGGGATCGGCGAACGTCGGCTCCCAGCGCAGACCGATGTTGAAGACTAGGTGCTTGGAGAACTTGAAGGTGTCCTGCGCGTAGAAGCTCATGATCCATTGCCGCAAATCATCGGGCGTGGCATTGGTCTGCTCCCAGTCGCTCATCTCCCCAACCATGAAATCCCCCATGCCCAGGCCGGTAAACGATCCGTTCCAAGTCGGCGCACCATTCTCGTCGAAGCCGGAAATGGTGTCGTTTTGGACTCGGATAATGTTGAAGCCCAAGGAAATTTCATGCCGCCCGCGAATCAGGTCCACGTCGTCGGCTACCTGCTCGTCGTTCACGTTGAACCACCCGGGGGCACAGGTTCCGCAGAACGAGGTAAAGCCGCCGGTCATGCCCGAAATCAGCAGGAAGTTCGGGATGGCGCTGTAAATTTGTTGTGACGCCGGAATACCCGCTGCCTGCCCGAGGAGGGTCCAATTGGCGGGAGTGGACGTCGGCCCGCGATCGTCGCGGACGCGATTGTAACTGACATGGAAGGCATTCAGAGTGCCGGCGCCAAACGCATAGGTGTCGCCGAAGGTGCCCGACTGTGCAAATTCCAGGTTCCCCGGCGACGTGGTGGTCAAGATATTGGTGAAAACCGGCGGATTCGTGTAAGCCTGCCCGTAATACCGCCCGTAAATAGTGTTCTTTGAACTCTGGGCATAGTCGATCCGCGTGATGTACTCGTTCGAGTCTCCTGTGACAGGAATACTATACGTGATCTGGCCACACGGGCTGGCTTGGCTCTGAAGAGGTACTATGTATTGTTTGATCATCGCCATGGCCACCGGATCGAACAGCGTGGGGTTGATCGTGTTGGTCGCGTAGCCGCCAGTCCCGAAGGGAGCTTTAAGAGTAACGGCTTTCCCGCTCGACTGGCAACCGGCCCCGGCGATCGTGGTAAAGTCCCCTGAGACCATCGCCGCGGTAGGAATATGGGTGATATTGGAGGGCGAGGCAACCCGGTTTCGCGTGCCCTGATATCCTCCAAAGTAAAACAACTTGTCCGTAATGATCTTGCCCCCCACCGTTCCGCCGAACTGGTTGCGCCGGAGGGAGTCGTGTGTCTTCGCGAAGAAGTTGCGCGCGTCCAGGTCGCCGTTGCGGAGGAATTCAAAAAGGTCCCCATGGATTTGGTTTGACCCTGACTTGGTGACCGCGTTGACGGTCGCCCCCGGGTGCGTCCCGAAGCGCGAGGAAACCGCGCTGGTCTCAATGCTGAACTCCTGAAGAGCGTCCGGGAATGGGAAAGGCATGTTGACGTTGGACATCGGGGCGGTGTAATCCCCTCCATCCATCAGATAGGCCGTGCCGTTCCCCTGTCCGCCGGCCACCGAGATCCGGGTGGCACTCCAGAAGGACTTGCTTCCGGTGTCCCCGGAGTCGGCGTACACTGCCCCGCCGAGGGTGATAATTAACTGCGTGGCCTGCCGGTTGTCCAGCGGCAGATCCTCGATGCGCTGCTCGTCGACCATGTTAGAGACCGAGGTCTCTTTGGTCTCGACCATGGTGGCGCTGGCCTGCACTTCAATCCGCTGCGTGGAGGCCCCGACCTGCATCGTCACGTTGATTTCAATATTGTTGTTGACCACGAGAACAATGCCGGATTCAACGAAATCCTTGAATCCTGTCATTTTCGCTTCCAGCCGATATGGACCGATCGGGAGGTCGGTGAACGTGTACCGGCCGCCGGAATCGGTCGAGACGGTGTGGGTCAAACCTTTGTCGGTCTCCGTCATGGAGACTTTGGCGCCGGCGATCACCGCACCGCTCGGATCCGACACTGTTCCGCTGACTGTCGCCACCGCCGTTGTCTGCGCGCCGGCAACAGACGGCAGACCGACCAGGAAGAGAATCAACAGCAAAAGGGAAAAAAGCGCCGACGCCGGCCGAACTACCCGGATCGTCGCCGCCATCTCGAGCAAGAACCCACCGTTCTTCATCATCGATGCCTCCTCAAATTGGCAAATCTCGGCGTTTAAGGCCGACGCACAGGAATGATTTACAGGGGAATTCAGCCCAACCTTTTCCAGACCCTTGACGACGACTAATTTCCAAGTTCCGCTTCTCGGACGCGTTAACACCCAAAGCGCGAGAAGTGGAACACAGTGAGAATAATCGCTATTTATAGTGATTCGGAATACTCATGTCAAGGAAAATTTCTACTTATTTTGCAAACACATCTCATAATGTGGTATTTTTGCCCGACAACGGTTTCCGCTAGTGTCCGTCACCCGATTCCATTTTGACGGCGATGACGAACCGTAGATCCCGCAGTTCCTAAATCCTCCGTGCGGCGCTTTTAGGAGCCCGATGAATCCATTATTTCCATGTATGTCACTCAATATAAATAAGTTACAATTCTTAAAGAACGGGACTTCCAGTCCCATGGGGCTTTTATAGCCGCGCCTTTTGGGAAGATGCCCTGCTTTCTCCCGCAATGCGCTCGGATTCGCTATACGCCCCAAGAAATTAGAGAAGGAGACCGAAACCACCTTGAATAATACTTGAAAATTTTCAGAACTTATCGTAAATTCTTAGGACGGCTTCAGGAAGAAGACCTAACCGCTACTCACGGCACATGTCTAATACGAAGCCGGGGCAATAAATATTCACCTCGTCTCAGAGGCAGTGCGTGATGAAGAAAACGCCACGATCGAAAGTGAGAATCCAGGACGTCGCCCGCGCCGCGGGGCTCAGTAATGCCACGGTTTCGCGCGTTCTGAATGGAAGTGAGAGAGTCAAGCCGAACCTCCACGAACGTGTTATCAAGGCCGCTTTGAAATTGGGGTTTGACCTCGACCGCAGGAACGATTCGCGAATCGTCGCCTTCCTGCTCAGCAATCGCGCCGTGCTGCATCCTTTCCACTCCGCCGTGTTGGTGGGTGCGGAGGCCCATTGCGCCGCGAACGACTTTGGGGTTTTGTTTCTGCCGATGCAATACTCGCCCAAGCTTCCCTGGGGGGAGCTTCACATTCCCCGGCTTCTCCAGAATCGCCGGGTTGTTCGCGGGGTCATCGCCGCGGGTACAAATTCCCAAAACCTCCTCGACGCCCTGACCGATCGACGGCTGCCCATCGTTTGCCTGGGCAACAACATTGTGGGCGAATGGCACAAAGACAAATACAGTGCGGTGTTTTTTGATGACATTGGCGGCGCTCAGGAAGCGACCAGTTACTTGCAGTCCTTAGGGCATCGGGATATCTGGTATGTGGGCAATTGCCAGCGCACTTGGTTCGCCCGCCGCAGCGAGGGTTATTCCCGGGCGATGGAAGAGGCGGGGCTTTCGCCGCTCATTCGGGACTTGAACATCGACAACGCCGAAGACCTCGGTTATCTGGCCACGAAATCGATTCTGAGCGAGGGCCGGCCGATCACCGCGATCGTTGCTGGTGACGACACCACCGCCCGCGGCGCTTATCGCGCCTTGGCCGACCACGGCCTGAAAATTCCCACCGACGTCAGCGTGATCGGCGTGAATGACACGATCGAGGCTTCGGCGCTTATCCCCCCCCTGACCTCGGTGCGGGTCTTTACCGACCAACTGGGCAAGCAGATGGCGGAGTTGCTCCTGAAGCAAATCTCCCGCCTGGATGTTAAACCTCAAGTCGTGACGCTTCCGACGCGGCTGATTCGCCGGGAATCATGCGGCCCGGTCCCGCAAGTTGAGCCGGCCGCTCTCAAAGAAGAAGCCAAGGCCAGCTAAACGGCAATCACATTGCGGGCGTTCCCTTCACTCGCACGGTGACAATCTGGAACTTTTTGACGGGGAAGCTGAATCCGTGGGGAGACACCGGCAATGCATGCCTCTTTTGCTCCATGGCATTGCAAGTCCACGCGGACTCGGCGTTAAGCAGCGGAATTCGGACGTTCACCGTGCCTTCTTTGCCCGCCAGTTCCAGGAAACGCAGGATCATTCCCTCTCCGTCTTCCGCCAGCTTCCAGGTCACCAGGGCGACATTCGATTGATCGGTTTCCAAAAAGCTTGCCTGATCCGCGGGCAAGGGCTCCGGCCGGGGGACAGCCTTGTCTTGGGAAGTGATCTCGTCGGTTTCCAGCGGCGCCGTTTCCTCCCGCCCCAGCCGGCTTAAGAAATCAGGACTCATGTCGGGGCCGCTGGTCAGGACATAGCGGAAGGTAAAGTCTCCACCCTGCGCAGCCGGCCAGTTGGTGAAGTAATAGTTGTTCATCGCGTAGGAGAAGATGTCTCCCCGCCATAGGTAAAAGTCCGTCGGCCACCTTCCCCGCACAATATCTCCAAGGGTTATGAGCGGCGCATCCACGGGCAAGATGGCGACGCTCACGTTTCCCTTAAAGGCTTCCACCCAATGCTGTACGGAAAACCACTCCTTCCCTGCTCCCGGCATCTGGTCGTGGACGGGATCTACGAAGCCATTCTGGAGGTCATAACGGATGTGGGGACGTTCCATCCGGAAGGGGAAAGCAAAATAAACGGCCTCTTTCCGGAGGAACGGCGATTTGTTCACGCGATTCGTGAAAAGGATTTTCTTTTCGCCGTCAAACAGGATGATCTCGGTGGAGATGTTGGGGGTGTTGAGGGCTGAACTTTCCAGTTTCGCCACGGTACCGAAAGGTTGCTGGGTTACGGACACCAAGCGGCCGGCGTTGGCGGCATCGATATCCAGCGCAGGCAACGACGTGGCAGAACTGAACTCCTGGATGCGGTTAGGAAATTGGTCTCCACCCGTAACGTAGAGGTATTGGTCAAACCGATAGGGGCTCGAAGCATTTACGAGTTCCTCGTTCATTTGCTTGTCGAAGATGCTTTTGACGGCGCCACTGTGAGCATCCAGCGTGAGGCGATAGTAGGCGTTCTCCAGGACTTCAGCGGAAATACGTGGGGTCCGAGGCGGTTCGGATGTGGCCGAAATCCGGGCATAACACTTGTAACCCACGGGAGGAACGTCATCCGCCAGGAAGCGAATGCGCATGTATTGGCTCCCTCGGGAAAGAATTTCGTAGGGGATCTCCTTTTGGGTCGTGAGGTCCAGCAGCGCGGCGCCCTTGCGCAGGTCGTACTCCACCAGGCTGCTGCGCTTCCAGTTGAGCGGGTTGAAGACTATCAGCGTGCCGGAGGGATTGTGGATGGAACCGGCAATGGCCGCCAGGTGCCGCCTGAGAAGGTAATCAACATCCAGGCGTGCTTCATCGGCGAAATGCTCCTTCACGGCGATTTGCCCTCGGGACTGATCAATGTTGGGATCGGAAACGCTCCGGTCAGAGGTCCAAGTGTGCTCGTCGAGCAACACCATGTCGCGCCATAAACGCGCGAGCCTGACGCTATCTGGTTGGACGCCGGGATTGGTCAGGGTGCTGATAGTCGAGAACTTCTCTGCCGAAAGGGCGCGCTGCTCGTTGGCTCGTTCCATCGCCACGTAACGCGCGTCGGAAGCATTGCCGAATTCCCAATAGGGCCCGCCGTCGCCGCGCACGGTGGGAATTGAGTCGCCCAACTGCCCGGAAATGTGCTCCATCGCTTCGGCGAAGCCGGAAAACTGCATCTTCGGGTAGGCGTACTGCTGATTCCAATTGGCCACCAGATCCGCCACCTGCGGATAGAGGTCCGTGTTCTCCACCTGCGTGCCGTAGAGCAGAACTGCGTCCGACTTGTAATCGGGGCGGGAAAAAGGTTGCAAAAAGATCGGGAGTGAGTCGCGGCCCGCCGGCAAGAAGGGCGGCAATCCAAACAAACAGGCGACCTGCAAATAACTGCGCGCGTACCACATCAGAATCTTCTCGCCGTCAGGGCCCTCCCACCAAAAGGGCGACTGCTCATTCAGCCGGCTGTTGAGGAGAATCGGGCCATTGTCGTTATCGCTCGCGGCGGCAAAATACTTTAGGCCCGCGTCGGCCAGGATCGAGGCATACGACCAGGAATAAGAAGGCACATCGGTGATATTCGCGTAATCAAAACTCCCGCCATTCTCCCGGTTGAACTGAAAGCCGCCGTACAAGGATCGGATCAAAACTTCCAGACTGGCAAATCCGGTGAGGAGGCTGGCCTCCTGCGGGGGAATGAAGATCTTCTTTTCCTTCACCAGCTCCAGGAATCGCGCCCGCTGGGCGGGGGTGCGTCCGGCCAGAAATTCCTCCGCGCACCAATAGCCGTCAGGACTGTATCGAAATTCCGGGTGGGTTTGAATCATCTGGATTGCTTCGTCAAGGGCGCGGCTCTGCACCTCGCTGACCTTCGCTTGGAAGTCCGAGTACCCCACATCCAGGTGCTCGTGCGGGACAACATACAACAGCCACTTCTTCGCGGGACTGACCGTGCAGGGAAAACGCTGCGTCTTGCCGCCGATTTTCGTGGTCACTTCGACGGGAGTGTTCGGGGAAAAATCCGGGACCGCGAATTCGGCCACTTCCTCTCCAAACTCGCGATCCGCGGATAATTTCTCAGTGAAGGTCTGCGTCCCCAGTTTCAGAGTCAGTTGCCCCGAGGCCAAGGCTTGGTTGCTTCGCACCAGGACGTCCACCAACTCCGTCAAGCCCTCTCCCTTGCGCACATAGAAAATGGTGGGAGTGACCTCCACGGCGACTCGACTTTTGTCGAAGCGGGCGTCGGGGTTTTGTTCGAGCGCGAGGGCGTCATAGACAATGCCCGTCCCGGTGAAATCATCGCGCTCCGCCGGCTCGTCGATGGCCGTTAGAACCAGCTTGTTTGTTCCCTTGAGGAGGAAGGCGGGATTGATCTCGGCGACGATAGTGTCAGCAGAGGCTGTGGGGTTCACCACCATTGAGCGGTCGCCTCCCACGTAGTTCGGTAGCGGATGGCGATAGAAAAGCGCGCGGTGGCCGTTGATTTCCACGCCTAACCGGGGTGTACGCGCAGTTTCTACAAGCAAAGACACCTTCAGCGTCACCAGACCACGTGGTACATCAGCAAGATCAAACTGGACGGTGTAAGGATGCGGCGTAAAGCCCGCGCGTCCGTTGGCGGATCCGGGCTGATAAGCAGGCCAATCCTGGTCAGGACTGCTCTTCCCCACCACATAGACCAGCTCCCCCTTGGGGAAACGCTGCCCGAAAAGCGGTGGCCCGCCTTTCCCGGTATTGAATTCGCCGGAAGAAGAATTGAACGTCCCGATTTGCCAAAGGGTTTCAGAAAAAGTGCTGGGCACATCAAGAAGGCAACCCACGACCAAGGCCAGTATCCACACGGAGAAGATTCGTTCAAAACGTGTTTCTCTCACGGTTTGCTCCTTTCCGAGAACACGCGAGTCTCTAATAAGCGCCGATATTTGTCCATGGGAAATTCCGATCAGATTGACAATGCATTTCTGGCAAGTTACGTTTGTGCTGTGACGACCAACGCGAGTCAAGATCTTCCGTTATCCAGCTTCTACTTTCTGGAGCGAAAGGCGCCGAGCCGCCCGCCGCTTGACGATCTGGGTGCTTCCGTTCAGGCCCAGTTGGCCGGGCTCGGACTGGCGGCTGAGAAACTTCGTGGTCGGCGCATCGCGATTGCCGTGGGAAGCCGGGGCATTGCCGGCTTGCAGGAGATGGTTCGCGCCGTCTGTGGCTGGTTGAAGGCGCAAGGTGCGCAACCCTTCATCATCCCCGCCATGGGCAGTCATGGGGGAGGAACGGCCGAGGGTCAGCGCCAGATTCTGGCCGACTATGGAATCACCGAGGCCGGTGTGGGCGCGGAAATCCTCTCGTCGACGGAAACGCTCCGGGTGGGAACGACGCCCCAGGGGTTCCCCGTCTTCGCCGACCGCCACGCTTGGGAGTCCGACGGCATCGTGGTGGTCAACCGCGTCAAGCCCCATTCCGATTTGATCGGCGGCATCGAAAGCGGCATGTTGAAAATGCTGGCCATCGGACTGGGCAAACGCGAGGGCGCCACCGAAGGTCACAAGCAAATCTTCAAGCACGGGTTTGAACCCACCGTCCGCTCCGTCTCCGCGAAATTACTCGAGAGCGGAAAGGTCCTGTGCGGGATCGCGATTGTCGAGAACGAGATGCACGCCGTGGCGGACGTGCGCGCCGCTCTGCCGGAGGATATTGTCGCGGTAGAAGAATCCGCCATCGCGCTGGCGCGAGCGTTGATGCCGCGTCTGCCTTTCCGCCGCCTTGATCTCCTGATCGTGGACGAGATGGGGAAGAACATCAGCGGCGCGGGGATGGATACCAAAGTGCTCGGCCGTGCCCGCGGTATGGCGCCCGGCGACGGCCCCGCCATCTCCGTCATCTTCACTCGCGATCTCACCGTCGAGAGCGGGGGAAACGCCATCGGCGTGGGCAACGCCGATATCATTCACGAGCGTTTGTACCGGAAAGTCGACCTTGCAAAGACCTATGTCAACGCCCTGACCGCACTGAACCCGGTGGGCGGGCGGCTGCCCATGCACCTGCCCTCGGACCGCGCCGCCCTGGATTTTGCCCTTGGCCACTTGGGAAGCCCCGGCCCCACCGCCCAGCGCGGCGTTTGGATCCGCAACACCCTCAGCCTGAACCGCCTCGCCATTTCGCCTTTGCTGCGCGAGGAGATTGATACTCCCCAACACTGGCGTTTGGCTGAAAACCCCTTCTCCGCCGAATTCGATGCGGCTGGAGACCTCGTTTCTCCCTTTGCGCCTGGGTGCTGATTCCGTAATCACACACCCTGCCTTGGAAGGATGGACGCTCCGTCCCGGCAGGTAAATTAAAATTTGTCTTGGGCTCTTTCGGCGGTACAATCCAGCTTAAGGGGGGGACGCCAACGAGTCACGCGCTCGTCATTGCGCTTTTCTTGGCTGCCGGGCTCGTCACGGCGTTGGGCGTGCTGTTCACGTCCACGGGTCTTTTCGGCTACTACATTTTTGAATCGGTTCGCCGCATCCTGCGGTTGAGCACGAAACGTTGAAATCAAAGCCCGCTTTGCAACCTGGCAAAGAAAACCTCTGGACATCAGCTTCCTGTCACTGCGGTAATTCTACTGGCCGATATCCCGCTTATGGGAAGAACAGATAGCAGGCAGGTCTTATAACGCAACTGGCCATTGCGCTAAAAGGCCGTTCAGGGTATGTTACCTGTCGGCTGGGAATGGACTTGGGAAATTCCCGCTCGCACATTAGGGCGCGACTCCGTAACTTAAATTCTAAACATTCCTCTCGGGGAGAAAAGCCATGAGTCTTTCGCGAAGACGGATGATGTACGGCCTTGTCGGCTTGGCAGGCATGACCCGGAACATGACGGCGCTCCACGCTCACCATCACGCTCCGCGCTTTAGCAAGTGTGCCATGCAAGCATCTCTCGCCGCCTCCAGCGCGATGGCCGATAAGGCTCCCGGCGTCAGCGGACAGGGAGATTTGAAATTCAAAGTCCTTTACACCTCTGACCACCTTCCTCCCGAGGCCCAAAAGGTGTTGAAAGACGCTCATGGCGGCTTCGCCGTCGACCGCCGGCAGGGGAAAGAAGAGACCTATTTCGCCCTTCCCGGCGCGGGGATTCTCCAGATCAGCTCTGATTTTAAGGCCATCAGCATGGTCGAGACTCCGGATGAAATGCGGAAGGTGAACCTCCACGATACCAACATCTGGTACGGCAAAGATGGAACGCCTTACCTGGTTTTTCCCGCCAACAGTGAGGGTAAGATATTCACCACAACCCTCGACGGCAGATTGGTCCATAAGCTCGATAAGCCCACCGCCGCCGAAAACTTCGAGGCGCAGGAGGTACACGACTACTTTCTGGGCGGAGGCAATTTTGCGCCCACGGCGGTGGAGTACCTGGAAGGCCTGTATTACGTCACTACCGGATATTGCAATCTCGATTACGTTTTAACCGCGCGCGTCAATCCCGGACCTCAATTCGAGGCTGCCTGGCACGATCTGGCTTGGGGCGGAAAAGGTGACGCCATCGGCAAGTTCAGAACCGGGCATGGAATTACCAAGCCTCCCGGGATGGTGCGCCTGGACGTCGCGGACCGGCCCAATTCGCGCTTCGAACGTTTCTCCCGTTACGGCCACTACCTTTCCGGCCTGGCCATGCCCTCGGGTTCGTTGCCCTGCGATATCAATTACCTGGACTCGCAGTACAGCGTGGTTCCCGCGCTGGAGGGCCCGGATAAGACCAAGGGCGCGCCCATCTATGTCCTCGAGAATGAAAAACTGGTTTCCACCATCATGATCAAGGAAGACCTGGGATTGCCCAACTTCACCCACATCCACAACGCCGCCATACGGAAAATCGGAAATAAGTTTTACATCATGGCGCTTGCCTGGAATCCCGGCGACTTCGCCATCCTGGAACAAGTCTGAACCCTACTGTTCAGAATAAATTTCCACTGTCGCCTGCGGTTTCCCTTCGCCTGGGAAAGGCATCGCCGGCAAGAGGTAAACGGTGCCGTCCGGGGCCACCGTCGCCCACTGGACGCTGCGCCCTTTCACCACCCAACCGAGAAAATCCCCGGTGTTGCTGAACTTGGCAAGACCATCCCGGCGCATGGGGATGTACACATCGCCCCAACGGTCGCCACAGACGAACTGAAAACTGACCGCGTGCTCCGGTGGATCAGCAGAGGCGAATGTCAATAGATAACGGCCGTCAGCAGTGAACTTCTGAGTGGGCCCATAGTATCCGATGATAAAGATCTCGTCATTGGGGTCGATGTAGATCCCGTGGGGAGCATTCAATTCCCCGGGCAAGGTCCCTTCATGGCCCCAACTTGACACGAAATTCCCCGCCCGCTCGTAGGTGTCGATCCGCGCGTTCTCGACATCTTCGACGTGCAATCGTCCCTTGCTATCAAATGCCATCCCATGGGATCTCTGCAGCTCGCCCGGCAGCACACCATGACGGCCAAAGGCGTATTGAAAGTGACCCTCGCTGTCAAACACCTGAATCATCGGCCGTCGCTCGGCGACATCCACCACGTAGACCATTCCTGATGAGTCGGCGAGCGCCACCCGAGGTCCGGAAAAATACCCCGGACGTTCTCCGCCAAAATATCCCGTGTCGGCGGTTCCCGGGGCGGGAGGAGTGGGCTTCTCGGGCGAGATTTTCCTGCCGGTTGGTTCTGAGCCGATTTCCGCGAGCAGCTTGCCGTCTCGGGAAAATCGAAAGACCCGGTTGGCATTGGAGTCAGCAATCAGCAAATCGCCCTGGGGAGTAAGGGAAATGCCGTGTGGATACACGAGCCGATGGGCCTCCGGAGGATCGGTCCAGGAACTCCTCAGGCTATAGGCAATCTCCGGCGCACCCACCAAAGCCGTGGCGAAGAGGAAGCGGTTGATCACTCCCTCAACTTCCGCGCGAATGTGGACTTCGTGCGGAATGGGAGCACGGTTGGGCGCCCGGTACAATCCTTGGGCGTCGATCGTACCCACTTGGGCGTCGCCTCCCATGATGTCGTTAACCGACCACATCACCTTCTCGGCCAAATGGGCGAAACTGAACCTGGGGGCCTCGATGATGGCCCTGAACTGCTGCTCCGCCCCCGGTTGTAGTTTGACGAACGTCGGCTGGATTCTGCCCCGTTCAAACGGTTGGTCGCCAGGGGCCGCATCCTGAGCGCACAAGCTGCCGACGCTCAGAATCACGTAGACAAGCAGGGTTCTCAGTAGTAATCGGTCCATGTCAGAACCTCCCGCTAAAACAACTCCCCCCAAGCTATTTCAAAATCGCCGCCTGGCACCTACTGTTCAGTATAAATCTCCACAGTCGACTTGGGCTGCGGTTGGCCCCGGGGAGCTATGGCCGGGAGCAAATAAACCCTGCCGTCTTTAGCGACTGTCGCCCAATGGACGGCGTGCCCTTTCACCACCCAGCCGAGAAAATCGCCGGTATTGCTAAACTTGGCAAGACCGTCGCGGCCCATGGGAACGTACACATCGCCCCAACGGTCGCCGCAAATACTCTGAAAACTGAGCGCGTGGTCCGGCGGATCGGCATAGGCGAAGGCCGCGAGAAAGTGGCCGTCGGCGGTGAACTTCTGGGTGGGCCCGTAGTACCCTGTTACAAAAATTTCGTCGTTGGGGTCGATGTAGATCGCGTGGGGAGCATTCAAATCACCCGGCAAGGCCCCTTGATGGCCCCAGCAGGACAGGAACTTCCCCGTCCGCTCGTAAGTGCAAATCCGCACGTTATCGACGTCGTTGACATGCAGCAATCCTTTGCTGTCAAAAGCCATGGAGTGGCCCTTCAGTAATTCGCCCGGCAGCGTACCCCAATGGCCAAAGCTGTACTGGAAGTGACCCTCGCTGTCAAACACTTGAATCATCGGCCGCCGCTCGGCGAGATCCAAAACGAAGATCATTCCGGACGAATCGGCGAGCGCTAGACGCGGTCCGCTGAAATGTCCCGGAGTGCCGGTAGGTGGAGGAGCGAATCCCAGGCCCTGAGGCAGAGGCGCACCCGGAGGCAGAGGCCCGCCGCCCGACCCCAGGCCGATTTCCGTCAAGAGTTTTCCGTCTGGGGAAAACCGGAAGACCCGGCTGGTATATTCATCAGTAATCAGTAAATTGCCATTAGAATCAAGGGAAATGCCGTGAGGACGCCGGAAGCGCCGCTCCTCCGGCGGGTCGGCCCAAGAGCTGATCATGGTGTAAGCGACTTCGGGCGCGCCCACCAAGACGGTAGCAAAGAGGAAGCGGTTCATTACGCCCTCAACCTCCGCGCGAATGTGCACTTCGTGGGGCACGGGAGCAGTGGCGGGAGCCCGGTACAAACCTTTGGCGTCGATCAGGCCCACCTGGGCGTCGCCACCCGCGATGCCGTCCACCGTCCAGGTGACCTTCTCGGCCAACCGGGCGTAATTGAACCTCGGCGCTTCGATCACGGCCTTGAATTGCTGCTCCGCGCCGGGCTGCAATTTGACGAGTGTTGGCTGGATTCTGCCCCGATCCAGCGGCGGGCCGGGAGGGGCTGCATCCTGCGCGCACAAGCTGCCAATGCCCAGAAATACGCAAAAAAGCAGAGTTTTGAGTTTCATTTCAGCCCTCGATAGGTGGCGCTAAATTCATCCTTCGGCTCGGTGACTTCGATGTGCAGGGCATCCTGCGCACCCACTGATTTGAACGCCTCCACCGCGCCGGCGTATTGCCCGCGAACCTTGGCGATGCCAACTCGATATCCCAGCGGATCGCGCGCATCGACAATCCACGTGGGGCGCGGAGCGAGCGCGGCCACCAGGTCCGGCAGGTCATAAGCCTTCAGGACGCCAGGGATAACGTTTTCAATGATGCCGCGCTGAATTCTGTAAGTCTCAACCGACCCGTAAGAAATCAATCCCCCTTCCAACACCACTTTTTTCAGTCGCTTGTCAAGAATCGCCTGGTGCAAAAGGGGGATGGTGGCGGCGCCCACTCCCATGCCATAGATTTTTTCCTCATCAACTTCCGGACGGTCAGCGAGCAGGTCAAGGCCGCACTGAATGTCCTCAGCGCGCATGGCCACCAAGGACTTGCCCAGCAACATGGCAATCATGGCGTTATCATAATTCGGGAAGAGCGCATTCCAGGTATCCCAACCTCCCTCTTCCCAATTTGTTTTGCGGCTGGTTTCACCCCAGCCGCGGGCGTCGATGGCGAGAACCACAACGCCGCTTTTGACGAGCGCCTCGATTTCTCCCCCGGAATTGGCCTTACCCTTGGAACTTACATAGAGCACGCCAGGCTTTCGGCCTTCGCCATCTTCGGGAACAAACAGCAGGCTGGGAATAATGATTCCCGGCTCGCTCTCGTAGGTCAGCTTCTCGATGTGATATCCAGCGTTATGGATCACACCAAAGAGCTTTACGCTAAGGGGCACTGAAACAGGCGCATAGCCGGCCAACCGCTTAATCTGGCTTTGAACCTCTTTCCGCAAGGCGGCAACTGATTGTGCGTCGTTGAGCGGAAGCCGCTGGGGCTTCTCTTCCTCATACCTTTTCTGATTCAAGGAGAATACCGTCTCTCCCCCCAGTGAGACCGTTACCTGGCCGGAGTCGGTGCAGCGCAATTCTTCCTCGGACGCGGGCGCTACCGGCTCTTCCGGTGCATCGTTCTCCCGGCCTTTGAACCATCGGTCGAGCCACCGATACGCGGCCAGCCGGCGCGGCTGCATATATCCATGCCCGGTGTCAGCCTCGAACTCGCTCACCTTATCCGGCGCCCCCATGACGGAATAAACGTGCCGCGCCTCCTGGTAAGTCTCCCGCACGCCGTTAATGGAAAAGAAATCACGAATCGCCGCGAGGATCAGGTAAGGCTTAGGAGAGAAGGCCAGCACGAAATCGCCGTGATCCAGGCCTTGGCCGATCCAGGGAGGGATGCACTGCTCGGCGTCCTGCGGCCCGATCGACTCCAGCAGGCGCCGCCAGGAAGTGATGTAGCAGGAGGGCATGGCGACCTTGATGCGATCATCAAGCGCCGCGAGATAGGCAGTGTGGGTTCCACCCCCGGAGTTTCCCGTGCAAGCGATGCGCGCCGGGTCCACTTCCGGGCGCGAGAGCAAGTAATCGAGCGCTCGCATTCCGTCCCAAATCGTGTAGCGCGCAAGGGTGTCACCCAACAGCAGGCACTGGACTCCCATGTCGGTGTGCTCGTCCGTCGACGCAGAGATCTTCCCCGCTTCCAGATCCGGATCGTAAAGCTGCACACGTTCCCCCTGGCCAATCGGATCCCAGGTGAAGCCAACGTAACCCCGGCGCGCCAGGGTTCCGAGGGTCTGCTGCCAGTCCTCGTTAGACTTGCCGCCGTTTTCGTGCCCGAGCGGGAAAAGCACACCAGGATAGGGAGGATTGCCCGTCATCGGCAGGTAGAGATTGCCCGTGACGTAAAAATGCGGCTGGCTTTCGAAGATGACCTTTTCGATTTTGTACCCGTCGCGATCCAGGGTGCCCACCACGCGCGCGTTCAAGGGCGTCCTTGCCGGAAATCCGCCCAGGTCGCGGATCATCTGCTCGCGCATGTATGCCCGGCGCTTGGCGACTTCTTCCGGCGTGGAGAGGTGAGCAATTTGCTGGGTGCGCTCTTCCAGCCGGGTTAACGCTTCCCTGTTCAGATATTCCCGCAACATGCTGCGCAGATGGGCGTAGTCGGGAAGATCGGAAAGGAAATCGAGGTTGCTGGAGGTCTGCGCGCTCAGCGGCGCGGCCAGTGCGAAAACCCAAACTGCCAGACTAAACCATCTCATCCCTTTCATGCCAGATCCTCCTTCGAAGGGCGTGGCGCTTTGCGCGGCGGCAACCGACAATGCAATATTTATGGTCTCCCTAAAATCCCCGGCACCCAGCGGACGGCGTTATCGTGATAAAGCTTGCGCAGAATAGGCTGGGGCAGCGCGAGACCACGATATTTCTTGCCGTGGTACTCGACCCATTCATCGGTCGCGAAGTATCTCCACTCCCGCAGGTATCGTTCTTCCCAGCGCGGCAGAGTACCGGCGGGATCGTCGCCGGCTCTCAGAGCATTGTCGGTGCCATAAAGCACCCGATCCTGATACTTGGTCAGGAACGCGCGCACTTTTTCGGGATGCTGCATCATCAGGTAGGGAACGCGGGCCGCCGTGTCCACAGCGAAGTTGGGATAGCGATCGAAATGCCGCGCGATTTCATCCACATCAACTTCCATGCTCCCCAAGTGGCAACCCACCACGTGCAGCTTGGGATTATCGGCCAGCAGGCGATCCCGGGCGGCCAGGATCTTCTGCTGAGATGGGTGGTCCGGGTGCAGGAACATGAACCATTCGGGGTGTTGTTGATAGTACCCATAGTCCGGACTGGCCGGGTTGGGGGGAAGCCAGCAGGACGCGGGTTCGGCCAGGTGAGCAAAAAGTGTGCGGTTGTGCGTGGCGATGTCCGCGTAAATGGAATTAAACACCGGATCGTCGGGCATCAGGTAGGAGCCATCGCGTTTCTTGAGGTCCATGCCAATCGCCTTCCAGATTTTCACCGCAACCGCCCCTTCCGCGAAGCTCTCATTCAGAATCTGGATGGAGCGCTCGGCGAACCCGGGTTCTTCAAAATCCTGCGGGTCGTAGGTAGAGCACCACGCCGCGCGGCCATCCGTGCTGTGCATAAACTCGCGCGCCGTCCGGTTGGGTTGAGCCGCCTCGTCGTACCCGCGACCGTGCTCAACCACCACACAAATATTGAGGATGTGGAGATTCAAACGTTTCAGGAGGGCCGTGAGGGAGGGATCATTGATGAAAGCGTGGGCGTGAGCGTCGATGGGCGCCAGCGCGGAAAAGCCTGCGAGATCGCCGGCCGGCGAAGGGACGGACTCTCCTTGATATGAAGAATCCGTGCTCAGCAAACAGGCGAGCAGAAAGAAGAAGGTCAGCGACGACGCAATCCTTGCGACCACCGTCAACTTCCGCTGGGAGGTTTTCAACTGTTTCCTCAATTGAACGGTTTTCGGATAAAATCTTTTGGCCCCAGCAAAACTGCAGTCAATACTTCCTCCAAATTCCCTGCAGCGGCTCCTGGCCGATGCCCGGACGAGTGTAATCGCACACACCTTCGGGGAAAATCGCCTTCAACCGGGTCAATTGCTCCTCGGTCAAGGGGTGAACATAATCCTTTGGTTTCACGGGCTTCAGAACGCATTTCAAAATGTCTTCGGTCAACGGCTCACCCGCTGCAATCCGAGGATCACCGTGGGGGGGAAACCACTGGTTGCAGCGATTGTTCCCGTCGTAAGTTCTCTTTTCGACGATCTTCTCCCCCTCTTCTGACCAGCACGCATCGGCAAGGTCGGCGGGTTTCGCGGAGGCGATGGTCGCGATGGTGGCGCCTTTCGAGGGTTCCTTGGCGAGATTATCCAGCCATTGGTCCATCATCGGCACCAGCGTTCCGGCCACTTCACTGAAGGACGCGCGCGCCTTCGTGCCCGGCTTGGTGGCAAAAGGAAAGGTCATCATGACTTGATTATCCGCGCTCCCATTCGTCGCCATCAGGCGGGCGCGAGTGACAAACGACCGATATTCATCGTGAATGTCCGGAAAGTTATCGGCGTAAACACGAATGTCGATGATCGGAACCGACGCCAGCCCGCCGCCCCCCGAGTTCACCTGCCCAGTGGCGTAAGCGATGCGGAGCGCAATGGCATCGCCCGTCATGCGCGTAGCCGAGAGATTGCCTTGATCGTTATAGCCACCCATATTTTGGTTCAGTTCCAAAAACTGCTCGGCGCTGATGATGCCTTTGTTGAAAGCCACCAGCCCGTATTGGACCCCCACATTATCGAGCGGGCGGCGCGCGAAGCCGGTCTTGGGGTCGCGCCCGAACACGTTCACTTGATTGTCGTACACATCGCAACGCGCGCCCTGAGGATTGGCCACCGGGTCGTACACCAGCTCGTGAGGAATAATCTTATTGCAGGTCACAGGATGGGTAAGATCTGGTGAGAAGTGTGTCTTGATCCACGAATTGCCTTTGGACTCCTTGGAGCACGTGCCCCAGGTAGCGAATCCGGAAATGGCGGTCTTTTGCTCATCGGTCCAAGTCAGCTTGGAGTTGTCGAGAGCGTGGGCAAGCAATGTACAATCCACGACTCCGGGCACGATCGTGACAATGTCCGGGTAACTCATGCTGGGAATGATGCCGTCCAGCAGCCCGGGGTAGTTCTGGCCAATCAGGTGCTGTTGCATTGAACCCCCGGAGCCGCCCCACCCGATCGTATGCACGGGGGAGCCGAAGCGTTTGATGAAGTGTTCCTTCACCATCGCCGCAGTTTCTGCCGAGATGACCTCATCGCAGTTATTGCCAAACACGTTCAGGGACGACGTGGCGTGCGCGTAGCCGCGGGAAAGAAACATGTTGTCGATGGAGTTGGGAGCGTGGGCTTGCCGGTATCCGGCGCTGCATCCTCCTCCAAAAGTGTAAACCAGCCGACCGTTCCAGCCCGGAGTGGAGGTCCAGGGGTCGGGCAGGGGCGTTCCGGGCACATGCAGAAAGGAAATCTCATAGATCGCCCGATTAATGGTGCCGGTTTCCCTGCGCACGATGTAATCCACCTTCTTGCCTTCGGTGGTGGTGACCTCCGCGAGGTCGCTGGGGCGCGGGGCCGTGGCATCGTACACTTTGAAACCCCGCGGGGGGATGGGGTCCCCCGGCTTGCGCTTCGCCACCCCATCGGCCGCCGTGGAAGGCTGGGTGGATTTATAAAAGTAGGCAACCTGGGTCTTCGCGCTGCAATCCGCATCGACCGGCGGGCCCAAGCCCGCCGACTCGGTCTGGCAGACGAAGGGCGTCTGGTGTGGGCCCGAAAAAATCGGGCCGGCAATTCCATGGTTGACGATTTCCAGTCGCCCCTGCACCTTGCGGCCGGACTTGACCTCCAACCGGTTCCTCCCTACCGCCAGCCCCTCCACCACTCCGAGCAAGGTGTGGGTGAGGGAGCTCACACGGAAGGCGCTGGTCACGTCGCGGCCATTCGCCCAAACGGAAAGATTCTTCCCAAGGATTTGGGTCGAGTTGCCGATTTGAACCAAGGCGTCACCGCCGCTCACCATGTCGGGCGGCGAGGAAAGGATCGAGATCTGGATGCGCTGAGAGTCGCGAGCCAGGCCGGGAACTGCCAGACTCGACAAACAGAGAAGAGCACAGAGCCCCGCCCGCCAGCAAAATTTCCCGAGGTCATACAGAGAGATTGCGCGGCACCGCCGGATCAAAGAGGCATGATTCATATCTAAAACTCCGGGGCAGATTCTACCATTTGCCGGGCAGCCCTCAAGCGCGTTATTGACTATGCCGACTTGCCGCCCCTGCTTATTGACGAAATCGTTGAAGCGCCACAGAAATATGTTGCGGTCGTCCGCCAAGCGAGGGAAGATGCTCAACCGTCGCAGTCTTGATATTCCTTTCGTTTTCGTCCGCGTAGAGTAGCTGCGTTTGGCTCGGGATTGAGCCTGTGACGGGGAGGCGTGCATGAAGAAGGCTCCAAATACGAAGTCAAAGGTCTTGCCCTATCAGAATCCTGATTTGCCCGCAGCCAAACGCGCCCAAGACCTGTTGTTTCGCATGACGCTGGAAGAGAAGGCCGCCCAGATGGTCTGCGTCTGGCGGCAAAAGGCCGAGAAGTTGGTGGATGGGGATGGTAACTTCGACTTGCAGAAAGCCACCGCTGCCTTCAAAAGGGGACACGCACCCGGCCAGGTTGGCCGACCCAGTGATGCCGGCCCTGGCAAGAACGCTCGCGACATGGCGGAACTTACCAACGCGATTCAGAAGTTCTTCATGGAAAAAACGCGTCTCGGAATCCCCGTGATTTTCCACGAAGAATGCTTACACGGTCACGCGGCCATCGACGGCACAAGCTTTCCGCAACCGATTGCGCTGGCCGGAACATTCAATCCTGAACTCGTGGAATCCCTTTTCACCATCACGGCTCTTGAAGCGCGGCTGAGAGGGACGCATCAGGCGCTGACCCCGGTCGTGGACGTGGCCCGCGAGCCGCGATGGGGCCGTGTCGAGGAAACGTACGGTGAGGACCCCTACCTCGTGTCACGGATGGGCATTGCCGCGGTCCGTGGTTTTCAGGGTGATGCGACTTTCCGGGATAAGAAGTGCGTCATCGCCACGCTCAAGCACATGGCCGGACATGGCCAGCCGGAATCGGGCATGAACTGTGCCCCGGCGAACATCTCGATGCGCGTTCTGCGTGAGACGTTCCTCTACACCTTCAAGGAGGCGCTACAGAAGGGAGGCGCCATCAGCGTGATGGCCTCCTACAATGAACTCGATGGAGTTCCTTCTCACGCCAACACCTGGCTTCTCCGCGACGTTCTCCGTAAAGAGTGGGGATTTAAAGGATTCGTCGTATCGGATTACAACGCCATTTGGGAGCTCGGTTACCGCCCCGACACGCACGGCCATTTCCTCGCCAAGGACAAGAAGGAGTCGTGCGCTCTCGCCGTAAAAGCCGGAGTCAACATTGAATTGCCCGATCCGGACTGCTACTTGCATTTGGTCGGACTGGTTCGCAAGCGCGTCTTGAAAGAGTCCCAACTCGATGAGCTCATCGCCCCCATGCTCTTGTGGAAATTCAAGCTGGGACTGTTCGATGATCCCTACGTAGATCCGGATGAAGCTGACCGCGTCGTGGGCTGCGACCCGCACCGCAAGCTGGCGCTCGCGGCGGCGCGTGAAGCAATCACCTTGCTGAAAAACGAAGATGGTCTTCTACCGCTTGATCCAGGCCGCGTACAGAGGATTGCCGTCATCGGCCCGAACGCCAATCGCAGCCTGCTCGGCGGTTACAGCGGTGTGCCCAAGCATGAAGTCACCGTTTTCGAAGGTATCAAGGCGAAGGTTGGTGGACGGGCCGAAGTGGTCTACAGCGAAGGATGCAAGATTACGATCGGCGGCTCGTGGAACCAGGATGAAGTTGTTCCGAGCGATCCCGTGGAGGATCACAAACAAATCGCGGAAGCCGTTGGGGTGGCCAAGCAGGCGGACGTAATCGTGCTGGCACTCGGCGGGAACGAACAAACTTCGCGCGAGGCCTGGTCGCGCGTCCACATGGGCGACCGCACGAGCCTGGATCTCATCGGGAGGCAGGAAGAACTCGTCAAGGCGATGCTGGCACTCGGCAAACCGGTCATCGTGCTTCTCTTCAACGGACGGCCGCTTTCTATCAACTACGTCAGCCAAAATGTTACGGCGATTCTCGAGTGCTGGTATCTCGGCCAGGAAACCGGCCATGCTGTCGCCGACGTCTTGTTCGGTGACTTCAATCCCGGCGGCAAACTCCCGATCAGCTTTCCACGCTCGGCGGGTCATTTGCCGGTCTTCTACAACTACAAACCCTCCGCGCGCCGGGGGTATTTGTTTGACGATGTGTCGCCGTTGTACGCCTTCGGCTACGGCTTGAGTTACACCACTTTTGAGATCAAGAATGTCCGGCTCGCCAAGAAGAGCATTCGCCGCAACCAAGCCACGCGCGTGATGGCGGATGTGACCAACACCGGCAAACGCGAAGGGACGGAAGTGGTCCAGATGTATATCCGGGATTTGGTCAGCTCAGTCACGCGTCCGATCAAAGAGTTGAAGGGTTTTGAGAAAGTCTCCTTGCCGCCGGGCGAAACGAAGACCGTCACGCTAGATATCACTCCTGACTCGCTCGCCTTTTACGACATCAACATGAGGTTCGTTGTCGAGCCGGGGGAGTTTGAGATCATGGTCGGAAATTCATCGCGGGACTCCGACCTACAGAAGGTGGTTTTGCAGGTGAAAGCGTAAACGTTTAGAGATGAGGTCGCGCATGACCGAAGAGGCAGTAAGGCTCTCAGTGAAAGAAAAGGTTGGCTACGCCCTGGGAGACGTGGCAGCCAATTTCGTGTTCCAGACCCTGCTGGCCTTCCAGTTGATTTTTTACACGGACACGTTCGGAATCTCGACGAAAGCGGCCGGAACTCTGATTCTGACCGTTGGTATCGTTAGTGGGTTCTTCGATCCCATCGTAGGTGTCATCGCGGACCGCACACAGACCCGGTGGGGCCGGTTTCGCCCTTGGATCATCGCCACCGCTGTACCCTTCGGAATTATGGCGGTCTTGGCGTTTGTGACACCGAATTTTAGCCCGGGCGGAAAGCTTGCCTACGCTTACATCACTTTCATCTTGCTGATGGCGATCTACTCCATGAACAACGTCCCGTATTCGGCGATGACCGGTGTTATGACGGGGGACATGAAGGAGCGCACAAGCCTTTCCTCGTACCGGCAGGTTGGGGCAAACAGCTCGGCTTTTATCGTCCAAGTCCTCGCCCTCCCCATGGTTCTGCACTTTGGCCACGGCGATAAGGCTAAAGGCTACCAGATGACCATGGGCCTATTCGCTATCTTGGCCGTCATTTTTTTCTGCATTACCTTTTTCACCACCAAAGAGCGAATCCAACCTCCTCCCGGCCAAAAATCATCCATCGGCCAGGATCTCAAAGACCTGTTCAAGAACGGCCCGTGGATCACACTGTTCGTAGTCACTGTGCTGATCTTCGTCGGGCTTTCCATGCGTAGCGGCACAATGCTGTACTACTTCAAGTACTGCGCGGGCAATGAGAGATTGTTTAGCCTCTTCAACATGGTCGGACTGGGAATGGTGCTCGTGGGCGTCATGTGCTCGACGGCCCTGGTAAAGCGCTACGGCAGCCGTAACCTCTTTATCGTTGCTCTGGCGCTGTCGGCCGCGTTTGCGGGGATGTTGATTCTCGTGCCCGCAACCTCCACCACGGTGGTCATCGCGCTCGAGGGGTTGCGCCAATTTGCCTGGGGCATCACGGCGCCGCTGCTCTGGGCCATGATGGCCGATGTGGCCGATTACTCGGAGTGGAAGACGGGGCGCCGGGCCACGGCCATCGTGTTTGCCAGTACCGTGTTTGGCTTGAAAGCCGGGCTCGCAATCGGCCGCGCCATTGCAAGCTGGATTCTGACGCTGTTCGGTTACGTGCCCAACGCGATCCAGACCGCCGATTCTGTACTTGGCATTAAGTTGATCGTCAGCGTGTTTGCTGCGCTGGTGTTCTTCCTGGGTGTGGCGTGCCTGTTTTTCTACAAGATCGACAACAAAACCAACATCCAGATGACCACAGAATTGGCAGAACGGCGAAAGGCGTACGCGGCATGAAAGACTTGGTTCAATGCTTGGTGAGGGAACATCTGCGAACCATGCTTATTGCGGCGACCACCTTGAACCTTCTGCTTCTGACTTTCAGCTTGTTGGCGGTTGATAAAGCGCCGTCAACACTCAAAGACGCGTTCAAGGGCTCATTCCTGATCGGGGCCGCGCTCAACCCAGCCGAGTTCACCGAAAGCGATGCTCGCGACGCCGCCATCGTCAAGGCGCAATTCGACTCCATCTCCCCGGAGAACGTTTTGAAGTGGGAGAGCGTTCATCCTGAACCGGACCACTATGACTTCGATCTGGCCGACAAGTACGTCGCGTTCGGCGAAAAAAACCACATGTTCATTATTGGCCACACGCTCGTCTGGCACCAACAAACGCCCAAGTGGGTTTTCGAGGATGCGAAGGGAAATCCCCTTGGCCGCGAAGCCCTTTTGAAGCGCATGCGGGAACACATCCAAACGGTCGTCGGCCGTTACAAAGGCCGCGTCAACGGCTGGGATGTTGTGAATGAAGCGCTCAATGATGATGGCACTCTTCGCCAAACGGCTTGGCTGAAAATCATTGGCGAGGACTACATTGCCAAAGCCTTTGAGTTCGCGCATGAAGCCGATCCCAAAGCGGAACTCCAGTACAACGATTACTCGCTTGAGAACGAAGCAAAGCGCAACGCCGCTATCGAGCTGATCAGGAAGCTCCGGGCTCAGGGTGTGCCGGTCACGGG
>Ga0326728_10006851_pt1 | contig 30134 bp, 27 predicted proteins | sample MB3enrmetagenome_FD_207602 | JGI IMG/M metagenome (GOLD analysis project Ga0326728, IMG submission 207602) | Lab enriched peat soil microbial communities from McLean, Ithaca, NY, United States - MB31MN | ecosystem: Environmental > Terrestrial > Soil > Wetlands > Peat | place: USA: New York...
AGCACGAATGACCACCTCAACCCGCAAACGATAGCCACGGCATGAAAACACCGTAGATTTCGCTCTCCCACAAGCCCGGTTCCGGCTAATCTGGACAGCAGTGAGAAAACCTATAACAATCAGAATATAATGCAGTGATTCCGATTCTGGTCCTGCTACTTGCGTTGGTCGTCAGCTTCCAGCGAGAGTCAATTTTGCCAACCGGAGCATTGTGATGCTGCCACCGGCATTGTCGGGCGCCCAATACGCCCAGCATGCGGAAGCCTGCTGGGTAGTTAACAAGTTGAAAGGAGGGGAATAAAATGGACGCAACGGATGATCTGGAGCCTTTGCATGCCGACTCGCCTGTTGCCGGTGATCACATTGTTGTGCGTTTCGTCCGTCCTTCATGCCCAATCGGAGGCCCGCGCGCGCTTCCAGATCTTCGGCGGCTATAGCTTCTTCTCCAACTCGATTAATGGCGTGCCCGGATCCCGGGAGCCGCTGAATGGATGGGATGCCTCCGTCGCCTTCCCGTCCTGGCACGCGTTGCGTTTCAAAATCGACACCTCCGCGTATAGAGGGACCAACCTGGGGGCGCCGCAACACCCCCTCTTCATCATGGGTGGCGGGCAATACGCCTGGCGCATCGGAAGGGAATCCGTTTTTGTGGAGGCATTGCTGGGAGAAGCCGGCCTGAATGGCAACTGGGGGGCAAACCAGACAATCGGTTATACAGCCTCGATTTCAACCCTTGCCGGCGGCGGCCTGGATACACCGCTCGCAAGGCACATCGATTTCCGCCTTAGCGGCGGTTTTCAGTATGCCTATTTCAACCTCGGCGGGCCCCACATAGCCGACCCCTATCGGCTCCCCGGCATGCCCACCAATTTCGGCCGCATCTCCAGCGGGCTGGTATGGCATTTCTAGGCGTAGTGTCCACGATTTAACTGGACAACCAGATTACTTCCTTTTTCGAGCGCGTGGCAGAGTACATCCGGGCTGGATCCGCTCCAGGGTTTGGCGGCAGCGGGACAGCTTCTCCACGATGGAGTCCACGGTGGCGGTCCAGACAAAGGGCCTGGGTTCTTCATTCCATGTCGTCAGGAACGCAACCATAGCGCTTTCCAGATCGGCGACGCTGAAGAATGCGCCGCGCCGGACGCACTCGGTGGTCAACTCCCGAAACCAGCGTTCCACCAGATGCAGCCAACTGGAACTGGTGGGCACGAAATGCAGGACGAAGCGGGGGTGGCGTTTCAACCAAGCGCGAACCTGATCGGTTTTGTGAGTCCCATAGTTGTCCATCACCAGGTGCAAGCAAAGGCCGGCGGGGAAATTGTTGTCCAACTGGCGCAGGAACTTGAGAAACTCCTGATGCCGGTGGCGCTTATAGCACTGGCCAATCACCTTGCCCCGCAGCAGTTCCAGGGCGGCGAACAGGGTGGTCGTGCCGTGGCGCTTGTAGTCGTGGGTCATGGTGCCGCAGCGCCCCTTTTTCATGGGCAGGCCGGGCTGGGTGCGATCCAGGGCCTGAATCTGGCTCTTTTCATCGACGCAGAGCACGATGGCCTGTTGCGGCGGGTTCAAATACAGGCCCACCACATCGGTCAACTTTTCCAGGAAGCGAGGATCGCGCGAGAGCTTGAAGGTTTTGACCCGATGCGGCTTAAGATTGTGGCTCCGCCAGATGTTGCTCACCGTCGACTTGCCGATCCCCTGCCGCGCCGCCAGAGACCGGCAACTCCACTGGGTGCGGCCCTTGGGTTTGGTTCGTAAGGTCGTATCCACGATGGCCTGGATTGTTTCAGGCCCATAGGTCGGTTTCCGTCCCCGGCCAGGAGCAATCTCCCACAGCCTCTTGAGGCCCTCCCGCCGGTAGCGAGTGCGCCACAGGGCCACCGTCTTGCGATTGATCTGTAACTGCTGGGCGATGGCACAGTCGGATTCTCCGGCCGCCGCCGCCAGCACGATACGGCAGTGCAGGGCAACCTGCTGCGGGGTGCCGAAGGCCGACAACCACTGCCAAATCTGCTGTTGGTCGGCACTTTCAAGGGGCAGAGGGGCAAGCGGAGCGGGCATACAGGGAAGATAGCTTAACTCATTCCTATTGTCCAGCTATTTGTTGGACAACACACTAGGTTGTGAATCGGCTCTTAAATGCCTTGAGCGGGCGCGAAACCCCGATTGCCCGTACAATTTATGAAAGGAGAACGACGCGATGCGCCGTATCTATATGGACGCCAACGCCACCACCCCCCTGCTGCCGGAGGTGATCGAGGCCATGCGTCCCTATTGGATGGAGCACTTCGGCAATGCCTCCTCGATCCACCTCGACGGCCAGCGCGCGCGCAGCGCCATCGACCGCGCCCGCGAAACCATGGCCGAGTTCTTCAACTGCCATGATGCCGAGGTGGTCTTCAACTCCGGCGGCACCGAGGGCGACAATACCGCCATCTTCGGCCTGCTGCATCCTGGCGACCATTTCGTCACCACTTCCATCGAGCACTCGGCTGTCCTCCAGGCCGCGCAGCGGGTGGCCGGCCGCGGCGTCGAAGTTACCTTTGTCGATCCCCTGCCGAGCGGCCTCATCGACCCCGAGGAGATTCGCCGCGCCCTTCGCCCCGAGACGCGCCTCATCAGCGTCATGCTGGCCAACAACGAGACCGGCGTTCTGCAACCCGTCGAAGAGATCGGCAAGATCGCCGCCGAAGCCGGCGCATACTTTCATATCGACGCCGTGCAGGGCGCGGGCAAGGTTCCCTTCGACGTGCGCCGCTTCGGCTGCCACCTGTGCTCCATCAGCGCCCACAAAATGCACGGCCCCAAGGGCGTGGGCGCGATGTTCGTGCGCCGCGGCACTCCCATCGAATCCCTCATCGTCGGCGGCAGCCACGAGCGCCGCCGCCGCGCCGGAACCGAGAACGTCGCTGGAATCGTCGGCCTGGCCAGGGCCACCGAGCTGGCCATGCACTCGCTCGAGGATGGAACCATGGACAGAGTGGCCAAGCTGCGCGACCGCCTGGAAGCCGGCCTCCTGGCACTCCCCGGCACCGGCCTCAATGGGGCACAGATTCCGGGTGCCCCAGGTCTAGATTCTGAGACCTGGGAATCCAACCCCGTTCCCCGTGCCGCCAACACCACCAACATCTGGTTTGACTCGCTGGAAGGCGAGGCCCTGGTCATCGCCCTCGATCTGAAGGGCGTCTCCGTCTCCGGCGGCTCCGCCTGCCACTCCGGAGCCACCGAGCCCAGCCATGTGCTGATGGCCATGGGACTGGACAAGACCCGCGCCCGCGCCAGCCTCCGCTTCAGCCTGCTCAAGACCGCGACCGAAGCCGACATCGATTACGTCCTGCAGGTTGTCCCGCAAGCGGTCGGGCACCTGCGCGCAATTTCGCCGGTAGCCGCCGGAACGCTCGGGTGACAGAAGGAGGCTTCCGCTAACTCGCGACGATATACTTGGCTCAGCAAGAGGCTCAAAGCGTCATGACGAAGACCCAGAACATTCGGGAGAAGAGGCTGGCTGAGGTGGAAAGCGAATTCCAACCGCTTCTTCTTTCTTGTCTTCGAGAGTGCGCTGAAGGCCGGTACGGGCTGTTCGGGCAAAATGACAACCTTGACCCCGAAGGACGGTATTGGGGCTGGCCTGAGGCGAGACGACTGAAGGATCTGGCCCATGAGATCAAATCCATCCGAAAGGAATTCGGTCAAACCAATGGAAATTGCGTGCGATTTCTCGAACTCTGCTCGCTGAGAGGATCGAATGTTCCCGGCGAACCCAAACTGGCAGCAGAGTTCCTTGCCAGTATCGGCCAGAATTGATCGCCCCGTTTCTTGAGTAGTAAATCGGATCCGGCTAACTTGCTAACCCCGCGAAGCGGGGCTAACTCGCTGAATTGCTTATCATGACCGAGCCCATAACCATCGCCGTAGCCATGTCCGGAGGAGTCGACTCCTCGACGGTTGCGGCCATGCTCGCCCAGGGATCGGACGGCTCCGCCGAATCGCGAACCACCGTCGTCGGCCTGACCCTTCAGCTCTGGGACCAGACACGGCTGGCGGGCAAGCACGGCATTCCCGATGCGCCGAAGGCCGGCCGCTGCTGTTCTTTGGACGATGTGTATGACGCCCGCCGCGTCGCCGAGCACTTGGGAATCCCGTATTACGTGGTTAACCAGCAAGCCCGCTTCGAGCGCGATGTGGTCCGCCCCTTTGTGGACGAGTATCTCGCCGGCCGCACGCCCATCCCCTGCTCGCTGTGCAACAACCACCTCAAGTTCGACGCCCTGCTCCAGACCGCCCGCTCGATCGGCGCAACCCGCATCGCCACCGGCCACTACGCCATCAACGAGTTCGACCCCGCCCGCAACCGCTGGATTCTCAAGCGCCCCGCCGACCGCGCCAAGGACCAGACCTACTTCCTCTTCGGCCTCACCCAGGAGCAGCTCGCCCGCACCCTCTTCCCTCTGGGCAGCCTCACCAAGCCCGAAGTCCGCGAAGTCGCCCGTCAGAAGGGCCTGGCCCTCGCCGAAAAGCCCGACTCGCAGGAGATCTGCTTCATCCCCGGCGGCGACTACAAGCAGTTCCTTACCGCTTACATGGAAGAGCAGGGCGAGCAGATCCCTGAGACCGCCGGCGAACTCGTCGCCTCCAGCGGCGAACTTCTCGGCCGCCACGAAGGCATCTCCAACTTCACCGTGGGCCAGCGCAAGGGCCTGGGCGTCAGCTCGCCCTCGCCCCTCTACGTCCTGACAATCGACCCCGCCAGCCACTGCGTCACCGTCGGCGCGGACGCCGAACTCGCCACCCGTCACCTCCGCGCCAACCGTCTCAACTGGATTTCGATCCCCGCGCTTACCGCCCCCATGCGCGTCCAAATCAAGATTCGCCACCGCCACGAGCCCGCCTGGGCCACGCTGGAACCGGGCGGAGCGGGCAAAGTCCACGCCCTCTTCGACGAGCCCCAGCGCGCTGTCACCCCCGGCCAGTCCGCTGTCTTCTACGACGGCGATGAGGTCGTCGGCGGTGGATGGATCGTCTGAATTCCGCGCCCATTCAAGCGCCGATTCCGTCCAATATGCCGAGTGTTTCTTGATGCATCCCCGTTGTGCCCGGTGATATCCTCACAGCCAGCGGGATTCCCCTTTCCTCCCGCAAAATCCCCGAGGAGTTTGCAATGTCCCTGCGCATCAACGACACTGCCCCCGACTTCACCGCCGAAACCACCCAGGGAACCATCCACTTTCACGAGTGGATCGGCGACGGATGGGCGGTTCTCTTTTCCCACCCCAAGGACTTCACTCCGGTCTGCACAACCGAGCTCGGCTACATGGCCGGCCTGGCTCCGGAATTTAAGAAGCGTAATGTCAAGATCATTGGCCTCAGCGTCGATCCGGTCGAGAATCACGCCAAGTGGGCCAGCGACATCCAGGAGACCCAGGGACACGCCGTCACCTACCCCATGATCGGCGACCCCCAGCTCAAGATCGCCAAGCTCTACGACATGCTCCCCGCCGATGCCGGCGACACCTCGGAAGGCCGCACCGCCGCCACCAACGCAACCGTGCGCACCGTTTTCGTCGTTGGCCCCGACAAGAAGATCAAGCTCACCCTCAGCTATCCCATGAGCACGGGAAGAAACTTCGACGAGATTCTCCGCGCCATCGACTCGATCCAGCTCACCGCCGCCCACAAGGTCTCGACGCCCGTGAACTGGAGGCCGGGAGACGATGTCATCCTCGCTGGATCGGTCTCCGACGAGGAGGCGAAGGCCATCTATCCCGGAGGATGGCGCGCCCCAAAGCCGTATCTGCGCATCGTCCCGCAACCGAAGTAAGCTTTGAAGTATCTGCGGATTTCGTCAACCTTTGCTGCGTGCGAGGGCTGGAGCGGTTTTCGGAGACCCTCAACATGGAGCGACCATGGAAATCAAGCGCTTCTATCTCGCCTGTCTCGCGCACGCCTCCTATCTCATCCACGATGGCGGCGAAGCCACCGTCATCGACCCGCAGCGCGACGTCAACCTCTATCTTGAAGAAGCCCGCGAGCTCGGCGTGCGCATCCGCTGGGTCATCGAAACCCACCTCCATGCCGACTTCGTTTCCGGCCATCTGGAGCTTGCCGCCCGCGCCGGCGCAGTCATCTGCCTCGGCGCGGGTTCGGGCGCGACCTTCGCCCACCGCGACCTCAACGACAACGACGAACTCCCCCTCGGCGCAGCAACCCTGCGCACCTTCTCCACTCCCGGCCACACCGAGGAAAGCATCTCGATCCTCGCCCTCGAACCGCTCCCGAACGGCGGCCTTTCCCCAGTCGCCGTCTTCACCGGCGACACGCTCTTCATCGGAGACGTTGGCCGCCCCGATCTCTCGCCCACCAAATCCCCCCAAGAGCTTGCCGCGCTGCTCTTCGACAGCCTCCACCACAAACTCCTCACCCTGCCCGACGAGACCCTTGTCTATCCGGCGCATGGTGCAGGCTCACTCTGCGGGCGTCAGATGAGCGCCGACGCCAGCTCCACCATCGGCAAGGAGCGCCGCCTCAACTACGCCCTACAACCCAAGGAACGCGACCAGTTCGTCTCCCTGCTCACTGCCGAGATGCCGCCGCGTCCGGCGTACTTCCAAAACGAGGTCGCCCGCAACCGCATCGGCGCCGTCCCTCTCGAACAACTCCCGCCCGTCCGCGCCCTCACGCCCGAGGAAGTCGTTGCGCATCAATCCGCCGGCGCTGTGGTTATCGATACCCGCCCCCGGGAACAATTCGGCGCAGCCCATCTGCCCGGCTCGCTCCACATCGCGCTCTCCGGCCAGTTCGCCTCCTGGGCCGCGCGCCTGCTGGGAATCGAAACCAGCCTGATCCTTGTCGCGGAAAACGATGCCGCCGTCGAAGAAGCCCGCATGCGCCTCGCAAGGGTCGGGATTGAAAAAGTAGAAGGCGCGCTCGCCGGAGGCATCCTCGCCTGGATCGACGCCGGCAAGACCATCCGCTCCGTCGATCAGATCTCCGCCCAGGACGCGGCCGAATGGCTCTCGTCCGACCCGGACCGGACCATGCTTCTCGATGTCCGCGAGAAGACCGAGCGCGTCGCCGCCGGCTTTGTCCCCGGCTCGATTTCTATCCCGCTTCCCGAACTCGAAAAGCGTCTCAACGAACTCGACCGCGATCGCACAGTCCTCGTCCTCTGCCGCAGCGGCTATCGCAGCTCCATCGCCTCGAGCATTCTCGACACCGCCAGCTTCCCCCAGTTAGCCAACATCCAGGGCGGCTACGATGCCTGGGCCCTCTCATTCCCGTCCGCGGTCAACGCTCCAACGGCCGCCTTCGCGCGTAGCTAAGCTCGGCAATCAACCCCCTACTGCCGCACCGCCCAGGCCAGCCCATCCGGCCCGGCCACATCCACCTTCCCAACCATCTCCAGCGTCTTCAGGTCGATCGCCGCAACGTAGCCGTCCCGCCCGCAAGCCACATAAGCCCGCGCCCCATCCGGCTGCATCTGGATGCCTCCGGAACCGTGGACCGTCGCCAGCCGTTTCACTTCCTTCCGCGCCGCCGCATCCAGCACCACCAGCGCCGAACCGGCCGTCACCAGCGCCAGCTTCCCATCCGGTGTAAACTTCAGCCGGTTCGCACCAGGCGCATTCACCTTGAGCGTCGCCGTCACCTTCTTCTGGGCAAGATCGATGACCGACACGGTCCCGTCCCCTGCATTCGCCACCCAGGCCTCTTTCCCGTCCGGCGAAACGTCGAACCCCTCCGACCCGCGCCCCACCGGAATCACGGTCAACTGCCAGTCCCCGCCGGGCGGGGGCTGCGCGCCCGGCGAACGTGCGCCATCTGGCGGTGGGCTGCCAAAAGGCCCCATTCCAGGCGGGGGACCCGGTGGCATTCCGAAGGGAGGCCCGCCAGCCCGACCCTCTGTCTTCTCCATCACCGTCACGGTGGCCGAATTCACGTTGGTGGTCACGATGCGCTTTCCATCGGGAAAGACATAGAGCATGTGCGTCCGGTTCTGTCCCGTTCCCATGATCCAGTCGATCTTGCCCGCAACCGGGTCATAGCTCCCAATCGCCTTAGCCGCCTCCGCCGTGAACCAAACCTTGCCCAGCGCAAAGACCAGCCCATGCGGCCCTTTCAGCGCACCCAGATCGACGACCGTCAGCGGCTTTTGCCCCACCAGGTCAATCACAGTGAGCGTGTGGAAAGCCCCGAACCCATAATTCGAGACGTAAGCGGTTTTCCCATCCGCCGAGGCAACCACCTCATGCGGGTCGTCCCCCACGGGAATCCGCGCCAGCACCCGCAGATCGGCCGGATTCACGATCGCCAGCGTGTGGTCCTGCTTGGACAGCGCCAGAAGCGCCGCCCCAGGGGCCGGGTAAGCCGTCGTCTGCGCCCCAGCCCACCCGGCCAGAGCAAGCGCGCACACTACCGTCACCCACAGGCTCCGTGGAATCACTCCCACCCCCCAAGAATTCCGCCGTTAAACGAACATATCCTTCTCTCCGGGAGCGTGGGTCGGGTGCGGCTCCTGGGCGGGGTTGCGCAGCGATTCGAGAATCGCCTTGATCGACGCCATCAGGCCCGCCAGTTGCCGCACCGGCCTACTCACGGCCTCCGCCACAAAGCCGCCGGCCCGGTCGATCGCGTCCAGTACCCCGGAGAGCATCCCGTCGATCCGGCTCGTCTGGATGCGCAGCCGTTCGAAGATCTCCGTGGCTGTGGACTCGGCTCTTTCGGCCTGCGCCCGCAAACCGCTCGTCATCTCCGCCAGGTCCCCTACCGCCGATTCGAACTTCGGAGCCAGCCGAGTATAGAGTTCCCGCGTGTTATAAATGAGCGGCAGCACAGCGGAGCGCAGGTCCTCGACCTCCTCCTTGAAAGAACTCGCTGCCTTGCGGATGGTCAAGAAGATTGCCAGCAGAATGATTGCCTGCAGCAACACGGCCAGCGCGGTCACGGCAATGAACACGAGCTGGATGGTTTCGTTATTCAATTCTGGCATCGGAATGGTCTCGCACAACCCAGCTGGGAACTGCCATCAAGTTTTGGGAACGCTCCCCAATGCAAGCGGGAGCGTTCTGTCCGGAGTCCTGCGCATCAGCGGCTTTTTCCGCACCCGCGGGCATTGTCCCCGGTCGAAGGCGACCGGACGGGCGAAGAATAGCCGCATAGGGATGGAAGCCTTCCGGCGTCAAGCGGCTGTCCGTCCTAGCTCTCCGCATCTTTGCTCTGGCCGGTGGTCGTCTTGTAGGCCTGCCGGCCCGCATCCACAGCTGCGGTCACCTTGCCGGTCTGTTCGGCAACCAGGCTTTTGCCGCGCTCCACAAACTCCTCCCATTGCGCCCGTCCACGATCCACGGCCTCACGCCCCTTCTCGACGTAGTCGCTGACCTGCGCCTTGCTCTTGTCCACCAGCGCGCTCACCTCTTCGGCGGCCTGCCGGGTGCGGGCGCGAAGGTATTCCGTCCCCTCGCGTGCCCCGCTTACCAGGTCGTCGCGAGTCTCGCGGCCGCTCTTGGGAGCATATAGAATCCCCACCAGCGCGCCGATCCCCAACCCAGCCAGAAACCATGCCAGGCCGTATGTCTTGTTTTCTTCTGCCATGACGAAATCCCTCTCTTTCCTCAGCCTGAAGACTGCCTGAGCGTACCAAATTCCTCATCACCCCGCAAATCCACGGCCCGCCAGAAGTCCAGCAACCAATGTCACTCGCTTCCGGCCCGTCGGGAAAGACACGGTGTCAACCCCAACGCCTTGGATGCAGGACCAGTATAAGAAGTTCACCCCCTGCCGCATGAGCCGGATTGAACTCTCCCATCCCGCGTGGCCCGTCCCGCCCACCACGCCTCCCAGTTTGCGCCGCCAAGATGAATGCCCGGTTGCCGCGCACTCATGCTCCGCATCCGCACGTCCGCGCCAGCACCTCGGCAAAGTGCATCGCCTCCCGATGCCCCAACTGCGCAATCTGCTCCCGGCAACTGAACCCATCGGCCACGATCACCGTTAACGGCCCCGCGGCCTCCACCGCCGGCAGCAGCCCGTCCTGCGCGATGGCCTTCGACACCTCGAACTTGTCCGCCTCGAATCCGAACGGCCCGGCCATGCCGCAGCATCCCGCCTCGATTGCCTCGACCGCGGCCCCAGCCTTGCGCAGCAGCGCGATCTCGTTCCCCGGTCCTCCAAAAACCGCCTTGTGGTGGCAGTGCCCATGCAGAATCACCTGCGCGCCCGCGAGCCTTCCGGCAACCCACTCGGGAGCCTTCTCCGCCAGCCAATCCGCCAGCAGCCAGACCTGCCCGCTCAACCTTCGTGCGCGAGAATCGTTCGGAATTAGCTCCAGCAACTCGTCCTTGAAGACGCTCGCGCAGCTTGGCTCCAGAAAAACGAACGGCATTCCCGCTTCGATCTGCGGCGTCATGCGGTCCAGCACCTTCGCCAGGTAGCCCCGCGCCGCCCCCAGTAGCCCGAAGTCGTACAGCGGCCTCCCGCAGCAAATGTGCCCCCTCGGAACCTCAACCCCGAACCCCGCCTCAGTCAGCACCGTCTCCGCCGCAACCAGCGTTTGCGGGTGATAGTAGTTATTCCACGTATCCGCCCACAAAAGCACCTGCGGTGGGGCAGACCTTTGGTCGGCGGCTGTGGAATCGTTCGCACCGGCCCTCAGCACGTTGCTAGTCTCATCCGCGCCCGCTCTCGACCTCGTGTAGCTCTTCTCCGCGAGCCGCGGCATCTTCCGTTCCTGCGCTACCCCTACCACGCGCTTGATCAGCGGGCTGGTCACCGGTCCGGTCAACAGAAGATTGGTCAGCGCCGGTGTCATCGAACCCCACCGCGCCAGCCGGTCGGAAAAGCCAAAGACATAATGATGCAGCGGATGCAGCCGTCCCTTGTACCGCTGCGCCAGAAACTCCGCCTTGTAGGCGGCCATATCCACCGCCACCGGGCACTCCGTCTTGCACGCCTTGCAACTGAGGCACAGATCCAGCGCCTCGTGGACGGCCTCGCTCTGAAAACCCTCTTCCATGAGCGCCCCAGCCAGCATCTCCCACAGCAGCCGCGCCCGTCCCCGCGTCGAGTGCCGCTCCTCGCCTGTCGCCCGGTAGCTGGGGCACATCACGCCGCCCTCGGCCTTGCGGCAAGCGCCCACCCCCACGCACCGCTCAGTGGCGCGTTCCAGTGACCCGCCATCTGCCGCAAAGGCAAAGTTGGCTCCCACACCGGCCCCCACATTGGTCGCGTGGGAAACGATCTCCGATCCCGCGCCTTCCTGCTGGCTCGGGCCAGCCGAGGGCAGTTGGCCCCACCGCAGGTGGCGCAGGTTCTCCACCGGGTCGTAAACGCGCACCGCATCCACCAGCTTCCCCGGATTCATGCGGTTGTCCGGGTCCCACAGCGCCTTGAACTCGCGAAACGCCCCCATTAGCTCGGGTCCGAACATCTTTGGCAAGAGAGCCGCCCGCGACTGCCCGTCTCCATGTTCACCGCTGAGAGATCCGCCGAAGCCGAGCACTACATCCGCCGCGCGCTCGATGAACTCGCGGAAACGGTGCAATCCTTCAAACGTGCGAAAGTCGAAGTTGATCCTGGTGTGCACGCAGCCCTGCCCGTAGTGGCCGTAGAGCGGGCTGCGGTAGCCATATTCGGCCATCAGCGCTGTGATGCGCCTCAGATAGTTGCCCAGTTGCGCCGGAGGAACCGCTGCATCCTCCCACCCCTCCCACCGGTCCGGTTCGCCGGGAACAAACACCATCGCGCCCAACGCCGACTCCCGCACCCGCCAGAAGGACGCAGCTTGGTCGGGCGTGCAAATGCGCGCCACCGGCGGCGAAGGCCAGCCTTGCGCGGCGCGGGCAAGCGCTTCGGCCTTGGCATGAGCTTCCCCAGCATCCCATGCGCCAACTTCGACCAGCAGAAAACTGGAGCCCGCCGGAAGCTGCGCCAAATCGCCGAGTGCAAGCCCCTTGCGGCGCATGAAATCCACCAGCAGCCTGTCGAAACCCTCCAGACCGATAGGCCCGTGTTCGAGGGCCAGCGGCACCGCATCGGCGGCCAGAAACGGGTCATCGAAGGCCAGCGCTGTCAGCACCCGGAACGGCGGGCTCGCGGTCAGGTTCAGCGTGGCGGAAACCACCGTGGCGCACGTCCCCTCCGAGCCCACCAGCGCCCGCGCCACGTGAAAGCCGTTCTCATCCAGCAGTTCGTCCAGGTTGTATCCGGAGACGCGCCGCGGGATGCGCGGAAACTTCTCCCTGATCTGCCCGGAGTAGCGGTCGCGCAGTTGAGCCAGTCCCGCGTAAATCCCGCCCACCCTGCCGCCGCCGCCAATCTTCTCTTCAAGCTCCGCCGGACTGGTGCGGCCCACCATCATCCTCGTGCCGTCATAAAGAACAATGTCCAGCGACTCGACGTTATCCACCACCTTGCCGCCCAGCAGGCCGTGCACCCCGCAACTGTTGTTACCGATCATCCCGCCCAGCGTGCAGCGGCTGTGCGTAGCCGGGTCGGGAGCGTAGGTCAGGTGATGCGCTTCGGCAGCCTCGCGCAGCCGGTCGAGCACAATGCCCGGCTCTACGCGCGCCAGTTTACCCTGCGGATCGATGGAGTTGAGCGCCCGCATGTACTGCGAAAAGTCGAAGACCACGGCCACGTTGGCGCATTGACCAGCCAGGCTTGTCCCCGCGCCGCGAGGCAGAACCGCTGCCCCCGTAGCCCTGCAAGCAGCCAGCGCGGCCTCCACGTCCTCGGCGTCGCGGGGGAGCACCACCCCGACCGGGAGCTGGCGATAGTTCGACGAGTCGGCCGCATAGAGGGCGCGAGAGCCGAGGTCGAAGCGCACACCGCCGCGTACCGTGGCCTTCAGTCGCGCCTCCAGTTCGAGGTGCGCGGAGAAACGCTCATGCTCCAGCGCCGGCTGGTTCGTCAGGATGGAAAACGAAGAGGTCGTCACGCTGGAATGGTAACGCGCCGGGCGCCAGGCCGTGAGTGCCCCACCTGGGCGCCGGGGTACCCTTCAGGGTCGGGCGCCGCGTCGTTGTTTTTGCGGCCAAGGTGGACAGCTCGATCCCCGCGCTGCCGAAACCGGGAACACGCTCTAAAACGCCTTGTAGACGATATCCGGAGCAGGCTGGTTGAGCAAAACGGTCACGACCACGGCGGCCAGGCCCAGTGCGGATGCATACACCACCCGCGCATAGCGGCTGGTCAGCACTGGCCCCTCCGCGGTCCTGATCGCCAGCAGCGCAGCCCTCAGCCATTCCCAGCCCGCCAGCACCGCTGTGGCCGAAAGCCACATCGCCAGCCACACGCCAAGCCATTCAACCACGCCCATGGCAGTGAATACCGCGTCGATCTGCTTCCAATTGCCCCAGAACCAGAACAGCGTGAAGGCGAACCAGGTGAAGGTCAACCCGCGGCCAAAAGCGACATAGATCGAGTTTGCCGCCAGCTCCCTGTATCTCTTCCGGCCCAATCCCTGAGTCAGCCCTAACTGCCAGAGTTTGTTCAGCGCGACTCCTCCGCCTTGCAACACGCCGAAAAGAATGAACTCGGACGTGCGCCCGTGCCAGACGCCCACCAGGAAGAACGTAACAAAGTAGCTCAGAACGGCGAGATACGGCTCCAGCGCCCTCGAGCTAACACGCCTCATGAGCGCCACCAGCAGCGGGTTATACACGTAGGTCTTGAGCCACGCCGAAAGTGTGATGTGCCACCGGCTCCAGAAATCGATGAACGAGGAAGCCGAAAAGGGCCGGTTGAAATTCTCCGGCAACCGTACGCGCATTAGTCGCGCCAGTGCGACCACAATGTCGATGTAGCCGGAAAAGTTCGCGTAAAGAAAGAATGGGTAGGCGACCGCTAGCCGGAACCCGGCATAGAGCTTCATCGAGATAGGCAACGGTTGCGCCATCTGCGCCAGCGCGTCTTCCTGAACCGAGTGCAGCAGCATGGCCAGCACATTCACCTTGAAGAACCCGCGAACGATCCGCTCAACTTGCAGGCCCACAATGCGCGGCCTCAACGCTATCGGCTCCATGGCAAACTGGTCACGTGCGAAGTCGTCGTATCGCTGGATAGGCCCGGAAACAAGCGTAGCAAAGTTCAGCGTGTAGAGCAGATAAGCGCCGGGGCCGATGTGCCGTTTCCAGCTGCTGTCTCCCGCTTCAATCAATAGATGCAGCACGCGGAAAAAGATGTAGGAGAGCCCTAGCGTGAAGTAGGGAGAATGGATAAGGATTGCTTCCGGCAGAAAGGTATACTTCTTCAGCCAGATGTAGGCGAAGATAACTGCCAGAAGAATCCACACATACGGCCTGGACCAGCCTCGCTGGAGCAGAACAAGCCCGAAATACCCGAGAAGAAGAAACCCGGCCAACGGCAGCAAGACGATCGGGTTCTTCGCCAGCAGACCGAGGAAGACAATGCTGGCCGCAAAGATCACAACCGAGCGCCACACGCGTGAACGGCTGACGTTCGACACCAGCGCCGCGGCCAAGCCGAAAAACACAAACTGGAAAGAGGCCGTGTCCATGCTTATCTTCCTGGCTCCTGTGCAGCCTTCGGTTGTAAGTCGATTCTAAGTGCGTAAAACGCGCCGCTTATCAGCCTCCTTGCCAACAGCGCGGACAACCATGCGTGCCCCCGCGCATTGGGATGGCCATCCACTTGGAAGTAATACGTCTCGGGGTCGGGAATGCTGCGAAACTCCGGCAATATTTCGATATAAGTCCCGCCATGGCCCACAATCATGGAGCGCAGGTCCCCGTCCAGTTTGTAGGGGTCGAAGCCGGCCGGCCACTGGCCCATGGAGATCATGGCCGCCTGTGCGCGCTCCGGCATAAACACTACCACCAGGGGAATGCCCGCTTGCCTGGCCCGATCTTGAATCTCCGCGGCATATCCGTCGAATTCGTGCAGGCGGCGCTGCCATTCCGTGCTCGGTTTAGCCTTCAGAAACTCCGGGCCGCCGGTCCCCAGCAGGGCAAGCCTCACAGTCGAACTCGGGTCCTTATACACGAGATAACGAAGCATAACTCCGGTTCGCGAGGCTTTCAGGCGTCTCCGCGCAGTTGGCAGAAACCCGGCGTCTGGCGGCGCGGTAGCGGGCAGCACGACCGACCCATTCAGGATGTCCCAGGGCGTCAATATCCAGAGAATCATGTCGGGTCCGGCCGCCAGAACCTCATTGAATCGCAAAGCCAGACTATGCGGGGTCTCCCACGTCAAGGCTTCGTTGTAAAGTTCCACCTTCTGCCCGGCCTGCCGCGACAGTTCCGCCGGCAGCAACGCGGCAAGCGTCTTCTCCCTCGATAAGTGCGTGCCGAACGCCGTCGAGGTGCCAACCATCGCGATCCTGTAGGTTCCAGTCGCTTTGGGTCCGCACTCCATCCCTGCCCTGTGTCCGCAACCATTGAACCGGTATTCGACAAGTCCGATTTCGAAGCCCTCCTCCGAACACACGGAGTTAGGCACTCCCCGCACCCCGGTGGCAGGGTCGTTCTCAATCAAGCAGTTGCCCAGGGTTGATTTCAACTCGGGGAACATCCGCCGCGCAATCAATTCGGTCGAACCTAGCAGGATAGCCATCGTTGTCAGGCCGATGAGCGGCAGCAGAATCCAGTCCCGGCGCGGCAGCTTAAATTCCCGGCCCCTCTCCGCGCCGCCGATCCCTGTGGCTCGCTCGAAACTCCGCTGCACATCGCCCATACGCGTAATCCTTCATTGTCCACCACCAGCAGGCTGGACGATGGTTATCTCCCTTGCTCCAATGCAGCCCGCGGTTGGGCGCCGCTTCGAAGTCCGGGAACTGCGCCGCTGGTGAGCGCCTGAGCGAGTAGCTTGGCTATCGTGGCGTGCCCGTCTGCATTGGGATGCCCGTCCACAGGGAGGTAACCGCGTTCGGGGTTAGCAACCAACCGAAACTCCTGCAGAACATCGAGATAGACCCCGCCGTGACTTACGATGATGCAGCGCAGTTCGTCGTCAAGCCGGTAGGGATCGATTTCCGGCGGCCACTCGCCCCTGGAGATCAACGCCGCTTGCGGGCCCTTCGGCAGATACACAGCGACTATTGGTACGCCGCTGGATCTGGCCCGCGCCTCGATAGCTGCCGCGTAACTGTCGAACTCCTGCAGATGTCTCAGCCGCGCCGGTCCCGGTTCGGCGCCCAGATACCCTAAGTCGTCATGCCATATGTTCCATCGCTTCAAGTACTGGCTTTGACTGCCACACTCAGCCATGAGGTGATTCAGCAACACGTCCGACCGCGTCCTGTGCCACCTGCCGCGCGCCGTATCCAGAATCCGTTTCGCAACTAACTCCTCCTTCTCGCGAAACCAACCCTCGGCCAAGGACACCGCCGATCCGCCCGGCGCCACTACTCCCTGCTCGAATGCCTGCGGCGATTCATCGCCGGTAATCTCATCGGTGGGCAACAGCAGCGACACATTCTTGATGTCCCAATACGATAGGATCCAGAGAATCATGTCGGGCCTCGCCGCCAGCAATTCATCGAAGCGCAGCGCGACAACGCGCGGGGATTCGAGCAGCAGTCCCTCGTTATAGAGTTCTACTTTGCGCCCGGTTCGCCGTGAAAGTTCCGCGGGCAGCAACGCGGCAAAGGTCTTCTCTCTCGCCACGCCCAGTCCCAGCGCAAAGGATGTTCCGGCCATCGCAATTCTGTAGGTTCCGGGAGCCTTTGGTCCGCACTCCATCCCCGCGCGGTGTCCGCAGCCATTGAACCTGTATTCCACCGGTTGACTTTCCGCTTCTTTCTCCCGGCACTCGCTGTTTGGAATTCCCCGCAGGCCCGTCGAGAGATCGACGAACATGCAGTCCTGCTTGATATTACCTGAAATGGGAAAGATCAGGCGCCCAGCTAACTCCGTGCCACCTGCAAGAAAAACGATCGTCAGCAAGCTGAGCAAAGGCAGCAGGAGCCAGTCCCGCCGCCGCAGTCTCGCCTCCCCCTCGATCCCGCGTTCCCCGCTACTGGTTTGCGTCATGCGTGCGATCTCTCCGTGGCTGAGGTAAAGCCTTGCGAGATAACTTGCATGGGCGCGCTCTCCGGCTCCGCTCCCTCGACAACAAGCTCCCACACCGTCAGCCCGGATGCGTCGTGACCAACCTTCGTGAACCCCAGGCTGACATAGTGGTCCACTGCCAGCTTGTTCCGCTCGGTCGGCCGATAACTCCCTACTAACTTCTGGATACCTGCGTCCCGCGCATGCTTTAGAATCTCACCGAGCACCATGTGCTCCACCTTCCGTCCCAGCACGCGGCAACTCATTAGCCAGGTGTCGATCTCCCAAACCCCGGACTCTGCCGGCCTGCAGATGACCACGCTTATCATCCCGTTGTCGCCGAAGATATCTGCCAGGCGCGCTTGCAGCGTGAAGACCTCCGGGTCGTTCTCCGCCGCTATGACTTCTGGATCGGTGTAGCGCCGCGTGGTCAGGTTGTATTGGTTCGATTTATTGATGAGTTGGACGATCCGCGCTCTCCCGGTCGAATCGAAAGGCTGGAACTCGATGGTCATATCAAGCGAGGCAAGGTAGGCATCGACGCCCCCCGCTTGCTTTTGCAGGCTGGCCCGCCTGGCGTTGTCCTGGTAGAAGCCCGCGCGCTTCAGATCTTCGCTGGCAAAGCTCACTGCCTCAAAATAGCCGGCCGCGGCCAGCGTTCTGGCGTACCACGCCGGATCCTCGGGCAGTTCCGGCACGGCCACCTGCGGCAGCAGCTCGCGCACCAGCCCGCGCTCCACCGGGTTATCGTCGAGAAAGACCATTGCATTCAGCCCCAGCGACAGTTCCTCGGCGATAGCTTGAATGTTAGTCGCCTTGTCGTTCCAGTTAGCCTGGAATACGGCAATGTGCTCCAGCTTCAACAGCATCTCCGGATGTTTTTCAAACGGCTCGCGCGCTGCCTCGTCGGTGTTCTTCGACGACACCGCAAGCACGATGCCCCTTTGCCGCAGGTCCAGGGCCAGACGCTGCACCGCCAGGTGTGCCTCTCCGCGCGCATCGCCCTGCGCAACTTGGATGCCCTCCAAGCCATCGTCGCCGATCACGCCGCCCCAGACCGTGTTATCCAGATCGAGAACCAGCGCCTTCCTGCTTTTGCCGCGAATGGCCGCAACGACGCGGGCGACGTGGTCGCCGTACAGCGGAATCACTTCGTCGGAGAAGGAGAACTTGCCCAGGTTCCATAACTGGGGGTTATGCCAGTCGGCCAGGCCCACGGTTTCAGCCAATGTCGTCACATCAAGCAGTACGTCGCCCGAACCCAGAACAAACTTGGCTAACTCGCGATTGATTTCGCCGATCAGGTTTCTCAGCGTTCCGGGAAGCGCGCGGTCGAGACTGCCAAAGAGCGGCTCCGCCGGCGGAGCAAAGGTCTGAAAGATGCAGACGGCATGAGAATGGACCTTGATGCCGTTGCGCAGCGCTTGTAAGTAGCCGATAACTCCCTGCACGGTCGCTGAAGAGGCCTCGGCGTCCCCCAAACAGAGCTTCAACGACAGCGCGCGATAATCGAGTGCAAACAGCACTGCATCCGGCTTTGAGCTGTTCACCTTGGAGTCCGGGGTCAAAGCCTCCTGCGCCGCTTGGTCGTAGGAGGGTGGAACCACCTCAAGGGCAATGCCATGCCGCGCAGCGCTGGCCACTAGCGCCGGCACAACCAGCTCCATCGTCGAGTTGCTCAGCACCCCCAGCCGGAATGGCAGCAATGGATCGAGGCACCTCCCTTCGGAGCGCGCCTTGTCCATGGTCCTCGCCAGTTTGGTCAACTGGTTCAGGTCAAGCCCGTACGATGCCAGGCTCCGCAGCTCGCGGCCCAGCGCCTGCTCCGAGGCGGCTAAGGCCTTCAGCCTCGCGGAAAATTCCTTGGGCGCCCGCGGCAGCCATCGCAATTCCGAGTAGAGCGGATTCATTGCCGGATTGCCATCCAATAACTCATTACAGGCTATCGCCTCGCGTTTTGATAAGTGCTACAAGATCGCCCACGGTTTCAAGCTTTCCGATCTCCGAAGTCGAAAACTTGACCTTGAATGTCCTTTCGATGGTGAGTATCAGGCGAATATGAGTCAGGCTATCCCAGCCGTCTACATCCCTGGCGGAGAGTTCAGGCGTAAGATGAATGGAATCCTCATCGAAGACATCGTCGAATATCTCCGCCAGCCGGGTATAGATCTGCGTTTCATCCATCTTCGAATTCCTCCCTGGGAAGGCGGGCGCCGGCAGGGGGCGTGCAGCGCGCTCCGCCTTGTGGCAAAACCTATCGCGTCGGCCACTCTTCCACGACTACTCCCAGGTCGTTGAGCTGCTGGATCACGGCTTCCACGTTGCGGCGAACCTGGGGGCGGTCCTTGCGGCTGGCCTGTGGCGACTCGGCCACGGCGATCACGCGCCCATAGCGCCAGGCGCTCGGAGGCAGCGCGATCAGCGCCTGCGCCAAGTCGCCGGGGCGCAACTGGAGCTCCTGGCGGCGTGCCGCGTCTGGCCGCAGCATGGTTCCCTGCCCCAGGCTGCTCGGGTTGGCGTCGGCGAGCATGATGCGCAGACCTAGCGTGTCGGTATCCACTGAGAGAAACGGATTGGCCCAAGCTCCCGGATCGCGCACATCCACATACATGCTCTTGGTGGGCAGCGGAATCGCGGCCAGCGCCGCCCGCTGACGGTCGCGTTCGGCCGCTGCGGCCTGCGCGGCTGCTTGGGCCTTTTGCTCGGCGCTGACCGCATTTTGAGCCACGCCCACCACTGCCTGCTCCTCCTTATGGCAGGCCGCGACGGCCATGGCCAACAACAGGAACAAGCCGCAAAACCCCCTCGATCGTGCCCGCTCAATCACCCCTCAAGGATAGCAGGATTCCTCAATGGCGCTCGCCACAGGCCTGGCCGAAGCAATCCACCCGGATGGCGCAGCTTGTTTGTGCATGGGGCCAGTTCGATGTACCTTAATTCGCATGGCAACTCCTTCCTCCATCTTCAAGCTCCGCCGTTTCTCCGAGGTGGACCGGCGCCAGGCATGCTGGAACGTCCTGCCCATATTGCTTGCCGTGCTGGCCGCAATGAGTTCCGCGGCCTCCGCATCTGCCCGGTCGGCAAACGGGTTTCAGACCGCGACCCTGGTGGAAACAGCGAAGTATATTCCCTGCGCCCTTGGATGCTCGTTGGCCGCTTCTCCGGCCAGCGCCTTCTGTCTCCGCGTGGGCAGCGAGGTCCTGGTTGGAGAGGGAAGGAGTTACCTGCATGAGAACAAGTTCACCGGGATGGAGGATTGGACGGGAAAGCAGGTCTCGCTCCGCTTCAATCGGCGTACCCTCTGGATCAAACCGCCCGACCGCTCAACGGTGAAGATCAGGCGCGGATCGTTGTTCGAAGGATTCAAAGATGCTGGATGCGCGCGAGAGGTGCACACGCCAATCCTTGCAAAGGCTAGTCGCACCAAGCGGCCGGCAGGAATTCCACCTGATGCCTTTGCGCTCGCGGGCTCGGGCAAAGGGGACTACCAGCCGCAGTTTCTGTGGTTCCAGTGCGCAATGGATTCCGGTGCAGCGACCATCTCCTGCCGCCGGTGGGTTAAGAACGGCGGTTCCTACGGCACGGAGTGGTACTGCGCGCAAACAGTAGATGGGGCGCCGGTTGCGGCGGATTTCGACTTCGATCCCCTTCTTAGCCGATCGGAGCGTCTTGTACTCAAGTCGGGGGCCGTGCTCCAGCGGGATAACCGGGCAAGAACCAATGACCAGCTCGACCGTCCCACTGAGGCTTGCCGGTAAACCAATGTGAATTGTCTGGTGGTCCCGGCAGTTGCGCCTGATTCAAGCACAGGCTTGTCGCCGCCGGGCCGGCCTGCCTGGAGTAAACGCGCTGGCAAGCGACAGGAGGCTCCGTAAGGGCAAGAGCGTTGTGGCCGTAGTCGGCGGCTCGGGAGAGAATTCAACTTGTTTGAAGTTCTAGGCTGGCATTTGGGCGAGAGTCCAGCCTTCTTTGCATTTCTTGTCGTTGTGCCAGCGGTCGCTATCGCCGGCTGCTGTTGCCCGGCCAGTTACTTGGTATCCTTCCAGTTTTTTCGTTTAATTAGGCGCTACTTCGAATCAGAAAAACACCTCGAAACGGCAGGTACTCCCAAATCAAGAGGGGGAGACCCATCAATCTGAAGCGCATGTCTCTTCGCCGATCCCTGTTCCCTCACTTCCCAATCATCCCGCGCGCAATCGCGTCCAGCATCCCGTTGAGAAAGTTGATCGACTCCGGCGCCGAGTAGCGCCTTCCAATCTCCAGCGCCTCGTTGATGACGATGGGAAACGGCGTCCCTTTGAAGCCCAGCATCTCGCCCACGGCCATGCGCAGCAGATTGCGATCCACAGCCGGCATCCGTTCCAGCCTCCAGTGCTTCGAGTTCGCAACCAGCAGGTCGTCGATCTCTTCCTGGTGAGCGACGGCCACGCGAAACAGGTCCTCCGCAAAGCCGCGCACCTCCGGCTCGACCTCGTCGCCGGCCCTCCAGAAGGTGGCGCGCACCTGGTCCGCGGTCTGCTTCCCGATATCCGCCTGAAACAGCATCTGCATGGCCAGTTCGCGCGACTTGCGCCGCCGTCCGGCCGTCAAGCCGGGCCGCCTTCCATCCCACGGACTGAGGCCAGTCCGTGGGGACCCCGGCCTAGCTGTACTTCGCCTGACTGAAGCTTGCGGCCCAGGCTCACCATCTCGATGGCCGCAACAGCAGCCTCGAAGCCCTTGTTGCCGCCCTTGATGCCGGCCCGGTTCAGCGCCTGCTCCAGCGTCTCGCAGGTCAACACGCCAAAACTGTGCGGAATCCCCGTCTCCTGCTGCGACTGCCCGATCCCCCGCGCCACTTCGTTGTAGATGACCTCGTAATGAGCGGTCTCGCCGCGCAGCAAGCATCCCAGCGCGACGATCGCGTCGACCTTGCACTTGCCTTCACAAGAAAGACCGGCCAGCGTCCGCGCCGCCTGGGGAATCTCCCACGCGCCCGGCACCCGGACCACTTCAATCTCCGCCCGCTTTGCGCCGCTGCGCAACAATGCGTCCAACGCGCCCTCCAGCAGCCGTTCGGTAATCACCGCATTCCACCGCGCCACCACAATGCCAAAGCGCATGCCTGCCGCCGACAGGTCACCTTCGATGGCGACCGGCTTGCCCTTCAAGGGATCGCTCCAGGCCCAGAAGCTGACCTTGAAACCCGGCTCCGGCTCGACGGTGAAGATGCCCGATTTCCAGTGGGTCTCGGTGATGGCGGAAAGCCGCGCGCCGGGGTCGATGCCCACGCCGCGGAACCAGGCCGTGGCCGCCTGGTGGGCGGCATCGAGCGCCGTCACCTCCACCAGCACATCGGCGGCAGAAGGAAACCGGCCATCGACAATCTCCAGGTTGCCCAGCGGGGCAAGGAACGAAGCTCCACGGCTCCCTTCTTCCTCCCACCCCCTGCCGGCGGCAAATCCCAGCGCGGAAAAGAAGCTCGCCAGACGCTCATACACCGCCGCGCTGCCCGCTGGGCGAAGAAAGGAGATTCCCTTGATCATGGTTCGATTCTATCGCGCAGAGGCAGGCAGGGCAGGCAGGTTAGCTGCCCCGTGGGCCAGCGAGTCAGCGCCGGTTCAAGACATCTTTTCGGAACCTCATTGCCCGATCGGGGCACGATTTGCTTATGATCTCCGTGTCGGTGAATAGGACTGAATTCGTGAAAAGAATCTCCGCCGCCACGTGCTCCGCTTCGACCGCCTCTATCTTGCGCCTCGTTCTGTTGGGAATCGTCGCCGCCATGCCCCTCATCGCCGTCGCTCAACCGCACGTGCTCGTCTACACGCGTAATTACCGGGCCGACGGCAAAGGGCACGTCCACGAAAACATCCCAGCAAGTGTGGCGGCCATCGGGAAAATGGGCGCGGAAAAAGGATTCGCTGTTGACGTCTCGGACGATCCCGCCACCTTTACGGGTGCCAATCTAACGCAATACGCCGCCCTGGTCTTCTCCAACAGCAACGACGAAGCCTTTGCAACCGATGCCCAACGCGATACATTCAAACACTACATCGAATCCGGTAGCGGCTTCGTCGGCATTCATTCCGCGTCCGGATCGGAGCGCGATTGGCCCAACTTCTGGTCGGTGCTCGGCGGCAAGTTTGTAGTCCACCCCAAAATGCAGACCTTTGCGGTCCAGGTTGCCGACCCGCTCTTTCCCCCGCCAAAGGCCTTCCCGCACAGTTCGAGTGGACCGACGAATGCTATTTCATCGATCACCTCAACACCGACATTCATCCGGTTCTCGTCACCGATCGCACCAAACTCACTTCGCTCGATCTCATCTAGATCGATCCCGCTGCCTTTCCCAATCCTCTGCCCCTTGCCTGGTATCACAACTTTGACGGCGGCCGGGAATTCTATCTCGCGCTTGGACACAACAAAGAGGATTATGCGAATCCTGTGCTCTATGGAATCATCGAAGACGGCATCTTGTGGGCAATCGGCGCCATCAATTGATTCGATATACTAAGAGCAGGCCCTTTCGACTCCTGCCTCCAACCGCTGACCATGCCTAGTTCCGCCACCGCCAGCGTTCCAGCAGCCCTTCCCATCGCCGGCAACGGCAGCACACGGCACATCCTCGGATTCACCTACTTCACATCCATCTGCTACCTCTCCATCGGCCTGCCGCTCGCCGTCCTGCCGCCCTATGTACATCTGCGCATGGGCTTTAGCGCCGCGTTGGCGGGGCTGGTCATCAGTATCCAGTACATTGCCACCCTGGCCAGCCGCCCCTGGGCCGGCCGCATCTCCGACCGTGCCGGAGCCAAGGTCTCCGTCCTTTGGGGCATGGCAGCCTGCACCGCCAGCGGCGTCCTGCTCGTTGCCGCCGCCGCGCTCTATTTCAGCCTCTTGCACTTCAGCCCTTGGCTCAGCCTTTCCACTCTGATCCTCAGCCGCCTCGTCCTCGGCGTGGGCGAGAGCCTTGGGTCCACCGGCGCAACCCTCTGGGGCATCACCAGCGCCGGACCCGAGCACACCGCTAAGGTCATTGGGTTCAACGGCATCGCCACTTATGGCGCGCTCGCACTCGGAGCTCCCCTCGGCGTCCTGCTCGATCAGCAATGGGGTCTGGCCTCCATCGGCCTGTTGACCGTCCTCATCGGCGCTCTCTCCTTCTTCCTCGCCAGCCGCAAGAGTCCCGTATACATCCCACCCGGAAAGCATCTTCCCTTCGCGCATGTCCTGGGCCGCGTCGCCCCGCACGGCATGGGTCTGGCGCTCGGAGGTGTCGGCTACAGCGTCCTGGCTACCTTTGTCACGCTCTTCTATGCAAGCCGCCACTGGAACGGGAGCGGCGCAGCCCTCTGCCTCACCGCCTTCGGCGCCGCCTTCATTACCGCGCGCCTGCTCTATATCCACACCATCGAACGGTTCGGCGGATATCCGGTCGCCCTGGTCTGCCTGTCGGTCGAATCCCTGGGAGTCGTTCTGCTCTGGCGCGCCTCCTCGCCCTGGACCGCCTCACTGGGCGCGGCCCTGGCCGGTTTCGGCTATTCGCTGGTGTTTCCGGCGCTGGGCGTCGAAGCCGTTAAACGGGTCCCCGCTCACAATCGCGGATCGGCGCTCGCCGTCTACACCGCCTTCGCCGATATCTCTTTTTTCCTCGTTGGCCCCGTGGCCGGCGCTGTCATCGGAGCGTTTGGCTACTCCAGCGTCTTCCTCTTCGCCCTCGTCTGCGTACTCGCCGCCCTCGGTATCGTCGTCGTCCTCAGGCAACTTGAAAGGAGTTAGAGGCGGACCTCGAAGCCGCTTGCAGAGGACTCCCGCTGCTCCATCCCAGATCGCAACGCGAAACCAGGGATGAATTGGCACAATCGACCCAACCCTGCTCTGGCTCTCAGTCCTGAGTTCCGATTGAGCCTTCAACCCCGGCGTCTGAGCCGGATTATGCCCGCCAACGCAGCCAGCCCGGTGCCCAGCAATATGAGACCGGACGGCTCCGGGGTACTGGCTCCAACCGGAGCGCCCAGGCCCCCGCCGGAATCGGGAGAGCCTTCCCCTCCTCCAAAGCCATGCCCGCGGCGATGCTCCGCCGTGCCCAGGATTTGGAAGGTCTCCTGCGGGATCGAGCTGGCTTCGTTGGAGGCATATGCGCCCCCAGTCGGACTCCAAACGGAGGCCTGTTCCCACCACACTGGGCCTTGCAAGGGTGTAGTGGCGTTCTCCAGCGTCAACCAGAAAACGCCGGGACCAAGCTGCAGATCCGGGATCGATAGATGCTCCGCATCGATCTGAAGAGTGGGACCAAACCCCGGCCAGTCGCGCAGGCCAAGGTACGTGTTAGGCAAGTTTGTCATCGCCCCTGATGCCAAAATCGTCCCCCCGTCGGGAGCGGTTGAAATCTCCCAATCCACGCTCGCCAGCGCGTCCCCCGGATCGAGGAAGACGATGAAGTTGGCGCCGTCCACTTCGGAGGCGCGACCCAGCGTGAAGGAATCCGATACCCACAATGGCTCGTTGGGCGGGATGGGGTAATCGTAGGGGAAGATGCCCCAGGCAGTCACATCGACGGTCGGCGGGGGGCCGCTGTTATACAAAACGCGATCGGCGAAAGCGGGCGCCGCCGCAATCGCGCAACCAAGAATGAGCAACGAGGTCGCATGTACCGCTGCCTTCCTCATACTCGATGACTCCACAACGCAGTTCTGTCACCCCGGAACGGGCCGGGGTCGGGAAAGATACATCGGAGATTCGTCCTTGCGGGCGAACCTTCAACGCCGAAAATCGTCTTTCCGGCGAATTCCTTCGCTTGAATCGTGGAAGGTCTCTCCGTATATGCAGCAAGACTGCAACCAATTTTTGAAGATTCTTAATCTGTTTCGATTCGAGACAGTTCTGGCCGCAAGTGATTGTCAATGCTGGTTTGGGCGCGAGTCTGGCCGATTCCTGGATTCACCCGCTTTCAAGACAATGCGCAAGGAAATGCACAGGAGAGAGGAAATGTTTTCAGGAAACCGCGGAGAGGCCCGGCTCAGCCCACCCGGCAGACGCAACGGATTAACCCGTTGCAAATACTTGGTCTCTGACTTGGATTTTTAAGCAAAATTGTTTAACATCAATATGTGAGAGCGAAGGATCTGAAGCGTAAGCTGGCCACGCTGGGAGCGACGTTCGAATGGGGTAAAGGGTCCCATCTGCGCGTGATCCTGAACGGCCGCAAATCTGTCGCTCCGATGCACTCATCCAAGGACATCGGCGTCGGACTGCTTCGGGCCATCGAACGCGAACTTGGAATCAAGGTGAAGTAGGAGGGCAAAATGTTAAGCTATCCGGCCAGAATTCGAAGCGACGGCGATACGTTTATGGTCAGCTTTCCCGATCTCCCTGGCGTCTTCTCGCAGGGCGACGACCGCGAAGACGCGGCGCGCCACGCCGTGGATGCTCTGGAATCCGGTCTCTACTTTCTGGTTAGAGAAGGTGAAGCTCTTCCCGTTCCATCCGCCGCCGGTCGCGGCCTTGTTTCCATCGAGGTCACTTTCGGCTTCGAGTCCAAGCTCTTGCTGGTGCGGGAGATGGTTGCGCAGAAGGTTCGCCCGACCCAACTGGCGCGACGCCTCGGCATCACTCCCCAGGAAGTGAACCGCTTGATCGATCTGCGCCATCGCACCAAGATCGACACCGTCGCCGCCGCCATCCGTGCGCTCGGCAAGCGGCTGGAGTTATCCCTCGCGGCATGACGTAACCCGATGGATCCCACCAACGCAAAACGGCCACCCCGCAGGGTGGCCGTTGTGTACTGATCACTGACAACCGATCACTGACAACTGTTCTTACCGCTCGCCCTTCCGCCAGTTGATCAGGTCGCCAAGCGTGGTGGTCGAGCTGGAAACAGGCGCCTTGTGGCTGTCCGCCTTGTAATGCTCCACCTGGGCGCGGCTGGCCTCGTGTCCTACCGCGCGCAGGCTCAAGCCCACCTTCTTCTCTTCCACGTTGATCTTGATGATCTTGAAATCGTGCTCCAGACCGGTTTCCAGCTTCGACGGTCCGCCGCCCTCGTCTCCGGCCTCGGAGATGTGGCACAAACCCTCCACTCCCTCCGCGATCTCGACAAAGGCGCCGAACTGCGCCGTCCTCAGAACCTTTCCGTGAACGACGTCGCCCACCCGGTGGGCGGCAAAGAAGCTCTCCCACACGTCGGGCTGAAGCTGCTTGATGCCCAGGCTCAGACGGCGGTTCTGCGGCTCGACGCCCAGCACCACGGCCTTCACCTTTTCGCCCTTCTTCACCACTTCCGAGGGATGCTTCACCCGCTTGGTCCAGCTCAGGTTCGAGACGTGAACCAGCCCGTCGATCCCGTCCTCGATCTCGATGAAGGCGCCGAAGTCGGTGAGGTTGCGCACCCGGCCCTCGACCACCGTCCCGGCCGGATAACGCTCCGTCAGATTCTCCCATGGGTTGTCGAGCAGTTGCTTCATGCCCAGCGAGATGCGGCGGTCCGCCGGATTCACGCTCAGCACCACCGTCTCCACCTCGTCGGCCGGCTTCACCAGCTTCGACGGATGCTTCAGGCGCTTCGACCAGGTCATCTCCGACAGGTGAACCAGTCCCTCGATGCCCTGCTCCAACTCGACGAACGCGCCGTAATCGGTAACCGAAAGAACCCGGCCCTTCACGCGCGCGCCCACCGGGTAGCGCTCGGTGGCGTCCAGCCACGGGTCCGGCGTCAACTGTTTAAAGCCCAGCGAAACCCGTTGCTTGTCCTTGTCGAACTTGAGCACCTTCACCTGGATCTCATCGCCCACGTTCACCAGGTCGCGGGGATGCGTCAGCCGGCCCCAGCTCATGTCGGTAATGTGCAACAGGCCATCGATTCCGCCCAGATCCACGAACGCGCCGTAGTCAGTCAGGTTCTTCACCGTCCCGGTCAGAATCGCGCCCTCGCCCAAGTGCTCCAGCGTGGTCGTCCGCTTAGCGTTCTGCTCTTCTTCCAGGATCTCCTTGCGGCTTACCACAACATTGCCGCGCTTCTTGTTCAGCTTGATCACCCGGACTTCAATCTGATGGCCGAGATATCCGTCCAGATTCCGCACGGGCCGGATCTCAAGCTGCGATCCCGGCAAAAACGCCTTCAACCCGATATCCACCGTGAGTCCGCCCTTCACGCGGCTCACCACGGTGCCCATCACCGGGGTCTTGTCGTTCGCGGCCTTCTCGATCGTGTCCCAGATCCGCAGGCGCTGCGCCCGCTCGAAGCTCACCAGGTAGCCGCCCTCCGGCTCCTCGCGCTCGATCACCACTTCGATTACATCGCCGGGATTGAATTTCACCGCTCCGGTGTGATCCAGAACCTGCTCCAGCGGCACCAGCCCCTCGGACTTCAGGCCCACATCCACCACCAGGTGCTTTTCCGTCTGCTTGATCACCGTGCCGGAGACGAGCTTGTCCCCGTATGCTTCCACGGCGGCAGCCTCGGCGGCCTGCTCCCGCTCAAACGCCGCCAGCGCGGCGGAGAAATCGTCCATGGACTCGAGTCCGTGCGCTTCGTGACTCGGCCCGGCGGATACTGCCTTGGCCTTGCCGGCGTTCTCGGCAACGATCCCGGGCTTCGCCCCAATCCCGGTGGCAACCTCTGCCGCGGCCTCCAGGGCAGCTTCGGCTTCGGGCTCTTGAGACGCCGGAACTTCCGCTGCCACCTCGGAGACGGGCGCGGCAGCTTCTTCCACGCTAGTGGCTTTCGCCACCTGCGCGGCCTCGGCTACAGGCTCGGTTAAGGCATCGGCGTCCAGCGCGGGTGTTTCTTCAAATTCGGTGGTCTCAGGGTTGGACGTGGACTCGTACGGCGGCTGCTCCAGCTCCGTCGCAGGCTCTAGCGTGGGCATTTCCAATTCGGTGTTCAGGGTTATGCTCTCGGGTTCGGGATTGAGGACGTTTGCCATCACTGTTGCTCCGGAATTAATTGCGCCCGCGACGGATGACGCCCGCCGCTGGGGGCGGCTCGCGCACCGCGATTCCCGCGGGCAGCGAGCCCTTCAGACCGTTTCCTTCCCATCGAGCCCGCTGCCCGTCCCTGGCCCGTCTTCACGAAGGAGAGTCCTCCCAGCCAAATGCGCTGGATTAGGAAGCGACTGTTCTCCTTGGGAAACACCCGGCAGGCAATGGCTTGCTGGAGGGCGGACGCAACTCACTGCTAGTATTCCGTGCAGCAAGCTACGCTCACGAGTGTAGCAACCTCGGCTTTCCTGCGTCAATCCAACAGTTTGGAACCACCCCCGCGCAACCTGCTTTGCAATCGCATATTCACAAAGCGCCTCCCAAGCAATGGACTTATCCCGCGCGCCCCATGAAAGGTGGATAGTACTTTCGTGCCTCCCCATTCGGTCCGGCGCCGCCCGGACACCTTGCAATCCGCAATCGCCCGATCCTTGCTGTGTCCTGGGTGCCCCGGATCTTGATGATTCGGCCAGGAATTCGGGACCTTGGGATTCGGGAGCAGCGTCTTCGCCGTCGTATCCCTCTATACTGATCCCGGCGAACTTCTCTCATGGATCATCTCTGGACCCCCTGGCGCTTTGCCTACGTCACCACGGCGGAAACCGCGATGCGCCCCGGCGTTGCAGCCAGCCTGGCCGCCTGGCCCGGCGACCTCGGCTGCGTCTTCTGCAACCTGATCGCCTCCATCGATTACGCCATTTCAAAGGGAATGAGCACGGAGGAAGCCGAAGCCGCCGGCGGCCTCATCCATCGCGGAACACACTGCTTCATCTGTCTCAACGCCTTCCCCTACACCTCCGGCCACGTCATGGTGATGCCTTATGCCCACCTCGACCGCCTCGCCGCTTTACCCAAAGAGGCCGCCCACGAACTGATCGATCTGGCCCAGCAAGCCGAGCAGGCCCTTGAAAGTTTGTACAGTCCGCAAGGCTTCAACTTCGGAATGAATCTGGGCCAGTCCGCCGGAGCCGGCGTCCAAGGCCACCTTCATCTCCACGCCCTGCCCCGCTGGGTCGGCGACACCAACTTCATGACCACCGTAAGCGAAACCCGCGTGTTACCCGAAGACCTCCAGATCACGTGGAAGCGCATGAAACAAGCCTTTGCGGAACTGCCTTAGCTCTCCGCCGCCTCAGGCTTCGCGTCAAGTGATGCAGAGGTCAGCAGAGG
>Ga0326728_10006852_pt1 | contig 30131 bp, 23 predicted proteins | sample MB3enrmetagenome_FD_207602 | JGI IMG/M metagenome (GOLD analysis project Ga0326728, IMG submission 207602) | Lab enriched peat soil microbial communities from McLean, Ithaca, NY, United States - MB31MN | ecosystem: Environmental > Terrestrial > Soil > Wetlands > Peat | place: USA: New York...
CCCCTCTCGGGAACCAGTTGTAGGACGGGTTTCCGATGAAGTTGAGGAAGAAGAGCGAAGCCCGGGTGAGATGCCCGGGCTTCGTCTGGGTCAGGGTCCGAAAGACGGCGCCAGGGATAGCACGCCGAGTCCGGTGGCGTGAGTCATTGCTGAGGAGTACGGGGGAATACAACGGGGAGTGGTACAGGAGAGGTCGTTGGGTGCGCGCTGGTGAGTTCGAGTTCCAGGCGTTGGCTGGCGCGCGAAGCGACGCTTTTCGGTTGTTGGTCTTGAGAGGCAGCGCCAGAGTCCAAACGGATCAGGACGCGTTGATGAGCGGCCTGGATTTCGGAGAGGTACATCTGCCCGCCAACTCCCTGAAAGACGGCGCGGCCCGCATGGCTGGGGGAAGCGAGGGGGATGTTGGTGGCGCAAGAAGCGTGGTAGATCTCGCCATCGGTGCTGCAGACCACGACGACGTTTCGATTGGACTCCCAGCCCATCTGAGGCTCCAGGTGGTACTGGCCCGGGGGCAGAACCTGGCGTCCTACAGTGAAGGCGAACGGAACCTTCAGGGTAAGTAGAGGACGCGAACTGACCGGGACACGCATGGAAGGGGAAGGGATGGCTCTCGGGAAGGCCAAAACGTTTTCCAGTGCGTTTTTCATAAACTCTCCTGCGAACAGCGAAGCGATTCAAGCGCGTTGCGCAAATTAGTTAGCTACGGCTGCTTTCGACAGTTAGCACATTGCACGAAGCGGGCAAAACGAACAATGCACAGGAGGTGAAGTTCGGGTGAACTGGAGGTGAACCGGGGGCATGGCGCTAACATATTGAAATTGTTTAGTTTAGATGTCCTTCAAAAAGCTTGCCAGGGAAAGTCCGCACAGTTAGCAAAAAGGAAACTGCTACGCGAGGGACGGGGAGTTTGCTATATTGCCGAGACCCGGGAGAAAACGATGAGTTCGGCTGACAAAGCGAAACCCCTGTATCGATTTGGGCCCTATGTGGCCGACGTTCGCGCGGGCGAACTGTACAAGCGCGGGAAAAAAAACAAGGTGCAGCAACAGCCGATGCAGGTGTTGGCGGCGCTACTGGAGAAGGCCGGGGGAGTGGTGACACGGGAGGAATTGCGCGCGGGGATCTGGCCTGCGGACACATTTGTGGATTTCGAGCACAGCTTGAATACGGCGATCAAGAAGTTGCGGAAGGCGCTGGGAGACAATGCGAACCGGCCGAAGTACATCGAGACGTTGCCGCGCCGGGGATACCGGTTTCTGGGGGAAGTGGAGGCAGTCGAGGAAGCGCCGCGGGCGGTGGCGAAGAGCGGGGGTTCCCCGGCGGGAAAGACGTTTGTGTTGGCGGCGGAAGAGGGCGGGGAGTGCATGGTCGCGCCGACGGATGAGAAGTGCTTTGAGGAATGGCAGCGGCTGAGGGAACTTGGGGATGATGTGGGCGTTGCGATGATGATCACCGAGAAGAAGCTGCTATTGCTGGAGGCGGGGAGCGCGGTGCGACTGCTGTCGGTGAAGGGCGGAGCGGGTTGGTGCGAGGTGAGGATTCTGGAAGGGGAGCATTACGGGAAGGCGGCGCTGGTGGCGCGGAAGATGTTGGTTGAGGAGAGGAAGAGGAAAGGGAAGTGAGGGTGGGGAGCCATTGGCCAGCAGTGTCCCGGCGTGAGAGCGTGTTACGGTGAAAGCTCAGAATTGGCTTGGCGTGAGGTAACCCGAGAACTTGGCGACAACTGAGAAAAACCGGGACTCCCCCCTGTGGGGCCGCGAGCGTTATTTAGGATCACTGCGATTCGAGCTTCGCCATCGGGTTTGGGGGTAACGGCTTTTGCTGGCGGACCGGGTTCACTAACAGGGAATAGTTCAGGACTTGAGCACCAGATCGCCAGCCATGACATGGGCGTGAAGCCTGTATTTTCCATTGCCGTCCTTCCGCACAGAATTCCCAATCCAGCCCTTGGGGTCACCGAACTGCGTACCGCTAACGTCTCCGAACCTCACGGAGAGATCAACGTGCGAGTAGTCTTCCGGGCTTCCGACCTGAATGGTCAGATCGCCCCCGGTAAGCTCAAGATCCTTGTCTCCTGTAACGCCCTGCACCGAGAGGTCTCCGCCGCGCATCCGCGCGTACAAGTTTGTAGATCTGGGGATTGCGATCGTGACCTGAAGTTCATTCTTCGGCACATGCGAGAGCTTGAGTTCCACGGCGCCGTCCGTACGCTTCAATTGAATCTTGATATTCCTTGCCAGCTCCATGTTCTTGCCCTCGACGTGAACGGAAATTTTCTCTGAGTCGCTGCCTACGACGCGAAAGTCTCCATCGTGCAGATGCAAACGAAGGTTCGCACCGCTAGCCAGGACTGCCTCAAAATCCCCATGTTGGAGATTAGTGATCTTCTGCGCGGCCTGGCAGAGCGCCACCGACGCAAACAGCAGATAAACGGCAAGAAACCGGAACACGTTATTCATAGGTCCCCCCCTAGCTGAACAATACGCAAAGAATGGCCCAATGTTCCCTTTTTCTAACTGACGATTCCATGGCAGAAGCAGCAGGAAAATGCGGGGTTACTAGGGGGCGGACGTGGCGGAGGCGGGAGCGGAAGCGGCGAGTTTGAGGACGAGGACTTGGCCATTGGAATGGAAGGAGCCGCCAGTGGCGGTCTTGGCTTCCTGCATGGGGCTTTTGGGGAGGAAATGGGTGAGTTCAGAAACGAGGCCGGTGGAGGATAAGGTCTTCTCGAGGTAGTCGCGCTCGAGGTCGATATCGGGATCGATTTTGTGCGTGAGGCCGTTGTTGCGCTGATCCTTCTCGAAACCGATATCGTGGGTGGCGGCGCCGACCCAGAGCATCTGGCCATTGACGGTGAAAGGCGCTTTCCAGATGCGCAGGTGATTGCGAGAGGCCACGACGGAGATGGGTTCGGCGTGGGCCCAGCCATAGTCCTGTGGGCGGCCGAAGAGATAAAGCTGGCTCATGGGCATGGTGAGATAGGACTCTTTTGAAATACTGGCGATGGCGCCGAGAAGGATCGTGGACTTCACGTCGGCATCCACTTTGACCCAGCCGGCGGTGATGAAGACTTTTTTCATGGCGTCTTCGTTGCCGATAATCAGAAAGTTGACCATATCGCCGGGATTGCCTTGCTTATCAGCGATGCGGCGGGGGATTTTGGCGAAGAGATCATTATCAATGCCAGGGATGGATTGGGCTAAGCGAGCGACTTCGCGGGGCGCCGAACCGTCCGCGGCATAGACTTCGACCTGCACGTTGTAGGAGCCCGTGCCGGTGTCGCTGTTGGCCTGATTGATTCCCAGAAACAATTTGCCGGAGATGGGGGAGACGACGTCCTTGCGCGCGCCGATCAGGAAGGGTTGCGCGACATCGGCATCACCGACTCTGCCGATCAAGGCGCCACGGCCTGCGTCATTATAAGGAAGGATGCGAATGAGGTCTTTGAAGCCGCGGGCAAGGCCATCGGGACCGTTATCGGCCTTGGCGTCGGAATAGCGCAGAGTGCCGCTGGCCGTGACGATGACGCGCTGGCCGGCCTCCAGGGTGATGCCGGTGTCGGTCCAGATTGTGGCGCCATCGAGAGTGAATTCCTTGGAGAGAAGCTGCTTCGTGGCGGGAGCGGCGGAAGCGCCGGTCTGGGCCGCGGGCTGCTGCGCGGAAAGGCGAGGCGGCGGAACCAGAGTTAGAGCGAGAGACATAAAGGACGACAGTGAAGCACGGCTCACATGCAGGGACAAGGCGAACTCCTAGCGTCGCGACCGCTATCTTCATAAGTAACAAAAGAAAGAAGGGAGACGCAAGCTTCTGCTGCGAGTTCGGGGAAGACCCGAGCAACGGACGCGCGGGTAGAAGCCATCTACCGGGGGGATTCCGCGGTGAAGCAAATAAAAACGAGGACGATTCCTTGACTCATGGGAGGGGGGCCTGTACATTGACAGAAGGCGGCGGCAGTGCGATTCGTGAATGTCCGTATCCCTAAGAGATACCGCCATAAATGCCTCATGAGTCGGCCAGGACGCGCCCGCTAAAGTTCCGAACTGCCGCGCCTTGCCTAATCAGATGATTAAGGGAATTACCGCAAGAATTTGCGCCGGGCTGTTGGTGCTTGGAGTGTCTCTGGGAGCAGCGGAGGCGCAGGGAACACCGCAGAAAACGAGGGCGGCCGCGCCAAGCTCGAATGTGCGGGTGGACGGCAGCGAGGCGATGTTCACGACCATGTGCGCGCTGTACGCGGCGGGCTACGAAGGGGAAGTGAACGAGGACAACTGGTCGACGTTCCGCACGCGGATCCGGGAGCGGGTGCGCCAGCAGCAGGGGCCGGCGGTGGAAGCGTTGCGCGACTTTTACAAGCTGCATCAATTGCGGGATCCCGGGGCAATGCTCTCGCGGTACGTGTGGTTCGGACTGGTTGCCGGAACCGCGCCAAAATTCGAGCCGGTGCTGAAACGCGAGGAACTGCCGCCGGATATGCTCGCACTCGAGGGCTTCAGCGAGATTCTCTCCAACTACTATACGGAACAGAACATCGGGCAGATGTGGAAGCAGGTCCAGCCGGAGTATGACCGGGAAATCGAGCGGCTGCACGACCCGGTCTCGCAGATCGTGCTGGTGTCGACGTCTTATCTTCGAGAGATACTGGATCCAAGCAAGCCGGGAACGTTTACGATCATCGTGGAGCCGCTGGTGGGCCGGATCACCAACGTGCGAAATTATGGGGACGACTACGCCGTCATCCTAAGCGGGAGCGAAGAGATACCGGTGGATGTGGTGCGCCACGCGTTTCTACATTTTCTGCTGGACCCGCTGCCGCTGATGTACCCGCACATAGTGGTGGTAAAGCGTCCGGTGTTTGAGATAGCGGCGAAGGCTCCGCGACTGGGGCCGGACCTGAAGGACGATTTTTTCTCGTGGTTTAGCGAATGCCTGGTGCGCGCGGCGGAGTTGAAAGTGAAGCGGATGTCGCCGGGGGAACAAGAAGGGGCGTTAACGGCAAACGACACCAGCGGGTACGTCCTGGTACGTCCGATTTTCAGGGCGCTGACGGGATTTGAAAACTCCGAGCCGTCGATACGGATCTATTTTCCGGATCTGGTCCGCGGCATCGATGAGAAGGCGGAAGAGCAGAGAGTGGCGGGGATTAAGTTTGCCCCGGCGGAAACGCAGGCGGGAGCGGCGGCCATGAGCAGCGAAGAAGTGGCGCTCAAGCGGCGGGCAAGAGTCACAACGATTCCGGATGACCAGGAGGCGCTGGCGCAACTGACGGAAGGAGAGCGGCGGATCGCGGAGCGGAATGCCCGGGCAGCGGAGAGTGCATTCAAGAGTGTGCTGGCAAAATACCCGGATCAGCCGCGTGCGTGGTACGGACTAGGTTTGGTGGCGCTGATGCTGGACCAAAATGTACCGCAAGCGAAAGACATTTTCGGAAGGCTGACGTCCGGAGAGCATGCGGCCACACAGGACCCCATGGTGCTGGCATGGTCGCACGTGTATCTTGGCCAGATTTACGAAGATGAAGGGCAGTTGGAGAAGTCGAAAACGGAATACCAGGCGGCACTCGCGGTGCAAGGGGCTCCGTCCAAGGCGCAGCAGGCGGCTCAAAAAGGGCTGGGCGAACTGGATCTGAGAAAACCGGCCGAGCGGCCCTGAACAGAAAGCCAAAAAGAAAGAAGGAGAGCGGAGTATGAAACGCATGAAGATGGAATTGGCAGGAGCGATGATACTGGGAATTCTGCTGTTTGGAGGAAAGGATGCGCTTGCGCAGGCGCCGGGTACGCAGCAACAGTCCACGCAGGGGGAGAAGACGCCAGCGCCAACAACGCCGGCACCGTTGACGCTGAATGCGGCGCCGCCCCCGGTAACTGCGGAAGAGGAAGCGGCGATGAAAGCATTTCGCGATGCGCCCCTAACCGACGTGCCGAAGAAAAACCAGATGGGCGAGGATTTCGTGCAGAAGTATCCGCAGAGCCGCTACCGGGTGGAAGTATATAGCTGGCTAGTGAAGGGCTACTACGGGGTAGGGCAAATTGACAAGATGGAAGCCGCAGGGGAAAAGGAACTGACGATCCAGCCGGATGACGCAACGACGCTGGCGATCATGGGCTCGATTCTGCCGCGCGCGATGAATGCGAGCACGCCGGACCCAATGAAGCGGCTGGCGAAGGCGGAGCAATACTCGAAGAAGGCGTTGGAGCTGGTCCCGACGCTGCAAAAGCCCGCAGGGCTCACCGATGAACAGTTCACCGCGGCGAAGAACCAAACGAGCGCGATGGCATACAGCGGGCTGGGGCTGGTGGCGTATCGCCGGGGGAAATTTGAGGATGCGATAACAAACCTGGACCAGGCCGTGAAGCTTGATCCGAGCCCGGATCCGGTGAACTACTACCTGCTTGGGGTCACGAACGAGAAAGGTTCACATTTCGACGATGCGATTGCAGCGTTTACGAAGTGCGCCAGCTTACCGGGAGGGCTGCAGCCGACGTGCAAGGCCGGGATTGAGGAAGTGAAGAAGCTTTCGAAGACAGAACTAAACGTGCCGAGGTAAGAGCGCCTCCGCCGCGGCACGTCGGGAGTCAAGGTGATGAACCGCGGGGATGATGAACAGTTAGAGGAACGGCTGGGCTACGCGTTTCGTGATCCTGAGGTGCTGGACCGCGCGTTGACGCATAGTTCAGCGGTGCCGGAGCTGCGCAGCGCCCGAGGGGAGGAAGTATCTTTCAGCGGGTCGGCGGTGCAGGACAACGAGCGGCTGGAGTTCCTAGGAGACGCGGTGCTGGAACTGTTGACGAGCGAATACCTGCTGGCGAATTTTCCGGAATGGTCGGAGGGGCAGCTCTCCAAGAGCCGGGCGCGGATCGTGAATGCGCATTCGCTGGAAGCGGCGGCGCGGAGCCTGGGGATAGGAGAGCACCTGCGGCTGGGACGCGGCGAGGAAAAGACCGGGGGGCGGGAAAAGCCGGCGCTGCTGGCGGACGCATTTGAGGCGGTGGTGGCGGCGATGTACCTGGACGGCGGGCTGGAACCGGTGCGGGAATTGCTGAAGAGGACGGTGTTCCAGTTGGCACTGGAAAGCGGGGAACGCATCTCCGAATCCGACCGGAAGAGCGCGCTGCAGGAATATTTGCAGGGCAAAGGCGCGCCGCCCGCGGAATACCGATTGGCCGGGGAAACCGGGCCGGATCACCAGAAGACGTTCCAGGTGGAGGTGTGGGTCAAGGGCGAATGCCTGGCCAACGCGGAAGGCAACACGAAGAAGGAAGCGGAACAGCGGGCGGCACGCAGCGCGCTGGAGAAGCTGCAGCAAGTGGAAGCGAATGCCAGCGAAGGGGTGGAACCGCATGCCGGATGAAACGCTCCCGCCGAAGAACGCGGCTCCGCTGACCCCAGGGGAAACGGAACCGGAAAAGACGCCCGAAGCGCCGGCGAATCGGACGACGATTTCAGAATACCTGGAATCCCTCCTGGTAACGGTCATCCTGGCGTTATTTGGCACGAGTTTCGTGGTGCAAGCCTTCAAGATTCCTTCCCAATCGATGGAACGAACGCTTTTGGTAGGCGATCACCTGCTGGTGAACAAGTTCATCTTCGGAGGGCGGGGGCAGTGGTACGACAAATTTCTGCCGTACCGGCCACTGAAGCGCGGGGACATCATCGTTTTCAAATATCCTTACCAGGACCATCCGCACTTTGTGAAGCGTGTGATCGGGTTGCCGGGAGATCACCTGAAAGTGGCGGACCAGCAGGTGTACATCAATGGGAAACCGCTGTATGAGCCGTACGCGGTGCACGATCCGGGGGTGGGGTACGATCCGCTGAACTATTCGTTCCCGCCGGTGGGCAATCAGATTTTTGTTTCCGCGGTGCAGCCGGAATGGACGCACGAGATCCGCAAATACATCCAGGGAGACGAGCTCGTTGTGCCGCCGGGGCGGTATTTTGCGATGGGGGACAATCGGGATCACAGCCTGGACAGCCGGTACTGGGGATTTGTGGATCGCGATGCGATCATGGGGCGGCCGTTCCTGATTTACTGGTCGGTGGACGCCAACAGCAGCGATTACAGCGAGACGTCGTTTGGGCAGAGAATTATCGGGATTCTAGATACTCTGCTGCACCTGCCGGCGCGAACGCGTTGGAGCCGGATGCTGCATACTGTGCATTAAACGCGAGGATTCTGACTTTCCGCCTAGGCGGGCTGAGGAAAAACCCGGGAAAGATTTTCTTCAGGGGCTAAAGCCCGTTCGTTTTAGGGGCTTTGCGCCGGGGCTGAAGCCCCGGCCTCCTAAAGAAAACGGCCCCTTCCGCAGCCTCTTAGTTGTTTCGGCGGCCGTACACTTTTTCGTGGTGGTCTGAGAAACTCCCATCGGCATGAGTCGAATCCGGAGATACGGAAGAACCGCGGCAGTAGCGGTAGTGCTGCTGGTTGCGGCGCAGGTAGGGGTGTCTCTCCTGGCGCGCACGCACCGTATGCACGGTTACCTGATCGCGCGTCTGGAGAGGGCGTTCGGGAGGCCGGTGGAGGTCAGGCGATTTTCGGTACAGATTCTGCCGATTCCGGAGGTGGACGCGATCGGAGTCACGATTGGAGAGGATCCTGCATTCGGCCACGAGTACTTCATGCGAGCGGAAAACATGGCGGCGAGCTTGCGCTGGATGGGGCTGCTGCGGGGCCACCTTGAATTTGGAACGATGTCGCTGACGAGGCCGAGCCTGATCCTGGTGCGGAATGCGCAAGGACGGTGGAACCTGGAGGACTGGCTGCCGCCGGTGAAGGCGAAGCCGGGGGACGCCGGGACGTTTTATGGACCGCATCAGCCGGTCGAACCCACACATCATCTGCAAAGAATCGAATTCGACGAAGGCCGCGTGAATTTCAAGGAGGGCGAAGAGAAGAGGCCGTTCGCGTTCACGGGCGTTTCCGGGAGCGTGGAGCAAGTCTCGCCAGGGCGCTGGGAATTGCGGCTGGAGGCGCAACCCTGGCGAAGCGGGGTGACGCTGCAATCCACGGGGATCTTGCAAGTGCGGGGAGACGTGGCGGGCACTTCGGCGCGGCTGCAGCCGGCGCAGATTCAACTGCACTGGGGCCGAGCCTCGATTGCGGATTTGTTCCGGCTGGCCACGGGGAACGATCCCGGCGTGCGCGGGGAATTCGCGGTGGACGGACATGCCAGCGTGGGCAAGGAAAATCCTGGCGACGCGGCAGCGGGGGAATGGCAATTTGAGCTGCAAGCGCGCACAACCCAAATTCACCGGTGGGACCTGACGGAGCGCAACGACAATCCACGCGTCAACCTGAACTTGAAAGGGAAGTGGAATCTGGTGGCGGGAACGGGGCACGCGGACGAGATGAGCATCGAGTTGCCTGGTTCGAGCTTGCATGGGTCCGCTGATCTGCAAATTGCCGGGCCGCTGGAATGGAGTGCGCGAATTGACCGGGCGGGCGTGCAGGCCTCGGATTTGCTGGCGTGGTACCGCGCGTTTCAACCGGATGTGGCGGAAGAAGTGACGGCGGAGCAATTCTTCAGCGGGGAAGGCACGGTACAGGGATGGCCGTTGCAATGGGAAGGGACGCGGATCGCCAGCGATGGCGGGAGCTTGCGGCTGCCTGAATTCCCGCAACCCGTGCGGATTGGAGAAGTGCGCGGGGAGATGCGCGGTGAAAAATTCAGCGTTGAGCCAGTGCGCGTGACGCTGGGGCCGGCAGCGAAGGAAGCCGCGCCACCGGCAAGACCGGAGAAGCTTGCAGCGAAGGGACGAACCGCGGCGGAGCCGGCAAACTCGGTCGAGCTGCGATTTGCGCACGATTTCGCTGCGGGCCATGGCGATCTACGGATCGTGGGAAGGCTCGACAAAGTGCAGGATTTTTTCAAGGCAGCCGCGGACGTGGGGCACACGTTGAATCACGGTTGGGAACTGAGCGGCGGCGTCGCCACGGCGATGGATTTGAATTGGGAGCATGGATTTCTGAGGAGGCAGTGGAACGGCACAGTGGAGTTGAAGAAAGCGGAGCTGCAGGCGGCGGGATTGAACCAGCCGCTGAAATTGGAGGACGTGTCGCTGGAGTGGAAAGACGGGCAGCGAGGGGCGACGATCTCGCGAGCCGAGGGGTTTGGCGCGACGTGGTCCGGCGGAATCAAGGAAGCGGCGGCGCTGAACGCTACTGGCGGGAGCGACTGGGGATTCCGGTTGCACGCGGACCATCTGGACGCCACGGAACTGGATCGCTGGTTTGGACCGAGGGCGCGGCCGAACTGGCTGCAGCGGCTGCTGCCGTCGCTGCTGGGGAACAACAACACCGGGGCGAAACCCAGCGAGCTGTTGCGGCGAATCTCGGCGGAAGGCGAGCTGAGCGCGGACAGCGTGACGATCGAAAAAGTGAAATTGGGGAAGGCGAATGCAAAGCTGGCGTTTCACGACCTGCATTTGGAAGTGAGCGAGGTCGAGGCGCAATGGGCCGGCGGCACGGTGCGCGGCGGGATGACGGCGGTGTTTTCGGCGTCGCCAAAATATGAGATTGCCGCGGGATTTGACGGCGTGAATCTGGCACTGGTGCCCTGGGCTACGCACTGGACAGAACGCTGGGCGGGCACGGCGAAGGGCACGCTGCAATTGACGACGAAGGGAGTGGGGCGAGAGGAGTTGCTGCAAGAACTTGAGGGAAGCGGAGAAATCAAGTTGAAGGGCGTGGAATTTCGCGGCTGGGACGTGGTCAGCAGCCTGGAAGCGGGTGCGCCGCGCATGGGCATGTCGCGATGGATGAGTGGAGAAGGGGAATTCGAGGTGAAGGACCGCGCCGTGAATTTCGAGGGGATTCGCCTGGAGGGCGCGAAGGAGAAAATGGAGCTTGCGGGGACGCTTAGCTTTGGCCAGGAGGCGAAAATCACGATAGCGGAGAGCGATTTGCGGGAGCACAAAGCCAAGGGAGGCGCGGCGGCGCGGAGTTTTGAGATGAGCGGACCCGTGGATGCGCCGCGAATCCGCATCGAGCCGGCGGCGGTGGTGGCGGCGAAGCCCTGAGGGGGAAAAGTTTTGGGCCAGTAGTGGTTCCGGAGATTCCGATGGAGCGGGTGTTGGTTTGTGTGGCGCTGCTGGCCGCTGGTGTTGGCGCGGCGGGCGGCGACCAGCGCGTGGTGTTGCTGCCGAAGCTGCGGGTGGGGCAACCGGTGAAGTATGACGTCCACGGAAAAGTGAAACGGCACGTCAAAACAGAGAGCCGGGTCGAGACGATGCTGCATCCAGGTGATGTGCAGCGCGATGTGGCGATGCCGCTGGTTTTTACCGCGAAGGAAATCCATTTGGAGAAGGGGCAGCCGGTGGTTGTGGCGCACGCGGAGTTCGATGCGGGAGAGGCCGACGCTTCCGATAAGAGCGCATCCGCGCGCGCGAACGTCGAATTCACGATTGCGGGGGACGGGCAGGTTGCGAAGGCCGAGGGCCTGGACGATGTTGCGCCGGAAATGCGGCTGGCGTGGCAATTCTGGCTTTCGCGCTTTGCGTTTGGGTGGACGCTGCCGGCGGAGGGCGCGAAGCCCGGGGACAAATGGAAGAGCGAGGAGGCGGAAAAATCGCCGTCGCCCATCGCAGATTTGGTATGGGAGACGGAAACGACTTACGTGGGGAATGACCGGTGCCCGCTGATTCCGGCGGAGACGTGCGCGAGTTTCTTGACGCGGGCGACGCTGAAGCAGAAATCTTCCGCGAAGGATGCGACGCCGGAGGATTACCGGCTGCACGAGTTGCGTACATCGGGCACGGCGAAGGGCACGGATGAAATTGTCACGTATATCTCGCTGAAGAGCAGGCTGGTCGTGCGGGCAACGGAAGAGACGCAGCAGTCCATGGACGTGACCATCGCGAAAGCAGATGGCACGAATGGCGTGCACTATACGATTGAGGCGAGCAGCCGGTTTGAGACGCTGCTGGTGACGGGGAATGAATCGGCCGAGAATAGAGCAGCAAAGAGGCAATGAAGCAACGAAGCAATGAAGTAGGGCGCTTATCGGTGGCGGATCGGTCCCGGTTACCCGGCTTCCTGAAGTAATGAGAAAGGAAGAGCAAACCCAAAACCCACCCCCGTAACCACATCCGGGGCGCAAACAATACGCTTCAAGAAACGAGGGTGGGGCACCCGGCGCCTGACGCGAGTCGTCTATTGCTTCACGCGCCTAATCGTTCCGTCGACTTCGACCACATATACTCCGTCTTTGGTTCCAATAAATTCGGGGAGAGGATGAGTTTGTCTCAGGACGTGAAAAACGTCCGTGTCTTCGGGGGAATCGGTCAGGACGTGGGAGTGGAAGCCGCCGGCAGGTGTCTTCCCGGGCGGGGCTGAGTGCTTTACTTCCAAAATTGACTTATGAAGCTGGCGTGTCTCAAGGATAGTTGAGCCGTCGGCGGAAACCAGGAAACGCGTGTCTCCGCCAAGCGGATAGACATCCGCCGCAGTTTGTGCAGGTAGGACATAGACGTACATCTGGCCGGAATCCAAAGGTAAGACGTAGGTGTTATAGGGGCGTTTCTCTAGGGTTAGGTTTTGCAGGGACAGTTCAATTGCTTTTGCCGCCACAAAAAAGAAGCCGGTGTCCGACCGAGGTGGATCGAACGTGTTGACTGTGAACTGCTTAAGGTCGCTTCCCTGAATGGCTTCGTAAACGGTCAAGAAAACATCCTTGGCCTCGCTGAATCTGCCAAACACAACGACCCAGCCTGTAGCGCTCTTTCTGGCGATGTGCCGACGCACTGCACCCTGAGCAGGCTTGAAAGCCCGCACAGCGTCGGTGGCATGCCAGGAGGCTTGATCATATTCCGCGAGCATCCTCCCTCGCGCAGTAATTTCCGACAATTCCGAATCAGAAGGCGGCTTGTCGGACTGTGCCAAGATTGGCGCGACGCAAAGAGCCATCGCAACGACCAGTTTCCAAGGGATCCGCATTTCCATACCTCCACCAAGCCTCGACTGTAGCCTGGATTGTTTGACCATGACAGGTTGCTTGAATACCCCCAATATATATGACCTCGGTGACTGTGGCGTGGCCGATTTGAGTTGTGATTAGCAGTAGCTTATTGAATTTGGGGACGCGGTATAATGGTGGTTTCGGCTGGCGGTGGCGGGCCAGCAGGAGACGCTCAGGATGAATTTCAAGCTGCACAGCACGTACCAGCCGCGGGGGGACCAGCCTGCCGCGATCGAGCAGCTTACCCGAGGCTTGAAGGCGGGAGAGAAGCACCAGGTGCTGCTGGGCGTGACGGGTTCGGGCAAGACGTTCACGATGGCGAAGGTGATTGAGGAAGCGAACCGGCCGGCGCTGGTGCTGGCGCACAACAAAACGCTGGCGGCGCAGCTCTATCACGAGTTCAAGCACTTCTTTCCGGAAAACGCCGTGGAATATTTTGTAAGCTACTACGATTTTTATCAGCCGGAAGCGTACGTGCCCTCCGCGGACATCTACATTGACAAGGAAGCGACGATCAACGACGAGCTGGACAAGCTACGAATGAGCGCGACGCGTTCGCTGTTTGAGCGGCGCGACGTGGTGATTGTCGCATCGGTTTCGTGCATCTACGGCATCGGCTCGCCGGAAGCGTATTACGGGATGCTGGTGATGCTGGAAAAAGGGCAGCAGGCTTCTCGGGAAGCGCTGCTGCACCGATTCGTGGATATCCAATACGAGCGCAGCGAGGACCTAAGACGTGGAACATTTCGCGTGCGCGGCGACATCATCGAGATTTATCCGACGTATGAAGACCAGGGCTACCGGATCGAAATGTGGGGCGACCAAATTGATACGCTGCGGCAGATCGACCCGCTAACGGGCGAAATCCGCGCGGGGCAAGAAGATATCGCGCGCGTGCCTATCTATCCGAAGACGCACTACGTGATGCCGCAGGAGCAGCGCGACCGCGCGATTGTGGGCATCCAGGAAGAGCTGGAATGGTGGAAGAAGGAACTGGAGAAGCAGAACAAATTTGTGGAGGCGCAGCGCGTGGTGCAGCGCACGATGTTTGATATCGAGATGATGCGCACAATCGGCTACTGCCACGGCGTGGAGAATTATTCGCGGCACTTGAGCGGGCGTTTGCCGGGAGAAGCGCCGCCGACGCTGCTGGATTATGTGCCGCAGGATTACCTGCTGTTTGTGGATGAAGCGCATGCGACGATCCCCCAGGTGGGAGGAATGTCCCACGGCGACAGGTCGCGGAAGCAGACGCTGGTGGATTATGGCTTTCGCATGCCCTCGGCGCTGGATAACCGGCCACTGACATTCGAGGAGTTCGAGCACCGCATGAATCAGGTGATCTATGTGTCGGCGACGCCGGGTCCGTATGAATTGACGCGGTCCGGAGGTGTAGTGGTGGAGCAGGTGATCCGGCCGACGGGATTGATCGATCCGGAGGTGGAAGTGCGTCCGGTGAAGGGCCAGGTGGACGACCTACTGGAGGAGATACGGCTGCGCGCGGAGAAGAACGAGCGAGTGCTGGTGACGACGCTGACGAAGCGCATGGCGGAAGACTTGAGCGAATATTTTTCGGAGATTGGCGTGCGCTGCCGGTATCTGCACTCGGAAGTGGAAACGCTGGACCGGATTAAGATTCTGCGGGATTTGCGGAAGGGCGAGTTTGATGCGCTGATCGGCATCAATTTGTTGCGCGAGGGCCTGGACCTGCCGGAAGTGTCGCTGGTGGCGATTCTGGATGCGGACAAGGAAGGCTATTTGCGGAGCACGACTTCGCTGATCCAGACCATGGGGCGTTGCGCGCGGCATATTTCGGGAAAAGCGATTTTGTATGCGGACAGGCGGACCAAATCCATGAACGAGGCGATCGGCGAAACGTACCGGCGGCGCGCGAAGCAGCTTGCGTACAACAAGGAAAACAACATCACGCCGCAATCGATTGTGAAGGGCGTGGACATGGAGCTGGCACACATCGTGGAGGCGGATTACGTGACGGTGCCGCTGGATGCCGGGGAATTGGACGCGGCGACGGCGAACATTCGCTCCGAGGAACAACTCGCCGAAATCCTGGGAAAACTGGAAGCGCAGATGAGGGAGGCGGCGAAGAAGTTCGAGTTTGAGAAGGCGGCGCAGTTGCGGGACCGTATACGGTCGTTGAAGCAGCAGGATTTGACGGGAATGTTTGGGAAGGAGACGAGCGAAGGAGCGGGCGGTGCCGGCGATTGAGGGTTGGGCGACGTGAGAGGGGAAGTTCACTAGAGCCGACCTGAAGTCCGGGCGTTGCACCCTTTGAAGAGAGATCCCTCGACTGCGCGGCCCGGCGCGCCAGAAAACGGCGCAAAAGAAGAAATCGGGCCGCTTCGCTCGGGATGACAATTTGTGGGTGTAATAGGCATCGCAAAAGCGGCGGCGACCCGCCCTTCACTGCGCTCAGGGCAGGCCGCACTCCAAATTAGCTGGATCAACGGCTGCGACGGCGGAGCGCGTCGAGGGAATAGAAGGTGCCGCGCCAGGTGATGCCGCCCTGACGCAAGGTGATGAAGGTGGAGCGCAGAAGCATGTAGGTGAAGAGGAGCGCGCCAAGGGGCAGCGTGAGGCAATAGAGCGGGGAAACGCGCATGACGATGTCGACGCCCATGTGAAAACACAGAGCGATCAGAACAGCGACGGCGGCGAAAGCGCGCACCCAGCCGTGGCCAAAGAGAATGCCGAGCGAGGGCAAGATAAACAGAGCGAACAGGCCGAGAGATTGGGCGGTAACCAAGGGTCCGCTGAATTGAGCGCCCGCGAAGAAATTTTTCTCCACGCCGCGAATCAAATTGCCAATGCCGACGTGCCAACGCACGGAAACCGCGTCCTGGGCGACGGCCACGCCGGAACGGAAACCGCCCAGCTTGACAATTTTGCCAAGCATAACGTCGTCGATCACTTCCATGGCCAAGCGGCGGTGGGTGCCGCAGGCCTCGTAGGCAGTGCGTTTGACCATTTGAAAAGCGCCCACACCGACATAGGCGCGTGAACGCGGATTGCTCACCTGGCGCGGGTCGATGGCCATAATAAAAGAGAGGCCGAAGAAGGTGAGGAACACTTTTTCCCAGAAACCGACCATGACGATATCACCGAAGAGCGTGAGATGGTCGAGTTGGCGATCGCGTGCGAGGGCCACGGAGCGGCGAAGCGTGTCCGGCCGGAAGCGCACATCGGCGTCGGTAAAGAGCAGCCAATCACCGGAGGAGACTTCGTAGGCCTCTTGAAGAGCATGAGGTTTGCCGAGCCAACCTGTGGGTAGTTCGGTGATGTGGACGACGCGGAGGCGGTCGTGCGTGGCGGCGAAGTCGTCGAGGATGCGGGGCGTGGCATCGCGGGAACGGTCGTCCACGGCAATGATTTCCAGGCGGGGATAATCGATTTCGATGAGGGTGGCAAGGGCGTCGGGCAGCTTCTCCTCTTCATCGCGTGCCGCGAAGATCAGCGAAATCCGTGGGCAATCGGCGTCTTTTGCGGGGGCATAGCTTTTAAGCCAGGGTAAGCGCACCGCGCCATAGGCCACGCGCAGGCCGTAGGTGACCCAGACGAAAGCGATGAGTCCGAAGAGGAGCAGCCAGAAAAGATGCATGCTGATTGGAGTCGAGAGCCAGCCTCAGGTTATGCTAACACGGATGCCAAAGAGCATTGCCATCGTGGGAGCAGGACGCGTGGGGCGCGCGCTGGGGCAACGGCTGCGTGAGCTGGGCTGGAGAATTGGGGTGGTGGCGGGAAGGACAGAAGCCAGCGCGCGGAAGGCGGTGCGCTTCATCGGAGCGGGGCAAGCACAGGCAGGAGTTACCCGGCAGATTTTCGGCAGCACCACGATTCTGGTGAGCGTGCCGGACGACGTGATCGCCAGCGTGGCGGATGAGCTCGCGCGAATGGGCGGAGAAGAACTGCGGGGCAAGGCTGTTTTGCACACGAGTGGTGCGTTGGGTGCGGGCGTGCTGCAGTCCGTGCGGGCCTGCGGCGCGGCGGTTGCTTCCATACACCCCATGCAGACGTTTAGCGGCGTAGGCGTGCCACCGCTGGAAGGCAAAGTATTCGCCATTGAAGGCGACGAGATCGCCGTGCGCGTGGCACGAGGGATCGCGCGCGAGCTGGGAGGAACTCCGGTGAGCATCGCGGCCGCCATGAAGCCGCTGTATCACGCCGCGGGGGCATTTGCGGCGGGACACCTGCTGGTGCTGGAAGAGGCCGGGGTGCAAATGCTGATGACGGCGGGAATGAAGAGGCAAGAAGCCACGCGGGCGCTGCTATCGCTGTCGCGGCAGGTGATCGACCACTACGAAAAGTTGGGGCCGCACAAGGCGTGGACCGGGCCGCTTTCGCGTGGCGATTACGGCGTGGTTGCCGGCCATGAAGAGGCTTTGCAGCAACTCGCTCCGGAATTTCTGGAAGCGTACCGGGCGGTGAGCCGGCTGGCGGCGCGGGTGCTGGCGCACGATCCGGCCGCCATGCTGAAAGAATTGGAAGCGATTTCAATGGCGTTACAGCAATCATCGAAAAGCAAAGGGGGCCAGGCTTGACGCGACTTCAAATTCCCATACAGAGCGCCACGCTCAAGAACGGATTGCGCGTGGCGATTGCGCCGGATGCGACCGCTCCGGTGGTGACGATCGGGGTGTACTACAAAATCGGATTCCGGCTGGAACCGCGGGGGCGCAGCGGGTTCGCGCATTTATTCGAGCACATGATGTTTCAAGGCTCGGAGAACGCGCCGAAGATGCAGCACATCAAGCTGATCAATTCGAGCGGGGGCTTGCTGAACGGCTCGACCATGTACGACGTGACGAATTATTACGAAGCGGTGCCGTCGAATGCGCTGGAGCGGGTGCTGTGGCTGGAAGCGGACCGCATGCGCGCGCTGAAAGTGGATGACGAAAATCTGCGGAACCAGCGCGACGTCGTGAAGGAAGAAGTGCGCGTCAACGTGCTCAACCAGCCCTACGGCGGGTTTCCGTGGCTGGACATGCCGCCGGTGGCGTTCCGCAACTGGGCCAACGCGCATAATTTCTACGGAGATTTCGCGGATCTGGATGCGGCGAGCCTGGCCGATGTGCAGAAGTTTTTCCGGACGTATTACGTGCCGAACAACGCCGTGCTTTTGCTGCTGGGGGATGTGAAGCCGGAGGAAGGATTTGCGCTGGCGGAAAAGCACTTCGCGCCGATTCCGGCGGGAGCGGCGCCACCGTTTGCGGATCTGAAGGAGCCTCCGCAGAAGGAAGAACGGCGGGGACACGTCGAGGAGAAATTCGGGACGCTGCCGGCGATGGCCGTCGGCTATGTGCTGCCGGCGCGGCGGATGCCGGAGTGGTTCGCCATGGCGCTGCTGGACCAGGCGCTGCACGGCGGCCGGGCCGGGCGCATCTACCGCGAGTTGGTGCTGGAAAAGCAGATTGCCGTGGAAGCGGATGGAGGGATCGAGGATCTGTTCGGGTACAACGGGCCAACGCAGATGACGACGCGAATTCTGCACAAACCGGAGTATTCGGCGGAGGCTACGCTGGACGCGTTTGACGCGGTGATTCGCGAGGTGCAGGAAAAAGGCATCAGCGAGGACGAATTGCAACAGCTGCAAGTGAAATGGCGTTCCGACTATTACTCGACGCTCGAGGCCGGACGTGGGGGATACATGCCGCACTACGGGCTGATGCACCTGCTGGCGTGCTTTACGCTGTTCGACAATGAGCCGCAACTGGTGAACACGATTCTGGACGGTTTCCTGGAGGTGAAGCGCGAAGAGGTGCAACGCGCCGCGCAGAAATATCTGCGGCCAGAGAACCGCGCGATCGTGTTCCGCACGCCGGTGAAAAGCGATGCGAAGGAGGCGGCGTAATGGCGATGCACGAAGCAGAGGTTCCCACATTGGCGCCGGCATTGACTTCGGAACGCCCCGTAACGTGGCCGAGGCGAACGAGAGCGCGGCTGGCGAATGGACTGGAAGTGGTGCTGGCGGAAGCGCGCTCCATACCAAAGTTTCACGGAGAACTTTATTTTCGCGCGGGGGATGCGCTGGTGGCGGATCGCGCGCCATGCCTTGCCGAAATGACGGCGACGGTGGTGCGCACGGGAACGGCGAAGCGCGCGAGCCGGCAGATTGAAGAGGACCTGCGGCGTCTGGGCGCGGACCTGGGCACAAGCGCGGGGCAGGATACGAGCGCGATTTCTTTTGCCGGGCTGAGCGAGTTTGCGGAGCCGCTGCTGCAAATGGTGAACGAACTGGCGCGCGAGGCCTCGTTTCCGGATGCGGAGTTCGAGCGGGAACGGCGGCAGAAGCTCGAGGAAGTGAAGCTGGAAAGGACTTCGCCGGGGTTTCTGGCCGGAGAGAGGCTGCGCAAGGTGTTGTTTGGAGCGCACCCGTACGCGCAAGTCTCGCCGAGCGAGGCGCAAGTGGCGGCGTACCAGCGCGAGGATTTGCAGAGCGTGTACCGCGAAATCTACACGCCGGAAAATACGCTGCTGATGCTCGTGGGCGACTTTGATCCACCAGTGCTTTTAAAGACGATCGAAAAGGTGTTTGCAGATTGGACAGGGAAGAAGCCTGTGGCGAAGGAAGCGCCAGGGCCGCCAAAGCCGCGCGGGCGCCGGGTGTATCTGGTGCACAATCCGGGTTCGGTGCAAACGCAAATCCTGGCGGGCTGCCACGCGATCACTCGCAAGCATCCGGACTGGCTGCGGCTGGGGTTGACGAACAGCTTGTATGGCGGAGCGTTCAATTCACGGCTGGTGATGAACATCCGCGAGGACAAGGGGTACACGTATAGCCCGCGGAGTGGCTTGATGCCGCTGCGCGAGTATGGGTACTTCTCGATTTCGGCGGCGGTGAGGAACGATGTCGTGGCGGCTTCGCTGACGGAGATTTTCTACGAACTCGACCGGCTGCGTTCCGTGCGGGTTCCCGAGGCGGAGCTTGCCGATGCGCAGAATTACCAGACGGGCGTGTTCTCCATGGGGCTGGCGACGCAGGAGGGGCTGCTCTCGCAATTTTCGACCGTGGAGCTGAATGAATTGCCGGCGGACTATCTGGAGACCTACCGCGACAAAGTCAGGGGGCTGACGGCGGAGGATTTGCTGGCGACGGCGCGGAAGTACCTCGACTCGGCAAACATGCAGATCGTTGTGGTGGGGGACCGCGCGCAGATCGAGGAACAGGCGGGGCTGTTTGGGGAGGTCGAAGTGTACGACAACCAGGGGAAGCGCATGGAGTGAACGATGGGACTGGATCCCGAGGACGATGCTTTTTCGGATGAGATCAAGCGAGAGGATGGGCTGGAACGCTACTGGCTCTTCTACAACGGTGAATGGGCCGAGACGGTTTTCGGTCTATTGGCGGCGGCCACGGCAATCCTGTGGTGCTTTCTCTACGTTCTAGGTTACGGCGAGACTCTTGCCGGGTACGTCATTGGCGGGCTGGCGTTTTTCAGATTCGTGGGATGGTATTTTGTTTTCAAATCCCTGCAACGCTACGAATCTTCCGGTTGGCAGATAGGGCGGAAAAAATACACGAATGCAGAAAAATGGAAGATCGCTGTCGCGGCTGGGCTTTGGATTTTTATCTTGTTGTTTTTCGGAACGGCTCTTCTGAGGCACAGGAGATAGCCGCCTTTACCCGGCGGCGCGGGTGATTTTGCTATTGCCTACTTATTGCGCGGCTGCTATTATTAAGTAGTTATGTCATTGCAGTTCAACTACCGCCGAATACTCCTTTTGCTTTCCTTTCTCCTGATTCTCTGCTGTGCCAATGCTGTCCTCGCCAAGAAGAAGCCGCCAACGCATCCCATCAATTTGAATTCGGCTAGCGCGGCGGAATTGCAGCAAGTGCCGGGGATCGGGCCGTCAACCGCGGACAAGATTCTAGAGATGCGGAAGTCGTATGGCGCATTCAAGAGCGTGGATGACCTCCTGGCGATCAAGGGGATTGGTCCAAAGAGGCTGGAAAAGATGCGGAAGTTTCTGACGGTTGAGAAGGCGGCGCAAGACAAGAAGGCGTCCACAAGCGCACAAGCGGCGCCGGCGAAGTCACCGCCCGCAAAAAAGGCAGCCGCGAAACCGCCGGCGAAAAGCAACCCTCCCCCGGAACCATCTGCGAACGATGACGAAGAGCCGTAGGGGGCTGAATTGAAATCCGGGCAATTGTCTTTCCCAAGACTCGTTCGCTAATTAGACGGTAGAAAAAATATGCTGCTTGCGGAGTCTCTTGCGAAAAGCAGATCTCTCTCCCGCTTCGCACGATCGGGATGACAAAGGTGTTTACGTCCTGCCGAGATGGGGTCGAGCAGTGCTCGACCCCACATTGCTCAAACGTACCGAACGGGGTTGCTAAAGCATGTTCACGTGGCGGACCGCCCCGCAACCCCATCCGGGGCGCAAACAACGCGCCTCAGCCCTTCGCGTTGCTCAGGGCAAAAAGGCGGACCCTACACAAGAAAGGAGAGTAGATCCGAAGATTGGCCACTTCGTCAGCTACAGGCGCTGGTGTGTGGGCTTGGGTGTGGAGAGTTGCAGGGGAACCTGGTCGGCGATGCGGATGCCGTAGCCTTCGAGGGCGACGACTTTCTTGGGGTGATTGGTGACGACGCGGATATCGGTGAGGCCGAGGTCGATCAGGATTTGCGCGCCAATGCCGCTTTCGTGCTGCACCATGCGCTGGCGAGCCGGCTCGCGATCGAGCTGGCCGCGGGAATGAAAGTGGATTTGCGGCAGGGTTCCGGGAGTATCCGGCGTGTCAATGGTGTAGCCGCGGCCGGTGTGGTGCAGGTAGAGAAACACGCCGCGGTCTTCCTCGGCAATTTTTTCGAGGGAGCGCGCCACGAGGTCCGGACAATCGCACGCGGTTGATCCAAGAACATCGCCGGTGAGGCAGTGGGAGTGAACGCGAACGAGCGGAGGGACGGGGCCGCTCAGCTCACCGCGAATCAGCGCGATGTGCTGATCGTGGTCCACGTCACTGGAGTAGGCGATCATGCGGAAATCGCCGTAGCGGGTGGGCAGGATGGCCTCCGCGACGCGGCGGACATAGCGCTCGTGCTGCATGCGGTAACGGATGAGGTCCGCAACCGTGAGCATCTTCAGGTTGTGCTCCCGGCAAAATTCGATGAGCTGCGGCACGCGGGACATCGTGCCGTCTTCGTTCATGATTTCGCAGATGACGCCGGAGGGATTGAGGCCGGCGATGCGCGCCAAATCCACGGAGGCTTCGGTTTGTCCGGCGCGAACGAGCACGCCGCCATGGCGCGCGCGAAGAGGGAACATGTGGCCGGGACGCGCCAGGTCCTGAGGGCGGGTCTTGGGGTCAATGGCGGTGAGGATGGTGATGGCGCGGTCGGAGGCGCTGATGCCGGTGGTGACGCCGAGCTTCGCGTCGATGGCTTCGCAAAAGGCGGTGCCATGGACGGAGGTGTTGATGGGGGACATGAGCGGGAGATTCAGTTCATCGCAACGCTGCTCGGTGAGGGCGAGGCAGATCAGGCCGCGGCCGAACCTGGCCATGAAGTTGATGGCCTCGGGGGTGATTTTTTCAGCGGCCAGGGTGAGGTCGCCTTCGTTTTCGCGGTCCTCATCGTCCACGAGGACGATCATGCGGCCCTGGCGAATCTCTTCGACCGCTTCTTCGACGGTGGTAAATGGGGAACGTGGTTCAGCCATAAGAAAAGAATAGAGGCAAGGATGCAAGGAAGTAAAGATGCAGCTGGGTGAGGGACAGGGGAATTGGTAAAGCCCAGAGTACGAGCTACCGGTCCAAGAGAAAGACTTTCTTCAGGGGCTAAAGCCCCTTGATTACGAGGGTTTAACGGCGGGGCTGAAGCCCCGGCCTCCTAAAGAGAATACTTATTCTGCAGCATATGAAGGCGTGCCCTCCCAAGAGCGGCTATGAGACAACGTCTAGTGCCGTTCCAACTTGTTCCAGCAAATCCCTTCGAGAATACTCTCTCCGTGTTCGCGTCAGATGCTTGGACCGTCATTTGGCAGAAATAGTTGGAACGACACTAGCGGAGGAGGGGGGCGAGGAAATGAAAGATCGTGGCGCCGAGGAAGGCTGCGCCGGGGATGGTGAGGACCCAGGCCCAGACGATGTGACGGGTAACGCCCCAGCGCACGGCGGTGAGGCGGTGAGAAGCGCCAACGCCCACGATGGCGCCGGTGATGGTGTGGGTGGTGCTGACGGGAATGCCAAAACGAGCGGTGGTAAACAAGGTGATCGCACCGGCCGTCTCCGCGGCAAACCCTCCGAAGGGAGTGAGTTTGGTGATGCGCTGGCCCATGGTCTTGATAATGCGCCAGCCGCCAGCCATCGTGCCGCCACCCATGGCGAGATGGCAGCAGATAATCACCCAGTAGGGAACCGCGTAGTTCTTCATCAATCCACCGGCAACCAGGGCTGCGGTGATGATACCCATGCCTTTTTGTGCGTCATTGGTACCATGACCCAAACTATAGCCAGCAGCGGAGATCAATTGCAGGCGGCGGAACCAGCGATCCACGCGGCGAGGCCGCTGATGGCGGACCACCCAGGTGGTGAGGACACTGACCAGCCAGCCGATGAACATGCCGATGATGGGCGAAAGAAAGATGAAGAGAACCGGCATGGTCCAGCCATGGAGAATGAGAGCTTTGAAGCCGGCGTGAACGACAGCCGCACCGCCGTAACCGCCCATAAGCGCGTGCGAGGAGCTTGTCGGCAACCCCAGGGTGAGGGTAATGAGGTTCCAGGTGATCGCGCCGAGGAGGCCGGCCAGAAGCACCTTCTCATCCACCATTTCGATGTGGACCATCCCTTTGCCGATGGTGCCGGCGACGGCGGTGCCGAAGACGAACGCGGCGATGAAATTCCAGAAGGCAGCCCAGAGGACAGCGCGGAAGGGCGTCAGGACGCGCGTGGAGACGACGGTGGCGATGGAATTGGCGGCGTCGTGCCAGCCGTTGGAGAACTCGAAGGCAAGGGTGATGCCGATTGTAAGGGCAACGAGAGTGAAGCTGTTCACGGGAATCAGGCGTTCTTCAAGATGACGCTCTCGATGACATTGGAGACGTCTTCGCACTTATCAACAGCGGTTTCGATGACCTCGAAGATTTCCTTCCACTTGATGATCTGAACAGAGTCCTTTTCTTCTTCAAAGAGCTGGGCGATCAGGGTGCGGCAGATGCGATCGCTTTCGTTTTCGAGGCGGTTGATTTCGATGACGCGGTGGAGCGCCTTGTCCGGTGTCTCCATGGCGTGAATGGCTGCGGAGAGCTCGAGGGTGGCCGCGGCCAGGACTTTGGAGAGTTCGATGGTGCCGGGGCGGACGGAGTCCACGCGGTAAAGGACGAAGCGACTGGCGGCGGCGTCAATCAGGTCGATGACGTCATCCATGGTGCCGCAGAGCTCGTGCATGTCCTCGCGGTCGAAAGGAGTGATAAAGGTCTGGTTGAGCTTGCGGAAGATCTGGTGCGTGATTTCGTCGCCTTGATGCTCGATGGCCTTGATGGATTGCACCTGCTCGGGGACGCCGGTGTAATGCTCCAGCATCCTGGTGAAGGCTTGAGCGCCGGCGACGATGTTTTCTGCTTGCTTTTGAAAGAGGACGAAAAAATCGCCATCGCGCGGCATGAAGCGCTGCAAAAATCCTGGCATGTGACTCGCTCCCCCCTGAGGAGCGGGAACGTGGCAGAAAGAGTCTACTCAAGAGGGGGAAGCGAGGCAAGGAAGGGGGTCACAACGCAGAGGTCACTAGGAAGGAGGGTGCAAGGAGTCTTGCATGTGGGACGGGCGAGCACGACTTTTGTCAAAGCAAGCGCGTGCCTACCCCATGAAATGGGCGGTCGGGACGGATTGCCAGCTTTGAATCAAGAGACCTTGGCGAGAAGGGGCGCACCGTTGCTGCGCCCCTACAAGAGCAAGAGGAAGCCAGGAGCGGAGCGCCCTGGAAGGCGGTCTCTAGACAAGCGGAATCAAGAGCAAAGTCCCTGCAAGGCTGATTGTGAACCGGAACAAGAGTAGTTGTGCCGCGATCCCTCCACTGCGGCCCGCAAACGACGCGGTCCTCCGGTCGGGATGACAATGGGCTTGGACCTTGGCGAGAAGGGGCACAGCGGTGCTGCGCCCCTACGATAGAAAAGGGCGGCCGCGTTAACGACCGCCCTTCTTGGTGGAGTTTGTTTGGATGGCTAAGGCTTAGTACATGCCGCCCATGCCGCCGGGGCCACCAGGGCCGCCGCCGGCGCCTGCCGCCTTGGACTCTTCCTTGATCTCAGCCACGAGAGCTTCGGTGGTGAGCATGAGGCCGGCGATGGACGCGGCGTTCTGCAGCGCCAGGCGGGTGACCTTCGCTGGATCGATAACGCCCATCTTGACCATGTCGCCGTATTCGCCCGTTTCCGCGTTGAATCCGAAGTTATCGTCCTTGGACTCGCGGATTTTGCCGATCACGACCGCGCCTTCAAAGCCGGCGTTGAGCGCGATCTGGCGAGTGGGCTCTTCGAGAGCGCGCTTCACGATGCCGACACCGACGAGCTCATCGCCAGCGGCCTTGATCTTGTCAATGGCGGTGATGGCGCGGAGCAGGGCAGAACCGCCGCCGGGAACGATGCCTTCCTCAACGGCTGCGCGGGTGGCGTGCATGGCGTCTTCGACGCGCGCTTTCTTTTCCTTGAGTTCGGTTTCGGTGGCGGCGCCAACCTTGATCACAGCCACGCCGCCGACGAGCTTGGCGAGGCGCTCCTGGAGCTTTTCCTTGTCGTAGTCGGAGGTGGTGTTCTCTATCTGCTGGCGGATCTGCTTCACGCGGCCTTCGATTTCGCCGGGCTTGCCGGAACCTTCAACGATGGTGGTGTTGTCCTTGTCAATGGTGATTTTCTTGGCCTTGCCGAGGTCCTCGATCTTGACGTTCTCGAGTTTGATGCCAAGGTCTTCGGTGATGGCCTTGCCGCCGGTCAGGGTGGCAATGTCTTCCAGCATGGCCTTGCGGCGATCGCCAAAGCCGGGGGCCTTAACGGCGGCGCACTGCAAGGTGCCACGCAGCTTGTTCACCACGAGGGTGGCGAGGGCTTCGCCTTCGACGTCCTCAGCGATGATCAGCAGGGGCTTGCCGAGCTTGGCAATCTGCTCAAGCAGGGGCAGGAGGTCCTTCATGGAACTGATCTTTTTCTCGTTGATGAGGATCAGCACGTTCTCCAGGGTGCACTCCATGCGGTCCGGATCGGTGATGAAGTAGGGGGAGAGGTAGCCGCGGTCAAACTGCATGCCCTCGACGACCTCCAGCGTGGTCTCCATGGTTTTGGACTCTTCCACGGTGATGACGCCGTCCTTGCCGACCTTCTTCATGGCTTCGGCGATGATGCCGCCGATCTGCTTGTCGTTGTTGGCGGAAATGGTGCCCACCTGAGCTATCATCTCGCCCTTGACGTCCTTGTGAAGCTTGTTGATTTCCGCGACGGCTACTTCGACGGCCCGGTCGATGCCGCGCTTGAGTGCCGTAGGGCTGGCACCGGCCGCAACCGTCTTCACGCCTTCGCGGAAGATGGCCTGGGCCAGAACCGTGGCGGTGGTGGTGCCGTCGCCGGCGACGTCGCTGGTCTTGCTGGCGACTTCGCGAACCATCTGCGCGCCCATGTTCTCGAGCGGATCGCGCAGTTCGATTTCCTTGGCCACGGTGACGCCGTCCTTGGTGATGACGGGGGCGCCAAACTTCTTTTCAATCACCGCGTTGCGGCCCTTGGGGCCGAGGGTGATTTTTACTGCATCCGCAAGAGCATTCACGCCGCGCAGAATCGCCTGGCGGGAAGCTTCTCCGGTAACAATCTGCTTCGCCATTGCTTCATTCCTCCTAGTGTGTTCCTTTGCTGCAATTTCGATTTGAGAATTTCGTTTACTTCGTCGATCCGGACAAAAGTAATCAGTTATCAGTAATCAGTGGAGAGGCGTCGTGGCCAGATCTTGAATCTTCATCCATATGCTTGCCTCAACGGGTTTTCTGAAAACCGAGAACTGAAAACTCGCTACTTCTTTGCTGCTTTTGCCGCGCCGCCCAGCTTGGCGAGTATTTCTTCCTCGCGCAGGATCAGGTACTCCTCGCCTTCGATCTTGATTTCGCTGCCACTGTACTTGCCGAAGAGCACGCGATCACCAACTTTGACGTCGAGAGGTATGCGTTCGCCCTTCTCGCGCTTGCCGGCGCCGACGGCGATGATCTCGCCCTCTTGCGGCTTTTCCTTGGCGGAGTCAGGGATGATGATGCCACCCTTGACGGATTCCTTCTCTTCAATACGCTTCACGATAACGCGATCGTGGAGCGGTGTAAGATTGACTGCCATCGTCGAAAAACCTCCATAAGTGAACTAGCTGTAGAACAGAAGACTTACCGTGGTGGGGAGAGCCGGAAGGTAAATTAGCACTCCTCGCTACCGAGTGCTAATATAACAGGAATTCCCATCATGTCAAGCGATTTCCTTGCGATATGAGTGTTGCGCACGCAGATTTCTTTATACGCTTGAATTATTAAGTGCATTATTTACAATAAGTTAAGTCCGCCAGAATTATCTTGCACTTGGCAATTGCCCTGCTTCTTGTCCAGAGATAGACTCGCGTCTTAACGCCGATGCGCTGGCTTCTTTATCTGCGACTTGTCTTACTCACTGCTGGGACGCTACTCCCATTTTTTTGGATGGTGGTGATCCTGGGCCATCGTCGCCAGCGCAACTTCGAGCGCATTTTCTTCTTTCTTTGTTTGGCGCTGACGTGTTTCTTCGGAAGCAGCCTCCTGGCAACGAACGCGGAACTCTACTACGGCACTGTGCCGCGTGGCTTGCTGCGCTTTGCCTGGACTTTCCTGTGCCTCGGCGTTTGGTTTATCCCCTCGCTCACCGTGCATCTCCATGCCGAATATGCTTCGATCCGTGAATTGCTCCCTTCACGGCGGCGAATGGCCCTGTGGCTCGTGGCCGCCTACCTGCCGGCAGTGATTCTCGGGCCGAATTTGTTCGCTTCTCTCTTCTTGCGCTCGGGGCTCGACTTTGAAAGGCCAACGCACATCCTGGGTATTGCGTTTCAACTGTGGCTGGTCGCCGCCGTGGCGGTGGCGGCGTACTGGCAGAGACGTTTTTTTCAGGCGGCCCCGGATCAAGCGCAGAAGTCCTTTCACAAGACCACCTCCGAACTTATGTCCGTTCTTTCCGCATTTCTCCTCGTGATGGTTTTCCTGGAGCGGAGGTGGGGATCGGAATTGGGAACTACTCTCTCCCCGCTTCTGTTTCTACTAGGTCTTGTTCCTCTTGGGCTGCTTATCGGCAACGTCCAGCGATTTAGCTTTTTGCAGATTGGGGGGCAACGCAATCTGATCTATGCCGTATTCATGGTGTTTCTGGCGCTGCTGTACCTGAGTTTTGTGCGCAGGGCCAGTTTGTGGTGGGAGCATTACTTGCCCCCTGAAGCGACGGCGGCACTCTTGCTTTTTTTGCCCGTGGTGTTCTTTGAGCCGCTGCAGCGGGTGATGGGAAGGCTCCTGCGAAAGACGGCACAGACCGAGGTGGACCGGGCACAGAAGTTGATGGGGCCGATCAATGAGGTGGCACGGCTCGGGAATCAAGCCAGGCTGAGGGAATTCAGTGAGCGGTGGATTGCGGAGCAGTTGCAACTCGCCGAAGCGCATCTCGCCCTTGACGCCGAAGGAAAGACGCCGAATCTCCTGGAACATTCTCAGAAAGGCTCGGAGGAGGTTTTTGAGGCCGGGCGGGGCGGACGGCATCTCGGATTGCTGCGAGTGCGTGCCCACGGCGCCATGATTTCCGGCGAGACGTATGCGGCGCTGGAATTTTTGAGTGAGCAGCTCCCATCCGCGTTCGACCTTTGCCGGCTGATCGAAGAGAAGCTGCAGTTGGAGCGCGAACTCGCCGAGAGGCAACGGTTGGCATTGGTAGGGCAAATGGCGGCGAGCATTTCTCACAACTTGAAGAATCCGCTGGGCTCGATCAAGACGATTCTGCAGGTGCAGATGGAAAGCGCCGAGCTGCCCGCTTCGCTGCGGCAGGAAACGCAAATGGTGCTGGACGAGATCAACCGGCTCTCCGCGAAGCTGAATCAATTGCTGCAATTCAGCCGGCCTGGAGTCCGGGCGGGGGATGGCGTCGAGCGCTGCAGCCTGACGCAAACGGCGGAGAACGTGGTGGGCATGCTGCGTCACGAAGCGGAGAATCGCGGGGTCGCACTCGAATTGCGGCCGGCGAACGAAGAGTTGTGCGTAGCGGCAAGCGCAGAGGTGGCCAGCGACATCTTGTCCAACCTTGTGCTGAACGCGATCGAAGCGACCCCTTCAGGTGGGCACGTACGCATCGCCATGCAAGCGGCGGGCAGCGACTGCCAGGTAACCGTGGAAGACGAAGGGCCGGGGATTCCCCCCGCGTTGAGAGAGAAGATCCTGCAGCCCTTCTTTACAACCAAACCGCGCGGCACAGGGTTGGGCTTGGCGATCGTGCAGCGGCGGTTGGAGGAGCTCGGCGGGTCGCTGGAATGGCGGAGCCCCAAGGAAGACGGGGTTGGGACGAAATTCAGGATCACGCTGCCGGCGAACGAGGGAGCTACGCGACGGAAAAATGGCGGCACCGCGGCGGATGTGGAACGAGAGACAAAGAGATGACTGGCCGAAAGAACAGTTTGCCTTGGCGCTCTGGACACGCATGGAGCAAACGTGCCTTGCCGCTTCGCCGAGTCTTCCCGGACACTATTTGGTATGGAAACATCCACGATTGCAGGTACACCCGCCCCGGCCGGGGAGTGGAGCGAGGAATGGCCGGGAAGCGCTCCCGGCGCGTCTGCTGCCGCCAAGCCTATCAACAAGCGGCTGCTTTACACGGCCGTATTTCTGGCGGGATTCGCCTTCCGATTTGGCTTCGTGCTCTGGAAGCATACGTACCTTTCGGCACCGGGGAATATCTTGCCGTTTGGAGCGGAAGTTTGCAGCATTGCGGAACGCATCGCGGAGGGAAGAGGATTCAGCTCTCCCTTTTATATCGACTCGGGTCCGACGGCATGGATTGCGCCGGTTTACCCTTACCTCGCGGCGCTGGTCTTCCGCGTGTTCGGTGTATTCTCACCGGCATCGGCACTTGTTTTGATCTTTCTGCAGTGCCTGATGGCCGGGGCAACGGGGATAGCGATCTACGCGCTGGGAGCGC